>Ga0116170_10006306_pt1 | contig 10427 bp, 24 predicted proteins | sample AD_JPNHW1_MetaG_FD_89797 | JGI IMG/M metagenome (GOLD analysis project Ga0116170, IMG submission 89797) | Active sludge microbial communities of municipal wastewater-treating anaerobic digesters from Japan - AD_JPNHW1_MetaG | ecosystem: Engineered > Bioreactor > Anaerobic > Digestate | place...
CCCTTAAACAAGGGCTCTTATTTTTTTTATGAAATTAAGGAGACGGTATTATGAAGCTAGCGCTTGCGTGCATTTTGATTGCAACGATTGGCATGAGTGTGCCAATACAAGAACCAATACGTGAACCGATATGCCTGTCTGATACTAGAAATCCTTGTGGCATATCTGATAGTGACTTTGAATTTTTTGCAAGGGTAGTTCAGGCAGAGGATTGTGGTGACCCAAATGATCATGATAACCGTGTAGCGATTGCTCAGGTAATATGGAACAGAGTTGATTCTGAAAACTGGCCAGACTCGGTGTATGAGGTGCTTACTGAATCTGGTCAGTTTAGTACTGTCAAAAATGGGGAATGCAATGCGGTTGCGGATGACGACTGCCGAATGGCCATAATAGAGGCCTATCTTGAACGCCCATATCCAAAAAATATGGTATATTTTAGGGCGGATTTTTTCTTTTCAAGTCACAAAGAATATAAAAAAATTAGTGACAATTGTTTTAGCTTGGAGTAACTTACGCACAACATAAAACCATAATATCATAAGGTTGAGGCTATATGCCGAATTTTACGAAAGAGGATGCTATTCGATTTGTAAATGATATGGATGAAAATTCCTGGTATCAAATTGAATCATATACTGATCGTGAGAAGGCCCTTTGGATAACAAAGAAACCTGATGGTCAATGATATGAGGGCCCCTTAAACAAGGGCTCTTATTTTTGTCGCAAAAAAAACATGGCCCTTTATGAAAATAAAGATATTGGCCATGGCCCGCATTGTAATGACGTGACTGTGTTACAGTGCCAGGCGGGGGTATCATGAGTCGTTATAACAATGACTATTATTTTTGCCGCGCGAAAAACACCGCCTATTATGAAAGGAAGTGATATTATGGAACTGATTATTATAGCCGTACTTATAGGAGTATTAGCTTTGTTAGGTTTTGGAATTGTCTGGGTCGTACTAAAAACGGTACGGGAGATAATATCCGGAATCTTTGGAGCAATAACCGCAAGGATTCGGAAATGATTATTGTGAGGTAACACTTATATAAGAACTGAGCTTGTGCGATTAACGCATTGGCTCTTTTCTTTTTTTTTGTTGAGTTGGTGCCAAACGCATTGACTCTCTTATTTTTGCAACGCGAAAATAACATAGTGTATTATGAAAGGAAGTGATTATATGAAAATGAAAATTATATTGTCAGTTATGTTGATATTAGTATCGATGACTATACTTACCGGATGTACGGATGACAAAAATCGGCAAAAAGCTGATGACAGTCAGAATGTTACATTATGGGAGGATGTCGAAGATACTTGGTAACAGTTTATGACTGATAAATAAGAGATCTTAACAAGGTCTCTTTCTTTTTTTTGTTGAGGGGGTATATATATTGACTAGAGAAGAATTACGGTTATTACGGCTTTATTTAGGGTTAACCTTACGTGATATTGCAAAACTCATGAACTGTACTAAGCAAACTCTTAGTAACATTGAAAACGGAAAATCAACCAACACTATGACACTATTATTTTATAAAAAAACACTGTTGCATCTATTGTATCGGAATTTAGGATTGAACTATGACGAATACCAAAACAACAAATCTTGACATACACTAGGTATTTGGATGACTATAATCACGCATAAAAAACATGGCGTATTATGGAAACAGAGATGTTTTAATAAGAAAGGAGAAATATAATGGATACTATTAAGAGAATAGGGTTGATCGCATGTATCTTTTTCTGTACGGCAAAGTTGTCCGCTAGCTTCGCAAAAGAAGCGGCACTTAAAGAAAAGCAGGAAAAGGTACTGGATGATCTTCTCTACGCTACGGCGGCGTTCAAAAATATGACTACCAAAAATGAAACAAATCAGTGAATGATTAAGGGTCCCTTAAACAAGGACTCTTATCTTTTACAAAATGCATGGAGAGTGTATATTATGAATAATTTGCATACCATATTTTTAATAATCGGGCTGTCTGTTGTTTTTGTTTTTGGAGTAATCGTTAGACCGATAGTTATTCTTTGTGAAGATCGACGTCGGTGGCTTGAGCGTAGTATAACCTTATTGACATATGCTTTGAATAGCCACTACACCATGACAAAAGAACCGCTAAAAATACGCAAGTATACTATTGATCATAGTATGACAATAAAGCAGCGCATGGCACTATATTATTCGATTGAGCAGGAGTTTCAAGATGTTGGAGGGGCAAATGCGCATATTAAAAAATCTCTGTGATGTTATGGCTAGTGCGTTTGGCAATCTCTTTGAGGTCATATTTGACGTGATGTATGATGTGTGTGATGCGATTTTGCAGGCAATCGCTATTGCATTGGTTGGATTAGTTATATTTGCTATTGCATTTGTTGTATTAACAATTACAAGCGGAATTTTTGCCGATGTATTTTTTTAAGAAAGGAGGTTTTATATGGACACATTACTGAATTCGCTTGGTATACTTGTATATTTTATTGTTGGCTTTGCTTCAGTTATTGCATTGATTGTTATTGGCATGTTTGTGGCCATTATTGTCAGTTGCAATCGTATCGGTTATTCAAATCGGAGGAAAAACAAATGACTGAACCGGTTTTGAAATGTACTGGGATTAAGTATTGTTATAGCATTACTGTTGAGGTTGACAATCTGTCATATCCTGAAGCTATCGAGTCACCACTTTCTCGTGGAACTCTCGACGCAGTAAGTGATCGATTGTTTTACCATTATGTCCGCAATGTTGCCGGTATGGTTCTATCGGATGGTGTTGCCTTTGAGCGGAGCGTCATTTATGTGTCTGGTGTTACGAATAACAACACTGTTAGTATCCAGTATTGTACACACATATGCGTTCCACCAGATCTCGTTTTTGAGTTTTTGAAGCTCTATAATTGCCAATCATTGATGACAAAAATTTTAACATATATACTCAACTATTACATCAAATAAGGAGAAAAATATGTACACAACAAACTGCACTATTCCGATGCCGGTAAACATTTCGATTGAGGCCTGGTCTGCAATAAAGAGCCAATACACGCTTGATGCTGCAACCGATGCATTCAGGAAAACGGTTTCTATGGCTGCAAATGTAAACATGTCAGGTATTAAACTGAACGATCCAATATTTTCTGAAGTCACAATACCTGTTTTTGATGATGCTGGCATTGACATGCATCCGGTATTTGTGGCACAGGTTTCTATTCCCGTTACGATTGATGCAAAGTATTCATATGCATCAAAAGACATGTTTGCCGCACATGCTCTTGTTCTTCTCAGTTTTAATTATTTTCATGCGCAGGTATTCGTAAGCCCAGTGGCGCATGGGCGTTCTGGTCGATATTCATGGACAAATAAGGCACAAGAAGTACCTAAATTCGGTGGGCACTATGGATGGTACGTATCGCATACTTAACGGTGACACCGGGTTGACCAAGGAGGGTCTTATTAACTCAGTAAATAAGCAGTTATCCTCCAGCAAGATTGCTGGGTATTCAAATCGTATTGAACTTGCATTTTCTGGTGATAATATTGTGTCCGATTTTGACGACGCGTACGAGTTACTTGATCTTCAAAATATTGATACTTTGAACATCAACATTCGGCGTGTTACATCGGAGGTTTAATAATGATACGATCATTTAATATTTCTGCATTTTTTAAATGCAATAACAAAATATAAATAAGGAGGATATTTATATGAAAAAAATGATAGCATTTACGTATCAGAATGAGGTGGCATACGTTGTTATTTCAAAGATATGTGTAATAAAGCAACTTGCAAATTGTTCAGCTATATATTGTGATTCTGGAACTACATTCTTTTCAGATCTTACTGCCAAGGAAATTTTTTTGATGATAGACTCACTACCAGACCAACAATAAATGCAACAAAAAAAAATAAAAAAATAAGGAGAGTAACAGAATGATTGTTGATAACCGTTTTTCTGATCCTGGGTCCGAGGTGTCAGGAATTATATACTATGGAACAAGTCAATGTTTTGCAGAGGAGTGTGCCGTACGGCTTGAAAATGCAAAGTTGTCTGGTGATCCTCTTACACTGGCCGGGTGGGATAACAAGCTGCTTGTTACTGATGTTGATCTTAAATGTGATGATGGTGACGATATTATTAAACCACCGCTTGATAGATTTTGGTACACGGTAATAGTGAGTGGGGTGATTGTATGATCTATTTGGCGCAACCTGGTGATAGGCTAATCGGGCATATCGTGTACAGTGGGTTGTAGAAATTGACGCCACGGTGTACTAGGAGGTAACGATTGGCAGTAAAGTTATTTGACTATCAATTAGATGCAATCAATAACATGAAAAACGGTTGCATTCTGTGTGGTGGCGTTGGGTCTGGTAAGTCGTTAACTGCGATTGCCTACTATTTTGTTAACGAGGGTGGTAAAGTTAACACTGCTAAGTATAGTCCAATGAAAGAACCACCACGAGATCTATATATTATAACGACCGCTAGAAAGCGTGATACCTTTGAGTGGGATTCCGAGTTGTCCCGTTTTTTGTTGTCAACACATTCCGATTCCAACCTATATTCCAATACAGTTATTGTTGACTCATGGAACAACATCAAAAAATACTCCAATGTTTACGGCGCGTTTTTTATATTTGATGAGCAGCGTGTTGTAGGTTCTGGGGCATGGGTCAAAGCATTCCTTAAAATTGCTAGGCATAACCGATGGATATTATTGTCGGCTACGCCTGGCGACACTTGGAGTGACTATATTCCAGTGTTTATTGCAAACGGCTTTTTTAAGAACAAGACCGAGTTTTTGACTAACCATGCGGTATATAGCCGTACTTGCAAGTTTCCAAAGATTGAGCGATACACAGATACTGGAATACTATTACACTACCGAAGCCAAATACTTGTCAATATGGAGTTTAAACGCGACACAATATCTCATCACGAGACGGTGTTCACTGACTACAATGTTGACGTGTACAAAAACATTACAAGAAAGAGGTGGAATCCATATACTAATGCACCAATAGAGAGTCCTGCCGAGTTGTATCTTTTATGGCGCAAGACTGTTAATTCCGATGTTAGCCGTGTTGTACAGTTACTGGAAATATTCAAGACTCACCCAAAGCTAATCATATTTTATAATTTTGACTACGAGTTAGATATACTGAGGGCTGTAAACTACGGCCAGGATGTTGCTGTTGCTGAGTGGAATGGCCATAAACACCAGCCATTACCAAATAGTGACTCATGGGTATATTTGGTTCAGTACACTGCTGGGTGTGAGGGCTGGAATTGCGTTGCGACGGATACGATCATATTCTATTCACAAAACTACTCATACAAAGTCATGACACAGGCGGCTGGTCGTATTGACCGTTTGAACACGCCATATTCTGATCTTTATTATTATCATTTAAAAAGCCGTGCGCCGATTGACTTGGCAATTAGCCGGGCACTAGCCAGTAAACGAAACTTTAATGAATCACATCACTATTCATCTTTAATAGCAAAAAACAGATTTTTATAGGAGGAAACAGTATGAGACTTTTCAAAAACGCTATTAGTCAGAGCCTGTCAGTTGACAAAAAAATGAGGGTGCTCGGTTTTGTCAAAAAAGAGGAAAGCAATGTAGTTGTCGTATATTCTAAAAAGAATGAGTGCGCCCAGTACAACCACATCATTATGATCAGCCGGCGTATGGGCGGCGTTCCGCTTATTCGTTCTGAGGATCGAAAGGTCAACTCTGATGGTGAAAATAACTCAATTCCGATTCCGGCAAGTGTGTTACCGCTGATTACCAAAAAGATCAAGGCTAATGGGTGGGATGTGATTTCGGTATGAGCCGACACCGCCGATACAACAGGTATTCAAAACGCGGTTCTGGTAAACGCATGAGCCAAAAGACCAGTCGCGATTGGGCTCGTAAGGTGCATGCCCGTGAAAAGGTAAAGTTTAAACCGTTGCGCATATTTCGAATTCTGAGGGCGATGTTATTTCGTGACACGGTTCCAAACTGGACAAAAGACTGGGCTAACATCTGTTCTGACGCACATAAAACACTTTCCGCTGAAATTGAAAGGCGTTCAAAAAATTCATCAGGCATGTAGCGTCGCAAAAAAAACATACTCCTTTATGATAAAATTAAAGGAGGATTTTGTATGGGAACACCACGACAGTATAACTGTAGGAGAAAGGTTGAACACATATTTATCGTAGAGGCAAAGGATTTAAATAATCTGCTAGTTAGCATTTTGAATCGGTCGCACATTGGTGCTGTATCAATAAAATACAGCGCCACAGTGGTCGCGCCGAATCAAGTGGTATTTGCAGTTGTTGTACCGTTGACATTCTACGAGATAAGAAATGTGTTAACTGATCTTGGAAGCGTATGCGAGGAATTGACCGTAGCAAGAGTTTAAGTTTATGGGAGAGAGTTAGTATTAAAAGCACTAACTCTTTTCTTTTTTTAAAGGAGGCATCAAAATGACTTTTATTACGTGGCTTAAAAAGCCATTCAAAATCAATGCAAAACCAGGTCTTACACCGACTGATATTGACGACAAGTGTAGTGCATACTGTGCGGAAGACGCTCGTAGCACATTGGACAACAACCACACTGTACTTCGGCTTATATTTAAAGTTCCCGGGTCAATGTCGATGGGTATTATAACCAGGGATGTCGCAGTTAATAATTTTTTTGAGCCAAGTGGCCCAATGAAGGTAATTCAGGGCGTAAAAACTGAGTCAGTGCCACTCGGGGAATTAAAAACATATGCCGAAGAGCGAATGTTACACCCACCTCATATACAGTGGCTTATTAACGACCGAGCACGGCTTATTATGAGTGTTTCAGATCTACAGGGTATTTATAAAACGGTCGACTTTGATTTGGCAGATACTGTTAGAGGTACCGAGGGTTTGTATAATGACCGGGATTTTTGTGTAGATAGGCTATCGGATCTTAGTTTTGTTGGATTTTCGGTTGTGTCCACTCCGTTTCCAAGACTAATAATGCGTCAACTGTAGTGATACATAATTCAAAAAAATATTTTTAGGAGGTCATATATGGAAGCTACTGAATATAATCCTTTAATAAAGCGCCGATCAGTAAGCGGTAACTCGTGCTGGTACTGTTCAAATATTGAGGCCAATTGCATAAAATTTGTTAAGACAGTTATTGATGACCAAAAACGCGAGCTCGATGCATATTGCACACAATACCACTATTGCCCAAATTGTGGTAGGAAGATTGGTGTGGTGTACAGAAATGATCAGACATAACAGCCTGATTTCATGGTTTTTGAAAAAGGTTCTTTGTATTAGATCACCATCAGAGGACATGCAAAATTACTTTATGGCAAACCATTACATACCACTACTCGGCATTATTTCAAAGATGTGTGTAAGTTTTGATGTAACAGAGGAGGATAAACCGGAATGCAAGGAGAATCAGAATTTTTGAGGGACATCTTGTCTGAGATTAGGTGTACATTAGACAAATATGAAAAAATGCTAAATGCTCAACCGAAAGACACCATTGACATTGTGTCCGGCATTAAGGAGGCGATGATAGAACTCGAGATTGCCGGAAAAAATAATGACCAACAGGGTACACCGTATTGTGAGTGTGCCTATTATATTGACTGCTATAAATCGGCCGTATCTGTGTATGTTATCATGTTGGCCGTTGCTGAAAAGAAAGGAATTGATGTTTTAAATGTTTTAAATGTTTTAACTTCAATGGCAAATGGGCATCCACTTACTCCAATCGATCTCGACAGCCCGTATTGGGATATACTACCTATACCAGTACTATCACCAAATAGTACTAAGATTTATCAATCGAGTAGGTATAAACATCTATACAAGTATGAGATGGGAGATGGTAGCGTGCAATTTAGTGATATGGATAGCTATGAATGCATAGACGACCAGCATCCAGATGAATACTTTTCTCCTGGACTAATTCAGCCGATAATGGATGAGTTATATCCTATAACATTTCCATATATGCCATTAACAAAAAAAAGGGAGGTTCATTGTTTAAGGTCGTCGTTTGCATTTCAGATTTTGTATATTATTGAACCGGATGGAACAAAAACAAAAGTCAACAAGTGTTATATGCAGTTGCCATCAGGCAAGCTTCAAAAAATCAGTAAATGCAAGTTCATGTCAGAACAAATAAAGGACGAGGAGTAATTAACATGAGTAAGTTTTTATATACTTTTAATGACGAGTTGGCTGATATTGGGTTTAAAATATCTTCTGATGATGGGAATACAGTTATTATGGATCGGCGCGTTCCGGCAATAGCTGTTCGCGATTTTGAAAATTATGCTGACGAGACGGTTATCCAGCGTGTCACCATTAGTCTCGCACGCATTGACAAAATTTGCATGAGATCTGTTATGTATGATGAAATTTATGATAATGAGGGTCCAGACATTGTTGGGTTCTCTGCAATTGATATGGCCGTTATCGCTCATATGATGACGCCTAATTATTGTTTATATAGAAAGGAGCACTGTCGCAGATGAGTGATGTGCTTGAAAGTTTAATTATACATACTGGAATGAGTATCGGTCTTGATGAAGTTATTCCGGCAATAAAGGTCGCATTTGCGTCTGCATTTGAGGAGGTTATCATGACACTCAAAGAATCAATTGATCGCCTACGATATTCTATGTCAAGTCTTGGCCATAACCTGTATCACATGCTTATTCCTGTAAAGCACAGTATTATTGTTGACCACAAGGATGTCGGCACCACGATGTCGCTCATCAAACGGTATACCATTTTTAAAAGAAGGGTTCGTGTAAAATCACGTGTGTGTGATGGATCAACAAACAATGGCCAGTATAAGCTGACATTTTGTATGACAAATGCTCAGTACGCCAATCTTATGACAAAACTGCGTATCCGTAAGTTTAACTACCGGATTGGTGTAAGTGATGATATAAAAAAGGAGATTATGTAATTATGAAGTGTTTTTATCATGCAGATGCAGATGGCAGATGCGCTGGATTTTGGGTTAAGTTAAGTGCAGCGATAACGGATAAGTCACAATATGATATAAAATTTATTGAAATAAACTATGGTATGCCGTTTCCATTTGATATAATTCAGCAAGATGAACAAATATATATTGTTGATTATTCTATAGAACCGCAAGAAATGTTGCGTCTTTTAGAAATTACAAAAGATGTAACATGGATTGACCATCACAAAACTGCTATTGCTAAGTATGTTGACTTCCCTTGTGATATTCGTGGCGTGCGTGTGGATGGTGTGGCAGCTTGTATGCTAACATATTGCTATCTGCATCATATGACAGATCGTGGAATTGGTACAATAATTCCGTTTGACACTTCCATGACAGAAAAAGCTCCAAAATTTACAAAACTTATTACCGATTGGGATGTTTGGAAATTTGAATATGGAAATGATACACGAAATTTTATTACAAATTTTAACACACGTGACTTTTGTCCTTGGTCATCTAATTGGGACGATTTTTTTATTAACGATTGTGAACGTATATGTGATATTTTTATTAGAGATGGTGCAATGATGAACCGCTTCCGAGATCAATGGGCAAAAGAATACTGCCGTGTGAAAGGCTTCGAAACTGTTATTGACGGGCGCAAGGCCTTTGCCATGAACCTTGGAATGTGTAACAGTGAGTATTTTAAGAGCATTAGTGGTTATGACATTCTTATGCCATTTTGCTTTGACGGTGAAACTTGGACTGTCAGCATGTATTCACAGACTGTCGATGTGTCAGAAATTGCTAAAAAATATGGTGGTGGAGGGCATAAAGGAGCAAGTGGTTTTCAGTGTAAGGAGTTGCCATTTGTAAAAAAATAATGTTTTCTGCCCACTTTTATCTTGCCTGCCCACTTTTGTTTATTACTTTTGACAATATTTTGGATAAAAATAAAATAAAAAGCCCAGATATTTTCAAAAAAAGTGGGCAAAAGCCCAGTTTTAAAACAAAAGTGGGCAGCTGGAAACGCCTGGTATCAGGGCATCTTCAGGTTTTCTGCCCACTTGCCCACCCTATCTCTTAACTATTATGATAAAAAAACATTAAATATATATATAACTAGCAAACAAAAGTGGGCAAGTGGGCAGAACATATTTTACGAGGAGGAGACCAATAATGAAAGCTATAATCAGCAATGACAAGTGTACTATTAAATTACCAGTTCCGATTGGTACGGCAGTGTTTATACATGAGGAAGCACAACGCGATGGATCATATGCTGTACTGAGAAAGTATGACTATTCCATCATTTGCAGAAATGTATACACAAACGAAGACGAAGCAAAGGACGGCGAGTTTTGATGATTAACCCAAACGAGCAAATAATGAAAACGCTATTGTATCGCCGGTATCCAACAATATCTGATTCTGACGCAGA
>Ga0116170_10006308_pt1 | contig 10426 bp, 10 predicted proteins | sample AD_JPNHW1_MetaG_FD_89797 | JGI IMG/M metagenome (GOLD analysis project Ga0116170, IMG submission 89797) | Active sludge microbial communities of municipal wastewater-treating anaerobic digesters from Japan - AD_JPNHW1_MetaG | ecosystem: Engineered > Bioreactor > Anaerobic > Digestate | place...
AGGACTAACCTTAAAACTAAAAGCAGGGAGCACCACAATATTTCAGTGGTATTTAGATCCTAGAACAGCGGGACGTTTCCCTTCTTCACTAAATTCATGCGTTGAACTACGAGGGACTGCATATAGGACAGGCGGTGCCGATAATGCCGTTTCGCTTAGAGTACATACTGATTGGAGAGTGACAGGATATTATGCAAGTACTCTTGCAGATGAAAACTCTCATGCAGGTGGAGGAATGGGATATGAAACTTATCCTGCGGCATTTGATAATACAATTGACCAGCCATTAACTCTTACTATGCAGTGGGATACAATTCCTGCGGCCAACTATGGTGTTATTTCTATGACTCGTAACAGATTTGGTTTCCTGTCGGGCCGTGCAACATATTACATATCATCAGTTTCCGGAATTAACACTAATACTCAGCTATTTGGAAACAATTTGGATATTGGAAACGGAACAAATATTCCTAGAGGGGTGGCTACTAGTGGAAGTAAATTATTAGTAGTTGGGACGAATGGATATATTACTGTTTCGTATGATGGAGGTAAGAACTGGTATACTGTTTACAAGTTAGCAAGTGGAGATTTGTATAGCGCAACATATGCAAAACATCTGGGAATGTGGATAGTTGCAGGTAGTAATGGTGTAGTATATACAAGTACAGATTTAGACACTTGGACCGCAAGGACCGCAAACGTTGGAACTTCCTCAATCCTCAACTGTACAAATAATTCAACGAGAGGATGCATTGTTGTTGCAGATGCAACCACCAATAACTACAGTGTATCGTCAGATGGAATTACTTGGGCCGCACAGACTATTGGTACTTCTTTTAATCCAACTTGTGTAGTTACTAATGGGGCAAATGTTCTGGTGGGTGGTCGTACTGGTAAATGGGCTTTTTATAATGGTACATCATGGACATATGGAACTACTGGAAGTAGTGATTTTAGAGCATGTCAATATGATGCAACTATTAACAAATATGCTATGGCAGGTGCGTCTGGTGCTTTAGTGTATTCGACTGATGGCACAACATGGAATACGGGTACTTGGGTAACAGCAAATACAGGAACGTCATATTGCATGACAAGTAATGGAACCGTTGCAGTTGTTTCTGGAACTAATGGAAGAATTGATTATAGCACTGACATGATAACTTGGACTCAGTCATTACATGCACAGGCTGGCACTTTCTGGGGAGATGTTGCTACATTATATGTTGAATAAAATAATGTGACAGGTCAAACTGTCACATCTTCAAGCGTAATATCGGCATCATTAGAATTCCAATTCCCTGAATTAAATACTGACTTTATTTGATATGGATTAAAGACCACGTAATGAATATCACCTTCTTCTAGATGGGGCATTCCTGGAAATTTTAATGCAACCGTGGTATCAATTATTCCATCATAATCTAACCACGTAATAATTTGTTTAAGCACTTCCCCTTCGCCGCCCTTATCCATTACAATTGATGAATTATTGTCAGTTCTTAATTGATTAATTATACTCCTGGCACTAATAACTTCGCCACACACAAACAATTCATCATCAATTTCTAATCCAAATTTATTAAATATTTCTATTAATTCCAAAGCCTTGCCGTTAATTTCACCAAATGCATCTTCATCATCTGGATCAGTTTCTTCACATGTCACATCAAACATACTTTCATTTTTACTACCAATGATAAAAGGATTTTCCATTTTTAGATACACTGGCATAATATTTCCACAATTCTGCCTATACCTGTTGTCAAATTCTTTAGCAACAATGTCTTTCAAATATTCTTCCAATTTGACCCTAAGGGTGAGATTAGACAAATTAGTTGCGCCTGTTTTTGGAGTATTTTTATTTTTAATGTTAATGATTGTGTTTATTTGATCCTTAGAATATTCTTTTAATGTTTCGTTTTTTAGTTCTTCTATATCGTTGTTATTAATTACGTCATATAACACATCCTCCAGTTTAGAATAAATGAAGTGATCCCTATGAGATTTAGCATCTGGACCAAGTTCACACCCATAGTGCCCCCCTGCATCATATGGAGATGACGTAAAATAAAACCCCTTACCTACATTATTACCTTCCCTAGTAAAATTCATATCGAATGATGAAAAGTCATTAGTGGTTCCATGGTATACTATTCTAGGTTCTCCATTTGGCCAAGTTACCTTGGAATTACCGAACCAGGATTTGAAATTAGGACTAGTAGGTGGGGTAATTTCTTCATAAATGGCTTCATAAATGAAACCTTTATATGCAATTTTTACATTAGAGTGGTGATTGTTTTTATTAGTTGGCATGATTACTATTTATGAAGCATCATGCATTTCCATTCTCAAGATTAAGTTTTAATCTTTTTCCACAGCAAATATAGATATTCCAACACCTTATTTCTATTATCTTCGGTTAGGATTTCATCAAGATATTCGTTAGGGTCGTCCAAATAGAGTACTTTAATGAGAATCTCTTCCACAAATGGGGCGAAATCAAATTGAGCAACTTCTTCTCTGAACTTATTTGAGTTCTTTAAGTAGGATGAGATTTGGGATAGTCTTGCATTAATTTCATTTATGTCATTATTATATGCTGATGCGCTATTTCTATTGATCTTATTGGTATATGTTCCTTGATCCTTATATGTTCCATTTTTAAATTGGAAGTGGTGTTCTAATTCATGTGAAATTCCGATATTATCTTTCTTCGTGAACTCTGAGTTTAATATTCTTTTTGGGAGAATTATTGTTTTTCCTACACTATCGTAGAAATAGTCATTAGTGTTAGTAAACATTACACTAAGGTCACCCAAATCCTGAGATATTGGTTGTTGGTATCTTTTTGCTAAATCTTGAACTAGTGTTTTTCTATTAATCGTGAAAATCTTATCATGTACTGCTTTTAATATTAATTCCCTAATAATCTTCACATATCCAGCTAGCTTATCTTCGTATTTGAATGACTCTTCGTAGAGGTGATTTTTAAAAAATATCATATAAATATTTATCTATGATATTCCAAGAAGCCACCCTACAAGATGTTTTAGATTACATTAGTACAACAAAGGACTATACTTTAGGGAAATATCAAGGTAAGGCATCTGCACTATCAGATCCTCAATTGGCGGTAGGGGTTCGTAGCTGCTCCGATAAATCTACGCAAAACTATGAAAATTTACGGAAAATTGTGTAGATTTTGTGGTTTAAGTTTCACTTGAAAATGGAGATAAATATTTTTCTATGAGTCATCGCAGTTTCAAGATCGAGCTTAAGCTCAACGCAACTCAGCGGATTCTCTGCGCCAAAGGCGCAGGAACCTCTCGTTATGCGTATAATTGGAAACTGCGACAGTTAAGCGAAGCATACGAAAAAGCCAAGCTAGACGCCAACGGAGCAAAGCCGAACTGCAAGTTCGGCAATGCGATCAGTTGGCACAAGGAGTGGAACCAATTCAAGAATGAGGCTCCTTGGATTCGCGAAGTTTCTAAGTGTTGCGGCCAAGAAGCGTTGCGCGACCTTCAGGTCGCTTTTCAACGATTCTTCGCGAAGAAGAGTTCGTATCCTAATGCGAAAAAGAAGGGTCGTCGTGACAGCTTCCGCTTGACGGGGACGGTCAAGGTTGGACCTGATTGGGTCCAACTTCCCAATATGGGAAAGGTGAAACTCAAAGAACAAGGATATACAGTTTCCGAAGGTTTTATTGAGATTGCGCAAGCAACAGTTTCGAGAACCGCAGACCGTTGGTTCGTTGCATTCTCGATTGACGACGGAGTCGAGGATCAGCCGTTGGCTGACCTCGCAACCGTCAATCTCGAAGATATAGTTGGATTAGACCTTGGAACCAAAGAGTTAGGGATCACTTCGGATGGCGAAGTCTTCGCCAATCCGAAGGCTTACAAGGCGCATTTGATGCGGTTGAAGCGTTATCAGCGGCGCGTTTCGCGCCGGAAGAAAGATTCAAGCAACAAGAAGAAAGCGATTGTCAAACTTTCTCGCGTTCATGCTCGAATCGCGAACATTCGTTCGGATGCTACGCATAAAATGACCACTTCTTTGGTGAAAACCAAACCGAAGATTTTGGTCATCGAAAGTTTGCGCCCGAAAAACATGTGCAAAAACCACAACCTTGCAGGGAGCATCCTCGATGCGGCCTTTGGCCGAATCAAGGTGATGCTCACATACAAGTGTAAGCGATCAGGCATTCGCCTGATCTCTGCACCCGTGTTCTATGCAAGTTCAAAGTTTTGTTCGCACTGTGGGCGGAAGTATAAAGACCTGCAACTCTCGGAACGAGAGTGGATGTGTAAGGGGTGCGGAACGCACCACGACAGAGATGTCAACGCCTCGAAGAATTTACAATTCTTCGGCGCGTGGTTATTGGATTTGGTTGGGAGCACCCCAACCAAAACAGATACAGGAAGCCTCGGCTTTGCCGAGCCTACGGGGAGTTCCCCCGGAAGTTACGCTTGTGAAGATGAGAGGTTACAATTCCTTACGGAACAGTGCTCACCTATGAAACAAGAATTCAAACTACAAAACCATGCGTTGCATAGTTTTGCATAGATTTGTTAGAACGGTGACGTGAACCTTAATATTGTGAAAATCAAAATCCAAGTCAGTATTAAGTTTCTTTGAAATCAAGTACGCCTCGTTAATTAGTGACTTTAGGTCGCTATTAATGATTGGAGTGAGCGTAATTTTAAATTGAGATAATTCATCCTCACTCTCCTTTTTATGGTTAGTAATTTTTTCGTAATAATAGTCCTTCAAATAGGATTTGGAAATTCTACTTAGAAATGCATTGCCAGCTTCCTTTTTGTACTTGGCTAATAAGTCAATATATCTCTTTGCGTGATCTAATGTTCTCATTTTAAAAAGAGCAAATTCATATTCGGCAGGAACAGTAAGATTATTGGCTAACAAGTAACGAATCACCGTTCTAACAAATCCAGACCAATTGTATAATTTAATTTCACAGAAATTAAGTAAAACTTAATAAATAATTCCATGGGCGAACACGGCTGGACAGACTCAACGGTGGTAATGGATGTAATCAATAGACTAGACACAAAGATGGACAATATAGTCGATCGTTTAGAGGGTAAAATTGATTCCAGCAATAAACGATTAGAACAAAAACTAGATAATAATAACGAAAATCTAGAGAAGAAAATTAACGACTGGATAGCTAAAATTGATAGCGATTTCAGTAATGTTAGAAGTCAAATAAACGACCACGAAGTTAGAATTCGTAACCTTGAGAGTTATCGTAAAGACCAAATAGAAAAAGTCTTTAATATGTTATCTAGGGCGAACGAAAATGGATCCTTGGATGGAATTACTCCTGCCAAAAAGGAAGAGCCATTTTGGAAAAAGATGATGTTACATCCTATGACGCTATTCCTAATATTCTTGATTATTCTATTTGTCTTTGTTTCTGGAAATTTTGCAGGCATTACTGAATTAATAAAAACAATTACCGCTAAGTAATATTTTAGTCGTTTTGGCATAAATATTACCAATGAACTATGTGCATTTTTTCATATATGGTCCGCTGATTGAAGGTGGCTACGATAGTGGCTCAATTCCTGAAGGATCCGTATTTGTTAAAAACGTAATATTAGACACTAAGATGTATTTGACTCCATATGGATATCCAGTAATTACCTTTGAAAAGGGTAGATCTAAGGGTTCACTATATAAGATTCCTGCCGATAAAATTGCGGAACTTGACGGAATAGAGGGATATTATAAGTCCGAAGCTAATGATCTGACAATTAGGAAGAGTTTTAAGTATGGTGATCTGGTAGTATACACCTATGTAGCTTCTAATAAGTTTTTAGACATTGTCAAAGAGTTTAACGTAGAGATTGAAGATGGCAATTGGTTGAATTTTTATAACAAACACTGGATGCAATATGAGGATCAAACTCCTCAAGAAATGTCTGGATATTTCAGTGCGATGGATATTGACGAGATTTGTAAGGAATTTGATGTAGATTCTATTGACGAGGTTAATACTCTACTAGAATCTTCAATTAGATATAGTATTATGTTGGAAGCTAAGAATAATAAGGTCGAGAAAACTAATAAGAATCCTTCAGAAATGGACGTTACTGATGAAGATCCTCAAGATGCACCTGTCCTAGATGATCTTACTGAACCTGACCCTACTGAGGCCCCTGCCGATGTAGTTGAACCAGAAAAGCCTGCAGAAGTTCCACCTCCTGAAGTGAGCACTGAAGAACCTGAACCATCCCTTGCTGATTTAGATGAGCCAGTAGAAACCCCTAAGGCCCCAACTAGCGCACCTCCTCAGCCTGCAACTATCCCGTCTACAAAAGAACTACCTCCTTCAGAAAAGAAAGAGGAACCTGAAGTTGCTGTCGAATGGAAAAAAGAAAAGCACTTAAGAACATTGTACAATAATTATTTCAAAGTATTTCCTAAGAATGGAAGTTCTAAGAATATTGATGTCAAATTTACAACCATTAAGGCAGATGCACTACATCCAGATTCAAAGTATCTACAGGCGAATGTCACATCAATATGTGAATCTGAGTCCGCAAAGGGGAGATATTATAACCAATGGATGCAGTTGCGTAGGCAACGTATCACTCAAAATTGGAGTGTTGATCTTCCATGCGAAGTAAGGTGTAATTGCAAATCGTTCATCTATACTATGGCATATTCAAACGTTAAAAACAAGTCATTGGCAGGTGCAGTAACTAGGACTGGTAAATTGGATGGGAAGATTATTAATTACAACATTCCTTCAAATAAGACAAACCCTAATTACATTCCTGCATTATGTAAGCACTTGATGGCTTTGACTAATGAAATATTTGATATGAATAGTGGTAAGGTTAATAAGTCAAATGTGGTATAAAAAAGGAGATCTTGACGATCTCCTTTTTGTTACGCTATCTTTATTTCTTTCGGTTTCTTAGTTTCGCACAATTCACTAGTAATTTCTAGGATTGAATCTTCATAGGTTGCCTTAATTGTTTCAGGATCATATGCATCACCAAGTACGAATGATCTTTCAAACTTGGTTGTTTTGTCATGAAGATTTTTCTTAGTTGCAACAACTTTGATCACATTACCTTCAACAGTTAACGATACGTTTTCCTTTTTAGCACCTTTCAAATCAATTCTCAATTTGTTATTACAAACTACGAATTCATCTGAAGTATCAAACAATGAGGAATTCTTTCCTGCGATGAATGGTCTTAGTAGTTCTAATACATCTCTACTGTACATTTGGCATCTCCTTTGTTAATTGCCGTAGTATTCGTATGGCAAAGCCTGTGCCAAATTGTTTTTCTTATTAATTTCCCTATTCGCCAAATTATCAAACCATTTTGAAACAAGGTCTTGTCTCAAATTGATATAGTATTCACTTGGATAGTTTTTTGTATGGTTAGGTCCTTTATAATACATTTGAGCAATATCGTATGCCATTGCCGCCTCATACGGGTCATTAAATCTTCCAATCTTAACATCTTTACCTTTAATTCTGGTTGCGGCTACATATTGGGCATATTTTCTATCACAATATCGTTTTATCCCTATTAGATCTTCCACCTTTTTATTGTTCAAAATTCCAGTAAAGCTAGGCTTTCTTTCACTTTCTGGCTTTGCCGGGACTTTCACATTAAGAATCTTTAGATTGCTTTTTGAAAAGTTTAATGGATTTCCGTCAATATGTTCTACCATATTGTATATTCGATCACCTAGCAAATACCTATATACTGAATTAGTTCTTAATTTATACTTATTATGAATGAAATAGATTTTCTTATAAGTTTTGAAATATCTTGCTCTGAAATAATAGGTCTTCTTAAGCACTTTCATTATTTTTTCTTCATCTTCAAGATCAAATTTTAATACAACTCTCTGTCTGAATTGTTTAGCTTGAATGTAAACGTAGTTTTCATCCCTCTTTAGTAATACGTTTCCTTCAATCTTCTTTCTTTTCTGTCTTTTTATTCTCTGAAGAACAACTCTAGATACTACAGTAATATCCTTATTTTCTCTTTTGGTGACTATTTTGGCAGAATGTCCATATAGCTTTCTCTCATGTAAGAATACAGACTTAAAGAATTTCAAATATGTTGGACATAATAACTCATAATCTTCTTTTTTTGTAATTGTACATAAAACAACTACCTTATTTGTTCTTGGAAGTACGCCTCGTAGGCTGTAAAAATGCTGTGGCTTTATAATAATCCTAGACATTACTAAAATATTTATTTTATTAAATAAATAGTTTTCGAGGAATATCATGAGAAAAGATTCACTATTAGAAGTTGATTTTGAGCATCTAGCTTGGTCCCCAGTGTCACACAAGATCCTAAAATCACTTCCAGGTGCTGTTAAGCCCATTGAAATGGCAAGAGGTAAGAATGACGTATATATTAAGGCTGAATGGGTCGCTGATAATCCTGAACAGACTAAAGACATTACCAACTTTAAAAAGATTTTCGAAGAGATTGGTAAGAACAAGGGAAGTGGGACAAAGTTTAGTGAGGCTTTCTTACCTAAAGTAGATAAAGATTTTGGTAAGGTCCCTCCAGAGAAGCCAAAGGTCGTTGAAAAGGAAACACCTGAACCAGAAGTTGCGGAAAAGGAAACCAAGACTAAGAGCATTGAAGATCTCATTAAGGAAATGGGATTGGATAATGTAGACGATATTGACAACTATGATAATATTGATTTGGAAAATGTGCCAGATGAAGTTATTCAGGCTGAAAAGGTAGACTATGTTCCTAATGAGAAATATAATTATTATGTCATCAATGAAGCAAATGGCATAATTGATAGTGGTTGGACTGACGAAGATTCTGCAAAGGCTCGTCTTGAGAGTATTATTAGCAATGGAGCCGAAGGGTTTTCTATTGAAAAATATGGAACTAAGCTATTTAAGAAGGTCGGAGATCCAACTACTGCAACCTGGAAACCTTTTGGTTCCTTTAACTTCTACGTATACGATTCTACATACGAAACGGTTGATTCTGGATTTGATGATGAAGAGGCCGCTAAGAGACGCATGTCTGAAATCAAGGACATTCTAAAGAATTATTCTGAGATAGATTCTGAGTATCGTGTGATCACTCGCGACGAAGCTTTGGATAAACTTGGCCTTGGGGTGACTTCTGAGGCCACTTGGGTGAATGTTGATGAACTAGTGAAGAAGGTCGAGAAGGCTCGCTCAGAGGCCCTCATGGAGTCTGTATTGACAGAACTACAGGCGTCTCCTGCAAGTGACTTGGGAAGATTTTATCTAATCTTCAAATTTAGTCCAGACTTTGATCCAAATGACACCTCAAACAGAAATGGTAGTTCAGAAGAGTATTTCGAAAGAGACGTATTCATTGATAGACTTGTATCTGAAGATGGATCGGTCCAGGTAACTTCCAAGGACATGAGAAGAGCGGCTGATGATCTTAAGTTGCAAGGAACATATCAGAAGCTAGTTAAATTAATCAACCATACTTCAGAGTATTTGTATGATAATCTTGGATTTAATCAAAACGCAAATACTGGCAATGGCGGATATAGTCAAACTGCAGGTGAAGTGGATAAGAATCCAAGCCCTAAGCTCGCAAATGAATACCTTAGAGCAATTGAAGATATTGGATCTGAACTAAAGGCCAAGTCAACCGATAGTGGAACTGCCCTTGCGGCATTGGGTGTTGCGTTCCGTGAATTGGCTAAAGAAGAAGAAGGAATTAGTGAGAAGATTAATGAGATTATCAACTCAGGAGAGACTGCAGAAGCTATTTCTTCAAATAATACATTAAAACAGATTAAGGACATTATTCTTGAGAAGTGGGACGGGGCTGTTCAGAAGCAACTAATTTCCACTTTGGATAAGATAATTATACCTTACATTTTGGAACTTAATGATGATGCAGAAGAAAACAGAATATATACTGCAGTGTTGAATATGCTAAAATCTGATTCAGCTTCTGGTGAGAAAATAACAAATAATCCATTTACTAGGGTGGTTGAAGTAGATCCAACTAATGTAAGTAAAGCCAAGAAGAATCGTGTACCTACTCCTGCAGAGAATATTGGTGCGGCAGGACTTCCAATTCTATTTAACAATAAGCTCAAAGAGTATAATAGCAAAATATCGAAAGCAATTAGTTCTATTCAACAGGATGAGAAAAAGGCTAGAGATTATTATGCCGCAAATGGTTCTCAAAAGAAAAAGCTTGTTGCAGATGAATATCAAAAACTATTCGGCACTGTAATGAGTAATGACTTTAAGGACATTAGAGATGAGCACAAAAATAACGTCCTTAGTGCATCAGGTATGCAGGGTAAAAATTATGACTACCAGACGGTGAGAAAGTAAGAATATTGGTTTCTAAATATTCTTGAGGTAATATATGAAATGGGATGAAAA
>Ga0116170_10006309_pt1 | contig 10425 bp, 9 predicted proteins | sample AD_JPNHW1_MetaG_FD_89797 | JGI IMG/M metagenome (GOLD analysis project Ga0116170, IMG submission 89797) | Active sludge microbial communities of municipal wastewater-treating anaerobic digesters from Japan - AD_JPNHW1_MetaG | ecosystem: Engineered > Bioreactor > Anaerobic > Digestate | place...
GCCCCGATGATCCGGGAGTGCCCGGTGAGCATGGAGTGCATGCTGGTGACCGCAATCGAATTCCCGACCAACACCCTGTTCGTCGGCGAGATCACCGGTGCCTATGCCGACCTTGCGGTGATCAGGAACGGTAAACCAGACTTCTCCGCAATCGATCCGCTGCTCCTCACCATGCCGGACAACACGTACCATACGCTTGGAAAAGCCGCGGGGAAAGCCTGGAAAGCCGGATCCGTGTTGAAAAATACGAAGAACGGACCGGTTCCGGAGCTTTAGGGGTGCGGCAGTTTTTTTCGCACCGGATTCCCGTCGTCCAGAACCTTGTTGAATGCAGATCCCTGCCCCGCTCGTATGACGCCGTTTCCCACCATCCCGGTTATCACTGGCAGGATTCCCGGAATCCTGCAATCATTTTTTTCCGGGATTTTATCCGGGATTGTTCCGGAAGGTGGGGCTGATGCAGGAGCCCGGAAGCGTTTATGGTAACGTATGAAGAAGCCTGCCGGATCGCCGACCGTGGCGGGCTTTCTGAAGAAGAGGTCGCCATTTCCCGGAAAACCTATGGCAGCAACACGCTGACCCCGCCGGTACGGGAGCCCCTCTGGATCCTCTACCTGGAAAAGTTCCGGGATCCCATCATCCGGATCCTGCTCCTTGCCGTTGCCATCTCCGCGGCCGTGTCTTTCGTAAACAGGAGCGGATTTTTGGACACCCTCGGCATCCTTCTTGCCATCCTGCTTGCAACCACCCTCTCGTTTGTTTCCGAATACCGGAGCAGCCGGGAGTTCGATGTCCTCAACGCCCGGCGGGACGAGATTCCGGTCAAGATATTCCGTACAAACCATGCATCGTCTGTTCCCGCCCGGGAGATCGTTGTGAACGATCTCATCATCCTTGAAGCGGGAGATGCCGTGCCTGCCGATGGCTGGGTTGTCGAATCCGACCTCCTTGCCGCTGACGAGTCCGCGTTCACCGGCGAGAGCGAGCCGGTGGTAAAGCAGGCGGAAAGCCGTATCCTGAAGGGATCGTTTGTAACGGCCGGGAGGGGGAGAATGGTTGCCGCCGCTGTCGGCGATGCTGCCGAGATTGGCGTGATTGCCGCTTCGCTTGGGATCGGGCATGAGACAGAGACCCCCCTTGAAGAGAAACTGACAAACCTTGCCCGGCTCATCAGCCGGTTCGGGTACGTGATGGCAGCGCTCATCCTGCTTGCGCTCCTTGCCCGCGGCGTGCTGACAGGAGCGATCACCGGCCTGAATCCTGCCTCGGCGCTGGCAATCCTCGATGCGTTCATGCTCGCTGTCGTGATCATTGTTGTTGCTGTGCCCGAAGGACTCCCGATGAGTGTAGCCCTCTCCCTCTCGCTTGCCATGCGGCGGATGACAAGGGTAAACTGCCTCGTGCGCCGGCTGATCGCATGCGAGACGATCGGCTCGGCAACAACCATCTGCACCGACAAGACAGGGACGCTCACCAAAAACCAGATGGAGGTCGTGGCATCGTCGGCAGGGGATCCTGCCGTCGCGGATGGCGTCCCGGAAACTCCTGCCGAATGGATCGTGCTCAATGCGGCGGCAAACAGCACCGCGCACCTCGAAGAACGGGACGGCCGGCAGGTGACGATCGGGAACTCGACCGAGGGTGCGCTCCTGCGCTGGTTGTCAGCGCATTCCTTTGATTACCGGAAAATCCGGGCAACGACGGGCGTTGAAAAGCAGTTCCTCTTTGACGGCACGCGGAAGCGGATGTCAACGGTCGTCCGGATAGGGGGCAGGGAGTACCTCCTCGTAAAAGGTGCTCCGGAGGTTGTTGCCGCGCTCTGCACAACAACGCCGGACACCTCCGGTCCTGCAAAGTACGCTTCCCGCGCGATGCGTACCCTCGCATTCGCCCACCGCGCAATCGAAGGAGACGACGACAGCGAAAGCGATCTCATGTGGGACGGGTACGTGGCGATCCGCGACGAATTGCGCGACCGGATCGCGGATTCGGTGACCCTCTGCCGGCAGGCAGGCGTCCGGGTCCGGATGGTAACCGGCGACAGTGTCGCAACCGCGGAGGCGGTCGCACAGGAGACCCGGATCCTGAACGGCGGGAGCGTGATGACCGGCGAAACGTTCCGGGCCCTTCCCGAATCCGGACGGATCGCCGCATCAGGAAACCTCGATGTCCTTGCCCGGGCAAACCCGATGGACAAGCTGCTCCTTGTAGAGGCGCTCCAGAAGCGCGGGGAGGTGGTCGCAGTTACCGGCGATGGGATCAACGACGCGCCGGCGCTGAAGCATGCCGATGTCGGGCTCTCGATGGGGCTCTCCGGGACGGAAGTCGCCCGCGAGGCGTCCGACATCATCCTGCTCGACGACTCGTTTGCAACGATCACAAGCGCGGTGCTCTGGGGACGGGCGCTCTACGAGAACATCCAGCGGTTCCTGCTCTTCCAGCTCACCATCAACTTCTGTGCCTGCATGCTTGCCTTCATCGCGCCCCTCCTCGGGTACCCGGAGCCGTTCACCATCCTCCAGATCCTCTGGATCAACATCATCATGGACACCCTTGCGGCCTTTGCTCTCTGTTCGGAATCCCCCCATGCCGGGCTGATGGAACGGCCCCCGGTCTCCCGCGACGCGCCGATCATCACGCCGTTCATGTGGATGTCCATCGCCGTCACCGGGGCTTTTTTCCTTGTCATGGGTTTTCTCCAGATCGTAACCGGGTTCATCGGCGGCACGGGAGCTGCCGGGACCGGCACGGTGTTCTTTACGGCGTTTGTCCTCGCGCAGGTCTGGAACGGGATCAACTGCCGGGCCCTTGAAGGGACGATGCCCCGGGGGATCTCTTCAAACCCGGTGTTTTTTGCCGTGATGGCGATCATCGTTGGAGCCCAGTTCCTCATCGTGCAGTACGGGGGGGCCGTATTCGGGACAGTACCGCTCCCGCTCACGTTGTGGATCCTGATCATCGCCGGGACCGGGTCGGTTCTTGTTGTCGGGTACCTGATCCGCGCCGCGTACCGTTGTATGAAACTCCGGAAGGCAGGTACCCGGTGAGGGGATCATTGGACGCACCTCTCCCGAAATATCCGGCTATCCGGCTGGGGCATTATGCGAATCCCAGGAATATCCCGTAGATTACCGCCTGGATAATGGTCAGCGGTACGCCTACCTTTGCGAATTCGAGGAACGTGATCGTGGCGCCGTGGTTCTCGGCATTCTGGACGATGATCACGTTGCTTGCCGCGCCAAGGATGGTGAGGTTTCCGGCAATCGTGCTTCCGGCGGCAAGCGCGAGCAGCTGTGTTGTCGTTCCTCCTGCACCCACGATGAGCGGCTGGAAGAGCGCGACGAAGGGCACGTTCGAGATGAACTGGGAGATCCCTATGCTTGCGGCGAGGATGAACGGGACGGATGCCGCAGTCCCGGGACTCATGAACGACTGGAAGAACCCGGTCTGCCAGACACTCTCCATCAGCACGAACATGGAGGCAAAGAAGATGAGGGTTGACCAGTCGATCTCCCGCACTATCGCCATGCGGTTTTCGGAGAAGAGGATGACAGGGACCGCACCGCAGACCGCGATCAGGGGAAGGCTCATGAATGTCCCGGAACCGGCAAGAGTGAACGCGGCGTTTGCAAGGATGAGGGCGATGATGATGAAGAGCGAGCACTGGCAGACCCGCATGGACCGGGCATTGCAGGATACGGGAACGCCGTGATCCAGCGGCCGGTCCGCAAATTCTGTCGGGAAAAAAAGCCTGAGCACGACAAAGGCCGCAAGAAGGGAGAGGATTGTCGGGAGGATGAGTCCTGCGGCAAAGGTGACAAACGGCGAAGCCATCCCGCTTGTTGTCGCGACAAGGAGGTTCTGGGGATTCCCGATCGGGCTCATGACGCTCCCGGTCGTGACGGCAAAGGCGAGCGCAAGCAGCAGCATCTTTGGCGAGATTTGGTGCCGGGCAGCAAGGGAGAGGACGAGCGGGGTGCCGATGATGGCGAGCGTGTCGTTCATGAGAAGCGCCGAGAGCATCCCCATCGAGAAGAGGAGGACAAGGACGATCCGGGAAGGGTTCTTTGCCCGGTGGAAGATCCGCCGGGCGATGCAATCGAGGTAACCCCCCGAGACGAGCGCCTCCCCGACAATGAACATGCAGAAGAGGAAGACCATGACGCCGGGATTGATGGCTGCAAGGGCGTCTGCGGGAGCGATCTGCCCGGTGAGGAGGACAGCGATCGCTCCGGCAAGCATCACCTGCCAGATCCGGAACGTGAACCTCCCCACCTGCCGCACCGCGATCAGGATGAAAACCGCGGCAAGGACCAAGACTGCAAGCTGCGTACCGGTACGTGGGACGCAGGATCCTATGAGTGTTTAGATCGAAAGACCGTGTCCTGCGGCGTGATTCACAACCATCAAATAGTCATACGACATTATCCATTCTCCATGAAAGCAGGCGTCCTTATCGCTCTTACACTTATTGCAGCGATCCTTGCTGCCGGGTGCACGGGCACCAAGACTACCCCGGTGGAGACGACGGTTGCAACAACCGTTGAGACCACGGCAATACCCACAACTGAAGTTGTGGCAACGACACCGGCCGGTTCCACCGAGCCCGGGCCGACCCAGACGATCCCGGTCAACCAGGAAGTTTCGATCAGCGTTGAAAAAGCCGGCATGTACTCGACGACCATCATCACCGCCTTTAATGGCGGGAAGGGTCTCAACTTCGTCTCACGGATCGATGTCAAGGTAACCCGGCCTGACGGTTCGGTCGTGACCGGTTCCCTCCAGCCGGTGGTTGGGAGCACCCTCGAACTCGAAGGGACGCCCGGCACGGACCGGGTCGAAGTCACCGTATTCATGAAGGACGGGAAGGTCTACAAGGTCATCGACCAGCAGATGCCTTACAAGACCCGTGCCTGACGGGATCTCCGTCACCCTTTTTTATATCCCTCTTTTCCAGACGTTCAACGAAAAACGAACGTTTCCGACATGTTCACGATACCCGGTCGGGCTGAGAAGATCCCGCCAACCTGAACCTGCTAATTGTTACGATCCCGTCTTCCAGTGCAGCAGGATACCGTCACCAATTCTTTTCGCATCGACAAGGGTCAGGTGCGGGAACCCGGAGGCGACGGAAAACCCCGGGCCGTCCGCCGGGGTGGGGGCATCAGCGCCTGAGATGATGATGTTCCCGATAAACGTGTAGAACTCATCCACAAGCCCCCTCTCAAAGAGCCCGCCGATTAGCCGGCCTCCCCCCTCGACCATCAGCTGCCGTATTCCCATTGCATACAATCGTTCCAGCAGGAGAGGGAGATCCACGGCGGCATCCCCGGCAACAACGACAGTTGCCATCTTCTCGAGTTCTGCAATTTTTACCGGGGGTGCGAGCCGGGAGACTGCAATGACCCTGGTCCCCGTCCCCCTGTGGAGGATTGATGCTGAGAGGGGGATCTTTGCGTGACTGTCAACGACGACCCGGACCGGGTGTTCCGGTCGTCCGGAGGCGATCCTGCCCTCCCGGTTCGCATCAGATTTTACCGTCAGCGACGGGTCGTCGGCAAGGACCGTCCCGATCCCGACCATGATCGCATCGGATGCCGCTTTCAGGGCATCGACCCGGGTGAAATCCTCCTGTCCCGAGATCTTCACCTGGCGGCGTTCAATTGTCGAGATCTTCCCGTCGGCACTCATGGCCACGTTCACGATGACACGGGGGCGCATGCTGTACTCTATTGCAGGGCGTTTATATGACACCTGCGCAACTTCACCGGCACATGTCAGGAAGGGATAAACCGGGGCTGAGAACCTGGTGGATTAGCTTTGTTTTAATGCAATTTTTCATGCAACATGTTTGCAAGGAGTATCCGTTGCCATTGACAATCCATAAATACCCTGCTACCGAACCGTCAAAAGAAGCACATGCACCGGGCGGAAAGTTCCAGTGACGAAAAACCTGTTTCGGATTCCGATATCACCCGGTACGCGGTGATCGCGGGACTGACTGCATCCATCACCGTCCTCGTTGTGCTGGATCTCCCCCGCAACCCCGGGTCGATCGTCCCCCAGCTCTTCCTTCTCCCGATCCTCTACGCGGCATACTGCTATCCCCGGCCGGGGATCTATGTCGCGGGATTCTGTGGGGTTGTATACGAGATCGTGGGGTCGGTCGCCGTCTACCCGGATCCCGTTGCAGCCGCATTTGTGATCGGGCAGGGTGCGCTCTTTGTCATCACCGGGTGCGTCGTTGCCCATCTCTCGGAGAAATCCGTACGCGCCTGCGAAGAGAACCGGCGTCTCGATGACCAGATACGGCGGGACAACGAACAGCGGCGGGGCGTGATCGTCACCGTCGCCCACGAACTCCGGACGCCCCTGCAGCCCCTGATGGGGTACCTCAACCTGCTGCTCGAAGACCCGGCAGATTACGGGATAAACGCGGATACACAGAAGATCCTGAACCGCTGCCTCGCAAGCGTCGAACGCGAACGCACCATCATCAACCGGATGCTGGAGTTCTCGGTGCTGGAATCAGGGAAAGTACGGCTGGAGTACTCGGTCTTTCCGGTACGGGAATCCATCGATACGATCATCAATGCCGGGGGTTATGCCTCGCAGGCTGCTATCACGGTGGATATCCCGGAGGATCTCACTTTCGATGCGGATGCAACAAAGATCGGGATCGCCTTCGATTCCCTGCTCTCCAATGCGATCGCCTACTCGCGTCCCCCGCGGAATATTAAAATCTCCTACATCTCGTTCCCCGGCTCCGGCTGCCACGGGATTGCCGTCTGCGACAATGGTATCGGGATACCGGAAGGCCGGCTCGATACGATCTTCGAGCCGTTCCAGCTTGCGGATTCGGCTGCACTGAGCCGGAAATACGACCGGATCGGGCTCTCGCTTGCAATCGCGCAGAAATATCTCCGGATGCACGGCGGGTTTATCACGGTGGAGAGCATTGTCAATCAGGGGAGCACCTTTACCCTCCATATCCCGAAACTCCGGGACACGGGTGATTGTCCATGAAGCAGCGCATCATGGTCGTTGAGGATGATCGGCCCATCATAGAGATGATGGAGCTCATGCTCGGCCGGCTTGGGTACGAGCCGGTGACAAGCATGGACGGGTATTCCGCCCTTTCCGAAGTGAAAACAAACCCGCCGGCGCTCATCCTCCTCGATGTCATGATGATGCCCATGGATGGCTGGGAGTTCCTTGAGAGGATCCGGGCCGAACCCACAACCAAGGAGATGCCGGTCCTGCTTTTTACGGCGCACCCCTCGGTCGAATCGAGAGCTGCCGCGCTCAACGATCCCCGGCTCGGGATCGTCTTAAAACCGGTCACCCTCCCGGAACTTGGGAAAGCCATCCGCCGGTTTCTCGGCCCGGATTGACCGTGCACCGATGCACCCGGATCAGGCTGTCTTTCAGCAATCGCCCCGTTTTTCCCCCGGCATAGTTTTATACCGCACTATGCTGACAGTTAGCACGATAGCGGCTGGTGTAAAACGTCTCATGCTCTGCGTGCGGAATGTTACAAAACAGATCGGCGGGCTCTGTGCCGTAAACCGTGTTGACCTTGACATCAATACCGGCGAGATCGTGGGGCTTGTCGGGCCCAACGGTGCAGGAAAGACCACGCTTCTTAATATGATCTCGGGCATCAGCGCACCGACAGACGGTACGATCACCTTTCTTAACGAGGAAATTGCAGGGCTTCCCGCGGACAGGATCTGCCGGAAAGGGATCGCAAAGACGTTCCAGATCGCCGAATCGTTCCCGAACCTGACGGCGCTGGAATGCACCATGGTGGGAGCGCTGTTTGGCAACCACGCCGCAGTCAGCATGGCACAGGCACAGGACGATGCGGGATCGATCCTCGATTACGTCGGTTTCCCCGTGGAGAAACGGGGGATTCCGATAAAAAACCTCAACGTTGTCGAGCTCAAGAAGGTGCAGCTCGCCCGGGCGCTCGCGTCAAAGCCTAAGCTCCTGCTGTTAGACGAACTCACGACCGGGCTCAACCCGAAGGAGAGCAGCGAGGCGGTTGACCTGATCCGGAAGATCCGTGCAAAAGGCATCTCCATCCTCATCATCGAGCATGTCATGAGCGTGATCATGGGGGTATCCGACCGGATAGTCGTGCTGGATCATGGCGAGAAGATCGCGGAAGGATTCCCCGACGAGGTCGTGAACAACCGGCGCGTGATCGACACGTATCTTGGCGACATGTACGCGTTCTGAAAAGGTGGATTTTTAATGCTCTCCGTCTCCGGTCTCAACGTCCTTTACACCAACCTGCAGGTCATCTGGGATCTCTCGTTCCATGTCGACGAAGGCGAGATTGTCACCCTGATCGGGCCCAACGGCGCCGGGAAGACAACGACGGTCGAGACGATTGCAGGCCTGAACCGGAACGCGTCCGGATCGATCCGGTTCATGGGGGTGGAGATCCTGAAAAAGCCCCCGTATGAACTCTTCAGGAAGGGGCTTGCCCTTGTCCCCGAGAAGCGCGAGATCTTTGCAAGGATGCCGGTTGCAGAAAACCTCCTCCTGGGTGCAGGTGCAAACACGGGTTACGAAAAAATCCTCGATCATATCTATACCCTCTTCCCCGTGCTTGAGGAACGGAAGAACCAGACGGCAGGAACGCTCTCGGGAGGCGAACAACAGATGCTTGCCATCGGGCGGGCGCTCATGTCGGAACCAAAGCTCCTCATCCTCGATGAACCCTCGACCGGCTTATCACCGCTTCTGGTCGGGCAGGTCTTCCGGTCGCTGGAGCAGCTGGGCCGCGAGGGCATGACGATTCTCCTTCTGGAGCAGAATGTCCGGCACGCGCTCGAACTCTGCCACCGGGGGTACGTGCTGGAGAACGGGCGGATCGTAAAAGAAGGAAAGGCACGCGACCTCCTGCACGACCCCCAGATCCAGAAGGCATATCTCGGGTTCTGACAGGTTTATCCGGAGATGCCTCCTGTAATCCTGCCCGGATCCCCGGCCGGTGAAGGCAGTTGCTGGGTTACGACGGCTCGTCTGCGAGGGCCGGCTCCGGCACCGGTTTCTCTTTCCTGCCCTTCCGCCACTCCCTCACCCGCTCCGGGAGGTTCACAAGGCCCTTTGGCAGGAAGATGATGACAAGGATGAGGAGCGCGCCGACAATCACGTACCGGGAGAAGGTGAGCCCCGCCATCTTCAGCCCGTCCCAGACAACTGTGAGGACGATTGTCCCGACAACCGGGCCGGCAAGCGTCCCGAGCCCCCCGAAGATGACATAGGTGACCGGCCAGAACGAGAGATCGGTGCCGAAGATCTCGGGAGTGATATATCCGGTATGATGGATCTGGAGCGCTCCCGCGATGCCGGCAAGGTACGCGCTGATCCCAAAGGCGAGGAGCCGGTACCGGACGGGATCGACCCCGGAGGCGCGGGCTTCCAGCTCGTTCTCCCGGATCGCGGAGAACGCGAGCCCGACCCGGGACCTCATGATATACCAGATGAGGACGATGGCTGCTATCGTAATTGCGAGGATCGCGTAGTACTCGATGAGCTGGTAGTACGGAAATGACGGTGGGATGAGCCGGGGGGCGGGGATCCCGTCCCATCCCCCGGTGACCGGCGCGAGCACGCTCACGGTGATCGTCTGGACAATGATGGCAAACCCGAAGGTCACCATCGCAAGGAACCATTCCCTGAGCCGGACGCAGGTAAGCCCGATGAGCACGCCGATACCGGCCGCAACTACGGCGCCAAAGAAGACCGAAACAAGCGGCGGAATTCCCATCCATGCCGCGATCAGTGCCGATGAATATGCCCCAATCCCGAAGAACGCCGCGTGGCCAAGCGAACCCTGCCCCGTGTACGCGAGCAGGTTCCATGCCGATGCGAAGATGATGAAGATCAGCATGAGGGTGACAAGGTTCAGAAGGTACATACCTGGGACAAGGAACGGCAGTATCGCGGCGATGGCGATGACGGCGACGATCCCGTACCGGGTCATGCGGTCACGATCGAACCCCATCGCTCACTCCCCCCGCTCCCCGAAAAGGCCGGTCGGGCGGATCACGAGGACGACGATTAAGATGACAAACGAGATCGCGTCTTTCCAGACCCCCCCGAGGAAATACGCGGCGCCGTTTTCCGCGATGCCGTAGAGCAGTCCCCCGGCAATCGCGCCCGGGATGCTCCCGAGACCCCCGAGTATGATGATGGCAAAGGCCTTGACCGCGGGAATCGAGCCCATGTACGGGTTGAATACCTGGCCGGAGACAACCCAGAGGGTCCCTGCCGCCGCGGCAAGCGCACACCCGATGGAGAAACTTGCAATGTCCATCCGTTCGACATTGATGCCAACCAGCATCGCCCCCTTCCGGTTCTGGCTGGTCGCCCGCATCTCCCGCCCGATCCGGGTCTTCTGGAGGAACA
>Ga0116170_10006311_pt1 | contig 10424 bp, 10 predicted proteins | sample AD_JPNHW1_MetaG_FD_89797 | JGI IMG/M metagenome (GOLD analysis project Ga0116170, IMG submission 89797) | Active sludge microbial communities of municipal wastewater-treating anaerobic digesters from Japan - AD_JPNHW1_MetaG | ecosystem: Engineered > Bioreactor > Anaerobic > Digestate | place...
CGAACTGGCCCGCGCGCTGGTCGCCGATAACTGCCGCGTCCAGACCGTCATGACAGAAGCGGCTCAGCAGTTCATCACCCCGCTCACGCTGGCCGCCCTCACGTCCAACAAGGTGATAACCAGCCTGTTCACTGCTTCGGACAGCCAGGGCGTTCTAGCCTCGGCAGTCGAACATATTGAAGTCGCCCGGTCCAGCCGCCTCCTGGTCGTGGCGCCCGCCACGGCCGACCTGCTGGCCAAGTTTGCCCATGGCCTGGCCGGCGACTTCCTCACAACGCTCTACTTGGCATTCGAGGGCGATGTTGTGCTCTGCCCGGCGATGAATTCGGCCATGTGGGCGCACCCGGCGACGGTCGAAAACATGAAGACGCTCGCCGCCCGGCCCCATCATCACATCATTCCTCCCGACGAAGGAGAACTGGCCTGCGGCACCACTGGCCCGGGGCGTCTGCCCGATCCGGCCCGCATCGCCGCCATCGTCCACCGCATTCTCCATCAGCGCCACGACCTGGACGGCGAGACCGTCCTGGTCACCGCCGGCCCGACACGTGAACCGCTCGACCCGGTCCGGTTCATCTCGAACCGCTCCAGCGGCAAGATGGGCTACGCCATTGCCGAAGTGGCGGCGCTGCGCGGCGCGCGTGTCATCCTGGTCTCTGGCCCGGTCCACATCCCCGCACCGGAAGGGGTTGAGGTGATCGACACGGAAACCGCCCGCGAAATGCACACCGCCGTGATGGCCCGCGTCGCCGAGGCTTCGATCATCGTGAAGGCGGCCGCCGTGGCCGATTACCACGTGGCCAACGTGCCCACGCAAAAAGTCAAGAAGACGGCCATGCGGCTGTCTCTCGAACTCGAGCCCACGCCCGACATCCTGGCCGAGATCGGCCGCGCGAAGAGTGACCAGATCCTGATCGGTTTCGCCGCGGAGACCCAGAACCTGGTCGAAGAGGCCCGGCGGAAGCTGACGACAAAGAACTGCGACATGGTGGTGGCCAATCTGGTCGGGCAGGACGGGACCGGTTTCGAATCCGACGACAACGAAGTGGTGCTCGTCCCATCCAACGGCGAGGTCATCAGGCTGGCACGGGCTCCCAAACGTGTGCTCGCCGGCCAGATCCTGGACCAGATCCTGAACCTCCGGCTCGCGCTTCATGCGCGACGCCAGTAGGAACCGCCATGGCCGAGATTCTCGATCGTGAGCAACTTGTCCGCCGCCTCACCTTCTACCGCGATCTCGGCATCAAGACTCTCTGGACCGGGGGCGTGAACGTAGAGTCCGGCGCCCAGCCAGATCCCGTTCCAGCGCAGGCCGTCAACAACGTGCAACCCCCATCAACACCGCCGCCCTCAGTGGAATTCCCCCCTCCGGCTGAGGTCGTTTCCTTGCTTCCTCCAATATTTCCTACTGATGACAAATTGGAATTGATCAGACACGATATGGGTGACTGCACTCGTTGCCGGTTGGGCCGGACCAGGAAGAACATTGTCTTTGGCTCCGGCAACCCGGAAGCACGGCTAGTGCTTGTAGGTGAAGGGCCCGGGGCCGACGAGGACGAGCAAGGATTGCCTTTCGTCGGCCGGGCCGGCCAACTCCTCACCCAGATGATCGACAACACGGCGTCGAAGGAAGGCATCCCCATCCGCCGCGAGAATGTATACATCTGCAACGTCGTCAAATGCCGGCCGCCCGAAAATCGCGCCCCCGAACCGGACGAAATGGAGACCTGCGGCCAGTTCCTGTTCCGCCAATTGATGGTGATCAAGCCGCAAGCGATCGTCGCGCTGGGAGGCACGGCGGCCAAGGCGCTGCTCGACCTGAAAACCGGTATCACGAAAGCCCGCGGCAATTGGTATAAGTGGCGCGACATTCCGGTGATGCCCACTTATCACCCGTCCTATCTGCTCCGACCGTACAATCAGAACGCCAAACGCGAAGCCTGGGAGGATTTGAAGAAGGTGCTGCACTATGTCTACGACTAGGCAGCAGGGCTTCTTCATCACTTTCGAGGGGGCCGACGGGTCGGGCAAGTCGACGCAGATGCGGCTGTTCGCTGCCCGTCTGCGCCAGGCCGGTCACACGGTTGTCGAGACCGTCGAACCGGGCGGAACCCGGATCGGAGGCGCGATCCGCGCTATCCTTCTCAACCCCGAGAATCACGATCTGAGCCCGAGGGCGGAACTGCTGCTCTATTTTGCCGCCCGCGCCCAAAACGTTGACCAACTGCTGCTGCCAGCGCTCGAACGAGGCGAAATCGTTCTATCCGACCGTTGGACGGATTCCACCTACGCCTATCAGGGACACGGCCGCCAGTTGGGGACAGATGTCGTGGTGGAATTGGACCACGTCGCCTGCCGGGGCCACCGGCCCGACCTGACCATCTGGGTCGATATCGACCTCGAAACAGGCCTGGAACGCGCCCGGGCGCGCAACGCCGAGACCGGCGCGTCGGCCGAAAGCCGCATGGATGAGCAGGCGCGCGACTTCTACGCCCGCGTCCGCCAGGGCTATGTCGAACTGGAGCGGCTCGATCCGGGACGGATCAGGCGCGTCGAGGGCGCGGGAACGCCGGAAGAAGTCGCCGAGCGAGTCTGGGCTGAATGGAGACGCTTCGAGGCGGCCCATGTTTGAAGGTTTTCAGGGGAACCAGGCGGCCCAGTTGACGCTGGAGCGGATGCTGGAATCGCACCGCATCCCGCAGACCCTACTTATCTCGGGTCCCGAGGGCGTGGGCAAGGCGACGCTGGCCCGGCGCTTCGCCCAGCGCCTGCTCGATCACCCCGAGCGCATCGAGGCCGACGACCTTTCGCTTGAATCCAACCGGAACCTAATCGCCGAACGCGAAAAGTGGCCCAGCGAGAAGCGCTCCGAGGACCCCCTGCTGTTCTCGACCCACCCTGACTTCACCACCTTCTGCCCCGAGGGGCCTCTGCGTCAGATCTCCATTCAGCAGATGCGCCTGCTGCGTGAGCGCGCCCAGCGGCTGCCACTCAAGGGGCGATGGAAGGTCTTTCTCATCGATCAGCTCGACCGGACAAGCCAGCAGTCGGCCGATTCGCTTCTGAAGACCCTGGAGGAGCCTCCACCGCATCTGATCCTCTTTTCAACGGCCGAAAACGCATACGACCTGCCGCCCACTGTCCGCTCCCGCTCGGTACAGATCTCCCTGTCGCCGCTACCGGACGCCGCCGTCAGGGCGTTTCTCGAATCGCGGCACGCGCCGGACATCGGCAAACGCGTCGGCTACGCCGCCGGCAGCCCCGGACTCGCACTGTCGCTGGATATTACGGTGTATGAGAAACGCCGCGCCGCCATGTTGGCGTTCCTCGAATCGGCCGCCGGCGTGGCCCAGTTTGCCCAATGGGTGCGCGCCTCGGAAACTCTGCTGGCGTCGAAGTCGGAGAAGCTCGACCTCTACTTCCGGCCTCTCTATGGCCTGCTTCAGGACGTGCTGGCACTGCAATCGGGCTCGGAGGCGATCCGGAACCGGGATCTGATGGACCGGTTGTCCACCATCGCGGCCCATACCAGCTTCGACTGGATTCGCGAAGCGATCGAGCTGACCGACGAACTGGTCTCGTTGCAGCGCCGCAACGTGCAGAAGGGTCCGTCGCTCGACAGCGCCCTGCTCAAGCTGCGCGCAGGCCTTGCGCCGCGGCGAGGCGGTTCAGATCGAGAACCCCGCGCCACTTCTCGCCCAGCATGATTTGCGCTTCCACCCATTCCTGGCCGGATTCGTCGCGCTGGCGCCGCGCAGGGACGCGCTCGATGCGCGAAACCGAGTCGGCCACCAGGGCACAGGTGGGCTGACGCGAGGCGGGCGGATGGGCCAGCAGCACCAGGCAGGTGCGCGCCGAGAAGGGCCGCTCGCGAATACCTAGCAGAGCGTGGACCGGGATCACCGGCAGCGTCCGGCCTTCGACCAGGGCTGTCCTGCCGCCGCCGGCGCGGCCGCCGAGAATCCACGGCGCAACAGCCCGTAATTCAACCATCCCGCGCACCGCCTCCGCCGGCAGCGCGTATTCCCGGCCCGAAAGCCGGATGACGAGGTATTCGCCAGCGCCGCTTCGTCCTACTGCATCGTCAGAATCGCGGTCTGCCGCGCCATGTGCTGGTTCTCGTGGCCCTGAATCAGACACAGATGCACCTCCACTTTCGTTCCCAAGCAATGGAACGGCACCACAATCCATTCGTTGCGGCCCACGCTGCGCGTGGTGAAGTTGCGGCCGTAGATCACTGTGGGAATGCTCAACCCCATCGCCCCGCATTGCTCCTCCAGAGCCGTCTTGACGTTGCCGACGATCATGTTGGTGATCTCGCCGAGCGCATCGAGCACCTCTTCGTCCACCGCCGTGTACTCCTGCATCAACATCTGGGAAGCGATCTTGCGAGCCCCCTCCGCCGTCACTGAAAACGTCCCAGTGCCGACCCAGCACCCGGCCAAGCCGATGATGGCGACCACGCCGTCAATCGGCGCCGGCGCAGCCTGCCCAATTGCGGCTTCGCCATCGTCCAGCGTCAGCCCCAGCATGGTTTCGAAGACCTCGTGGGTCGACTTGCGGATCATCCCGACCAGTTGTTCCTGCTCCATATACCTCTCCCGCTCCTCCATCGTGCCGCTCGTGATGCGGCGTGACTCCGCACCGGCCTACCAATGCCCGCCGCTAGATAATGCCGGCGAGCTTCTCCTTGATCTGCTCCGCCGTGAACGGCTTACGGACATAGCCGACCGCGCCCAGATTCACCGCTTCCATCACCTTCGAACTGCCGCCTTCAGTGGTCACCATAATCACCGGGATATCTTTCACCGCAACGTCGGCCTTGACCGCGCTGAGCAGTTGCAGCCCATCCATGTTCGGCATGTTGATGTCGGAGAGGATGAGCCCGACTTTCTGGTTCTTCAGCGCCGCCAGAGCCTCAGCGCCGTCGCCAGCTTCGACGACACGGCCGAGTGGAACGTCGGCCTGGACCAGTACGCGGTGAAGGATCTTCCGGATCGCCGCGGAATCATCCACAATCAGGACATCGAGCGCCATGGGGCGGGAAACCTCCAGTCTGATACTGAAAGCCTCATCGGCCCGTGGCGGCAGAGATTGAGTGAAACCTGAAATCGGAATGATCCGGGTGAGGTCAGGCGGCGCGTGCGGCCAGAGTCTCCGACACCTGGATTGTCGAAGCGGTCCCGCCAAGGTCGCGCGTGACGCTGTCCCCCGCCGCAAGCGTGTCCCGCACCGAGGTTTCCATGGCGGCGGCGATCTCCCCCTCGCCCAGGTGTTCCATCATCATGGCCGCGGCCAGCACCGTGGCCATCGGATTCGCCAGGTTCCTGCCCGCGATGTCGGGTGCGGAGCCATGGACGGGCTCAAATAGGGACGGAGACTTGCGGCTCGGGTCCAGGTTCGCTGACGGGGCCAGACCAATGGACCCAGTCACAATTGCGGAGAGATCGCTGAGGATGTCGCCAAACAGGTTCGACGCCACCACTACATCGAAGCTTGATGGGCGGCGGACGAAGTCCATGGCCGCGGCGTCGACCAGCAGACTCCCCGTGGCGATATCAGGGTATTCGTCGGCGACTTCCCGGAAGATGCGGTCCCAGAGCACCATGCCGTAGCCCTGGGCGTTCGATTTTGTAATCGACGTGACGTGGCGACGGCGACGGCGCGCCAGGTCGAAGGCAAATCGGACGACGCGCTCGATGCCGGCACGGGTAAAGATCGAGGTCTGGACGGCGAGTTCGCCGGGCAGATGGGCGTAAAGGAACCCGCCGGCCTGGGTGTATTCGCCCTCGGTGTTCTCGCGGACGACGACCATGTCGATCGAGCCAGGAGCGTAGCCGGCGAGCGGGCACTTCACGCCGTCGTACAGAAAGGCTGGGCGGACGTTGGCGTAGAGGTCGAATCCGCGGCGGATGGGCAGTAGCAGACCGTTGAGGGTGATGTTGTCGGGAATGTCGGGATGGCCGACGGCGCCGAGCAGGACGGCGTCGTGCTGGCGCAGGCGGTCGAGCGCATCGACCGGCATCATGACGCCATGGCGGAAGTAATACTCGGAACCCCAATCGTAATTTGTGAACTCAAGCGCCACACCCCTGCGGGCAGAGGCACTTTCGAGCACCTTGCACGCGGCCGGGACCACCTCCTGGCCGATTCCGTCGCCGGGCAGCAGAGCAATGGAGTACCTGTTCATGGCTCCATGCTAGCCTGATGTCGATGACCGGTACCAACCCTTTCTCGCTCGCGGGCAAGACCGCTCTCGTCGCCGGCGCCAGCCGCGGCATTGGCCTGGCGATCGCCGAAGCCATGGCCCGTGCGGGCGCACGGACGCTGCTCGCGTCGCGGTCGCTGGCCTCGCTTGAACGAGCCGCCGCTGCCCTGCAAGCGGAGGGGTTGTTGGCCGAGGCGTACCGTTTGGACATCGCGGACGCCGATTCCAGGAAGGAACTGGCGGCGTCGGTTCCCTGCCCCGACATTCTGATCAATGTCGCGGGTATCAACATCCGGAAACGGATGGAGGATTTCACGGCGGAGGAGTACCGGTCTGTCCTTGCGACCAACCTGGATGGGGTCTTTGAACTTACGCAGTTGATCGCGAAGCGGATGATCGAGCGGGTTCAGTCGGGCGAAGCGGCCGGCGGCAAGGTGGTCCACATTGGCAGCCTGACATCGTTGATCGGCTTGCCGTACGCCTCGGTGTACGCGATGACGAAGTCGGCTTTGGCTGCTCTGACCCGGACCACGGCGTTTGAATGGGCGCGCTACAACATCCAGGTCAATTGCATTGCGCCGGGCTTCATCCTGACCGATCTGAACCGCGAAATGTGGCAACTGGACAAGATGATAGAGTGGCGCGCCGGCGTCCAGGCCAATCCGCGTATGGGCGAGGCCGCCGATATCGGCCCGCTGGCCGTGTTCCTTTCCGCGCCTGGGTCAGACTTCATCACCGGCCAGGTGATCGCCGTCGATGGCGGATTCACCGCAGGAGCGATGTGGCCATTCGAGCCGTAGTTGCAATAGGATAGGCGCAACCAAACGAACTTTCGCCCGAACCGGCCCTGTCCGCTGGAGCACCGCCGCGTCTTGCTGATCTAGAGCCGCGAGACGAGGAGGATGACCAGGCCGGCTGCGAAAGCTGCGGCGACGATAATCGCGATCAAGTACTTGAGGAACATCCATCACCCCCTTTCAAGTGGTTTGCACCCGGACCGGATCCGGCAGGTCCTGTTCCCTCGGCAGGCCGGACGCCGAGGCTTTCCAGGCCGATAGAATCGACGGCGAGAACCTAGGTGATGCGCCTTTGCGTTGCTGCGTTAGTGTTCACCGCAAGTCTTCCCGCTCAAGAGTACGTTCGGGTGAGCCCGAAAGATCCGCGCTATTCGGAACTGACACATGGATAGCCCGCTATCCCGAGCGGGTTGAATCTGATTGCGCCGCCGCGCGCCGCGACAGCCGAGGAGTCGATGAGGCTCTTCGAGCAGAGGATCGACGTGTTGGCCAGCGGCGGCGGCAGCATATGCGCGTTCACATTGGCGCGCCAAACTGGAGCAGGGCGTCAAGCCGAAGCCAATGGAGCGTTTGCGGCTGGATCTGAAGGCGAGATGAAGGCTGGGAAGGTGGAGGCACACGGTCCGTGGACGGGCAAGTGGAGCAAGGCCGGGGTTCGTCCGGCAACGGTCGACGTGCCCGAGTTCACCCGTTCCACCAGCCTGGAACGGCGGAACCACCGAGTTCGCCGCATCGTCTCTTCATATGAAGGCAATGAAGAGGAGAGTCTTGTGCATCATCCTGGCGGCCCTCGGGCTGCCGTCCGCTCTGTTTGCCGATGAAGCCGCCGCGCTGCGGATCGAGCGGAAGATCCGCGACCGGCATATGCCGTATCTGGGCATCATTGATCCGGTCTTCGCCTCGGCGGACTCGACCGAGATTGTTTCCTACACGCGGTGCGGCGATTCGGCCACCTGGACGGGCCATTACCTGGCCGCCGAAGCCTATCGGTACAACGTCACCAAATCGCCCGAAGCGCGCACGAACATCATGGACGCGCTGAATGGCATCCGGAAACTGGTCGAGGCCACCGGCAACGACATGCTGGCGCGCTGTGCGGTTCCGGTGGACTCTCCCTATGCCAGCGCGATCGTCAGCGAGGAATCGGCGCACGGCGTGCATGTCGCCGCTATCGACGGAATCCCGCATTTCTGGGTGGGTAACACGTCGCGGGATCAGTACATTGGCGTGTTTTTCGGGTTGACCGCGGCGTTTCAGATGGTACAGGACCAGGAAGTCCACGACTGGGTGTCGATGCTGGCGACGCGGATGTTGGTGGCGCTGATGGACAGGCACTGGCAAATCACGATGCCGGACGGGACAGTGTCGTCATCCTTCATCGGGCGGCCCGACCAGCAGTTAGCGATGCTGAAATTGGGCCGGAGGATGAATCCAAACGTCTTTGAATCCGACTACAAGTGGCGGGCCAATACATACGCCTATGCCGTGCCGGCGCCGATCCTGGTGGAGACGCGGGACCTTTACAACTCCTATTTCAAGTTCAATCTCGACTACGCGGCGATGTACATGCTGCTGACCTCGGGCGACAGCACGTGGATCCGCACGCACTACAAGAACGCCTTCGACATCCTGCGCAAGGCGACCGACGATCACGATAACGCGCACTTCGACATGGTGACCGTGGCGATCACGGGCCGGACGGCGCAGATGGACGAAAGGGCGCCCCGGTTGCTTGACGCCTGGCTCAAACGCTCTGACCGCGACTTCTGGACTGACTTGCACCCGCTTTACGCATCCTGTAACGGCGACGACAACCAGTCGTGCACGGTAGTGCCGGTGGAGCAGCGCGTGGCGACAGATTTTCTGTGGCAGCGGTCACCGTTCCAGTTGTGGGGCGGATGGTTGGGGACAACTGAATCGGCTGGGATCGATTATCTACTCCCATACTGGATGGCGCGATACCACGGCATGATGACCGAACGGCTTGGCCCGTCATCGCGGCCCGATCGCCGGCCCGGCCGGTTGGTGTCACAATAGGCGCGTGGCGTCATACAGGGACCAGTACAATCCGGAGGCCCTGCACTTTCCCGGTTCGTTCGCGTCCCGGTCCTTTCTGGCGTGCGCTATCTTCTACTGCATCTGCCTCATCATTGGCCTGGCCGTGATCGGTACAACCCTGGACCGCACCGTGAACATCGCTCTGGTCGCCGTGGTTCTTCTCCTCTGCATCGCAGCGTGGCCCAAAGAGATCGTGCTCGACCAGGCGGGCGTGACGCAGCGCCATCTACTGGGGCGGAGTCTGCTGCGCTGGCACGACATTGAGCGGGTCGAGGTCAGCTCGGAGTTTCTGTTGCCGCTACGCCATGGACGGTTGGCGACGTCCACATTGCGCGCCACCTCAAATGACGGAAGGCACAGGGTGTTGCACACTCCGCGCCACACCGACCGCCACCGCTTCGCCTTTGAGTTGCAACGCCACGGACTCGCCCTGCCCCCCGAACTGGGCCACATCACCGCTCCGAATCAATCCCGGCTTACGCCGGCCAGGGAGCCGATGCCGGATGGCCTACACCGGGGAGATGCTCCCTAGCAGGCTGCTCCGCGGCCACCCGGCAGGTTCAGGAGCCTGCAAGCCGTGATGCAGCGATTTCGGCAATATCAAGCAGTTGGGGCGCGCCGTCGGGCTTGAGCGCGGTGAACGCGTCGCCGAGCATCGTCTGGCAGAACGGGCAGGCTGCGGCCACGGTCGCGGCGCCGGTAGCCAGCAGTTGCTCAGTCCTTTCGTGACTGATCCGCTTGCCCTTCTCCTCGCCCAGGAAAACCAGCCCACCGCCGGCGCCGCAGCAGAATGACGTTTCGCGACTCCGCCCGGCCTCGACCAGTTCCCCCCCCAGCGCCGCCACGCGCCTCGGTTCGTCATAGAAGTTCTGATAGCGGCCGAGATAGCAGGGGTCGTGGTAGACCACGGCGCCGCCGCCGGCCGCCCTGCCCAGCGCGCCAAGATGGCGCGCGAGGAAGACCGAATGGTGTTCGATCTCAAAGTCTGCGCCGAACTCCTTCCAGTCTTCCCCGATGGTACGGACGCAGTGCGGGCAGATTGAGATCAGCCTCTTCGCGGCGGCCCGGTTGATCTGGCCGATGTTGAACTCGGCCAGTTGCTGGAAGGCAAGGTCGTTGCCCAGCCGGCGCGCCGCGTCGCCCGTGCACTTCTCTTTCTTCAGGACGCCATAGGTGACGCCAAGGTGATCCATCACCCGCCGCAAAGCAAGCACAGTGGCACGGCCACGCGAATCGAACGCGCCCATGCAGCCGAGCCAGAGGCAGTATTGCTGAGAACCGTCGAACCAGGGCAACGCATTGGCCTGGATGAATTTGTCGCGTTCACTGGACGAGAGGCCCAGCGGGTTTCCGCTGCGCTC
>Ga0116170_10006312_pt1 | contig 10420 bp, 9 predicted proteins | sample AD_JPNHW1_MetaG_FD_89797 | JGI IMG/M metagenome (GOLD analysis project Ga0116170, IMG submission 89797) | Active sludge microbial communities of municipal wastewater-treating anaerobic digesters from Japan - AD_JPNHW1_MetaG | ecosystem: Engineered > Bioreactor > Anaerobic > Digestate | place...
ACCGAGCGATTTCGACATCTTCCTTCCCTGCTTGTCTCTAACGATCCCGGTAAAATAAACGTTTTTAAACGGAATTTCTTTCCGGTACTCCTGTCCGGCCATGATCATTCTGGCCACCCAGAAGAAGATGATCTCCGGGGCCGTCACCAGATCATCGGTCGGATAATAATAGCGAATGTCGGCATTGTCGGGATGACGGATCCCGTCAAATACCGAGATCGGCCAAAGCCACGACGAGAACCAGGTATCCAGCACATCGCTTTCCTGGGTCAGGTCTTCGGCTTTCCACTTACCACCTGACTTCAACTCAGCCTCGTGCAAGGCCTCTTGCAGATTCCGGGCGACCACGAAGTCTCCATCGGGCAAATACCACGCCGGGATCCGGTGTCCCCACCACAATTGTCGCGAAATGCACCAATCCTTGACGTTCTCCATCCAGTGGCGGTACATATTCTTATACTTGGCAGGATGGAATTTTACGGTATCGTCCATGACCACTTCCAGTGCAGGAACGGCCAGGTCTTTCATCTTCACGAACCATTGCGTGGAGATACGCGGTTCAATAACCTCGTCCGTACGTTCGGAATACCCTACCTTATTGGTATAATTTTCGATCTTAACAATATTCCCTGCTTTTTTCAGGTCCTCAACGATTTTTTTTCTGACGACAAACCGGTCTTCGCCGATATACAACTGTGCGGCAGGACTCATCGTGCCATCCGGATTGAAGGTATCCACCACTTCAAGTCCGTGAAGAATGCCCAGGTTGTAATCGTTGATATCGTGTGCAGGGGTCACTTTCAGCGCTCCTGTCCCGAATTCGCGGTCGACGTACTCGTCAAAAATGACCGGAATGGAACGGTTGATCAGGGGAACGAGCACTTTCTTCCCTTTGTATCCGGCATAGCGTTCATCCTGTGGGTGTACGCAGATGGCAGTATCGCCCAGGATCGTCTCAGGCCTGGTAGTGGCGATGGTCAGGTATTCGGATTCGGATCCGTCCACCTGGTAACGAACATAATACAGTTTCGACTGGACCTCTTTATAGATCACCTCTTCATCCGAAACAGCCGTCAGCGCCTTCGGATCCCAGTTGACCATCCGGGCTCCGCGGTAGATCAGTCCTTTCCGGTATAGATCTACGAAAACGTCAATGACCGACTCATACCGGGCATCATCCATGGTGAAACAAGTGCGGTCCCAATCGCAGGAGGCTCCCAGCTTTTTTAATTGCTCGAGGATGATGCCTCCATGTTTGTGAGTCCATACCCAGGCATGTTTCAGAAACTCTTCCCGGCTGATATCTTTCTTATCAATACCCTGTTCTTTCAGTTTACCGACGACCTTGGCTTCCGTGGCGATGGAGGCATGGTCAGTCCCCGGCACCCAGCAGGCATTCTTTCCCTGCATGCGGGCCCGGCGCACCATGATATCCTGGATGGAATTATTCAGCATGTGACCCATATGCAATACCCCGGTCACATTGGGAGGGGGGATCGCAATCGTATAAGCAGGTCTGTCATCCGGCTCTGAATGAAAGAAACCTTCCTTCATCCAAAAGTCATACCATTTGTCTTCAACCTCGGAAGGTGAGTACTTGGAAGCAATATCCATATGATCGGTAATTATTACAAGGGTGCAAAGGTAATGAAAAAGAGTCAATACAACTTGCTCCTCTTCACAAGGTAAGGCAGCAAAACCTGTTCAAATCCTTTGCTGATATCGGCTTCCACAAAATCGATGTGATATTGGGCACAACGTAATTTCAGCTCTTTCAGGAAGGAAGACATGCTGTCGAGGTACTGGTCTCGGATACGTGACGGGAACACTTTCACCTGCTCGCCACTCTCCATGTCGATGAAACGGTAAGGCCGGTTATCAAAATCAAAACTGAGTTCACTGCGCTTGTCCGTCACATGAAAGAGAATCACTTCGTGTTTGTTGTGTCGCAGATGCTGAAGTCCCATAAATAGTGAATCGGTCTCACCGACATTGTCGAACATATCACTGAATATGACCACCAGCGACCTCTTGTGGATCCGTTCCGCCAGTTCATGCAGCGTATCCGCCACGGCTGATTTGCTCCTGACCATGGGATCGTGAGGATGGAGCAGTTTTTCCAGTTCCGAAAAAAGGTATTTATGGTGTACCGAACTTGTTTTTGCCTGGGTATGCAATTCGATCCCATCGGAAAAAACACTGATCCCCACGGCATCCCGTTGACGATGAAGCAGGTTGATCAGGGCCGCCGTGGTATAGACCGAGAAGGTGATCTTGTTGAATTCCCCCTTCGAAGAGTGATCGGTTACCGGGTAATACATGGAGGAAGAATGGTCGATAAGCACCTGGCAACGGAGATTGGTCTCTTCCTCAAACCGCTTGGTATACAAACGGTCGGTCCGGCCATACAGTTTCCAGTCAATATCTCTGATGGACTCACCGGAGTTATACAACCGGTGTTCGGCAAATTCGACGGAAAAACCATGGAACGGGCTTTTATGTAAACCCGTGATGAATCCTTCAACGACCTGGCGCGCAAGAAGTTCAAGGGACCCGAAAGGCTCCAGACCAGACAAATCAACAGGAAGAGCCATGATGGTTATGTTGAATGCTAAATATGCTTTTCGATCAGCGCTTTAAAGGTAGCCTTGGGAACAGCTCCGACTTGTTTATCCACCACTTCGCCATTCTTGAAAAACAGCACGGTAGGGATATTACGCACTCTGAACTGAGCCGTCACATCGGGGTTTTCGTCCACGTTCATTTCACCGGCGACGATCCGGCCTTCGTATTCGTCAGCCAATTCATGAATAATGGGAGAAACCATCCGGCAGGGTCCGCACCATTCAGCCGAAAGATCTACAACAGCCAGTTTACTGGATTTCAGTACCAGTTCTTCGAAATTTGCGTCTGTGAATTTTTCGAACATAGCAGTATCTTTTTATAGATAAATGTAAATATTTGAATCAACAAAGGTACAATTATTCATGCAATAGTTTCACCTCAAAATCGGGGTAAACGCTGAGCGACGTGATCATCTCCCTCGGGTTGACTTTGAACTTTTTAGAAGGAAGATCAACCGTTGTTCGCTCTTCCCGGTCCTCAACCCGGATCCTGAGCGAAGCTTTCCCCTTGTGTTTTTTTGCCGCCGCCATCAATAGTCCGATGTTATCGGGGGTCAGGTCCTGTAACCGGATGGTGACCGTCACTCCTTTGGAATATTTTTCCATGACGTCAGAGAGCAGCACCATGGATGATATCCGGATGACCATCTGATCGGGTGCGTCAAAACGTGATTCCACCCGGGCTTTGAGGAAAACGAACATCCCGTCTACCAACAGATGCCGGTACTTCAGATAATCTTCGGAATAGAGAAAGAGGCTGATGGAATCGGTATAATCTTCCACCAGGAATGATCCGAAAGGTTTTCCGTTCTTACCCTGTTTATGCTGAGGACCGGTAACGATTCCCGCGAAGGAGATATCCTGTCCGCGGAACCGTTTCAGGTCTGCCTTCAACATCTCGATATTCACGTTACAGAAAGTATCCATCTCGGTACGGAAGTCATCCAGCGGGTGTCCGGAGATATAAAAGCCGGTAACCTCCTTTTCCTTTCGAAGTTGTTCTATGCGGCTGAAAGGCTCACATTCCGGCATGGCAGGCGGTTGGAACACCGTTTCCTCCATGTCGCCGAACAAAGATCCCTGGCTGGAATTCTTCCGTTGAATAAAGTCGGAAGCCTGCCGCATGACTTTTTCCAGAAAGGTGGAATCATCTTCGCGTTCCTTATAGAAATACTGGGCCCGGTGTGTGCCGGGAAAGCAATCAAAGGCGCCGGCCTGAGCCAGGGCTTCCAGGCAACGTTTATTGACATTGTGGGAAGTGACCCGGCGTGTAAGGTCGAAGATATCGAGGAAAGGGCCGTTGGCATTACGTTCTTCGATGATGCTGGCCACCGCCGATTCCCCGACGTTCCGGATCCCTGCCATCCCGAACCGGATCTCTCCTTTTTTATTGACCATGAAATGAGGTTCCGACTCGTTGATATCCGGCCCCAAAACAAGGATCTGCATTCGCTTGCACTCATCGAGGAAGTTCGTGATCTCTTTCAGATCCGTGATATTCCTGCTGAGAACAGCCGACATGAATTCACCCGGATAGTGCGCCTTGAGGTAAGCCATGCGGTATGCCACATAAGCATAGCAGGTGGAATGCGATTTATTGAAGGCATAATTGGCGAAGGCTTCCCAGTCCTTCCATATCTTATCTACGATCTTCTCGTCATGACCATGTTCCTTGCATCCCTGGAAGAATTTTGGCTTCAGCTCGTTCATCATCGCCTCGATCTTCTTCCCCATGGCCTTGCGCAACGAGTCGGCCTGTCCCTTCGTGAAACCGGCCAATTCCTGGGAAAGTAACATGACCTGTTCCTGGTATACCGTAATTCCGTACGTATCTTTCAGATACTTCTCCATGACGGGGATGTCGTACGTGATTTTCTCTGTGCCGGTCTTTCGGGCAATGAAACTGGGAATATAATCCATCGGGCCCGGCCGGTAGAGGGCATTCATGGCGATGAGGTCCTCGATCTTGTTCGGTTTGAGCTCGCGGAGGTATTTTTTCATCCCGTCGGATTCAAACTGGAACACGCCTGTCGTCTTCCCCAGGCTGAACAGCTCATACGTCTGCGGATCGTCAAGGGGGATGTTCTCAATGTCCACCTCCTCTCCTCTCGAGATCTTGATATTTTTCAAGGCATCATTGATGATGGCCAGGGTTTTCAATCCCAGGAAGTCCATCTTCAGCATGCCTACTTTCTCAATGTGGTCGCCATCAAACTGGGTGACATGCAACTCCGATTCCTTGGAGGTGGTCATCGGGACAAAGTTGGAAAGATCTTCCCGTCCTATAATGATCCCGCAGGCATGGAGCCCGGTCTGGCGGATGGAGCCTTCGAGGAATTCGGCATATTTGAGGGTCTCCACCACCAGTTTGTCGGACGACTGCCTCAAAGTTTTGAGTTCCGGCACCTCACTGTACGCCTGTTTCAGGGTGATGCCCGGTCGCGACGGGATCAGCTTAGTGATCCTAATCACCTCGTCCAGCGGCATCTGGTGCACGCGGGCGACATCGCGGATAGCGCCTTTGGCAGCCATTGTCCCGAAGGTGATGATATGAGCAACCTGGTCACTTCCGTATTTTTTCACCACCCATTTCAACACCCGTTCGCGACCATCTTCATCGAAGTCAATATCGATATCGGGCATGGAGATACGGTCCGGATTCAGGAACCGTTCAAAAAGCAGGTCATATTTCAGCGGATCGACATCCGTGATGTGGGTGCAGTAGGCGACGACAGAGCCTGCGGCCGATCCACGGCCCGGTCCCACGATCACTCCCATCTCCCTGGCAGCATGCAGGAAGTCCTGTACGATCAGGAAGTAACTGGGGAATCCCATGGTTTTAATGGTATTCAACTCGAAGTCGATCCTTTCACGGATCTCGGGGGTGATCTCCGGATATCTTTTAGCGGCTCCTTCATAGGTCAGGTGCCGCAAGTATTCGTCTGCATCCTGAAAGCCTTCCGGTATCTTGAAGTCCGGCATGATGGGCTTGCGGTTCAGCTCGTACATCTCCACCTTGTTCGCCACCTCCACCGTATTTTCCAGGGCTTCCGGGACATCTCCGAACAACGTTTCCATCTCCGAAGGGGTCTTGAACCACTCCTGTCCGGTGTAACGCATGCGGGTCGGGTCGGTGATCACCTTGCCGGTGTTGATACAGAGGAGCCTGTCGTGAGCTTCGGCATCCATCTCTTCCAGAAAATGCACATCATTGGTGGCGATCAGCTTGACTCCGAGTTTTTTTGATAAACCAACCAAGGCTTCGTTAACAATGGCCTGTCTGGCATAAACCTCTTCGTCGCGACCAGGGTCCGTGGCTTTGTGGCGCATCAACTCGAGGTAGAAATCCTCTCCGAAAAGATCTTTGTACCACAGAATGGCAGATTCCGCTTTAGGGAAATCCTCTGAGAGGATGGCTTTCGACACCTCGCCGGCCAGGCATGCGGAAGAAGCGATCAGCCCTTCATGGTATTGTTGCAGTATTTCTTTATCGATCCTCGGCTTATAATAAAAACCCTCAACCCAGGAAGCGGTGATCAGCTTGACCAGATTCTGGTATCCGGTCAGATTCTTTGCCAGCAGAATCAGGTGATCGCCGGTGCGGTCGATCACTTCCGATTTATCGGCCATCCGGCGATGCGCCACATAGGTTTCGCAGCCCAGGATGGGTTTGATCCCTTTCTTCCTGGCCACCTCATAAAACTCTTTCAGCCCATACAGGTTCCCGTGATCGGTAATGGCCACACTGTCCATCCCGTTGGCTTTGGCTTTCTCCACCAATTCATGGGTACGGCAGGCGCCGTCAAGAATGGAGTACTGTGTGTGGACATGAAGATGAACAAAACCGGCCATAGCCCTTCAGGGATTTCTGGATGAATATTTAATATTGCTGGATGCTTCTGCGTAAGGAAGCGGCGTAAAATTACCATAAAAAAGATGAAGCGGAAAGCAGTGTTGAAAACTATTGATATCCTCTTGACATGGTCCTTCTTTTTCGTTAATTTTGATAAAAAAAAGAACATGATCCCCATTGCTCACCTTCATCCCATGTTAGTCCATTTCCCGATAGCCATCATCATGATCGGGTTTCTGCTCGATGTCTTCAGTTTTATTTTTTCTTCGGATAAATGTCTTTCCCGGATGGGTTATTATCTGGAAGTCATTGGGATGGCAGCCGCGATCGTTGCCTGGGGAACGGGGTATTTCTTCACCAGTCCCATGGAAGGAGAAGCCGGACTGGCGCGCGAGACGCACGAGCAGTTCGCCACCATTACGCTGATCTCCATCATCGTTGCCACGCTGTTCAGGATGCTTATCGTGTATCTGAAAAAAGAGAGCACCGTGCTGAGGTACGTAGCCCTTTTACTCTATTTTATTGCCTTCCTGTCCGTTTCATATACCGGGTTTCTGGGAGGCAGGTTAGTTCAGGATTTTATGATCGGTTTGTAATCAAATTTATTCCCTATGCGCGCTATCCGTCAATTTTTCTGGGTTCCTCTGATAATCCTCTTTTGGGGAGAACCGGTTTTTTCATCGGTTCCGGCCGGAACCACCCGTGATAATCTGTTATCAGCCTATAAAGGCGAGATGACAGCCGTTGAAAAATACGCTGGTTTCGCCGAACAGGCGCAAAAAGAAGGCTTCCCTCAAATCGCTCTTCTTTTCAAAGCCTTATCGCGTGCCGAAGCCATTCATGCTTCCAACCATCGGACCGTTCTCACAAAAATGGGGGTCGCCATCAGTCCGTACTCTCCTCAATATACGGTAAAAACGACCAAAGAAAACCTGGAATCGGCAATCAAAGGCGAAACGGAAGAAACAGAAAAAACATATCCGGCCTATATTACCACCGCCAAAAAAGAAAGCGAGACTTCTGCGGTCAAATCCATGCGATGGGCCATGGAGACGGAGGCCAAGCATATCATTTTCCTTCGGAATGCTTTGGCAGGGCTGAATAACCGTACCCTTACCACCCTTCCCGGGGTGTACTGGGTCTGTCCGAAGTGCGGCAACACTTACGGTGTCACCCGTCCCGAAGATATGTGCAGTTTTTGCGGAACGCCGAACTCACGGTTTATCAAGTTTATAGCAGGGGGAAAATGAGAATGAATCGTTATATCTTTTGAAGATTCATTTTTTTTTCCGATCTTTGCCCCCCTAATTTTAACAAAAAGTAAAAATGCCAACAAAAATCAGATTACAGAGAAAAGGTAAAAAAGGACAACCTTTTTACCACATTGTTATTGCGGATGGTCGTGCACCACGGGAAGGCAAATTCATTGAAAAAATTGGCGTTTACAATCCCCTCGAAAAGCCTGCAGTGATTGAGATCAGCTTTGATAAAGCCCTCGGATGGCTGCAAAAAGGAGCACAACCTACCGACACCGTACGTGCCATACTTTCATACAAAGGTGTGCTTTACAAGTATCATCTGCTGAAAGGCGTTGCAAAAGGCGCTCTCACTGCAGAACAGGCCGAAGTTCGTTTCCAGGCATGGTTAGGCGAAAAAGAAGCCAAGATCCTGAACAAGAGGAAAGAGCACGAACTGAGTGTGAAAGATGCTCTGAAAAAGCAGAAAGAAGAAGAAATCAAAGCCAATGAAGTAAAGGCTCAGGCCATTGCGAAGAAATTGGCTAAGCTGCAAGAAAAAGAAGCGGAAGAAGCAGCTTCTCAGGCTGAAGTTCCCGCTGAAAATGCAGAAGCTCCCGCTGCAGAAGCTCCCGCTGAAGAAGCGAAGCAGGAATAGCCGGGCAATTCCCGTTTCTCATGGAAAAGGATGATCTTTTTTATTTTGGAAAAATCCTCGGTACCTATGGGAATAAGGGAGGCCTGATGATTCTCCTGGATGTTGATGATCCGGGGAAATACCGAAAACTGGAATCCGTTTATGTTGATCTCGATCATGAACGGATTCCTTTTTTTATCGCTGCCCTGGAGTTTAAAGCAGGGAAGAAAGCCGTCATCTGGTTTGATGACGTTTACACCCCTGAAGATGCCGAGCCCTTTCGCGGGAAGAGATTATACCTTCCCCTCACGATGCTTCCCCGGCTCCGGGGCAAAAAGTTCTATTATCATGAAGTAACGGGGTTTCATGTGATCGATGAGCACCATGGCGATATCGGAGTCATCGAGACGATCCTTGAGCTGCCTGCGCAGCCCCTGTTCCAGATCCGGTCGGGTCAAAAAGAGATCCTGGTGCCTGCCACCGATGAGATCATTGTCAGGATCGACCGCCGCCGGAAAGAGGTCCGGATTGTTGCGCCCCCCGGCCTCATCGAACTTTACCTGTAACTTCTATGGCCTTTCGTTTCCGTCAGTTTATCGTTGAAGACGACCACAGTACCATGCGGGTGGGCACCGATGCCATGTTGCTGGGGGCCTGGGCTGATCCCGAAAACGCTCGTCATATCCTCGACCTGGGCACCGGGTGTGGCGTGTTGGCCCTGATGATGGCCCAGAAATCCACCGCCATCGTGAAAGCCGTCGACCAGGATGCAGAATCCGTAACCCAGGCCGGATCGAATTTCCGGACGAGTCCCTGGCGCGACCGGCTGACAGCCATCTGCACGACAGCTGAAACATATGCAGAGAACAACGAAGGAGGCTTCGATTTCATCATCTCCAACCCTCCGTTCTTTACTGATTCTCTCAAGTCTCCCTCCGCAAAACGAAACATGGCCAGGCATGCCGATGCTTCCTCCCGCGCCACCCTGCTCAGCAGTATCACCCGGTTGTTGAAAGCCGATGGACGGCTTGCCATGGTGATACCCGCAGAGGGATTCGGTGACTTCATGAGACTTTCCTGCACCGCCGGCATCCATCCCACCCGCGTGAGAAAGGTACGGTCATCCAGGGAGAAAGAGCCTGTCAGGGTCCTGGGGACCTTCAGAAAATCAGCCGCTATTGTCAGGGAAGAAGAGGATCTTATTATCTTTGAAGCACCGGGTAAATTTACCCGCGAGTACCTTGAAATAACATCAGCATTTCATCGTTTTTAAGACATGCACGACATCTTTTTGCATACAGCCACCGTCTTTATGGGTTTTTTCGCCATGATGAATCCTATTGGGAATCTTCCGGTTTATCTCGGGATGGTTCAGGAATACAGCAAGGCTGAGCAGCGGAGAATTGCCCTGAAAGCGTTGTTTTCCGCTTTCTTGATCATCGCGGTTTTCAGTGTGTTCGGGCATATCATCTTTGCCCTTTTCGGCATCACGATCCCTGCCTTCCAGATCGCCGGAGGCGTAATCGTTTTCATCATCGGATACCAGCTGTTAAACGCACGCGACGTGAGTTTCCACAAGGATACCTGCGAGAGACACCGGAAATCGGATCATGACAAAGAAGACATCGCCATCATGCCGCTGGGCATTCCCTTACTGGCCGGCCCGGGAACCATCTCTACCGCCATGAACTTTGTCGGTTCGCAGAAAGGCATGCTCAACACCGTCGTGGTGATCGGGGCCTTCGCAGTCATCTGCGTCATCACCTATTTTCTTTTTATCTCCGGAAAGAAAATCACCGGGATGATCAATCCCTCCTTTATGAAAGTGGTGTCCCGGATCATGGGGCTGATTCTGACCGTCATCGCCGTACAAATGATGATCAACGGGCTTGCCGGGGCTTATCACCTTGTTCTTAATAACGAAATTTGATTTTATTGCCATGAAATCCAACCTCATCTATTTACTGATATTTCTGCTCCCGCTCGTATCCTGCACCAAGGTCAACACCGAATACTGGCCGAACGGCAATGTAAAATCCACCGTTACGATGAAAGGGAAAAAGTACCACGG
>Ga0116170_10006314_pt1 | contig 10419 bp, 9 predicted proteins | sample AD_JPNHW1_MetaG_FD_89797 | JGI IMG/M metagenome (GOLD analysis project Ga0116170, IMG submission 89797) | Active sludge microbial communities of municipal wastewater-treating anaerobic digesters from Japan - AD_JPNHW1_MetaG | ecosystem: Engineered > Bioreactor > Anaerobic > Digestate | place...
AGCTTAATTTTGTTATTAAGTTTTCGCTCAGCAGAACCGCTCTATCCTGCGCGGTTCTGCATGTGCACATCCTGTGCAAAACAAGCTTCCGAAAAAGCAATCCCGTCTTCTCGCCTCGCAATTCTATAAAGATGATTTTGTTCGATTCGGCAAACTTGACCGAGAATTGCCAATAGAAATCACTTGAGTTTGCCATAATTATGAGCATTCTTGTATCATGGTGCCGGAGGCAAAATATGAGCCAGAATTCGCAGAACGATAAACCCGACGACAATAAACCCGCGCTGCCGATTGCCCCTGAAAAAGACGAAAAAGACGTCTACAAAAGGCTGAACGCTTATCGACCTCCCGAAAATCTTTTAAAAAAACACCCGTGCCATGACTGTTTTAACTGTCTCTGGTGCGGCGATGCACGCTGTGAAGTATGCCTGCGCTCAAAAGGCTGCGGGCAATGCCACAAATCCGAGCAAAATAACGAACCGGTCACCCCCGAAAGGCCCGAAAAAAAATGACTGAAACTCGCCAGAAGCAGAACCCTAAACCCACAATTGCCACCAGGAAAGACCAGGCGGGCAAAGCCGCCAATCACAACCCCCGGCGCCGCCAACTCCCGCAACCGGTTGACCGCAAGACAATTTTTGCCAAAACCTTTGCCACTACCCTTGGTCATGCTGCATTGGTCTGGCGCGGCGACGTTATCAAAGCCGTTTTCCTGCCCGAAAAAAAATTCGCGGTTATCGAGGGGCGCTGCCGCCAGGCAGGGGCGGCTCTGGCCGGCAAAGTGGCGATACCCGACCGCATCGCAGCAGCAATCAAGCAGATCGTCAACTATTTTGCCGGTGAAGAGCACTCGTTCAAAAAGATAAAACTCGACATGACCGATATCCCTGCTTTCAGGCAACTTGTCTACAAAGAACTGCAAAAAATCGGCCCGGGGTGCACCGTGTCTTACGGCGAGCTGGGCGAAGCCTGTGGCAAGAGTTCAGCTGCCCGGGCAATCGGCGGCGCAGTCGGCGCCAATCCATTTCCGCTGCTGATACCCTGCCACCGGGTAATCAATGCCGATGGCAGCCTCGGCGGCTTTTCGGCCGGGGCCGGCCTTGATCTAAAGGCACAAATGCTGCGTCTTGAAGGCATACGAGTCTCAAAAGAGCCGCCGATGCGCATTCTACCCCCAGAAACCTTCGGCGACATCGATATCGCCGGGGCGATTAAACATCTGAGCGCTGCCGACGCCGATCTTGGCCGTTTCATCAAGGTCGCGCCCGCGTTCAACCTGCAATGCGACACCCAGGCATCACCATTCATGGCTCTACTTGAATCGATCGTCTATCAGCAGTTGACCGGCAAAGCCGCCGCGACAATTTTCGCCAGGCTTCTTAACCTGTTTTCGAACCGCGACAACCTGTCACCCCTTGATATAATCAGGGCTGAAGACGATGAACTTAAATCAGCCGGGTTGTCAGGTTCTAAAATTGCAGCGATTCGCGACCTGGCAGAATTTGCCGCCGATGGGCGCCTGCCCGACCATAAGGCACTGCTGCAGATGAGCGACAGTGAAATCATCAGCAGACTGACCAGCATTCGCGGCATCGGCCGCTGGACAGTTGAGATGCTGCTGATTTTTAAACTCGGGCGCCCTGATGTCATGGCTGCCGATGATTATGGACTGCGCAAAGGCCTCGCCGTCATCAGAAACACGCCTGAATCTCTGCCAGACCCGCAAACACTCGCCAGGCAGGCACGCAGCTGGCAACCGTTCCGCTCGATTGCCGCCTGGTATTTATGGCGCGCCTCTGAAATGGCAAAAGCAAAACCGGCCTAGTCGGTCTCGCGCTGGCGCTGAAGCTTTTCGGTCCAGAGCTGGTAGCCCTGCCTGAGACGATTCACCTGGTTCTGCTGCTGAGTAGTTACTGCCGTCGAAGCATCGGTCTGCACCGCCATCTGAGAATCGCGGCAGTGTAGAATGTAGGCACGCTGTATCTCGCTTTCTGAAGCATGCTCGTCGATGTGCAGTTGACGAAAAAACTCACCAAGCAGCAGTTCTTCTTTGAGGCGCTTCGCCTGACCGTAATAATCGAAAGGCAGCGTGCCAAAAAGCAATGGCCCGGGAACCTCAGATGCAATCGCAAAAACGACGATGTCGGGCATGCGCACCTGACCCTTAGGCCGCAAGCCAAGCGACTGAATCAGAAAACGCCAGATAGAAGGCAGAACCCAGCCCGCTTCAGGTATGAAAAGATTATGCACCTCGACCACACCCGGATGAACCGTTAGTTTGCGGCAGGCAAAGCAGCAGTTGTCAGAACTGTCCGGATTGCCAATGAACGGCTCAAAAAGCTGCTGGTGCTCAAGATCAGCAAGAAAACCGCAAAGATAAACCTCTCGGGCAAACGTATCGTTAAAGCACAGTTCGACGACGATACTTATGCCTTCGAGTCGATGGTGTCCTGCTGAAAAAGCCATGTCCTTGATGGCGAGGAAACCGTGGGTGCCCGAATACGCCGCCTGCCTGTACTGCGAAAACCATTTCGAGAACTCTGACCACTTAAAAGGCAGAACAACTCTATCAAGGTCATTCATGCCTGCCCTCCCCCCCCTGGTGCGAACACCCGGCCGCCAGGTTCGCACGATCAGGTTGTCTAGACCTGTACTGCTTTATCTACAAAGAAATACGCAGCGAAAAGCGAAAATGTTTCATCGCAAATTTATCTCTAGTCATCCGATATGCAGCAAACATCAACCCAGGGGAAAAACACCCCAGTTGACCAGCAAAACACCTGGCAAAAGCCGCATTTTTATGTACCGCAATTCTGCCAGCTGCAAAATTTTGTAGTAGAATGTCAGAAGTCTTTTCTGGAGGTAAACCTTGAAAAATCCGCTCAAGATAATTTTGATCGCTATGTTGTTACTGATCGCCTCACTGGCAAACGCGGCCAGCACTGACCCTGTTTTGCAGGCAAAGACACTCGGGGCTATTTATATTGACGCCGCCGCCATGTTTTCATTCTATTCCGGTCAGGCCGCCGAACTGGTCAAACCCGAAAATTCCGGAAAACTTGCCGAAATGCAGAAGCAGTTGCAGGGCTACGCCAATCTTCAAGTCGATCTGTCCGGGTTCTTCAAAAAAATAGACGACTTCGCTAAAAACGAAATATTTGTACCAGATGGCACGATCTGGTTCACTATCGACAGCACCTACCACCCCACCCTGGCTTTCAAGGCTCGGGTTAAACCCCTTGAATTTGTAGAATATCTTGAAGCGCAATTCGGAAAAATCCAACAACCCGCCTTAAAACGCGACAAGGAACTCGTCGAATACAGCCTGCCAACCCCTGAATTCAAAATGACCCTGTCCATCACCCCGGCCGGCCTTTATCTGCATAGCGATGGCGCGGCTACCGAAGCCGAAGACACCCAGAAATGGGCCGACCTGCTTAAAAACGTCAACGAAAAAAAGGCTCTGTTACTTGCAGAGGTTGATCTGAACCAGATCAAACGCATCATCGCCGGCAAATCAGCCAATACGCAGCACAGCATCTGCTTCAGCAATCTCAGAATTCTCACCGGATGCTGCGAAATGTATGCCATGGATCACGAAGGGCCGATAAAAGTTCTTGATCAGCAGGCTCTGATCGCCGGGCACTACCTTAAAAGCACCCTAAATTGCCCTGACAAAGGCGTTTACTCTATGAAAGCTGATGAACAGATTGCCTGCTCCGTTCACGGCAGCATCGATCAACCCGCCAAAACCGCTGACCTCAGCTCAGAAAACAGTATCCCTGCCCAGTTCCGGCCATTCGAAATTTTCCGACTGCGGGTCCTCAAGGATTCTGCCGAAGCCGCGCTCATGCTCAACGACAAGAATACCGTCGAACAGTGGGCAGCCATCGGCAAACAGCAACTGCTCGCCATCAAGAACATGGCACAGAACCAGATGGGCCAGCTTCCCGAATCTGAACGCCAGAAAGGCCTCAAAATGCTCGATGCGGTCAAGATCAACAACGACGACCAATGGCTGAGACTTGCGGTAGAGGGTCTCGACGAGCAGACCATGATCTCGGGCATCACCGGATTTATCGGCGCCGCCGCCGCCATTGCCATACCCAACTTTAAAAAATCCCGCGATCTGGCACGCAGCAAAGCCTGTGACGCCAATTGTCGCGTTTTGATCGGCGCCATCGAATTGATGGAACTCGAAACCGGCAAGCCCTGCGAAAGCCTGAACATCAAGGCTCTCATCGATGGCCAGTATCTGAAGTCAGAACAAAAATGCCCGGATGGCGGAACATATAGCATCAGCCGCGGCACCGACGGCATCAGCATCAAGTGCAGCCATCATCAGGCTGACTGATCAAGCCAGAAGCTCATGCATACTGCCTTGCCACCCTTTGCGAAAATGGCGACAAGGCAGTTTTTTAATGCTATAATCTTTTTCACATAATGCGCAGCAAGGAGAGAACAATGAAGGTTTTATACATTACCAACGAGTATCCGCCACATGTTTATGGCGGTGCCGGTGTCCACATTGAATACCTTTCCCGGGAAGTCGCCCGTCTCGCTGACGTTGAAGTGCGCTGCTACGGCGACCAGAAACCAGGCAAAGGCAAGATCAGCACTGCCGGTTTTGAATCAGCAGCCGGCTACCTCAAGCTCGACCGCGGCCTGCAATCTGTGTTTAAAACCATCGATCGCGACTTGCAGATCGTCGGCGAAGGCGTCGATGCCGATATCGTGCACTGTCATACCTGGTATACCCACATGGCCGGCATTTGGGCCAAGTTGAATTTTGGGGTACCCCTGGTGGTCACCACCCACTCGCTCGAACCTCTCCGACCATGGAAACGCGAACAACTGGCCGGCGGCTACGACTTTTCACTCTGGGTCGAAAAAATGGCCATTGAGATGGCCGATGCGGTAATCGCAGTCAGTCACGGCACCCGGGCCGATGTAAAAAGCCTGTTCAACGTCGCCGAAGACCGCCTGAAAGTGATCTACAATGGCATCGACACCGATGAATTCAAAAAGGTTGCCGCAACCGATAATATCAAACGCTTCGGCTTCGATCCGAACAAGCCCTACCTTTTGTTCGTCGGCCGCATCACACGCCAGAAAGGCATTATCCATCTGGTTAATGCCATTCGCTACCTCAACCACGATATTCCGGTGGTGCTGTGCGCCGGCGCCCCCGATACCCCCGAAATCGAACGCGAAATGGCCGAAGGCGTTAAATCTGTATCTCAGGACCGCAACAACATTTTCTGGGTCAGGGAAATGGTCGACCGCAAAACCCTGATCGAACTGTATTCGCATGCCGCCGTGTTCTGCTGCCCCTCGATCTACGAACCATTCGGCATCATCAACCTCGAAGCGATGGCCTGCGAAACCCCGGTCGTTGCAAGCGCCGTCGGTGGCATTCCTGAAGTCGTAGTTGACGGAGTCACCGGTACTCTTGTTAAACTCGAACAGATGAGCGAATCACCCTTCGAAGCAGTCAAACCCGATGTCTTTGCCCATGATCTGGCTCGCGAAATCAACGCCCTGATGGCAGACCCGGCCCGGCGAAACCAGATGGCAACCGCCGGTCGCCGCCGCGTCGAAGAGATCTTCAGCTGGAAATCGATCGCCCAGCAGACCGTCGATCTCTACAAAACTCTTATTAAGGGTAAATGACATGACGAAAAATCGCAAACGTGCATTGATTGAAAACATCAGACCACTGGTTGATGCCGGCGCCTGGCCAATGAAGCGCGAACCGGGTGACAGCGTCAAGGTAATCGCCGATATTTTCAGAGATGGCCACCAGAAAATCGCCGCATGGGTCGAATATCGCCCGACTGGCCGCGATAAATGGCACAAGGTGGCTATGACCTGCACCAACCCCGGAATGGACCTCTGGGAAACCGAATTTAATGTTGAACAGATAGGCTTTTATGAATATCAGATCGTCGCTTATTGCGAAGATTACGGCACCTGGGTGTTCGATACCCGCAAAAAAGTCGATGCCAACGTCGATTTTGCCTCTGACCTTCTCGAAGGCCTGGCGCTCGCCAAAAATTACAAATCATGGCTTAATGAAGCAGACCGGGAATACCTTAAAAATATGCTTAACAAGGCAGAAAAGGCCCCCTCTGATTCGCAACGCTGGCAAATCATGAGCCACGACCGCCTCGTGGAAATTCTCGCCGAAAACCCCGACCCGGCATCACGTGTCGAAAGCCAGACCTTGCAGATCCGCGTCGATCGCAAAAAAGCCAGATTTGCCGCCTGGTATGAATGCTTTCCACGCTCATGCGGTTTTGAACCAGGCAAACACGGTACCTTCCGCGATGTAATCAAGCGCCTGCCACACATTGCCGAAATGGGCTTCGATGTTCTTTACTTTCCGCCAATTCACCCGGTCGGCTTCAGCAAGCGCAAAGGCCCGAACAATAGCCTGACCTGCACACCAGACGACCCGGGTTGCCCTTACTCGATCGGTAATCATCACGGCGGCCATGATGCCATTGAACCGGCACTCGGCAACTTCGATGATTTCGCGGCACTGGTTAAAGAAGCAGCCGGCTATGGCATCGAAATCGCCCTCGATTTCGCCATCAACTGCTCGCCAGACCACCCCTACCTCAAACAACACCCTGAATGGTTCAGCAAACGCCCTGACGGCACCATTAAGTTCGCCGAAAATCCACCCAAAAAATATGAGGATATTTATCCGGTAAACTTCGAAACTCCAGACTTCAAAAGCATCTGGAAAGAAATGCGCCGGATTTTCCTTTTCTGGGCAAGGCAGGGCGTCAGAATTTTCCGGGTCGATAACCCGCATACCAAGCCTTTCGCCTTCTGGGAATGGGTCATCGCCGAAGTTCAGCAGAAATACCCGGATGTAATCTTCCTTTCAGAAGCATTCACCCGGCCGCGTGTCATGAAAGCCCTGGCCAAACTCGGGTTTACCCAGTCATACAGCTATTTCACCTGGCGCAATGAAAAGGCTGAGCTGGTAGAATACTTTTCAGAACTCACCACCCAGCCTGAATCAGAGTATTACCGGGCCAATCTCTTCACCAATACCCCTGATATTTTTCCCGTCTTTCTGCAAGGCGGCGGCCAGCCCGCCTACAAAATCAGAGCCATACTTGCCGCGACGCTTTCCAGCGTTTATGGCATGTTTCAGGGCTTTGAACTCTGCGAAGGCATACCGGTTCCCGGCAAGGAAGAATACCTCAACAGCGACAAATATGAAATAAGAACCCGCAACTGGCAGGCCCCGGGCCACATCATCGATCTGGTCACCCGCCTCAACAAAATCAGGCACGAAAACCCAGCCATGCAGGAATACGACAACTTGCAGTTTTTTCAGGCCGATAACGACAAGGTGCTCTTTTACGGCAAATCTCTCGGTGATAACCACATAATAATCGCCATCAACCTCGACCCGTTCATCAAACACTCTTCATTCGTATATCTGCCTCTCGAAAAATTTGGCCTCGGCCCCGATCAAGGGTACCAGATGCACGACCTGCTCACTGACCGCCGCTATCTTTGGTATGGTTCACGCAACTATGTCGAACTCGACCCGCAAACCAGCCCCGCCCACGTGTTTTTGCTGCACAAATAATGCACCGGCCTGACTGAACGCTCATGAATAAAAAAGCCGGGCAGCAACCTGATGGTTGCTGCCCGGCTTTTGTTCTGGCGAAAGTTAAAGGCCGGCGGCTTTGCGAAGATCCATGTAGTGCTTCTTGGCTGCCTGATATTGTTTGAAGGCGGCCATTACTTCATCCATGGGAGCCTGCTGCTGCACCTTGTACTGATAAACCTGCTGATAATAAATGTATGATTCATAAGCAAGTTTGATATCATTATTGCTCGGCTTGCTGCCTGATGCCGGGCTTGTAGTTGCCGGCGTCGAACCACTGGAATTTGCTGTCTGCGAACCGGCGACCGGCGATGACCCGGAATCAGAAGCCGAAGACGGTGATTGGCTGTTGGATGCTGCGTTGTTGCGGCCCGGCAGCCTGGCGATTTCTTTTTTAACTGCATTGATACGGTCAGTGGTCGGCGGATGCGTCGAAAAATACTTGGTAATCTTGCTGGCCTTGTTGTCTTTGTTGATCTTATCAAAAAAGCCAATGATGCCGTTCGGGTTATAACCGGCGGCGGCCGTGTATTTGACCGCGCAGGCATCGGCCTGATACTCATCGTTGCGTGAGAATTTCAGATTGGCAAAGTAGGCAGCTATGGCTGCAAAAGGCGCGGCATCCTTTGTTTTCTTGCTGAGGCCCAGCCCCAGAACAAGAGCCGTCATCAGACCAGACTTTTCGGCCTGCCGGACACTGTGTTTTTTGTCGATATGCCCCATTTCATGAGCAATGACGCCCGCCAGTTCATTATCATCTTTGCACATATTGAGAAGCCCGCGGGTAACATAAATATAGCCACCCGGAGCAGCAAAAGCATTAACTTCATCAGTATTGAGAACCGCAAAATGCCAGGTAAGATCTTTGCGCTCAACATGCTTGATCAGACGATTGGCAACTGTGCCAACCCGGCTGAGCATCGCCTTGTCTTTGGAAAAACCCGGATCAGACTTCAATGACTCGTGAGTTTTCGCACCCATCGAGGTTTCCCAGCTGTCTTCCCATTTGCCGAGAAACGCACTGGTCTGGGGCGCCTGAGCGCGTGACTGCTCGACAACCTTCTGATTATCAGCCGTGACGCCGCCAAAAGTGCTGTCAAGGCTTGCGGTAACCCGGTTGAGAGCGCCGCTTACTTCATCAAGAAAACCGCCGATATTCAGGGCATAAGCCTGACCGACGAACGCTGCCTGGAACAGCAAACACAGCACCAGAACCAGCATCGGCTTTCTATTGCTCACAAGCATACCTCTTTGAGTTGAAATTAATATACCTGATTGTACTGATAGAATCGCAAAGCGTCAATGATCGGGCAAAAACTTATTCCAACCAACAATTGTACATAAGCTCATTATTTGTTGATGCCTGTGTAACGCTTCCCGGCAGCCGTTTTAAAAACGAAAATGCACGGGCAAAAAACTGAGCCGGTCAGTGCTGAGGCAATGCCATGCGCAAAGACAGTTTTAAAAACGGTTGTGGTGTAAAACAGAGTTCAGAACTGACCGGTGCGCAACAAAACCAGAGTGCAGGCCTGAACTACTTTGAGGCCCTTCTGGCGAAGATTTTCCATCAGAGTCTGGTTCTCGGTGCCGGGGTTGAAAATGACGCGGCCGGGCTTCAGGTTGATTATATCGTTTTCAAGCGCAGTCAAAGCATCGGCCGAAAGATAAAGAGTAAGGGTATCGACGCGGCCAGTAACCTGATTGAGTTTGGCAACTACCGGCAAATCTTCGATTTTGTCGGCTACCGGGTGAACCGGTACAACTTCGTGCCCGTGTTCAAGCAACATGCAGACAGCCTTATACGAATAACGCTCAGGGTTAGGACTGGCGCCAAGCACCACGACACGTTCTTTTTTCTGGGTCATACTTTCCCCTTGTTTTTGGTATTCTTTAGTAGTATTAAGTATTGCTAATGTAGACCTTAATTGTGCCAGATCAAGCTACTGCGAAACCGGCTTAAGGTTTATCATATAACAGATTCGAGTCAGGAGAGTAAAAAATGAAACTGCACGAACGGTTGATCGAGATTGCAAAACCCTGGGCCGAAGGCAGAACTGTCAAAGACCTGCGCTTTGGTCTCGGTTACAGTTGCGCCGAACTCGATGACGGGCGCAGCGGCATTGCCTGCACACTGCTCTTCGAAAATTCCGGCAGTTGCACGCATGTTGCCGCTGCCGGTCAGATTGCCAGCAGTCCGGCAGCAGAGGTTCTTGGCTGGCTTAAACATGATAATGACCTCGAAAGGGCTGCCGGCCTTGCGGTTTTCAATGCCCTGAATGCCAATCAAGGCCGGAATTTTATCGAAGGCGAAGCTATTTCGCTTCTCAAAATCGACAAAAACGATCATGTCGTCATGGTTGGCTTTTTTGGCCCGGTTATACCCGCTATCAAGGCTACCGGCTGCCATTTCGAAATCGTCGAACTGAACCCCGGCAAACCTGGGGTCATTACTCCCGAACAGGGCTTCAAAGCCCTCGCCGAGTGTGATGTGGCAATTATTACCTCGACCAGCATTATCAACGGCACCTGCGACGGTCTGATCGAGGCGCTCAAACGCAATCGCGCTGCCGTCATGCTCGGGCCATCGACGCCGATGTGCCCCGAGGTTTTTGCCGGCACGCGCATCACCCAGCTGAGCGGTTCTTATGTGCTCGATAAAGCGAGGGTTCAGACTATTGTCTCTGAAGGCGGCGGTACCAGGCTGCTGAAAAAGCATCTGCGCTTCAGCAACGTCATGGTGTAAAATATCCGCAATTCATTATCGGGGAAAAAGCATGCTGGTC
>Ga0116170_10006315_pt1 | contig 10419 bp, 8 predicted proteins | sample AD_JPNHW1_MetaG_FD_89797 | JGI IMG/M metagenome (GOLD analysis project Ga0116170, IMG submission 89797) | Active sludge microbial communities of municipal wastewater-treating anaerobic digesters from Japan - AD_JPNHW1_MetaG | ecosystem: Engineered > Bioreactor > Anaerobic > Digestate | place...
CGCTCCAGGTGGCTGCCGTGCCCGGACCTATCAACCCGCTGCGCTGGACCGGCCTTGTCGAAACCGCGCGCGCCTGGCACGTCCTTGAGGTCGACCTGACCCGCCCATTCGATTCCGAGTCGGGCGAAACGTTCTACCGCCCCGGCCTCACCCGAGCCGTGGCCTCGGTCCGCCAAACGCACACCGCCCGGCAGTTTCTCGACTTCGCCCGGTTCCCGGTCTGGCGGGTTGTGCCCTCGGCTGAGGGCGCCGGCGTCGAAGAGGTCACTATCCACGACATCCGCTTCGGATCGCCGGATGAGATGCGTTTTACGGCCCGATTCGTCGTCCAGCCGGATGGCCGGGTCACGCGTGAGGAGTTTCTGTTCGGTTCCATGGGAGGAGGACGGAGATGAGCGAGTACGGATTGTGGATTGGCGGCCGCCAGGTCAGGACCGGTCGCGTGGGAACGGTGGCCATCCCGTATGATGGAGCCCCGTTTGCCAGCGTCCATCTGGCTGGCGCGAAAGAACTCGAAGCGGCCATCCAGGCGGCCGTCCGAGCCAAGCCCGTCATGCGGTCCATGACAGCCGCCGGGCGCTCGGACATCCTTTACCGTGCCTGCCGCCTCTTGACCGAGCGCAAGGAGGAGTTCGGCCGCACGGTTGCGTCGGAATCCGGCAAACCGCTGCGCGAAGGCCTGCTTGAAGCCGAACGCTCCGCTCAGACGCTGCTGTTCAGCGCCGAGCAGGCGCACGCGCTCACTGGCGAAGTGGTGCCCATGGATGCTTCTGAGGCGGGTGCCGGGCGCATGGCGATGACCGTGCGCGAGCCGGTTGGTGCCATAGCCGCCATCACGCCGTTCAACTTCCCGCTCAATCTGTCACTCCACAAGATCGCCCCTGCTATCGCCGGAGGCAACACAGTCGTTCACAAACCGGCCAGCGCGACGCCGGTCTGCGCGCTCCTGCTCGCCCGGTTGTTCGCCGAAGCGGGACTGCCCGATGGCGCCCTCAACGTCGTCCCCGGCCCCGGCGCTGAGATCGGCGACCCGCTGGTCGACGATCCGCGCATCGCCATGGTCACCTTCACCGGCAGCGCCGAGGTCGGTCTCCGCATCCGTCAGCGCGCCGGTTTGAAAAAGGTCACCCTTGAACTGGGCAACAACTCCGCGCTGATCGTCCACGACGATGCCGATCTCGCCGAATGCGCCGCCCGCGCGGTCCCTGGCGCCTTCGCCCACTCCGGCCAGGTCTGCATCTCGATCCAGCGTATCCTCGTTCACCGGACCGTGGCCGAGGACTTCATAGCCCGCTTTCTGAAGATCACTGATGCTCTGAAGATAGGCCATCCTCTGGACCCGTCCACACAGGTCAGTTCGCTCATCACAGCCACCGAGGCCTCCCGCGCCGAGCGCTGGATCCGCTTTGCCGAGGCGGGCGGAGCGCGCCTGCTCGCCGGAGGCGTCCGCCGCGGAGCCACCCTCACTCCAGCCGTGCTGGACGGCGTTGCCGCCGAAGCCGATATCTGGAGGAGCGAAGCCTTCGCCCCGGTGGCCTGTTTCCGCACCTACGAGACGCTGGACGAGGCGATCTCGCTCATGAATGCCTCGCCCTACGGACTTCAGGCGGGTATCTTCACCCGCGGCCTGCAGTCCGCCTTCGAGGTCGCCTGTCAGGCCAAAGTCGGCGGATTCCTGATCAACGACGTGCCGCAATATCGCCTGGACCACATGCCCTACGGCGGCGTGAAGCTCAGCGGTATGGGCCGGGAAGGCCCCAAGTACGCCATCGAGGAGATGACCGAACCGAAGCTGATCAGTTGGCGCTGGAAGTAGCCGGCAACTACTTTAGTTGAACCGCCACGGTCGCCGTCATGCCTGGCCGGATCAGCGGCGTCGGGCTGGCGAACTCCACATACGCCTTGCCGTTCTCGACCAGGCGGACCTGGCCCGGCAGGCTGCCGGCGATCTCGGTTGAGAATACCTGAGCCGGTGTCCCGGCCGGCAGGCGCGGCGCCAGATTGGGATCTACTCCCATGATGGCTTCCATCATCGTCAGATCTACGGCCACCTGGATCAATCCTGTCATGCCCGCCTTTACCTCTTCGCCTGCCTGTTTCTGAATCGAGATGATGACACCGTCGGAGGGCGATAGCATTTGCGCCGCAGCCAGTCCGGTTTTTGCCTCGTCATAGGCGGCCTCGCCCTCGGCGACCTGCCTCTTAGCCACTTCGATATCCTTGGTGATCTCACCCATCCGGTCGCGCAACGACTTCGCCAACGCCGCGAGCGACTCCGCCTCGGCCCGCGCCGTTTCGAATGCGGCCTGTGCCGCTTCGAAGGTCTTGCGCGGTGTGGCGCCCTCGCGGTTGAGCATCTGCTGGCGCTGGTACGTGCGCTCGGCGCGCTGGAGTTCAGTCGCGGCGCGCGAGGCATCGGCCGCTTGGCGCGACTCTTCAAGACGCACCGAGAGCAGTTGGCTTTCGAGCGTCGTCAACCTCGTCTTCTGCCGCTCCAGCGCGAGCGCCGCTTCCTTCTCGTTTTCCACCAATACGTCGTTCCGGATCGACCCCAGGATCTGGCCTTCGAAGACCTCGTCGCCCGGCTTCACAACGAACTCATCCAGCACGCCGTCCACCGGCACGTCCACCGGAACCATGTGGCGCGCCTGCAACGTCGCCTGGAACTTCAGCACTGTGCCTGCGGGCAGCGGCGCCGGTTGGGCCGGCGCGGGTTTCGGACTTGCCGCGGCGTGGCGGAGCTTCCAGAAGTAGAACCCGCCCGCGCCAGCGGCCAGAATGACAAACACGGCGGCGGCCAGGATTCGACGGCTCATAGTTCGATCATAGGGGAAATGGCGGCCTTCTTCGCCACCCTGGTTTTTGTTATGCTGCCAGAGCGCGGCCGAAACCTGGAGGAAACCTTTTCGAAATGAGACTTGGCGACGAAGTCGACGACTACTGCATTAAGTGCAAGCGTCTCACCAACCACTTCATCCTCGCCATGATGGGCCAGCGCGTGGCCCGCGTCCGCTGCCGCACCTGTTACAACGAACAAGAGTTTCGCGATGGCGTGCCGCTTCCGCCACGCCCCCGTTCCCCGCGTAAATCCGTCGAAAAGCCGCCCGCGCCGGCCCCGGACGTTCCGCCGGTGGAACCCGGCTGCGAAGCTGTCCCTCCGGCCTCGGAGCCGGAAGTGCAATAGCCGCGGACTAACTGCGGCGCGACTCCTGCCTGATGTCTTCCAGGATCTGCTCGCGCCTTTCCGTGTCCAGTTCCTGTTCCAGCCGGCGCAAGGCAACTCCAAGCACGTCACGATGGTGAAGTGTTGAGCCGATCTTTTCCTCTTCCGCCAGCCTCAGCCAGATGTCGTGCAGCCGGTCGACGTCCTCGGGCCACAACCGCGGCGGGTGCGGACCCAGATTGACATAGGTCGGCTCCCTGTCCGGACTGATGATCTCAAGTGAGAATGGGCTCTTTGGTTCGGGCAGCCGTTCCCACGCCAGACCGATCCGCCGGGCCAGTTCCTCGCTTGCCATCGTTCTCGAAATTCCGGTGACCAACCGTGACGCTTTCAGATTCTGCGCCGTATGCACCAACGCCACAAACGGGTCCGTCGCCGGGACAACCAGCAGTTCCACCGGTTTGCCCTCTTTTTCGGCCAACGTGACGACGCGGGTGAAAAGTTCCTTCTCGTAGTCGCTGAAGATCTGTTGATCCTTCAACTCGTATTCGGCATCACCGGCAACGATCGGCCGCACCGTCATCACCACAATGTCGTGCCGGTGGAGGTCCGTCTTCTCAAGCACCCGTTTCAGGTGGTCCATGTTATGGAAGTCGCGAATGGCCACCAGAATCGACCCCGGCCGCGCATGGAGGGTGGCAGCGCCCACCTTCTCCTGGTGATCGAGATTGAACTCCTCCAGCCCCTTCTTCCCGTGCTGCCGGCGCTTGTTGAGGTGCTCCGACACGGCGAACACGATGAATAGGAGGATCGTGAAACTGATGCCGTAGATCGTCGCCACTTTCTTGGTGAACAGATTGGCGATCGCCACCAGGAACAGCGCCACTACTGTCACTCCAAGCCCAACCGGAATCTCGGTCTTACCGATCCTGAAGTTGAACGGCGTCCTGTATTCCTGGTCTGTTCGCTGGAAACGCAACGCCAGTACGCCCAGGCCCTTCATGAAGAAGCTCCAGACGACACCGAAGGCGTAGGCTTCGCCCAGCAGGTAGACATCGCCGCGGCTGAAGAGGATGGTCCCCAGTTGCAGCAGCGTGATCAGGTTGATGATCCTGAATGTCGTGCCGAACTTCTTATGAGGCTTGCGGAACCAGTCGGTCAGTACGCCGTCCTCGGCCACGCGGTTCAAAACGCCATTGGCGCCGATGATCGACGTATTCACTGCGCCCGAGAGGATCAGCCCGCCCACAAGGACGACAAAGGCGTGGAAGACCAGTTTCAGCATCTGTGGACCAGCCAGGTTCAGGGCCAGGCCGCTGATCAGGTTGTCGTAGTACTGTGGCCTCACGGCATCTGGGATGATCATCACTGCGAACAGTGAGACCATGCCCGTGCTCAACAAGGCATAGACGCACACGATGTTCGCCGTGATCTTCAGATTGCGCATCTTCGGCGACGCGATCTCGCGGTAGATCTGGGCCAGCGTTTCAAATCCGCTCATCGCCAGCAGGGAGTGGCCGAATGCGATGATCATCATTGCCGGCCAAATCGTCGGCCAGAACGTTCCTTCCAGCCAGCCCAGTGAGTGGCTGTCGAGCTTCATGTTCTGGACCGTCGGCGCCGGCGGCAGTTGGACGTTGTCCTTCAAGAGCAGGGTGATCGGGCACCAGATCAGCAGCACCGCCACCATCACTGTCGTGATCTGCATGATTCGCAGCGCCTTGGTCGACGACTCGTGAATGCCCTTGGTGTTCTGCCACCAGAAATAGATCGTCACCAGAATGCCAAACGAAGCCGCGAACCAGTTCTCGTTGACGCGAAGCCCCGAGTGGGTCATCTCGCTCAGGTCGTTGAACAGATAGCCAAGGTAGTGGCCCGCGCTGACACTTGAGATCGGCCCTGTCAGAATGTAGTCCACCACCAGCGCCGACACTGACAGTTTCGCCGTCGTCGGTCCGATGCTGTCTCGCACCACGACATAAACGCCGCCGCGCACGAACATGCCGCAGCTCTCCATGTATATGGATCGCACTGCGAAACCAAAGAACATCACCGCCAGCACAAACCACGGAGCGGACTTGCCCATGGCCTGTTCGGTGATGCCACCGACATAAAACATGGTTGAGGCCAGGTCGCTGAGAACGATGGATGCGCCGCGCCAGAACGAGATGAAGGAAAGCGCGACCGTGGTGGCCACCACAACCTTGTTGGTGGCCACCTGTCGCTGTGCTGGGTCTGACATAAATTAGCCGGGGCTCAAGGCCCACAAGCTATATCCTACTATCAAATCAGGATGTACACCCCCGCACCAGCCCCGGCTCAAGCGGCCTGCGCCCGGCTTCGGCAGGCAGGCCACTCGGCCTACCTCGCTGGCGGCGCGGTCCGCGACCGGTTGCTAGGCCGCCCGGTGTTTGATCTTGACATCGCCACTTCAGCCACCCCGGACGAGGTCGTTTTGCTCTTCCCCGATGCCCGGCTTGTCGGCGCCAGTTTCGGTGTCGTCCTGGTCCAGCAGGGCGGGGAAGAGATCCAGATCGCTACCTTTCGATCCGATCATTCGTATATTGACCATCGCCACCCAGGGTCCATCTCATTCGAGAAGGATCCTCGCCAAGATGTCCTCCGCCGCGACTTCACCATCAATGGACTCCTCGAAGACCCACTCACCGGTGAGATCCTCGATTTCGTCGGCGGCCGGGCCGATCTCGATGCCCACATCATCCGCGCCATCGGAGATCCACAAGCCCGTTTCGCCGAGGACGCACTCCGGATGTTGCGCGCCGTCCGCCTCGCCGCACGCCTCGGATTCACCATCGAATCGGCCACGCTGAAGGCTATTCAGACGACCGCATACAGTATTGACAGTATCTCGGCTGAACGAATCAGAGATGAAATTAGCTTAATCATAACCAGCGAGGCCACCCGCCAAGGGTTCGTTTGGTTGCGAATTTCCGGGCTGCTCCCCCTTATTCTTCCAGAAGTTAGCGCGATGGAGGGTGTCGTACAGCCGCCCGGGTTCCACCCCGAAGGCGACGTCTGGACCCACACTTTGCTGGCCTTGGACCAGCTCGCCAACCCGTCCATCGAGCTCGCCTTGGCTGTCCTTTTGCATGACGTCGCCAAACCTCGAACCTTCACTCAGACAGATAGAATCCGTTTCGACGGCCATGCCGAACTCGGCGCGTCGATGGCCCGGGAGATCCTCACGCGGTTGCGTTACCCTAACTCGGTCATCGATTCCGCCGTCTCGCTGATTGCCAACCATATGCGTTTCATGGAGGTGGACCGCATGGGCCAGGCCGCCTTCAAACGGCTGCTCCGGCTACCGCGATTCGACGATCAACTGGAATTGTTGCGCATCGACACACTGGCTTCGAATCGCCCTCTGACGACCTACGAACTGGTCCGGCGCCGGATGGAGGAAACGCCGCCTGAGTCCGTCCACCCGCCCCGGCTGCTCGGCGGCGACAATCTGCTGGCCATGGGTTTCGCGCCCGGCCGGGCGATGGGCGAAATCCTGCATGCGGTCGAGGAAGCTCAACTGGAAGGGGAGCTTCAAACCAGGCAGGACGCCGAGCGTTTCGTGCGAACACGTTTCGGGGTCAAGCCGCCGTCGACGGCGTGAGCATCCATTTCAGGACGCCCCGAGGCGCTGCCCCAGCCGTTTCGAAGTCGATGCGCACTATCGCGCCCTTCTTGAAATCGAGGCGTAGACCGGGCGCATCGAGCAGGTAAGCCGCCGTCTGGCTGAGCAGTGGCTCATGCCCTGAAAGCAGCATCCGTCCGGCATGCTTGTGAGCGCGGATCTCGGTCCAGACCGCCTCGGGGGACGATCCCGGGGCCAGCGCGCGGGTCTGCTGCACGGCATCGGGACAGTTGAGCACCTGCGCCGCCAGTTCGGCGGTCTCGACGGCGCGCTTGTAAGGGCTGGTCAGAATCAGCTCCGGGTGGACGCCCGATTTGCGCGCGCGGCGAAGTATGATGCGCAGCCGGTGCTTGCCTTCTGTGGTGAGTGCGCGGGCCGAGTCCTTACCGCCGTGGCCGATCTCCTCGGCGATGCCGTGACGCTGCAGGTAGACCTCAATCATTGAATCGCCTCCCTTTGACGCCTTGGCTCGGCCCCATTGTGGCACACTGGGTACGCTGTTCCATAGCGTGAACCGACCTATGAACCTTCCCGAGGGACTCTGGCCCAAGATCCTCTATCTCGCCGTGCTTGGCTCGGCCGCCGCGGCTCTGTTCTCCATCGCCGTGTCGCAAATTCTGCTCGGCGTGGCCATCGTGGCTTTTCTGGTTGTGCGGCCGCGCCTGGAACTGCCGGGATGGATGATCCCGCTGGGGCTGTTCGTCGTGTGGACGCTGCTCGGCTGGCTGTCCGGAGGCGCGCAAGGCGGCGGGTTGCCGCAGATCCGTAAGCTCTACGTGTTGACGCTGTTGCCGCTGGTCTATCTGACGTTGCGCGGCGTGGCCGACTTCAAGGCGCTGGCCCTGGCTTGGCTGGCGGCCGGTACGGTGGCGGCGATCCGTTCCTGCTGGCAATTCGCAGCCAAATGGACCTATGCGGTCCGGGCGGGCGAAGACTTCTACCGCAGTTATGTCGCCGACCGGATCACCGGTTTCATGAGCCACTGGATGACATTCTCGAGCCAGATGATGTTTGTCTTCCTCGTCTCGCTTTGCCTTCTGCTCTGGGGCGGACTCGGACGCCGGCTGCGATGGCTCGCGATGTTCGCACTCGCGGTCACGGGCACTGCCTTGGTGCTGGGATTTACCCGTGGAATCTGGATCGCCACTGCCGCCGCCGTCCTGTTCCTGTTGGCGCGGTGGAAGCCATGGTCGGTTCTGGTCTTGCCGGTCGCGCTGATCGCCATCACCGCCGCCGGGCCGGAGAGTCTGCGCAACCGCGTCACCTCGATGGTCAGGGACCACGGCCAATTGGATTCGAACCAGCACCGGATTGCCTGTTGGTCCACGGGACTGGTGATGATCGAGACTCACCCGGTGCTTGGCGTCGGCCTTGAGCAGGTTGGCCGCCAGTTTAACTCCTATGCCCCGGCTCGGATTCCCCGGCCCTTGCCTGAGGGGTTTTACGGCCACCTGCACAACATCTACTTGCAGTACGCCGCCGAACGCGGCATCCCGGCGGCCGTCTTCATGGTGGTGTTTCTGGTCTGGCCGGCCTGGATCTGGCTGCGGGCTTCCCGCCGGTTGATCTCCTCCGCGAGGGCCCAAGCCAGTCAGTCGTCAGTGGAGAGCGGTGACCGTGAGAGTGCGCGTCCTGCCGGGCCCATATCGCCTCACCCGTCGCTCTGGGCGCTGAACCTCGGCATTGCGATAGTGATCGGCGTCCTGGTCACCGGAATCTTCGAGCACAATCTTGGCGACAGTGAAGTACTGATGCTGGCACTCTCGGTCCTGGGCGCCACCGGAGCGGCGCATCGGGAGTTGAACCGTTCACTTCCCGGTTGATGGACCAGTTGGATGGTCTGGTCCACGGCCAGCGCGCCGCAATGCCCGCACCTCGCCCGTTTCAAGTGGCCGGACATGACCGATTTGGAGCCCGCCAATCCGCAGCGGCCCGATCGATACCCGCACCAGCTTCAGCACTTTGCTGCCGGCTTGCTCGACCATCCGCCGCACCTGCCGGTTGCGCCCCTCGGTGATGGTGATTTCGAAAAACGTCCGCTGGCCGGAGTCGCGCAGGCGTTTCACCTCGGCCGGCCTCGTCACGCCGTCTTTGAGCTCGACGCCCTGGCGCATGGCATCGAGTTGCTCGTCCGTGAGCAGATGTGCCGCCTTTACCATGTAGGTCTTTGGGACGTGATAGTCGGGGTTGGTGAGATGCTCGGCGAGTTCGGAGTCGTTGGTGAGGATAAGTAACCCGCTGGTGTCCTGATCGAGGCGGCCCACGGGAAAGATCCACTGCTTCATGCCCGTGAGCAGATCGTAGATCGTCGGACGCCCGTCAGGATCGGTCCGTGTGGTCAGGTAGCCTTTGGGCTTGTAGAGCAGCAGGTAGACTTTCTCTTTGGCCTCCAGTGGCTTGCCGTCGAGCACGATGCTGTCCTTCTTGAGATCGACCCACTGTCCGGCGTCCTTCACGGCTTTGCCGTTGACCTTCACTCGTCCCTGCGCGATCCACCGCTGGGCTTCGGTCCGCGAGCCGGCGCCCGCCTTTGAAATTGCCCGGTCGAGAGTCTTCAACACTGTCTTCGGCGGGGCTTTCGTGCCTCCAGGCCCGCGCGCGGAACCCTGTGGCGCACCGGTTTCAATCGGTTTGCCAGATCGGGCGGGACCGCCGGCGCGGGTCTTTCCGCCTGATGATTGCTTGAGTCTTGACGGGGCCGATTTCCGCCATCTGGCTTTGGCCGGCCGGCCGGACTGCGATGCGCCGTCCTTTTCAGAATGGGACTTCAAGAAAGGGATTGTAGCGCGAAATAGCCCTGGGCTGACCGGCTATCAAGTTCGACGGCCGTGGCGAAGGCCCGCCGGGCGCCTTCGTCTTCGCCGGCTTCCAGGCGAGCCACCGCGAGTTTGTGATAGGCCGCCGCGGCCTCCGCACCGGGTGAGACGATGTCTTTCAGGGCTGCTTCGGCGCCAGTGGTGTCGCCCGAACCAAGATGCGCCTCAGCCAGGGCCAGGGCAGCGTCGTCGGAGCCATCCGTCCGCCAGGCGCGGGACAATGTGGCGATGGCGTCGCCGTTGTCGCCCAGGCCGATTTGAACGAGACCGAGATGATAGAGTGCATCCGCGCGGAGGGATTCATCCTCGGATGCGGAGCGGAATCCGTCGGCTGCCTCGGCGAGTTTCGCCGACCTGAGATTGAGCCATGCCAGGCGGTAGTGCGCCTGCAAGTCGGCTCCGTCCAGTGCTAAGAGGCGTTCGAGCCAGAAACGCGCCTCATCGTAGTTGCCCCTTTCGATGGATAGGCCAGCCAGGAGCCGCAGGGGCGGAGCCGCCAACGGGTCCACGGCCAGGGCCTCGCGAGCCAGGGCGGCAGCTTTGCCCGTCTCTTCCAATTGCAGCGCCGCCACGGCCATCTGGTAGCGGGCTTCCCAGTCCCACGGCGCCCGCCTTCGAGCCTCGTCGAACCAACGGTAGGCTTCGCGCCAGCGTCCCTCGGCGGCATGCGCCAGGCCCAACTCCGCCAACGTGGCCGGATGGCCCGGAGCAAGTGAGAGGACACGCCGGAGCAACTCCGCCGCCTCGCCGCCATGGCCCGATTCGTTCAGATGCCGCGCTTCGGCCAGCAGTTC
>Ga0116170_10006318_pt1 | contig 10417 bp, 6 predicted proteins | sample AD_JPNHW1_MetaG_FD_89797 | JGI IMG/M metagenome (GOLD analysis project Ga0116170, IMG submission 89797) | Active sludge microbial communities of municipal wastewater-treating anaerobic digesters from Japan - AD_JPNHW1_MetaG | ecosystem: Engineered > Bioreactor > Anaerobic > Digestate | place...
GACGATCCAAGCGGCTGACGCTCAAAACAGGGAAGGAACCGATCTAAATGAAAACGCCGTGACAAATATGGGGAAAACGTCATGATGCGCTTGGGAAGTGGAAAAACAGGGGGAAGACAGGTTCCATGTGAAACGCGTCCGGGAGGAAAGGGCGACGGAACCGTTTGCAAAATGGCGGCGGTCGGTTATGATAAGCCTGTTTATTGTTTAACCCCTGTGTGCGTCAAAGGGCAGGTCAAGGTGGAGGTAAACAGGCATGAAAGTCGTCGCGTTCAATGGAAGCCCCCGCAAGGACGGGAATACGGCGCTTCTACTCAGGAAGGTGTTGGCACCGATCGCGAGGTCGGGGATCGACACGGAACTGGTGCAGGTCGGCGGCCAGCCGGTTCACGGTTGCACCGCCTGCTACCACTGTTTTGAGGCGAAGGACAAACAGTGTGTGATCAAGACTGACAGTGTGAACGAGTGTATCCGGAAAATGGTTGAGGCCGACGGGATCATCATGGGGTCGCCCTCATATTTCTCGGGCATGACCTCGGAGATGAAGGCGCTGATCGACCGTGCGGGTCTGGTGGCGGTGGCCAATGGGCGGATGTTTTCGCGCAAGGTCGGCGCGGCGGTGGCGGCGCACCGGCGCGGCGGAGCGGTCAACGTGTTTGACGCCATCAACCACATGTTCCTGATGTCCCGGATGATCGTGCCGGGTTCGACCTACTGGAACTTCGGCGTGGGGCTGGAGCGCGAGGATGTCGCGAACGACGAAGAGGGGCTTCAGAACATGCACGACCTCGGCGAGACGATCGCTTGGCTGGTCAAGAAGCTTGCAAGGCCTGAAAGCCTCTGATCCGCCTCACCGGTTGTCCAGCGCCTCCCGCACCTTGGTGGCCAGTTCCTTCATGGAGAAGGGCTTTTGGATGAAATGCACGCCCTCATCCAACACGCCCTGATGGGCGATGACGTTGGCCGTATAGCCGGACATGAAAAGGCACTTGAGGTTCGGGATGAGGGTCGTCAGGCGTTTGGACAAATCCCGTCCGTTCATTTCAGGCATGACCACGTCGGTCAGTAGAAGATCGATCGTGCCGGCATGCTTCTCCGCCAATCTGATCGCCTCGTCTGGGAGGGTTGCGGTCAGCACCTGGTATCCCAAGTTCCCCAGCATGGTCTCGCCAACTCTCAAGATTTCCGGTTCGTCCTCCAAGAGCAACACGGTCTCCTGGCCCCGCATGAGCGGTTCGGTATCGTTCTGCACCAGAGTGCGTTCGACTTTTCCCAAATGCCGGGGCAGATAGATCGTGAAGGTTGTTCCCTGCCCGGGTTCACTATAGACGTTGATAAATCCGCGATTTTGTTTAACGATCCCGTAGACGGTTGCAAGTCCAAGACCGGTGCCGGTGCCGACTGACTTGGTGGTGAAGAACGGCTCGAAAAGGTGACCCAGCACGTTCTTGTCCATGCCGCACCCGTCATCGCTGACGGCGAGCAGCACATAATCGCCAGGAACCGCCTCGGCGTGTTTAAAGCAATAGACCTCATTGATCGAGGTGTTTCTTGTCTCGATGGTGAGCTTGCCGACATCTTTCATGGCGTCGCGGGCGTTGATCGCGAGATTGGCAAGGATCTGGCTGATTTGGGACGTGTCCACTTTCACCGGCCAGAGGCTTTCACAGGGCTTCCAGACCAGGTCGATGTCCTCGCCGATGAGGCGGCGCAACATCGCGATCATCTCGGACAAGACCGCATTCAAGTCGACCGCCTTGGGAGACACGGTTTGTTTGCGGGCAAAGGCCAGCAGTTGCCGGGTCAGGGCGGCGGAACGTTCGGCCGCTTTGCGGATCTCCTGCAGATCGGCGAAGAGCGGGTGGGTCGGATCCATCCCGTTCAGGGCCAACTCCGTGTTGCCGAGGATCACGCTCAGCATGTTGTTGAAATCATGGGCAACCCCACCTGCGAGCCGTCCGACCGATTCCATTTTCTGGGCCTGCTGCAATTGGGCCGACAGGTGCAAATGAGCGGTGATGTCGCGACTGGCCGAAACATAATTGATTATTTTCCCGTTCTCGTCGCAGACCGGCGAGATCGTCGCCTCCTCTGTGTAGAGGGTTCCGTCCTTACGCTTGTTGATGAAACGCCCCGTCCACGTCTTGCCGCTGGAGAGGGTTTCCCATAACTCGCGGTAAAAAGCCTCATCCTGCTGGCCGCTCTTGAAAATGCGCAGGTTTTGGCCGACCACCTCGTCGAGGGAGTACCCTCTCACCGCGACGAACGCGGGGTTGACATATTGGATGTTCCCGTTGGGATCGGTAATGACAATGGCCTCGCCGGACTGCTCGATGGCCGTCATCAGCCGTTTGTGTTCCACCTCCGCTTTTTTGCGTTCGGTGATGTCCTCGAACACGGTGGCGAACCGTCCTTTAGAGGGGGTCGTTACGGAAATGAGGAAAGATTTTCCCATGGGTTCGAAAAGGATTTCGAACCGCACGGGTTTCCCGGTCTCGGCCACGCTGGCGTACACGTCGAGATAGGGTGCGGTCTGCATGCCGTATACGGTTGAAGCTTTTTGTCCCGTCACATCGGAAGCTTTCAGTCCGACAAGGGTTTCGTAGGCCGGATTAACCGATTCGATCACGTAATCGACGGCACGTCCCGAGGGGTCATAAAGCAACCGGTGCAGAGCCACGCCCTCCTTCATCGAGTCGTACAGGCTCCTGAATTTCTCCTCGCTATTCCGCAACCGGTCTTCGGCTATCTTCTGATCCTCGATCACGCTGAGCAAAGCCCTGCGCGAGTTGTCGGCGTCCTTTAACAGGCGCTGCGTTTCAGCCAGCGCCGCTTGTGCCCGCTCCTCTGCCCGCTTGTGCTCGGTCATCTCCTCATGGAGTTCACGGGTCCGCTCGGAAACCTTCCGCTGAAGCGACCGGGACCACAGCAAGACTGCGCCAAGCAGGAGAAGCAGCGGCAGGGCAACGGCGAGAAGATAGGTTATGACGGTTCGGAAGTTGAAGCCGGCCGGATCGTAAGGGGTCAGCCACTTGGACTGGATCCTCCGGTAGTCGCCCGTCTCTTTTACGGCCGCCAACCCTTCCGAGAATTGCGCCAACAGGGACTGATTGCCGGAGCGGACCGCGTAACAACATTCAGCCGCAAGCACGGGATGATCGGAGACCCTCAGATTATGCCAGCCGTTCTTCTTGATCCAATAGAGGGCCGGGACTTTGGCCACGAGCGCGCAGTCGTGTTTTCCCAGGCTCAACAGGCGTAGCGCCTCTTCTTGAGAGCCGGCCGTTACGAGTTGCATCCCATAGCCTTTACTTCTGGCGGTGTCTTCCATGATGTCGCCCGCCATGACCAGAATGGTTTTTCCGGCTAGACTTTCCATGCCGGACAACTCAGGCGAGCCCTTGCGCGTGGCGATCACATATTGCAGGGGCGTGTGGGGAGGCGAGAAGTCATATGCCTGTTCGCGCTCCGCCGAATAGAACATTGACTGGACGACATCGATATCCCCCGACTCTAATCCTTTCCGGATCAGGCTCCATGAACCCAGCCGGATATCCACGGACAATTCCATGTGACGTGCAATGGCGCGCGTAAGATCCACGTTGAAACCGGCGGGCTGTTTGTTCTGATCCAGAAATTCATACGGCGGACAGTTCTCGTCCCCTCCGATGACAATGCGGGTCTTTGTTCGCCCCAGCTCTTCAAGCTCTGTGAACCATTTTGCGTAGAGTGCCCGGAAAGTGCCGTCGGCCATGACAATGGCCAACCCCTCGTTTAGATCGGCCAGCAGGTCTTTGTCCCCTTTCCTGACGGCGAAGCAGAAGCTTTGAATGAATTCTTTGAGGGGAGGTCCAGCGGTTCTAAGATTCTTGAGTCCGGTTTTCTGTATGAGCTGAAAGGCCAGCAACTTCTGGATGACGACCGCATCGTGTTTGCCTTCGGCGAGTTCGCGGAGCGCGGTCTCGGAGGATGGCCTTGGAACGACCACTGCACCCAGGTTAACCCGGTGCAGAAATTCCTCGGCGTTGTCGCCCCTCAGGACGGCCACCCGTTTGCCTTTAAGGTCAGAGGGGGAGTGTATGCCCGTCCTGTCATTCCGGATCATGATGACGCCGTGCATGGTGAGATACGGGAAGGTGAAATCGTAGACCGCCTCACGTTCGGGCGTCCGGCCTACCAGCGGGAGTACGCGGAGACGTCCGTTGGCCAGTTCCTGTTTCAGGTCTGACCACGGCCCGGTCTTGAATGTGACCTCATGTCCCACGGCCTTGAGCGTGGCGCGGAGAAGCTCCACCGAAAAACCGGACGCCTGCCCGTCACCGGTGACCATGCAGTAGGGCGGATAATCGGGCTCACAGCCTGCGAGAAAAGAGGGCGTTGTGGATACGGCAACACACTGCGTCGTCCAGCCGGTCAGCAGCGCACAGGCCCATATAACGCATTTTCCCGTTAAAAATTTCATGGGCATCTCTTTTCGTCCGTCATCGGGTTCCCGCCTCCCATGCTTCGCGATGTTGACGGCGCGACAATGGCCGCAGGGCGGCTTTCCTCATCCTCCGCATGCTCATCATATCGCGGCAATTGCCCCGCCTTCCTCAAAAGGCCGTTCACCTCGCGCTTAAGTTCGAGGATGCGTGATTCGCGCCCGAGCAGGGCTTTATACCAGCGGTTGAGTTCGTCCAGTTGCGAGTGGAGTTCCGTTTCCGCTTGCTTGTGCGCGGTGATATTGCGGCTGATGCCCAACACCCCGATCAGTTTCCCCTGGGCGTCAAACATGGGGGTTTTAATGGTTTCAAGCAGTTCGCGGTGGCCATCGTTGCGGAATGTTACCCACTCTTCGTTGACGGTCGGCTCTCCCTTTGCCATCGCCTCCCGGTCGTGGGCACGGAAAAAGTCGGCCTGTTCGCGGGAAAGGAAGTCGTAATCGGTCCGTCCCGCGATCTCAGATTCCTTGGCTCCGAAGAAGCGTTCGAACCGGTGATTGCAGGACAGGTAGACACCCTCGGGATCCTTCAGCCAGATCAGATCGGGGATGGTATTGACGACCGTCCGGAAGCGCTGCTCGGCCTCCCGTTTTTCGATTTCCGCCTGTTCGCGCCGGGCAATGTCCTGCTTCAGTTCATGGTTGATGCTTTCCAACTGCAGCATCTTTGCTTCCAGTTTGCGGATCAGCGTCTCGTTGTACTGCTTTAAATAAACGGACTCCTCTATGGGCGACTCGCCGGTCAGTCCTTGGGACTGCGCGTCCGCTGCCGTCAGTCCGGCGCCTGCGGGGGAGGGGAGCGTTTGCTGAAGGGTTTCGAGGATGGCTGCCATGAACGCGTCAGGTTCTTCCGGCTTGACGATGAACCGCTCGGCTCCGAGGCTGAGCGCGAAATCCCGGTCCCGCCCGTCGGTGTAGGTGGCCGTGTAGAAGAAGAACGGGATCGGTTTCAACCGTGCGTCGCTCTTCCATTCGCGGCACAAAGCAAACCCGTCCATGACCGGCATCAGGATGTCGGAAATGATCAGGTTGGGCGGATTTTTCCGGGCCAGAGCCAACGCTTCGGTTCCGTGGCACGCCTCTTCCACGTCGTAGCCGTGGCCTTGCAGCAGCGTGCGCAGCAGGTATCGGTTCTCCTCGCTGTCGTCCACGATCAGGATCCGGTCCGTCTTCATCGGGGCGGCTCCTTTCCGGGATCGCCGAGAAAATGTTCGATTTCAGCCACGAACGTTTCGGGGTTGATCGGCTTTTCGATATAGCCGTTACAGCCTGCGGCGAGCGCTTTTTCCCGGTCGCCCGGCATGGCGTAAGAGGTCACGGCCACAATGGGGATGCCAGCGAGCGCCGGATTGCCGCGCAGGCTCTGGGCGACGGCGTATCCGTCCATCGAGGGCAGCTGGATGTCGAGCAGGATCAAATGCGGCAGAAATCGTCCGGCGCATTCGATCCCCTGCGGGCCGTCATTGGCCGAGATGACCGCATACCCGCGTTTTTCGAGCAGGAAGGTGGCGAGGTAACGGTTCTGCTCATTGTCTTCAATCAAGAGGATTGTCGTTCTCATGGTACCTCCGGTCCTTTCAGGGGCAGTGTCAACGTAAAGACGCTGCCTTTGTCCAAAGCGCTTGTCACCTCGATCTTGCCGCCGAGCAATCCGGTCAGACGCCGGCAGATGGCTAGTCCCAGCCCGGTGCCTTCATGTTGCCGCGTTAATCCGGAATCAACTTGCTGAAACGGTTCAAACAGTTTGCTTAGGTCTTCGGGCTTGATGCCCATGCCGGTGTCCGCGACTGAAAAGCGCACAGCCGCTTCAACCTTTTCCACGCCGAGGGTGACCGTCCCTTTTTCGGTGAACTTGATGGCGTTGTTGAGAAGATTCAGCAGGATCTGCTCGACGCGGCGCGGGTCGCTAAACAAGGTGCCGGTCGCCGGCGCAAGATTCGCTTGCAAGGTGAGGTGCTTCTTTTCTGCCAGCGGTTTCACGATGCCGAGGACTTTCATGATGGAGGCGCGCAGGTCGAACGGTTCACAGTGCACAACCAGCTGGCCCGCCTCGATTTTTGAAATGTCGAGCACATCGGTGATCAATGCGAGTAAGTGCCGCGAGCTTTCCCGCACCATTTCAAGTTGTTTCCGCTGTTCCGCGTTCAAAGGCCCGGGAAGTTCTTGGATGAGGATGCCGGTGAACCCGATGATCGAGTTGAGCGGGGTTCTCAGCTCGTGCGACATGGTGGCTAGGAAGGCGGACTTGAGCCGGTCGGCCGTTTCGGCGAGCTCTTTTGCTACGGCCAGTTCGGCGGTGCGTTCCGCGACGCGCCGCTCCAGTGAGGTGTTCAGTTCACGGAGCGCTGTTTGATCTCGCACGCGGGCGTTCAGTTCAGTCCGCAGCAGTGCCGACAGAAGGAACGCCGTGACGAGCACAAAGGCCAAGCCCTTGTAAATGGACCATTGCGTGTGTGCGGCAACATCGAGCGGAAAGAATGCTAATAGCCGGTCGGACAGAAGGATCCATAAACCGGCCAACACGACGTAGGGCAGGATAATCCGCAGGATCGCCCGTGTAACGGGGTTTTGTCGGGTCATGTCAGTTCCTGGTTTCATAATTCAGGCGGTTCTAGTGCGTGCTACCCACATCTTACTCTCTATCTATCTTTACTCCCACCCCAATGCCTTTACTTTACAAGGTTTTCGTTCCTTTGGCAATATGACAAAAACCTATTCACGCCTGTGGGCGGGCAACCCTGTCCCGCCCCGGACGGGGGTTCTGTTTCCGGGCCGTCCACTTTTTCTGTATGAGGCTCATTCTTGCGGACGCCTGTCCAGCATCTCCCTCACTCTGTCGGTCAGGGCTTTGCCTGAAAAAGGTTTCTGAAGGAAGTTAACGCCCACGTCCGGCATGCCGTGGCGGGTGATAACGTTCGCCGTATAACCGGACATGAACAGGCACTTGAGATGCGGGGCGAACGAGAGCAGACGCTTGGCAAGATCCATACCGCTCATCTCTGGCATGACCAAGTCGGTCATCAGCAAATGGATTTTCCCGACATGCTTCTCGGCCAGCCGGATTGCGTCACTCGGCGCTCCCGCGGTCAATACGCGATAGTCCGCGCGTTCCAGAATCGTCTGGAGCATGTGCAGAATGGCCGGCTCATCCTCGACCAGCAGGATCGTCTCGTGGCCGTGTTTGACCGGTTGTGCCGGGGCGGCTTTTCGGGGCAGGGCAGCTTGGCCGATATGCCGTGGCAGGTAGATCTTAAAGGTCGTCCCTTTCCCCGGTTCGCTGTATGCGTTGATGCATCCGTTGTTTTGTCTGACAATGCCGTATACCGTGGCAAGACCCAGCCCTGTGCCGGCGCTGATCCCTTTGGTGGTGAAGAACGGTTCAAAAAGGTGTTCCATCACTTCTTTCTCCATGCCGCAGCCATTATCGCTGACGGCCAAGAGAACGTAGTCTCCGGGGGTGCAGCCCTGGCAGGTGGCACAATAGTCTTCGTCGAGCACGGTGTTTGCGGTTTCGATGGTAATCTTGCCTACCCCAGCGATGGCGTGGCGGGCGTTGACGCACAGGTTGGTCAAAATCTGGTCGATTTGGGAGGGGTCCATCTTGACCGGCCACAGTTCCGCAGCCGGTTGCCAGGCAAGGTCAACGTCTTCACCGATGAGCCGCTGAAGCATCTTGAGCATGCCTTTCAGGGTCACGTTCAGGTCGAGCACTTCCGTGGCGACGGCCTGCGTTCGGGCGAAGGCCAGCAGTTGCCGGGTGAGGTCGGAGGAGCGTTGGGCGGCGTTTTTGATTTCGGCCAGGTCGGCATGCAACGGTTCCGCAGGCCCAATCCTTTCCAGGGCCATGTCCACGTAGCCGAGGATGACCTGAAGCATGTTGTTGAAATCGTGGGCCACCCCGCTGGCCAGTCTGCCGATGGACTCTAGTTTCTGGGACTGGGTCAACTTCGTCTGCAGTTTCTGCCGCTCCGCTTCCCCCCGCGCGCGTTCAACGAGTTCCTGCTTCAGCGCGCTGTTAGCCCGCTCCAACTGTTCCATCTTGCTTTCCAGTTTGCGGATCAGCGCCGCATTGTACTGCTTCAGGAAAATGGATTCGTCCTGTCCGGGCGTTTCCCCGGTCCGCGTCCGGGTCGGCGTGTCTGCGGTTGCCTCGGCGTGTGGGGTGGGCCGGCTCTCGGCTTTCTTGAGCGTATCCCGAATGTTCGCTAGGAGGGCGTCCGGCTCTTCCGGCTTGACGATGAACCGCTCGGCCCCAAGCCCGAGAGCAAAATCCCGGTCGCTATCATGGGTATAGGTGGCGGTGTAGAAAATAAAAGGAATCGCTTTCAGACGCTCATCTTTTTTCCATTCGCGGCACAAGGCGAACCCGTCCATGACGGGCATCAGGATGTCGGAGATGACCAGATCCGGCTGGGTCTGCCGCGCCCGTGCCAGCGCCTCGGCCCCGTGGCAAGCCTCTTCCACGTCGTAGCCATGGCCTCGCAGCAGGGTTCGCAAGAGGTAGAGGTTTTCATCCCTGTCGTCGACAATCAGGATCCGGATCATCTTCATCGGGGCGTCCCCTTCCCTGTTTCTCCCGCAGGATGTTCAATTCCCGGTGCTTTCGCGGGCAGCATCAGCGTGAAGACGCTGCCTTTACCCCAGTCGCTTGCCGCGTGGATCTCGCCGCCGAGCAACTGCGCCAGCCGCCGGCAGATGGCCAACCCCAACCCGGTGCCCTCGTGTTGGCGTGACAGGCCGGAGTCGATTTGCCGGAACGGCTGAAACAGTTGGCTCAAATCCTCCGGCTTGATGCCGATGCCGGTGTCGGCGACCGAAATGCGGAGTGTGCCGGACGCGATTCCCGCCGTGAGCGTGACCACGCCGTGCTCCGTGAACTTGACGGCGTTGTTGAGAAGGTTCAGCAGCACCTGTTCGACGCGGCGCGCATCGCTCATCCACACGCCGATCTCTGGGGCAAGCTGCACGCTCAAGGACAGCCCCTTCTTTTCAGCCTGCGGCTTGATGGTTCCTGCGACCTTCACAATCGAGGCAAGCAAGTCAAAGGGTTCGTCTCTCACCTGCATCTGACCGGCCTCGATTTTGGAGATGTCGAGCACATCGTTGATCAGTGCGAGTAAGTGGCGCGAGCTGTTTTGAACCATGCCGAGTTGTTTGGATTGCTCCGCATTCAAAGGACCTGCCAACTCTTGAAGGAGGATGCCGGTGAAACCGATGATCGAGTTGAGGGGGGTGCGCAACTCGTGCGACATGGTGGCCAGGAAAGCGGATTTAAGGCGGTCGGACTCCTCGGCCCTTTCCAGCGCGTGTTGCAGGGATTTCTCGTAAGCACGTTCGGCGCTGATGTCGTCGATCATTCCGACTAAGCCCCGCGCGGGGCAGGTCTTGTCGACGGCTTGGGCGGTCATCCGGCCCCAGAAGAGGCTTCCGCCCTTTCGCACCAGTTGCTGCTCCCTGCGGAAGGTGGTGCCGTTGGCTAAACAGGCGGCGGTCTCTTGCCCGATAGACTGATAGGTGGCCTCGTCGGCATACCAGACACGCGTTGTTTGTCCCAGCAATTCTCCGGGAGCATAACCGAAAAGCTCATCCATCTTGTGGTTGCATTGGACAATGACACGGTTCTTGACCAGTACGATGCCGGAGGTGGCGGAGCCGAAAATGGCGTGTTGCTCGGCGATGGCGAACCTCAGGGCTTCCTCCGCCTCCCGTTCCGCCGTGATGTCCTCGATCACCGCGACCAGCCCTTTGCCCGGATCGGACACGTCGAGCGCATGGTCGGTCAAACGCGCCCAGAAAACGGTGCCGTCTTTGCGCTGGTACCGTTGCGTGCTCCGGTAGACTTTTCCGCTCCATACCGTATTGGCGACGTCCCGGCCAACGGTCTCGTAATCGGCCTCGGAAGTGTACCACGGGTGCGTGGAGGTGCCCGTCAAC
>Ga0116170_10006319_pt1 | contig 10416 bp, 7 predicted proteins | sample AD_JPNHW1_MetaG_FD_89797 | JGI IMG/M metagenome (GOLD analysis project Ga0116170, IMG submission 89797) | Active sludge microbial communities of municipal wastewater-treating anaerobic digesters from Japan - AD_JPNHW1_MetaG | ecosystem: Engineered > Bioreactor > Anaerobic > Digestate | place...
CTAAACGCCGCGGACCGCCCGATGGACGGTCTCCTTCGAGTCACAAACGTTCCAAGGAGGCTGAATGACATCCACAATCCCATGTGACCCCAACGATCCCCGCCCCTCGGTGTTGGTGATCGACGATGAGATGGGGCCTCGTGAAAGTCTACGCTTTCTTCTCAAGGAGGAATACCGCGTGCTGTGCGCGGACTCCGTCGACTGCGGGCTCGATCTAGTCCGCGAACACATGCCGGACGTCGTGATCATGGACATCCGCATGCCCGGGCGCAACGGGATCGACGGGCTTCGTGAAATCCGCAAGATCAATGAGGACTTGTCCGTGATCATGCTGACCGGATTCGCAGCACTTGGAACCGCACAAGAGGCGATCCGCCTTGAGGCGAACGACTACATGGAGAAACCGTTCGACGCCTCCGAAATGCGTTCCGTGGTCAAGCGTCACGTCGAACAAGCCCGCTTTCGGCGCAAGCGCAGCAGGCTTCTTTCCGATGCACTGTCGCTGAACCGCCGCATCCGCGACCTTCAGGAAAAAGAACTGCTGACGGAGCTCGGACAGTCCTCCGCGGAGTTCATCCATGACCTCCGCAATCTGGTCTCCATGGTCACCTCCGCCTCAAGCCTGCTGCGTGATGAGATCGACGACCTGAAGACGCAGCAATCAGATATCTCGCAGGACGCAGACGACTACCTCGACATGCTCGATAACGCGATGCGCCGCTGCGTCGACCTGCTCGACACGTGGCAGCGGCTGATCAGGAAGAACCCCCGGTATGAAACGCGGTTCCACTTTCATGAGTTCGTGCGGAACTGCGAGAAAGATTGCCGACCAGCAACAGACGCCGCGCACGCTCAGGTGACGCTCGAATGCTCAGGCGACGAAGCCGAACTCGTCGGCGACCGCGTGCAGCTCGAACGCGTCATCGTCAACCTGATCCAAAACGCAATCCACGCACTTCCTCCCGCGGACAGGCGGATCACGATCCGTTCCGAGGTCCACCCGTCGTGGTTCCGCGTCAGCGTTAGCGACAACGGCTGCGGCATCCCCGAAGAGAATTTGCAGACCATCTTCTCGCCCGACTTCACGACCCGACGTTCGCTCGGCGGCATGGGGCTTGGCCTGTTCATCTCGCAGAAAATCGCCCAGTGTCACGGAGGCAAGATCACCGTCGACAGCATTGTGAATCGGGGATCCACGTTCACGCTTCACTTGCAAAGGCAATCGCCGGTCAGCGCTTCCTCGCCGGGGTGAAAGGGAGCGGGATAAACCCCCAGACTTCTTCCCGGTAGCGCCGGTAGTCGTCGCCGAACAACTGGCAGAGAAATCGTTCCTCGTAGCAGGCACGCGCGATCTCAAACGGAATGAACAGCACTGCGCCGACCAGCAGCGCGCCCCAGGCGCCCATGAACACAGGAAGACCAACCACCTCAAGGCATGCGCCCAGATAAAGCGGATGCCGAATCAGGCGGTAGACGCCCTCCCGTACGAGATGACGCGGGCCCTCCGTGTCTGAGACGTCAACGTGCCATTGCTGCTGCAATGTGTAAAAGGCCCAATACCGCAGCCCAACGCCCGCCCCATACACCAAGGCTCCCGCCACGACAGCCCCGGCCGCGGGGAACCGCCTGTTCATGAGAAACTCGGCAATGGCGCAACCGAAGGTGAGCGCGTAGGCGTAACCCACGGCGATCGCGGTCCAGTCGCGTCCAGCCCCGTCACAGGCACGCGCCAGCCCCTGGCGCAAATACATCGCCCAGCATCGCTCCAGGCAGGCGGCAAGAAATGCGGACATGCCGAGCGCCTTGCCGACGAACGGGGGGATAAACGCGTAAAGCACCAGCGGCAGCACGATGACTAAAATGGCCGCCACCGTCACGCCGTGAAACAGCCATCCACAAAATGTCACGCCATTCCACGACCCACCCCGTCGAACGTGTTGAGCCGGATCACAGTCACTCATAATTCACTCCGAACACCAATGTTCACGAACATCCCGCGGCCGCCCGTTCTGGCGCACCCTGTTTCATGCGAGTATGCCAGAGAGGCTGGGACAAAGCAAGACGACCGCCGCCTTCAGAGACCTGCGCGGCTCATCACCGGCAGCCGCCGGAGGCCGTCGACCGCTGCCGCCTCATCCCGAATTCTTACCGCTTGCCCAGCAACCGCTCCGCCCCCAGCGCCGCGAAGGCCGTCTCCAGCGCGTCGAGCCCCTGCGCGTCGAGCCCCAGCTCGAACGGCACCAGCGACGGCGTCTCGCGCGTCCAGAGGTACGGGTAGACTGCGTACGTCGGCAGATACGCCACCTCGGGCGCGGCCTTGGGCCACGCGCCCCCGACCAGCAGCGGCTTTCCGCCGTCGAACAACGTCGCCAGCGGGAGGATCGACTGGGCCGCCTCGGGCTTGAAGAACGTCGTGTTGCTCGGGATGTGCCAGCCGGCGCGGAAACTCGGGTCGTGTTCCATTTTCCGCGCGGCGCGCTCCCCGACTTTCAGGCTCAGGGTCGCATAGGCGTTTGTGCCGACCGGCAGCCGCGTCCAGCAGTATTCATAGCCTTTGCCGACATCAGCGCGACACGCGACCGCCTTGGGGAACCCGCACAGGGCCTGATCCGGCAGCCCGCCGCCGACCCAGACGATCCTGCCGCCGGCCTTGCGGTACTTCACCAGTTGTTCGGTCAGGGTCTTCGGTTGGAGCGTGTAATAGGCGCTCGTCTTCTGCGCGAACACAAGCAAGACGGGCGAGTTCGCGACAGGGAGGCCGCGCGCCATGAACGCGCGGACGTCCACCAGCGCGGCGTTCATCCCCAGCTTCCGCAGCGACGTCACCGCCTGCGCCGCCAGCACACGGTCGTTGAAGCCGAGCATGCCGTCGTTCATCCGCCAGGTCGGCTCGGCTAGCACCGCCAGATAGGGTGTCGCGGGCCGCTGCGGCGCGGTGAGCCCCTGGACCAGCGAGTCGTCTTCGAATCGGCGGGCCGCCGTGAACTCCGCGAAGGCCGCCTGATACCGCTTGAGCGCGGCTTCCGTCACTTCCGGCACCGTCCCGGCCCGGGCCAGCCGCTCGGCCACCCAGAAATCGCGCAGCAGCCGCTCCACGGCCCAGCAGCCCAGCGCCGAGAAACTTTCCGCGAGCGCCTTGCCGCTTTCCGGATTTCTCGTGGCCGCCCACGCGGCGGCGTCGCGCGCGATGGGGACACCGTAAGGCGCGCAGGTCTCGACCCCATGCAGCCCAGCCAGCATCACGTCCAGCACCGCGTCTTCCGCGCCCTTGCCGGAATCGGCGGCGGCCACGCGGGCGAGATTCTTTTCCCAGACGGCCTTGGCTTCGGGCACAGTCTCCACCCAGCCGAGATCCAGCCCCGTCAGGGATCTGCCGCCGGGCAACCGGAAATTCCAGGCGGGATCGTTCCAGCCGTAGGTCGCCAGGTGCACAACCGGGTCGTGGTTACAGGCGACCATGTCGGCCGTGGAGTGCGACAGCGCGCCGAGCCACAGCAGCGCGCTATCCGGACGGTTCTCGCGCAGGGCGCGCACCAGCAGCGTGAAGGCCACGCCGCGCCCCTCGTCGGAGTGGAACTGGCCGCTGTTGGTCATCTTCCGGCCGGCCAGATACGCCACCTCGTCGGGCGTGACCCGCCTGTTCCCCTTGAAGTCGGTGCGCGCGTCCGGATAGTGGTTGTCCGCGCAGAACCGCTCCAGCGCCGCGCCCTGAAGCCGCGCCTGCCACGGCGCCGGCAGACGCGCGGCCACCGCGCGGCCCACCACGTCATGTCCGGCACCCCAGCCGAACGCCAACACCGGCGCAACCAGCGCCGAGCAGAGAACCCACCATTTTCCCATTATCTTTTTCTCCCTCAAATCTTGAAACGGTCAGCGGCCTTCGCTGCCGTGCGCGGCGATCCACTCCCGGGCGTAGTCCACAGCGGCGAGCCCTTTGTTGCAGAGCGGCGTGCAGTGAAAAATCAAACCCTCGATCTGGCCCTCCTTGTAGAGCTTGTAAGCGTAATCGAGCTGCTTGACCATGAACGCCTTGTCCAATTCCCTCTTTCCTCCGAAGTCCCACATGTAGATGCCGAGAAGCGTGGGCTTGTCAGGGACCAATGCGCGATACCGCTTGAAATTTTCCTCGATCTTCTGGATGTCGGCGCCGCTCCAGATCCAGAGCGAAACGACGTCGGCAAAGCTGACGACCGGCTTTATGGCCGGGCACAGCTGATGGGTGTACAGAACGATCGCCAAGTCGAGACGACGCCGATAGGCCCGCGTCTCTTCGCGCAACTGCCGCATCTCCTCGATGGAGAGAGCGGCAGGCGCGGGTTCGGCCTCGGAGTTCCTGTCGAAGCCCGGCTTGTCGCCGAAGCGGAAGAAGTCATCGAGATAATACCCCGTCAGGTTCGGCATCGTGTCCCGTAAGCCGAAGACATAATTTTTCAGGGAACGATACGACTCGTTGGAGCCGCCGGACAGGTTCCAGGCGACCCGCTTCACATCCTTGAACTGATGGCGGTAGCTTTCGTCCGGCGTTCCGCCGCGGATCACGCAGACGTTCGGTATTCCCATGGACCTGATGCCATCCGCCATGCTGATCGGCGCGCTCAGCGGGATGTTGTACACGCCCTTGGGTCCGTCATAAACCCCGGAGTCATGACCCCACATCCAGAGGCGATCCCGCAAGTTGTTCTCGTATGCGGGACCCTTCAGCTCCGCGGCCAGCGGAGCTGAAGGCCAGGATGATATCGCGCTCGCACCCGCAAGCGCCGACGCCTTTTTCAGGAACCCACGACGATTAATCATTTTTCCTCCCGTTGCCGCAATGTGATTTTGACGATGCGGATGTCCCCCGGCCCAACCGGGATGCTGACCGTATTCTTCTCCCGGTCGAAAACGAGCGGCGTGCCCTTGCGCAATTCGCGCACGGAGGCGGGCCGCAGCGCACGCAAGTCCACCGTCACTTTGGCCGTTGCCGCACGATCCAGAGACTCCGGTGTCGTGGTGTATTTCGTCACCCCCTTATTGTTGATCAGATAGACCCACCAGCCGTCCGGCACCTTGTTCAAGCCGTATTCGATGTCGCCCTTGACCGCGACAGGCAGGACCTCCTGGACGAGCCGCCTCATCAAAAGCTCAACCAGAGGCGACTTCACGGGCGAGCCCACGTGGCTCACCGGCTCGCGGGGCACCATGAAATCCACCGTCGTGAGCAGGACCCGTCCGCGGCCGAAGCGGTTCAGGCACGCGAGGACGCCGCCTCTTTCATCGGTCCACAACGGCCGGGCTCCGTCGAGTTCGACCGGCTCGTAATCATACGGCCGCCCCAGCGCGACCGCTTCGCCGCCCACCGGAAAAACGCGCCCCTCAACCGGCGCGGCCTTCCCGGAGGGTCTGACGCCGGCGAAATCGCGCGGGAAACAACCAGAGGTCTGTCTGCTGTTGATCACCAGCGTGCCGCCGTCCCGGACATAGTTTATCAGCCGTCCGGCAAGGGAGGCTTGGATATCGAACTTGCCGAGCAGGATCGCCACTTTGTAATTCTGCAGCTTGGCCAGCGGAATCGGGCCGCTGGGGGGATCCGGCACGAGCACGTCGTAGCCGTCGCCGAAATCGCCGTTAGCCAGACATCCCTCCCTGCCTTTTTTCAGGTCTTGCGAGAAGGGCGCGATCGTATACATGAACGCGTCGATCATCGCGTCCGGGCGCTCGGGTTTGAAAAAGGACCACGGGGCACCGCCCCACTGTGGCATGCCTTGGTCGAACGGCAGCAGCAGAGCCACCGGCGCGTAGCTCGTCCCCCGATCCGGGCAGCGCTCGACGAAATCGTACCACTCCTTCATGGCTTCGCCGTGCGGCGAAAGGATCCACTCCTTAGGATTCCCGTCCTTGTACTGGCAATAGGCGCGGGGCCAGTCCTCGTGCTGAACGAGGCTGGCGCCGGACAGATACGCCAAGTACTTGTCGCGCAGGCTCAACGAAACCGACATGCCATACCCCAAGCCGGAATGCTCCTCGCTGCCGGGCGCATCGGTGTGCGTCGTGGTCAGCCCGTTGGGCTCGTTGTTGACCGACGGCGCGCCCGCGCTGTCGAAGCCGTTATAGTACGTGGCGATGTACCATTCCCAGGGCTTGCCGTACTGCCGCGCGGCGCCGCGAACATAAAACAGCGATGGCTGGTGCCGATAGAGGCCGGTATTGGTCGTTTCCGAGACCGCCAGGCCGGCGCCCCACTCCAGCGCGTAATGATCGAAGCACCAGCCGGCCCTCAGGAAGATCATTTTCTCGGGATCGTCGAAGTAGATCCGCCGCAGGGCATCGTAACACGCGCGCAGCCCGGCCACCGCCTCTCCCCTGTCCGTGCGGGCGCGAGCCAGAATGTCCTGCATCCGCCGGACGGCCGTGTCGGAACAGCCGTGTTTACGTGCCCACTCGTCGGCGTGTTTGACGTCGTGCAGCGGGGTGATGAATTCGTTGTCCCATTCCGCGCCGGCCCAGAAGCCCATGAAATTGGGATACGCCTGCTTCCTTTTCGCATAGAGATCGTTGTCGACGCGAAAGTCGTCCATGAATCGGAACGGCGGTCGCCCCGCGTTCTGGCAGACCTGAAACGGCACTCGCGGATCGGGCTGAAGCTTGAGAAGCTTCTCGCCGTTCACGGCGAGGCGATCGCCACCGCTGGCGAGCAGATCGGAAATGTAATACATATGCGCCGCGTCACGGACCATGGGCTCGTTCAAGACATGTTTTTCCATGGCCTTGGCCCCCGGCGAGTGAGGCGGCAAATACGGCAGGAGGTTCCAGAACGACCGGCCGGCCACCTTAGGCGGCATCGTGTCGGAGCCCACCTCGTAATCGGTCCGGGCGACAATTCTGTCTCCGTCATTTTTTGACGGGGTTTCGCAGCCTGCGGCCGCCACAAAAAAGGCAACAGGCAGAAACATAGACAGCGCCGAACCGGCAGCTCGGGAAACGCGCCTTCCCCGGCAAACGACGACGTTTCGACGAATTCGCATCATGACCGCCCCCCTTGATGACTGTCAGTATATGACAAACTCGTTTCTTTCGACGAGAAGCGATGCCCAGAGTTTTGCCCGTTCGATTGTCCCGCGCGCCACGAGGACCCAACGGTCATGTCAAGAACGAAACGCCGTAGACTTGCAGGGTTTTCTTTTCGGGAACGGCGACCCGCAGCCACAGTTGCCGGCCGGACAAAAGACGGCGAGGAATCTCGCAAACGGCAAGACCGGCCGTGGCGCAGACATTTTCGTCCGGCAGCCAGTTCCGGCCGTCCGCCGAGAAAGCGACCGCGAACTCCGTCTGCGTCTTGACAGCCAAGGCCAGCCGCCCCACGGTTCGGCCCCAATCCTCCAAAGGAACCCGGTAAACGAAGGACTGTCCGCCCGCGAGATAGAGGTTGGAGACCCGATCCGTAACGGAGGAAACGTCATACCTCAAGGGGACGTCCTCTTCCCCCACCATGTAGGTGCGCACCTCGCCCTTCCGGAGGAGGTCCTCCGGCATCGGCGACAAGGGGTCTTTGCGGATCAGGCGGTCAACCTCAAACCGGATCGGATCGCCGTCCTTGGTCAGCCAACGCAAAGCCGATCCCACGACGCGCCCGCCGGACACGAACACGAGCCGGTAGGCACCCTTGTCGGGCACCCACGAACCGACGGGCGAGAGGGTCTCCAGAACATGAACCCGCTTCTCCCCGATCAGCACCGTATGGGCCGCATTGGCGTGGTTGTGCCCCGCGATGTTCCAGACCTCGCCCGCGAAGGTCGCGAGAAGCGGAGCCAGTTGCTTACGGATGCGATGGCAGTCGGGATCACACAGCGTCTCGTGAGTAAAGAGGACGAGCGTTTGCGCCTTCGCGGCAGACGCGACATCCCTCGCGAGCCATGCCAACTGCGCCCCGTCCAGAAGGATTCCCGCATGGTTGGAGTTCTCAGGCTTCCAGGTGTTGTAGCCGTGCAGACCGACAAAGTGGACGCCCTGAAGATCGAAGGACCAGTGAACGGGGCGCTCGGGCCAGACCTTGTGGAACGCCTCGGGCGAACAATCGTTGTTCCCGATGATCATGTGGCAGGGCATCGTCAGACGCGACACGATCTTGCCGTTCACACGCTGGAACCCGGCCTCGGCTTGCGGCCATGTGGAGGGCGAACGCGTCGTCATGGCGATCAGGTCGCCCGTGATGGCCAGAAAAGCGGGAGCGGGAGCAAGCCGGTTCATGTCGTCCGCGAAATTCTTGCCCCCATACTTGTCAGGCATCTTCAAGGCGCCTTGCGTAATCTCGCTGGCATGAAGATCCGTGGCCTGAAGGAAGTAAAAGCTCCCCGCCGCCTGAACGTCCCACCCGATCGCTTGGGTGACGTCGAGAAGGCTCTCGTCAAGGGGACCGCCGAGAGCCGGGCGGCAATGTGCCCCCAGCCAGCTTACCGCACTTCCGGCGAGGAATCTCCGCCTGGATAAAAAGCCTGAAGTCCCCTGAGATTCCAAACCGCGTCCCCCCTCACCCATTGCCCGCCCCTTTCCGCCACGGCCGTGTCACCGTCATCGCGAGACGCCGCCCGATGGCGGCAGGGAATCTCTTTCCGCCTGTTTGGCGATGAGATTGTCGATCATCTCAATCATGGAGTTCTTGTTTGCCGTTGTGGTTTTCGGCGACGGGATCGCACCCGCGGAGAGTACGAGGTTCATGGCTTCGGCGACGTCCATGTCGAGTTTAATGACCTCCTTCTTCGGGAAGATGATGAACATGCCGTTGGAGGGGCTCGGCGTCGTGGAAACGAAGACGTTGACGCACGCGGTCGGCTGGCCGTTCTCGTCCAGGATTTTCGACGTGATCGCGGAAGCGGTCTGCGAGGTCACCAGCCCCACGGTATATATGCCCTTGCGCGGATACTCGACCAACACGACCGACTCGAAGGATGTGTTGCGGCTTTTCGCGAGCCATTCGCAGACCTGCCGCACAAAAATATAGATGCTCTTGACGAGGGGGATGCCTGAAAAGATGCGATCCGCCAACTTATAGAGCCGCTTGCCAAGGAAATGATGCGCGAGCAGTCCGAGCAAGTAGAAAATCAGAAGCGTGCCCAGCAGCACCAGCATCTGCAAAACATAGCCGTTGAGGATGTCATTCAGTTGCGGGAAAAGCCTTGTGGGGAACCAGGCCGTGGTCAGGTTCAGCACGAAGTTGAAGATCCAAATCGTCGCCATGATCGGCATCGCGAGCATGATGCCGATGAAAATCTTCGTGCGGATTCTGGACAAGACGGTCGACGCCGAGGACCGATCGGAAGCGGAATGAGAACTCTTCATGGCAATTAGTATGCCGCGTTTGAGGATTGCGCGCAAGCCGAGAGGCGTACGGCGAAGGCCCCCGGGAACACAGGCGCCCGATTCGCGTCCCGGCTTCGACCGAGCCCGCCTGCGGCGGAAACTTCAATCGCCCTTTTGCACGGGTTTCAGTTCCAACAACACCGTCTCGAACCGTTTCATGTCCAGTGCGAAGGTCGGACCCGCGCAGGGCAGGGACTTGCCGCTCATGGCATCAAACACGTCGCAGGCGAAGGGTAACGAGACACGTTTTGTTCCGTCCGCGGCAGCGTGAATGCCAAGGAATTGACCGTCCGTGTAGAGCGCGTCGTCCGTCTCCAGCCAGACGTGCACGCCGGCCTGTCGGGCGAAGTGGCGCATAAGCGGCGGCGGAAGCGTCATGGCCGCGGAGTAGACGCTCGTCCAGCCGTCCATCGGCTTCACGACCAGCCCGGCGCGCCGACCGCCGGCGAGATGCCCCATGACCTGCACGTCAGGGTCATCGGCATAAAACACAGGCGAAACGGTTAGCTTCTTCGCGCCGATCGGCTCCGCGGCGCTCAAGCCCTTCGTCAGCGGCGACTTCGCGTCGAGGAGGATCTGCGGCGCGCCTTCCCCATCGTCCTTTGCGATGCGGATACCTGTCAGCGCGCGCATATTCTCGAGCGACGCGCTTTCAGAGCCGAAATACCCGGGGGCATAGACGAAAAGCGCGGTGGCATGGTTCCGTCGAAGTTTGCGAACGATCGCCTCGCGGCGGGCATCGTCCACCCGAAAAGCGTTGAGAAAGATGTAGAGCTTGTAGTCGGGCATGCGCGCGTCGGCGAGGTCGGAAAGCAGGCAGAAGTCCCACGGCCCTCCCGATTGCGGCATGGTGACGACCTGGTTCAACACGAGCGCCGAGTTCGCCGCCGTCGAACGCATCCAGTAGAAGCTCTCGGGGTCCACAAACACGCCGATCTCAGGCGCGAACGGTTGTCGCTTCGGCAGGCTGCGCTTCATGACCGCCGCCGTGCGGCCCATCTCGGCAAGAATCGCCGGGTGCGAGAACCATCCGCCGCTCATGTCGAACCAGCTCACCGCCGCGCGCTTCGTGAGCACCTC
>Ga0116170_10006322_pt1 | contig 10413 bp, 8 predicted proteins | sample AD_JPNHW1_MetaG_FD_89797 | JGI IMG/M metagenome (GOLD analysis project Ga0116170, IMG submission 89797) | Active sludge microbial communities of municipal wastewater-treating anaerobic digesters from Japan - AD_JPNHW1_MetaG | ecosystem: Engineered > Bioreactor > Anaerobic > Digestate | place...
CCTTTGACAGGAATTAAGAAAACAACCCCAGGCTTTTGAGTAACTTTTTCCAAAAGTTTCCCCCGGAATGATTTCTTTTTTGCCAAGCTTTCTTTTATGTCACGGCATCAAAGAAAAAAGCGGGGTGCGGTCGTAAGCACATAAAAAAAAGAGCCGGTCCGAAGACCAGCTCTCTTGAGGGAGAAGTACCCTTTTAGAAGGGCACTTCGGAGGTTTCCTGCTTTGCAGCTTTGGATTTCTTGGTTTGCTTTTTGGGTGCTGGAGAAGGTTCAGTGACCTGTTCTTCTTCCAGGCGGTTGACGTAAACCGTGTAATCATGGCCGAAGTTGTCGGTGTTCTGCAATTTTGCTACTTCCAGGGAGATGTAATCTTCGTCGTTGTATTTGTGGGCGAACTTGACGATGTCGGAGATTTTGAGGTTGATCTTAATGATTTCGAGACCTTCTACTTTCTTTCCTTTTCCGATGTAGTTTTTTACAAATTTTTTCATGACTTTGAGTTTTAGAGGTTAATTTATATGCAAGTGTAAATAAGACCATGGAGGGGCACTCAAGGAGGAACTGGAATACCGGAAAGCAATGAGGATATGCCGGGAAAATCCTTGAATGAGTGGAACTGCACCCTGGAAGGGGATTTTAGCTTAGCATAGGAATTGGCCGGGAAACAAAGACGTGAAGCTTTGCAAAACAAATACGGGAAAAGGATCTCAGACAGGGTGAGACAGGCTTATCTTGCTGACAACCTGAAAAAGCGAAGCATAAAGGAACTCGTCCTGACCAGGTTGCGCAATCCTCCCAGCATTACATCGATTATCAGTCTAAAAATATTATACTGTACATTTGTCTACTGAAATCAATTTATATCATATACAAGAATGGATTTTAATAATTTTAAAACCTACAGCGATAGCCCCCAGAATGCATTTGAAACTTTTTGCACCCAATTATTTGAGCGGTACCTGCGCAGAAAATATGGCTGTAATCTAGTCAAGTTCCGCGTGGTCAATGGTGCTGGCGGCGATGGTGGTATCGAGGCTTATGGCGAACTGAATAATGGAGACCTGATCGCCGTGCAGGCTAAATGGTTCCGCACCAGTATGAAGGACACGCAGATAAACCAGATCAAAAAGTCGGTTGACACGGCTCTGATGCATCGTAAAAAAATCGTGGACTACATCATTTGTGTTCCCCGTGCAATAGCGTCAATTAAGACTGGTAAGGGAAAAGTAGCAGTAGTCAATACTGAAGAATATCGTGTGGATCAGCTAAATGATAAACTGGAGGTTGCTTACCCTAGTACAAAATTCACCTGGTGGTTCGAGCAGGATTTGCAAAACGAATTGCTAGAACCGGACAATGAGGGCATGAATAAATTCTGGTTTGAACGCGATGTGGTCACCCACAACCAACTGGTGCAGCAATTCGAACTGGAAAAAGTGGCTTGGATCAATAACCGATACATCCCTGAATTACACGGACCTGGTGTAATCCAGTCTCATATTGAGCAGGTATTGTATAGTAAGCAATACCGCAAAGAACTGCTCGGCCGAATCGGAGGAACCACTAAAATACTGCAAAACGCAACATCCCTCATCTCCCGCTTTTGCGAAACACTGGATACATCGAACGCCATATTAGCCGAACTGAAATCCATTCAGTCAAATATCGATCATAACTTGGCTGCCCTTAGACCATTTATCACTGCGATTCAGGAGGGCCTCAGTGAATCGCGCCCTGTTTACGTTCAGGCTATGCCGGTAAGCAAAGACCTGTTCAATGCCCTGGAGGAATGGCGGCCAAGCGCTCTGCAATTGGGTTTAACAAGGCGGTTATCGGAATTACTTGACCGGATTGCAGATCTTGATCTGAAAGAGGTTATTACCCAAATTAAAGTGGAGATGGAACAATCAGGGCGGTTGTTCCTAGGCAACTCTGGAACAGGCAAAACCCACGCGGTTTCCAATACTGTCGATACTCGAGTCAACCACCAAAAAGTTCCAGCTCTGATCATCCGGGCACAAGGTGCGCCTGCAAATGATTGGACCTCTTTGCTAAAAAAGGCGCTAGATATTGACAATTGGAACAAAAATGAAATGTTGTCTGCCCTTGAAACTCTTGCATTACGTGCCGACTACCAAGCCGCAAAAGTTCTAAATCCAGGAGATGAATTGAAAAATGAACCCACCAAAGTCCTGGTCTGTATTGATGGGTTGGAGGAGGACACGGAGTACTGGTCGGAATGGTATGCACGAATTCGGGAAAGCATAACGTTGAACGAGCGCTATTCAAGAGTAAAGTTTGCCTTTACCGCAAGACCCTATTTCCTGAACGAAGCCGAAATGCCAACCTCAGGAAATTTCAGAGTAATCACAATCCCCCGGGAAGGCGACGTGCCAGTACAAGAGGTGGTTGATCGTTATTTTAAGCATTTTGACATTACTGTTGAGCCCAAATCTCTAATCCGGGGAATCGATACCTTGTACGCCCTTCGCTTATTCTGCAAATTGTATGAAGGGCAGAAGCTGACTGCCGAGGATGAAATACTTACCGCTGAACACGATCTCCTGAATGAAAAGATAAACCGACTAGAGGATGAATTCAGGCAGATAAAAAATCCCGGAGCTGCAAGGACTCAGGTTAGAGATGCCATAGAAACGATTGCTGATGTATTTTATACACACGCCGACATATCCCATCCGGATCTGTTTTCACTGCTGAAAAATGGTTCCTTAAACTATCTTGATAATGCGGACGTGGAAAGGGTGATTGAATTTTTGGTCAACAATGCGTTTCTGATCAAAAGCAAAATTCCGGTGGGGAATGGTGCCATGAGGAAAATCCAAGTAACTTATACCTTGACCTACCAGTCTATTATGGAAGTAATCATGGCAGAAAAATATGTCAATGGCATCGTAAACAAAGAAATTACGACTATTCCAGAACATCTGCGTGCCGTACCGGAAAGAGGCAAACCAACCGAACAACAATTGGTAAATCAACGGATCGTACAGGAAATTGTGAATTCCCTTTTTCACGACCATGATTTACTTATTGGCCGGGATGATTTCTTGATAGAAGGGATTTTGCCGGCCACGATCCGGCAGTTGCAGACCAAAGCACTGATACAAGCTCCGCCGAATGTCGCCGCGTCATTCAAAACCAATATTGATGGTTTATATTTCAAAGACCACAAGAGCCGCCATTTCGTATTCCTCAACCTTGTTTTTCCTTCTGCGGCATCCTCTGCCAATTATTTCGGGGCCGAATACCTGCATGGCTTACTGATGCAGCAACCGACAGCTGTAGACCGGGATAAAATTTGGCTCGGGATGGATCGCCATGATATTCATAAACTCGGCGAAGAGGAAAGCCAAAAATATTATAGGTATGACCTACGCTGGGTTATCGACCCTGATGGAGAGGGCAAGCTCTACCTACCTGAACTCTCATTACATAATGAATATCCGCTCATCTACGGATGGGCGTTGGCTACCTTGGATCAGTCTTTCAGGGAGCGCCTGCGTACTGCACTGACCGGATGGGCGATCAAACAGCCAAAGGAGTATAAGCTATTACTCGATAAGCTGTTCCCTTGCAACGATCCGCAAATACAAGAAGATTTATCGGCGATCACTTTAGGGGTTGCTTCCCGGCTAAAAGACAACTCTGCGTTGAAGGAATTGGCGGAATGGGCTTTGACCAATGTTTTCACCCAACCCGGCAGTCATCCCGATATCATCATCAGAACCGGTTTCCGGTCGGTTGTTGAAAGAGCTTTTTATGCCGGAATGATCAGTGAGGAACAAGCCAAGCAGGCACGGCCACGCCGGGTTGAAGTGCTACAATTTATCGCGGTTGATTCTGATGCTTTAGAAAAAGGCGGCGAACAGATCTATCCCGTGGTTCACGATCTGGCCTGGTATGTGATCAAACGCTCTTACGAGGACTTCCTAGATTATGATTCCGTAGACAGAGAAACCAAGCCAAAAGATGAAGGCGAGAAATTCTTGAAAGCATACCTCGATCATCTTGGTCTGGATCATTTATCGGTATATTCCTGGGCGATTTCGGCAGCTATTGCTTACATGAAATCATTGGGCTTCAGCCGGACAGAAGATAACGGCAATGGTTATACCGATGCCAGCCATGGATCAAAAAGCAAGTTGTTCACTCTAGAGGAAAAGTATACCTGGCTGGCGGTCCATTATATTCAAGGGTACCTGTCCGATTATCTGCCTTTAAATGACAGAGAAGATTTTGTGGATGATTATATGAAAATCATTAATATCGATAATCCTGCGGAACTCTTACAAATAGTACCGCATGAAGAAATGCCGGATATTGAGGATAATTGGATTATTAAAGAACCGTTGGCTCCAGAAATGCTGGAGCAGGGAACCCCTGACGAACAGGTAAAAATTGCCGTTGAAAGTGAACCAATTATTGATTTTAATAATTGGGTTCATTTTAGCGATAAGGATCTTCGCAGTGAGGGCAGCGATAAAGAATGGCTGGCCCTGTTCAACTACACTAACGTCCATGATTCCAAATCCTATATTTATTCCAGCGTGGATATCCGGGGGGTGCTTATCCAGAAAGGACAGGCACCTGTCTTGCTGGACATAGTAAAAAATAAGCCCCGCCGTAGCTCTTTTGTAGAGTCCATCGACCGGATGGTTAGTTCCCCGGATACCGATACGTACTGTAATCCGACGGATGTCGTATGGATGAAGTGGATCGGTGAGAATTATGATTTCGAGGTCTATTACCAACCACCTGATGGCGAGGAGAAGCACATGCAATATACTGTAACCAGTGTAACCAAATACACGGTGGAAGGTGGTGAGGATGAAATTTATATTCCCTCCAAAGTGGTCAGGGAGATGCTTGGCATCAGCGAGATGTCGCAGCAGGTATTCCTGGATGATGAAGGCAGGATTGTGGCAATTAACCATATCCTTAGTCGTCCTAATTACGACAAGCAAGAAATGACTCTGGTACCCAAAAAGGAATTTTTAGCCAAACTGGAGGCAGATGGAAAGGATATTGTTTGGTTTGTGGATCTATATCGCACTAAAAATGCTCTTAACGAAAACATCAAGAGTGAGAGCCATCCAATGAAAACAAGAAAATATATATTGTGGTACAAAGATGGACAATTAAGTTGGGAGAAATTTTGGGACGCTCGTTTTTCAAATCAAAGAGATTAAGGCCCTAATCAACCAGTGGAAAATGTTGAGGACTGAAAGTATTTCACGCTCGAAAGTTATCAATCTGTAGAGTTCATTATCGGATCTACAGGCCACCCTCATCCGCAAATGAATAATACCGGTCATCCCCGACAATGATATGGTCTAATACGGCGACATCCAGCAAAATGCCGCAATCCCTGATCTTCTTGGTGATCTTGGTATCGGCTTCACTGGGCTGTAGGTTGCCGCTTGGATGATTGTGACCCAGGATGATGCTTGTGGCGTGTTGAGCAAGGCAAATCTGGAAGATCTTCTTCGGATCTACGACGGTCCCGGAGATGCCTCCTTCGGATATCCGGACTTTCTTGACGATCCGGTTTGCCTTGTTCAGCAGCAGGATCCAGAACTCCTCATGCGGGAGATCGCCGATCAAAGCTTTGAATATCTCAAAGGCATCGCTGCTTCTGGAGATTTTATCTTTGAGTATCACTTCAGATTCATTTCGACGGCGGGCGAGGGCAAACATTGCGCAGATCTTCACTGCCCGTTTCTGACCGATGCCCTTGATCATCTGAAGATCGGAGACACTGACCTTCCAGAGCTCGCACAGACTGTTGCCGCAGCGCGAAAGCAGGTTACGGGCAATCTCAAGAGAGTTTTCGCCTGAAATCCCGGAACCGATGATGATGCTCAGAAGTTCCGCATCTGAAAGACTGCCGGAGCCTTTAATCAGCAGCTTTTCGCTGGGAAGGTCATCTTCTGCCCAAAGGCGCATCGGAATCTTGTTTTCATAATGTTCGCCGTTCTCTGTGGCGAAATCGGGAGTTGTGTTAGCTTTTTTCATAGGATGATTGGTTTTAATCAGCCGGCTGGCCGATGGTGAGTAAATGAAATTTACCCGGGCAGGATGCGGAGTGAAAATTTTCAGCAAACATTAGGGTCATCCTGCAATTGCAGGATGAAAGAACCTGAAAGGCGACGGTTCCTTAAGGAGGTCGTGTTTAGCGCAAAATATTTTCACAAGCATAACTTTGTGAATTTCATTACCGAACCGTTGGCAGGAACCATCTTTGACGGACCTAAGCGAGCATAAAAAAAGCAGGCAGCTTTCGCTGCCTGCCTGCCTTGTATCTTGTTATTTGCTTTTCTTTGAGAAGAGCGCCTGGAACTCTTTCAGTTCCCAGTCAAACTTCAGGGGATCTGAATCAATGAGATCTTGTGTGTAGCCTTCGTAGTAAATCTGATCCATCATTTCGGTGAAGATTTCAACGATTGACTGTTCTTTCATGGTAGCGGCGTAAGTTTTCATAAGGCATTTGTTTTAAGTTAGTAATGAAATTTTATTACGCCAAAGGCATCTACCGAGAAGAATAAATAATGTCAACGGGTGTATGTCTGATTTCCCAGGATTTTTGGCTGAAGGCGTAAAAAATCCGTCAGGGCAAATCTGAACACAATGAAATCGACGGTTCCGTCAGGAGGTCGCCCTTGACAGTTTTAAGCTGTACCAGGCATGACGGTACTTTTCAAGCGAATTCTTCGCAGGTAATTTTGTCGGAAAATTTCGAGCTAAACCGTATGCGGGCCAACGGATTTCTTTTTTAGTACTTGTTTCTTTGACCATGATAGATAAAGAAAAAAGTACGCCGATCTGCCGAAAATCGAAGTGCAATTGCGACCCTTCCAGGTTCAATTCCTTTATCAATATCAATAATAGCAAGGCTTTTGGAACAAACCGCCGGGACGGAAGATGTTTTCTTTTGCTTCTTATTCTTTGACATCATTCCCTCAAAGAAAAGAAGCCGATTTTGGTTTTGCGTGTAAAATTTCGTTAGTCATTCATATTTAACGTTTTAGACGTTTGAATACCCCCGAAATTTTACTTGTACCTCACGGAGTGCCCGCCCCGCCCTATCGGGAAATGCAATTGCACTTACTACCATTTTAGGGATATATGAATTGATTATGAATATTTTAGATCAGGAACAGAAAAGAAAGGAAGCAGGGATGCTCCCCTAGGCAGGGAATTTGATTCTAAACAGATCAGAAGACATCCTAAAACAACCAATGGGAAAATATGTGAAAAGGAATTTTGGGCAAAAATCCAGGTAGGAAGATGGTTTCTTTTGCTTCTTTTCTTGACATCCGCACAAAGAAAAGAAGTCTGCCGATATGCGATTATCAAAAATATTTTACTACTTCATTGATTATGATAATTTTAATGGTGAAAAATCTTCTTAAAATTATCAAATCTCTACGGAGTGCACGCCTCGCCCTATCGAAAAGTACAATTGCACCTACTTGTTTTTTAGGGATATATGAATTGATGCTGAATACTTTAGTATCGGAATAATGGCAGGATGTAAGAAGGTACCGCTCCCCTATACAGATGGTTTCTTTTGCTTCGTTTCGTACCCTCCTCACAAAGAAAAGAAGTCGGGTGAATTTGTGAGTTACAAAATTATTTTATCATATTATTGATAATGTGAATTATAAGGGTGAAAAAACACCTTTATAATTACAAAATGCCTACGCAGTGCGCGCCCCGCCCTATCGAAAAATACAATTGCACAACTGCTTTTTGAGGGATATATGAATTGATCGCTCCCAGTAAAGACATACCTGAAAAGGGGATTACAAACGCATCGCTCCCCTGCAATCAATTTAATTCGAAGACTTTATCAGGAACTCGTTGAAGTCTTTGCTATCTGAATAGAGAACCGGCGCCCAGTCTTTGACGTGTGGATGAACAGACATGATTCTTTCGGTGGCCGTCCTTCCAGCCGGATCGTTATCAAGGAAAAGGTTGACAGATTTTACTTCGGCAAACTCCTTCTCAACCTTTGGTAAAAATGATAAGGAGTTCAATACAATCGTCCTGAAGACAGGTACTTTCCGATAAAATGTGCAACAGGAGAGAAAGTCCATGAATCCTTCAAAAACATTGATCTGTGAATCATCCGTTCCGGGAATAGTCGTAAAGTACTTTGGACTGGATCCCGTTTTGAACCAGGCATTTCTCAATTCATAGCCCCCCATATCATTCAGGAATGCAAGTGCGAAATAGTGTTTATCGTGAACTGAATACCTGGCTTCCTTCAGAAACCTCTTTGCCAATCCTACGTTGACCCGGCGTGATGAAATGTAATCAATCAGGGCATGGCTTGTCAATGGTTGGATGTGCCTGATAATGATCCTGCCTGATTCATCAGCAGGTTTGTAATGACGTTCCCTGATGGTGCAGTTCCTGCCGTCTAACAGCTTTGCAACCTCTGAAACGCTGCAATTGCAAAGTTTGATGACCAGGCTGATGATATTTCCACCTTCCCCGGAACCGAAGTCGAACCAAAGGTTTTTGTTCAGGTTGACCTTGAAGCTCGGGGTATTCTCCTGTCTGAGAGGACTAAGGTACCAGGCGTTGCCATATTGAATCTTTACGGGCTGATGTCCATTTGCCTGGAGATAATCAAGGATATCAAGCTTTTTTATTTCTTCAAAATCCATAGGACAAATATTTCATTGTGACTTGCTTCGATTTTTATTTCAGTGGAAGAATTTCTTGCTCACTCAGGTGTAGTAACCTGCTACACCGACTACCTTACTACAAAAAAGGCATTTCATGTAGTAGGTAGTAAGTTATTTAACCTGGAAATAAATAAACCTACTACAATGACAACCATTGGTAATACTGGACGTTTCAGGATTGTAGTAAGTGTAGTAACAGTAGTAGGTATAAAAAACATTATTCAATATATTTTACGATGTAGCCCCATAAAGGGTAGGGATTGCTGTCAATTCTTTTTGAAACCTTTTTAAAGCCGAGTTGAATGAGGGTTTTGCCGATCTTTTCGGTGCTCTTGATCTCAGCCTTGAACTCGGACCTTGAGAGGATATATTCCCTGATCTCAGTTGGTGTCTGGAACTTATCACCATCCAACTCGTTCCCCTGTGCTACATACTTTTGGATATATTCGTACTCAGCAGGAATCTGCTGAAATTGCTGGTTTCGTGCATTGTTTTCCTGAAGTTCCTCTGCGGTGAGCTGGAATTCAAAGCCTGATTTAAACAGCGCATAAGCCTGGCTCCATGCGTTATCAACCGGAACCGCCTTGTACTTCCACTTTATTTCTATTAATTCAAAACAAAGCCACCTGACACTGCCGGTGGTATCTGTAAGAAATGTATCCTCGTTTGTTGATCCAACAAATGAAACTCTCCGGGGGTCAGTCTGGGACTTCCTGGCAAAGGGATGCCGCACCCGGACCCTGTCTTTTGAAAACAGGCTTTTCAGGTGGTTAAGCTCAAACCGGGACAGAGTGCTAAGTTCATCCAGGTTGATGATGAAATTTTCACACAAGCTGATCAGGCCATCCTTGTCGTTTGGAATTGATTCAGTGAAATAGTCATTCAGCGCATTGGGTACAAGATAGCGGCAGAATGTGCTTTTTCCGGTGTTTTGCTCCCCGCCGACCAGGATAAAGGCATGTTTATTAAAAATATGATCATCAATGGCGCAGGCGATTGTCCGGACCATCATTTTTTTGAATTGATGATTGAACTGTTGTTGGTCAATGGCTACGACATGATTGGCAAGACCCTCGATGTAATCCGGATCCTCAGTCGTCCAAGTGGGAAGAGATTCGAAATAGGACTTAAATGGATTATATGGTTTGACAAATTCGGAATTCAGCAAGGCACAGAGGTTTGAAAAGGAGACCCTATACCCGTTGCTCAAAAGTTGGATGTATATATTGTTTTCATTTAGGATTTTAAACTCATCCTCATCCTTCTTACGTCCCTCCACGACACCCGTGATCTCATTGAATCGCAGGTCGTACCAGTCATTCAATGCCTGCTGGACTTCGACGATAGGGAGGGATTTTCTCTTTTCGGATTCCTTAATTTCCTTTCCCATGGATCAAAATCTCCTGCGCCGGTTGCGTGTCTGAATGAATTGATCCGTTTCTTCATCATGCTCGGCAACGGTTTTTTTCCGCCCGGCCATGATCCAGGAAACAAGCTCCTGTTTGGAAAAATAGAGTCTCTTTCCACGCTTGCTAACAGGGACTTCCGAACGCTGGACCAGCCCATAGACAGTGGGAACTGAAAGGTGAAGGATTTCCGCCGCCTCACGGATCGTCAGAAGCTTGTCCTCTTCTGGCTGAGGGGCATTGTTTTGGGAAAGGATAAGCCGCTCGAGGTTTTCCAGTTTATCGAAGAGC
>Ga0116170_10006323_pt1 | contig 10409 bp, 3 predicted proteins | sample AD_JPNHW1_MetaG_FD_89797 | JGI IMG/M metagenome (GOLD analysis project Ga0116170, IMG submission 89797) | Active sludge microbial communities of municipal wastewater-treating anaerobic digesters from Japan - AD_JPNHW1_MetaG | ecosystem: Engineered > Bioreactor > Anaerobic > Digestate | place...
ATCGCCGTGGTGCTCGTGGAAACCGAGGACGGCTCCTGGCGGCAGGGTCACGCGCGCAAAAAGCGGGCACTTGTCCTTGAGTTCTTTCGGGCCGAGCAGATGGTCGAGCCGCATCCGTCCGACGCCTCCGCAGGGATTTTCTTCGTATACGGTGTTCATGATCTTGTCCTCCTTGTTGTCATCCGTCCCTCATCTTCATCTTCGGCGCGTAGTGCATAGAATCGAACAATGCGTCCCGCCGGTCAAGCACGGACTGCGGAATGTCGGGACGACGCCGTAACACCTTTCATTTCATGCTTTTAGGAAAGCGCAAACTCCGGTCATAATCATCTGAGCCGATAGCGCCGCCAGCACGAGTGCCGTGAGACGCATCAGGATTCCGAGTCCCCTGCGTCCAAGATGATGTTCGAGCCAAGCCGCGAACTGCAGCATCATCCAAATGCAGCCGATGGCCGCGATCCACGCGAGCGCCGCCGTCACCTTGCCGGCAAGACCGCTGACATCCGCGCTCAACACGACCAGCGCGCCGGACGTTGCCGGGCCGATGAAAATCGGCACCGCGAGCGGCACCACGGAGATATCCGTCCGGGTCTCCCCCACCTGTTTCGGCTTTGTATTCATGAGCGACACCGCCGTCAGCATCAGCAACACTCCGGTGCCGATGCGGAAGGCGTCCACGGTGATTCCGAAGAGGTTGAAGATCAGCTCGCCGAAGAAGAACAGGACAAGTCCGATCACCGCCGCCGCCGCCGCCACCCGCAATGCGAGTACCCGCCGCGCCCGCAGCGGATATTCGGAAGTCATGGCTATGAACATCGACAAGCCGAAGAACGGCGTCAGCAGGAAGAAAAACTTCAGGGTCTGCGAAATGAAAAACGAGGCCATTTCACTCCTCACTCGATGGCGACCGTGCGGATTGTGCACGGCGCGACGTCGACCGAGAAGATTCCGTCCTCGGCCGCGATCTCCCCGGCCGTGCCCGTGGGCGTGAGCTCCGTCACCTTCATTCCCTTGAGCGCCTTGAGATTGACCGCGACGCGCGAGACGCACTTGGGATCGATCTCCTCCGCTTCGCCGTAGAACTTCTTGCAGCCGCGGTTGTTGATCATCCAGAGAAGCCAGCCCTTCCCCGTCTTGTTGAGACCCCACTGGATGTCGCCGGTCACGGCGATCGGCATCAGGTCGTCCTGCACGCGCTCGAGGAGATACTTGATGAACGGGAACGTGCGGTAGCCGCTCGACATCGGCTCCAGGCGCTCGAAGTAGTTGTTGGTGTCCTCGTATTCGTCGGGCATCATCCGGCGGCAGCCGACGACATACACATTGCCCTTGCCGAAGTCATTCACCCACACCGCCGGATTGAGGCGTCCGTCCCGCAAGTACGGCTTCGCGGTCGTCGGCGCGCCGGTGTAGAGAAGGTACTTGCCATCCACCGGGTAGATCATGAAAACCGTCCGGCCTTCGGGACTGATCACCGTCTCGTAGCACGGCTTCTTCTCGCCAGAGAAGGTGACGCCGGCGAGCTCGGCGGAGATGTAGCCGTCCTTCACCTGGTCGGCGGAGACGAAGAGCGTGCCGCCCTGACGGACATATTCCGCGAGCGCGCGCGACTTCAGGTGCTTGGGGTTGTACTCGCCGATCAGGAATGCCGCCTTGTACCCGGAGAGCGCGGCGAGGAACTTGTTGCCGTCCTGGTCGACGTCCGGGCAGAGCATATCGGCGATCTCACCGAACGGCGAGTTGAACAGGCACCCCTGGTCGCCGCCCTTGCGGTCGGAGAACATCGCCGTGGACTTCTCGTAGGTCGGCACCAGCGTCATCAGGAATGCCGCGGACGAGAACTTGTCCGTAACCCCGTGCTCTTTCGGATAGAAGAACTGGCGGTTCACCGGCTGGTCGATCGAGGTCATGAACGCGACTGGCGAATACGTGGCGCCGCGGTCATGATGCTGGTCGAACTCGAAGATCGAGTTGTAGTCTTTGCCGATATCGGAAAGAGCCGGCTTCTTGGGATCCTCCTTGTTGATTGTGAGGATCGAACAGCTGCCGCCCTCGATCGAGTTCGCCGAAGCGCCGATCAGGTAACCGTAGAAGTTGTTGCGGTGGGTGAGAGAACGCGAGCAGCCCTCGTAGGGCTTGTGGCTCGGATTCGTCGGCCCCGGCCAATGCATGAAGCCGTCCTTCGCCTGGCCGTCGCGGGTAAAGTGCTGGTAGTAGTTCGCCGTGTACCAGCCCCAGTTCATGCTGAACTGACGCCCCGCGCCGCGCACGAACATGCCGCCCCAGCGCCACGGGCTGGACGTCGAACCGAGTTCGGCCTCGTACCAGAGGTACTTGCAGCCGACCTGACCGAGGTCATGACCAGAGGTGAGACCGACGGAATAAAGCCCGAACAGGTCGCGGCAACCCCAGTGGAACGCCTCCTCGAAGCGCTTGAGGGTGTAGGTCCAGCCGGCGCCGCTCTTGAGGTGGATATCGTCGTACGGCGGGAAGTTCTTCGCAATCCGCGCCTTCTCCGCCATATTCGTCATCGAGTAGAACTGCCAGAGGAAGCCGCCCTTGTCGCTGTCGAACTCATCATACGCGCCGAAGGCGTAGAACACCGGATGTTTCTTTTTCCAGAGGTTGAAGTCCGCGACGTCCATGTCGTAGTTGCCGTTGAGGATGTAACCCGGACGCGAACCCCAGAAGCAGAACGCGAGCGGATTCATCGGACGGCGCTTCTCGAAGTCGTCGATCGTCTTGAGGATCTCATCTCCCCGGGCGTTGGCGCGCCAGACCTCCTCGATCTTCACCGGATACAAACCCTTGTATTTCGATGTGTTGGGCTTGACGTAATACTTGTCGCCGGAGGAGCGGTAATCCTCAAGCTTCAGCTCGCACGAATGTTCGAACCAGAGGTTCTTGAGCATCGCCCAGTCCGGCGGATCCTTGGCGAGATTGTCGGTGTAAAATTTCCACATTTTCATACCGATTGCGCTCATGAAGCCGAGGCCGTTGATCGAGTTCGCCTTCCAGCTCACCGGCTTCTCGTAGCCCTCGGCCGCGACCATGCGCTTCCCGGGATGCACCGTGATCGGCGCCGCGTTGATATGCTCTTTGCAGAGTCGCTTGCGCAAGGGTGCCATGCGCGCGAGGAAGTCCTGGAAGTCGGTCGTGTTCGGACCGCACCACGCGACTTCCGCATTCGCGAACGAGCGCGGCCACATCTTCCAGTTGAGGTCGAACCAGCCCCAGGTCATCTCCGCCCAGCCGCAGCACTCGATTCCGCGGACGCGCGCGGCGGTTTCCGGCGTCATGCCGACGAGCGGATCGAACCGGAACGCCTTCTCGAGCGTCACCGCCCAGCCTTCGCCGGAGAGATACTGGATCGCGTCGTCGTCGATGTTCTGCGGACGCGTGAAGTACGTCCAGTCGCTCGGCGACATGATGACGTCCAGCCCCGCCTCGGCGGCCTTGCGGCCGTCCTTCGGATCGCGCCAGAGCTGCATGACGAGGTTTTGGGGCATATCCTTCGACAGCACCTCGTCCCACGCGATCACCTCGCGACCGCGCTCCCCGAGGAACTTCGCGAAGCGGCGGGTCATCCGCGTCTGAAGCATGCGTGCGTCTTTATAGCCGAGCTTCTTCATGAGCGCCTGGCACTTCGGACACTCCTGCCAACGGTTGGGCGGGCACTCGTCGCCGCCGATGTGGATTTGCTGCGAGGGGAAAAGCCGGCACACCTCGTCGAGGATGTCCTCGATGAACGTCATGCCGTCCTCGTTCGCCGCGCAAAAGCACTCGTACTGCGGCCCGATCTTCATCCAGGGATATTTGAAGGTCTCGTTGGGCCCGATACAGGTGAATTCCGGATGCGAGACGAAAAGCGCGCGCGAATGCGCGGGAATGTCGATTTCGGGAACGACTTTCACGAAATGCTTCGCCGCATAGTCGAGGATCTCCTTCACGTCCTCGTGGGTGTAGTAGTAGGGACCGTACTGCTCGTTGTTCCAGGAGGGGTTGCCCTCGGTCGCGCCGTGGTTCATCTGCTCGGGGCGGACCGAACCCTTCTCATGGACTTCCGGATGGCACTTGATCTCGAGCCGCCACCCCTCGTCGTCGGTGAGGTGCCAATGGAAGACGTTCATCTTCACCCGGCTCATGAGATCGATGTACTTCTTCACCGTCTCCTTGCCCATGAAGTGCCGCGCCTCGTCCAGCATGAAGCCGCGCCACTTGAACTTCGGCGCGTCCTCGATCTCCACGCAGGGGATCTCGAGCGGTTTCACGCGGACGTCGACGTTCTGCGGCCGCGCGAGCTGCTTCAGCGTCTGGAACGCGTAGAAGGCGCCCGCATCGCCGGACGACCAGACCGTCGCCCCGGACGGCGTCACCGAAAGCTTGTACCCTTCCGCCGGAATCGCGGCGTCCTTCTGCCACTTGACGTCCGCCTCGACGATGAAGTTCGTCGCAAGGAGACACGCCCCCTCTTTCTCTACCACCTTCTGCGGATACGGCACGAGCGTCGGACGCGCCCAGACCGCGGTTGCGATGAATGCCGCTCCTATGACGAAAAAAACTTTCCCCAACTGCATGATGCTGCTCCTTTTGCTGATTACGCGAGAATTTTGCCAAAAATCGCGGCGGCTGTGAAGTACCAAATGATATTTTATATCAACGGACTTTCCAGATCGCGACCTCGAACGGCTTCAGGGTCACGCGATCGCCGTACACGTGGGGGTTGCCCATCAGGAGCTTGCCCTTTTCGGCGGCGATGGTCCGTGGCTCTGCGTTGTAGTTGACGGCAATGACGTAATCCCCGCGGGTCATCCGGCTCACGCAGACCGGCAGTTCTTCGCGCATCGCGACGCCCTCGCGGGCGAGAACGGTGGCGACGAGCTCCCGGGCGAGATCCGTATCCGTCGTACGCGTGAAATAGTAGGCCGCGCCCTTGCCGCTCGATTTGCGCGTCAGGAGCGGGGCACCCCTGAAACAACCGCCGCGTTGCTTCAGGAGCTCCTCGGCACCGGTCAAGGCGGCGAGCTCCACATTGCCGTCGGGAATCGACCGGCGTTCGTCGATCTCGATGCCGAAGAGGTCCGTCATGCCGACCGGACACGGTTCTGGATAATAGTAGCCGCCGAGCGGCGAGCAGAAATTCATGCGGTTCACCGCCACCGCGACACCGCCCTTCGCCACATAGTCGCGAAGCTTCGCCTGCAATGCCGGCGAAAGCGAAAAACAAAGCGGCAAGAACACGACCTTGTACCGCGAAAGGTCCATCGCTCCGGACAACTGCACGATGTCCGTTTTCACCGAGCGCCGCTCGAGCGCGGCCAGAAGCTGGCTTTCGGTGTTCATCGTCTGGTCGGCGGCCTTGAACGAGACCGCGTTCATGAGCGTGTAGATGTGGCTGTCGGCGTCGTGCACGATCGCCGCCTCGCTGCGGTCGAGCGGCAGAGTCGCGATGGACTCCGGGAGCGCGCGGTACTCGTCCATCTGCTTTTTGAGCATATCGTAGACGAAGGTTCTCCGTCCGCTCCAGGGCAAGATCGCCGCATGGGTCTCCTCGCCGGACACGGATTCGCGCCAGCGGAAATAGACGTAGCTTTCCGCGCCATGTCCAATCGCGAGCCAGAACCACGGCTTGACGAGCCCGTAGGAATAGTCGAGCGTCGCGTCGAAGCAGAACGGGCCCGTCTCGCCGATCATAAACGGTTTCTGCGGCCCCGTAAGCCCGCGGAACATGGTCCAGGTCCAGACGTTGTCGTTGAATGACGCCTCCGACGGGGCGTTGACATAGGTGTCGGCGGCGGCATATCCGAGATTTCCGAAAAGGACGTCGTGCCGCATCATGTTCGAGGAGGACGGATTGTTGGAGGTGAGCCGCCACTTCGGATTCGCCTTGCGCAGAATCTCCGCCTGCTCGAGCGCATAGGCGAGGAAACGCTCGCCCTGAAAACGGATGTAATCGCGGTTCCATCCGCAGCGCCGATAGTCAAACGGGATCCTGACGTCCTCCCATTTGGTGAACTTCCCGCTCCAGAAGCAGCCGTTGAACTCCTTGTTCAAATTTTCCAGCGTCACGTACCGCCGCTTGAGGTCTTCACGATAGGAGTCCTGGCACGCAGTGCAGCAGCACATCCCGGTTCCGCCGAAGACGGAGAACTCGTTGTCGAGCTGCCAGGTGGTGACGGCGGGATGGCTCTTGAACGCCTCCGACATCTTCCCGACGATGCGTTTGGCGAAAAAGCGGAACTTGGCGCTTGAGGCGCAAGCCGACTGACGGATGCCGCACTGCGGCCGGGTGCCGTCCGCGCGCGTCTTTTCGGTGTCGGGATAATCGGCCTGCATCCACTTCGGCGTCGCCGCGGTCGGCGTGCACATCATCACCTTGATGCCGTGCTTTTCGCACAGGTCAAGGAGCCGCAGGTACGGCTGGAAATCGAAGACCCCTTCCGTCGGCTCGAAATTGGACCAGTTGAACTCGCCGATGCGGATCAGGTTGATGCCGAGTTCACCCATCATCCGAAGATCCGTCTCCCACCGGCTCTCCGGCCACGCCTCGGGATAATACGCGACCCCGAAATCCTTGAGCCCACCATTTTCCCCGGACGAAACCAGCGCCAACGCCAGCGTCATCCCAGTTACCATGCGTTTCAACATTCCATTCCTCCTGTCAGCGGTTCGTCAATTCGACGGACGCCTTACCAAGCCCCCCACTTTCGGCTTCGAAACGGATTCCACCCTTGGCGGCGCAGGCTTCCACGACCGCGACGAGCCGCCCGTTGAACGCCTTCATGTCCGGCGACGAAAGCGCGTCGAAGTCGGTAGGATCGCCGTTGCACGCCGCTTTGTAGCGCCCTGCGCCGGATACCTTGAAGGAAATGCGGTTGTCCGCAACCGGACAGAGCGTGCCCTTCTCGTCCACGACGTCAACGGTGACAAACGCGAGATCCCCTTCGCCTTCAAGGCGGGTGCGGTCGGGCGTGGCGACGAGATGATGGGGCTTTCCTGCGGTCCGGACGGTTTCCGTCGCGGCGGACTTTCCGTCCTGGTCGTAGGCGACGACTTTGAGCTCACCCGGCTCGTAAACGACATTGCGCCACCGGAGACGGTAGCGGTCAAGCCGCGACGACTTGTCAAAGACCCTCTTTCCCTGCGACTTGCCGTTCACGAACAGCTCCGCCGACGGATACGACGTGTAGACATAGACCGGAACCGTCTGACCGATGCGATCCGGCCAGGTCCAGTGCGGAAGGACGTGAAGCGTCGGCGAATCGGTGCGCCAACGCGAACGGTAGATGTACGCGCGGTCCTTGGGAAGCCCCGCGAGGTCGTAGATGCCGAAATAGGAGGAACGCGAACGGGCGTCGTCGTAAGGCGCGGGTTCGCCGAGATAGTCGAATCCGGTCCAAACGAACTCGCCGAGCGTCCAGTGATTGCCGTCCTGCACCGCCCAATCGTCATCCGGGAGGTTGCTCCACGAACCACACTCGAGGTCGTAGGACGAACTCTGCATCGACGCATGCGTTTTGTCGACGGCCGGTTCGTCGGGGAACGCGTACCAGCCGCGGGTGGACATCGTGCTCGCCGTCTCCGCGCCAAGGACGCCGCCGTACATCGACGCCTGGTGGAGAGCGCCGTAAAACGGCAGCCGGTAGGTGACGCCGGGGATATCCATCTCCCGCACCCCGCCCGCCTTGATCGCATCGGGCATCCAGGAATGTCCCTGGGTAACTGGACGCGTCGGATCGAACTTTCGGATGAGTCCGATCATCTCGCGGGTGATGCGCGTACCCTCAGGTGTACGCTGGTCGGTGATTTCGTTGCCGATGGACCACATCACGATCGACGGATGGTTGCGGTGAAAGCGGATGAGCGCCTCGAGATCCTTGCGCCACCATTCCGCGAAGTGCAGGTGATATCCGTTCAGGATCTTCTGTTCCGCCCATTCGTCGAACGACTCCGCCATCACCATCATGCCCATTTCGTCGCAAATGTCCATCTGCCCGGAGGACGGGATATTGTGCGAAGTCCGGATCGAGTCGCAGCCGATTTCCTTGAGGAGCTTCACCTGGCGGCGGAACGCCGCGGGATTGAACGCCCCGCCGACGGGCCCCAGGTCGTTGTGCAGGCACACGCCCTTGAACTTGCGCTTCACGCCGTTCAGCCTGAACGAGCCGTCTTTCCATTCGACCGTGCGGATGCCGTAACGGATCCCTTCCGGCTCGAGCGTGTAGAGATACGGATCCTCCGGCGTCCAAAAATGCGGATTCCCGACCGTGAACGTACGCTCGCCTCCCGGCCCCGTCACGCGCATATACGCCTTGCCGTTCTCGAGCTTCTCGGTGCGGACGAACACGTCCTCGACGCGGTATTTGGGATCGAGCCGGAGCGTCACCGGACGGATAATCCCCGCCCCCGGATACCAACGCGAACTCTGCGGTTCGTTCTTGATGTGCACCAGAATCCCGGTCTGGCGCTTTCCGGCCGGCAGCTTCACCGTGAACGGGGCGTAGCCATTCTTGCGCTCTCCGATTTTCGTCCCATCCGCAAACACCTCGGAATTCGCCATCACCCCGTCGAACCACAGCTCCGCCACCTTAGTGCCCGCAGGAATTTCCACCGTGCGACGGTACCACCCCTCGCCGATCCAAGGGAGCGCACCGGTGCGGCCGGCGCGCCGGTGCGCCTTGGTCTCACCGTCCTCGATGACCTGCACTTCCTGGTCGTCGATCGTGATGTCGAACTTTTCGCCGATCGCCCAGTCGTGCGGCACTTTCACAACGGACCATTCCTTCCGGTCGCGCGAGAATTCCCAATCCTCCAATTTGACGGTGTCCCCGTCTCCGATAACCGCCGCGGCGAACGTCTTTTCGACCTCCTCCGCCGGGAGATCCGTCACGTATTCCTTCATCCCCTCGGCGACGAGTCTCTCGCCGCCGGGCAGCGTGAACGCGCCTTTGCCGGAGATGTGCCAGTAGACGACGACCCGCTTGCCGCCGCGCTCGTAGAGGAACGCCCGCACCGGCATCGACTTGCCGCCGGCCACGTCCAGCTGGCGCCACTCGACGAGTTCGTATCCGTCCTTGCCGTCCGGGAGAAGATGGAACTCCTTCTTCGGATCACGCAGCATTTCCTTCTGCGCCGGCGTAAGCCACTTGCGCTTGCGGACGTCCTCCCAGCGCCGCATAACATCAAGGAGGTCGTCGAGGCGCGCGTGCGTCTTCATCCGCGCGAGGTCGAACATGACCGTCACCGGGCAATCCCATGACGCCGCCTTGCTTGTGCCATACTCCCACATGTCCGGCTGCACGCCGACGGTCGGCTTGTGATACCGCAAATCCAGACCGGCCGGCATCATGTACCACCAGCCGAAATCGATGCGGGTGAAGTCCTTGCGCATCACCGGCGCTTCGGCAAGCGGATACTCGGCGATCTTCTGCTTGAAGATCTCCGGGATGAACGCGTCGAACGCATTCGCCCCCGCCTGCAGGTGCCAGCCGAAGTGTCCCTTTGCCGCGCCCTCAGTGAAGAGCGGCGGCTTCTTGAATTTCTTCACCGTACGATACTGCGAATACGGTACGTAGACGCCGCACGGGGGATTGACGCCCTCGGAACCGTCGAAGTAGCAGAATTCCATGCCCTGATCGTAGATTTTCGAGATCTTCCCCGCGACTTCGTCCTGAAGGTCCGTCGTCTGGTCGATGTAGCAGCTGTCGCAACCGTATTCTGTGATGTCAAGCTGTCCGCCGATCTCCCCGCACGGGTGCGCGTGGGGACGCGTGGCGAAATCGCCGCGCTTCACCCCCGTGAACCGGTAGGGCGGTTCGGTCGTGTAGGCCCCGTAATGGAAGAGCTCCCCCCCGAACTTGAGGACGCGCGCATCCGCGTACATCACTGCATCGACGGGATTCTCCAGGACGGCGATTTCCGCGACTTCGCCCTCTGCCGGAAGCGCTTTGGCGAGCGTGAAGCGGCGCTTCAAGTTGAGTCGCGGATCCGCGACCGGGGTGACGTAACGGCTTTTCATGCCGATGTGGGTCTGGAGCGTGTGGAAGCCGGGCGTGATGCCGGCGGCCTTGATCTTGTCCAACACCGCCTTGAGATCCTTTTCGCCGTTCGGATAGTCCTTGCCCCAGTCGTAATCGCCGAGATACGCGTAGCCCTCCCAGTTGACGAGCGCCGGGAAATAGATCAGCATCATCCGAAAACCTCCGCGCTTCGCGAAGGCGATCTGTTCGTCGACGTTCTGCGGGGTGATGTCCATCGTCCAGTACATGGAAGCGTTGAGCTTGTCCGAACGCCGGCTCGCGACGCCGTTCGGGAGCCCAAGCCCGAGTTCGCATTTCTCCATCGCGTCCAGGAACGCCCGCTCCCCGGCGCCGGCGACGATCGCCGCCTTGCCGCCCGTGAGGTCGCGC
>Ga0116170_10006324_pt1 | contig 10408 bp, 9 predicted proteins | sample AD_JPNHW1_MetaG_FD_89797 | JGI IMG/M metagenome (GOLD analysis project Ga0116170, IMG submission 89797) | Active sludge microbial communities of municipal wastewater-treating anaerobic digesters from Japan - AD_JPNHW1_MetaG | ecosystem: Engineered > Bioreactor > Anaerobic > Digestate | place...
GGATGAAGCTGTTGTATTCGTTGGAAGAACACCGCCTGAGTGCAGATACTTCAGCTTTGATCAATACTTGATGGCAAGGACATATGGAAATGAGACCCGATGGATATTTGCCAACTTTGGCGATACAGTAAACAACATGGTCATCAAGACGCAAGGGTCACCTGAGGGGCAGGCCGGTAATCCTTTCAATCAGACCACTATTGTAGTTAGTACGGCAGATAAAGGCATAGATCAGCGCATTCGTGCTGCTGCTCAATCAGCGGGATACTCCGATGGCATAATCAATACCCAAGTAATACCTTCAACTATGGTGAACATGGGCGTGGAGAATAACTCCGATACATTTGGAGTATTCATCCGTCCCTCACTATTCATAGATGAGCAAGCCGGAGACGATTACATTGCCAATAAGCCCGCTATGGTTTTCCGCATAACTCCCAATGAATCTACTGAACTTGATCCGTATGATATGCCAGAGATAAAAGTCCGTGGAACCGGAGCGACGGAGTTTGATCTTATGGATGATCTCGAAGAGCTGAGGACAGCGATTCTTAACAAATACGCTGATTTGAATGTCACTGAGCTTCCAACAAGCATGACAATAACCACCGGGAGCGATGGCATTCAAAGAGGAATCGACGTCTTCGGCCCTGCCAACGATGCGTGTTACCTATGGACCGGAAACCAAACTTGCTCTTCATCGACACCTCCCTTCCCTGACCTCACAAAGTACTATGATTTCCTGCGAAGTCCATCAGTTACTATGGGCACCGATGCCGACGAATTCATAATCGTCTATGGAGTCAACCATGTGGCCACTGGAAAAGCGACTTACCAAAACTTTGTTCCATACGGTGCTGATGTGTGGAATGGTGTGGGAATGATTACTGATGTTGATTTCAATGGAAGTGCTGAGGAATATCTCCCTGACAATCCCAATGCAAAATACCTTTATGTCTATAAGCTGGTAAGGAATTGCAGTGGAGATCCATACTGTTATGAGGTTCCTTATAACGCAAAAGGTTACGGCATTGACTTGGACCAACCGATCATGATTGGCTGGCGGCTCTATTTGGAAAAGGCTACAAAGACCGGGCCATCCTACTCGGAGATCGTATACGACAGAGCTATAAAGTTCGATCCGGGTGAATAGGAAAAAGATGGGGGTATCAGAGCCTACCCCATCTCTATTATTGAAATCTTATTTTTTCATTCCTTGTTTAACTAGGGCAATGCTTTGCCGGTTAAATTATACCCTATGCTCCAAAGAGCTTTATCAGTACTTCATACTAAAGCAGCATCTATCTCCCCACTGCCAGCGTCAAATTCCCGTGGGGCATGACCAGCAGCCGCGCGTCCTTCCCCTGCCGGGCTCTCGCCATCAGCAGCGCCTCCTCCAGCGTCCTGGCTGGAGTAAAGAAGCACATCTCCGCCGTCTCCCTGGGCAGCGCCGAGACCAGTATCAGTTGGTATTCCAGGGAGTCGCGGGCCAGGAAGGCCGCCTTGTGTCCTCCGAACTCGTACTCCCGGCCAAAGCGCTCCCAGCACTCCTCGGCGGAGTCTGCCTCCTTTGCCCAGCGCTCGAATACCGGATGGCCGAGGCCCTCGCTGCACTCCGCCACCAATATGATGCTGCCTCCCGGCCTGGCCGCGCCCCTGGCGTTCTCCAGGGCTTTTTGGGCCTGGAAGAGGTTCAGGTCCTTGGGCCGGCCTCCGGCGCAGGCGACCACGATCTCCGCCGGCTGGACGGGCCGGCGGTACATGCGGTCCACAGTTGCCGCGCCCCGGCGGTGGGCGGCGATATAGTCTCCGGCCACAGACTGGACAACCTCCTTTCTGCCGTTCTGCACCACATTCAAAATGAAGTCAAGCCCGGCTATGCCTGCCGCATCCTCCATGTCCTGGCGCACGGGGCTGTCCATCCTGCCTGTAACCGACGCCGGGTCCCTCATCAGCTCGTGGTTTTTGACCACCGACCTCACCGAGCTGACCCCCGGCAGCAGGGCCTTGGCTCCCCCGGAGTAGCCGGCATAATAGTGATATTCGATGTTTCCCGTGGCAATGATCAGGTCGGATGAGGCGACGGCTTCTAAAATCTCCACGGGGGTCCCCCTGGCGGTCTCTCCCAGGAGCCGGCAGTCTTTGGGGTCATGCTGCCTGTGGGGGAGGCGGAAGGAGTCCCTCAGGAGCCGCTTCTCCTCCTCCTCAGTCATCCTCCGGTGGGTGCCCAGGCCGAATACCACCAGCAGCTCCTCTATGCCCAGAGCCTTCAGCTTTTGCACCAGCGGGGGAATCAGGAGGTGGCTGGGGGCCGGGCGGGTGATGTCGCTGGCCAGAATGCAGGCCGACCGGCAGCCGGAAAAATCCTCCAGGCTTTTGCCTGCCGGCTCCTCCAGCGACCTGTCTATCTCCCCGGGGGGCGCAGCCGGCAGCTCGTCCGCCAGCAGCACCTCTGCCTCAAAGCCCTCCGGCAGATTCAGGCAGATGCCGCCATAGCTCAGATTGATGTCTGTCATCGATCATGCCCTCATGCTTTCTGAATTACCGCCCGGCTGAGCATCTCGGTGAAGGATTCGAAGACCGGCCGGTCCGTCCTGATGAGGAAGTAGTCGGCCCCGACGCGGCTGCATGCCTCGCGGATGCGGTCGTTGTGCTCGCCCAGCTTCTTGATGTACTCCTGCCTCTCCCCTTCCGTGATGCGGGTGATGAGCGGCTGGCCGCTCTCCAGGTCCACGAACCTGATGTCTCCCCCAAAGGTCATCTCCGTCTCGGCAGGGGCGAGAACCTGAATCACCACCAGTTCATGCCCGGATAGGCGGTAGATGCTGGATAGCACCTCCTCGGTCTCTGCCAGGAGATCGGATATGAGCACCACCAGGCTGGTGCTTTTCAAACCCGCCTCCAGTTGATCAGCCACCCCTCTGAGGCTGGTCCTGCCCCGGGGAGCTATGCCGTCCAGGTCCTCCACAGAGCGGATAAGATTGACCCGGCCCCGCTTGGGCTCACCCGGATAGAACTTATTGCAGAACAGGGATATGGCGTACTTCTCGTTATCCAGTACGGCCAGATAGGCAAAGCCTGCCGCCAGCCGGGAGGCATAGCCGAACTTGCCCTCAAAGCCCATGCTGGCGCTGCCGTCCAGGAGGATATGCACCACCAGGCTCCTCTCCTCCTCGTGCTCCCGGATGTAGAGCTTCTCCGTCCGGCCGTAGACCTTCCAGTCCACCAGCTTGAAGTCGTCTCCCCTGCGGTACTCCCGATAGCCCACCGGGCTGATGCCGTGGCCGAAGCGCAGCGACTTCCTGCCTCCGCTGTAGGCGGTCGAAACCCTCTTTCTCACCAGCAGGGAGAACCTCTCCAGCTCCTTGAAGAAATCAGTATCCATAGCAATTCACAGAGCGATAATTCAGGACGATAATTCAGAGCGACAAATCCCAGAGACGTCGCAGAGACATCAAAGAGACAGGCTCTTGAGGATGTCAGTGACCACCTGGTCGCGGGTCAGCCCCTTCCTCTCCGCCTCGAAGCCCAGAATCAGCCTGTGCCTGAGGACCGGATAGGCCACAGCTCGCAGGTCCTCCTTGGAGACGTGATTTCTGCCCTGGAGGAAGGCGCGGGCCTTGCCGGCCAGGATCAGGCCGATGCTGGCCCTGGGGCTGGCTCCATACTGCACCCCCTGCCACTTGCGGCTGGCCAGTACTATGTCCACCGCCGACTGCTTGAGTTCGTCGGAGATGGGAATGTCCCGGCACAGTTGCTGCAAGGCTATGACCTCCTCTTTGCTGACGGCCTTCTCCACAGTGGGCTCGCTTCGCACGGTGTACCTCTCCAGGATAGCCAGCTCCTCATCCCGGCCGGGATAATCCATGAAGATCTTGAGCAGGAACCTGTCGAGCTGCGCCTCCGGCAGGGGAAAAGTGCCCTCCATCTCTATGGGATTTTGGGTGGCCAGGATGAAAAAGGGCCTGTCCAAAAGATAGGTCTTGTTTCCCACAGTCACCTGCTTCTCCTGCATGGCTTCGAGCAGTGCGCTCTGGGTCTTGGGCGAGGCGCGGTTGATCTCATCGGCTAAGACGATATTGGAGAAGACCGGACCCGGCTCGAAGCGGAACTTCTTGCCCGCCTCTCTCTCCTCGATGATGGTGGTCCCGGTGATGTCCGCGGGCATGAGGTCGGGGGTGCATTGAATGCGGCTGTAGTCCAGGCCCAGACAGGATGCCGTGGTCTTGACCAGCAGTGTCTTGGCCAGGCCCGGATTGCTCTCCAAAAGGGCGTGGCCTCCCGCCAGTATGGCAACCAAAAGCTGCTCAATGGCCGTGTTCTGGCCGACTATGACTTTGTCTATCTCGCGCCTCAGATTTTTGAAGATCTCCGGTGCCCGGCTGAAGATTGCTCTCTGATCATCCGACATTGTTCTCTCTGAATGGGATTTGGTCTAATTATACCTTTTCCAGAGGCAGGACTATTGCCTGGCGAATTGCAGAAAGATCTTTATTCATTGAAAAAATAAGTAATATGAAATGTCTGAAGCCGATTCCGCAAAGAAGGCCGTGGATGAGCTTCTCAGAGACCTTTCTGCGTGCATATTCTCCGAGCCTCTGGAGTTGCAGGACAGAATAATCATTCCTGTCACGAGGTTGAGCCTGGCCGTCGGAGCAGGCCGCGGGCCATCCGATGCGGGCATTTCGGTCAGCAGCAAGTCGCAGCCGTCGGGATATGGAGGGCTCGGTGCAGCCGGTGGAGTGGGCATCTCTCCCGCGGGGGCAGTGGTGATTCACAGGTGTATCGCCGGGCAGCAGGGTGTGGAGTTTTTGCCTCTATCAACTGGGAGCGAGAGGGAATCGGCAGCCTCCGATCTAATTTTAGAAAAGGTGATCGGATCAATTCGCCGCTCGGGATTGTAGATGCCGTCCATTCTCCTGGCAGTTGCTCTCCTGTCGGTCTTCCTCCTTCTGCTCGCCGGCCTGCTGCTCGTGGTGCCGGTGCGGCTGAGCATAAACCTGCGCAAAGATGGGCCGGCGGTGCAGGGGGGATACAGTCTGAACTGGCTGGGTCTGGCCGTCAAAAGGGGCGAGATTGGGAAAGCGAAGGCCGGACAGCAGGAAGCGGCTGAGAAGAGGCCGATAGCCGCAGAGGAGGATAGTTTGCCGGATGAAAAGAAGCATGTGAAGATGGAAGGTGAGAAGGCTGACGGGCAGGACGGCTCTGCTGCTCCGGACATTGGCTCGATCATCTCCGCCGCACCTGCACTGGCCGATATCCTCTTCGACCTGCTGCGGAGAATCCGTCTGAGAAAATTCTCCTGCCGGATCTGCTTCGGCCTGGACGACCCCGCCGATACGGCCACAGCCTACGGCTGCCTCTGGTCTCTCGCCTGGGCGGCGGGCCTGCTCAGTTCCGTCGTTTCGGGAGGACTGTCCATCCAGCCCTATTTTGAGGGCGAGCGGCTGGAGGGAGAACTGGCCGCAGACCTGGAGGGCTGGCCGGTCTACGCTCTCGCTGCCGCCCTCCGGGCCCTCTGGATCAGGGAGACGAGAATGCTCCTCAAAGAGTCTATGGGGTGGGCCTGAATGACGGAGCCGGAGAAAGATGTAGAGGGAGAAGTAAAGGGAGAAGGCAGACATTTGTGGCTGCCTAAAGAGATCTTAGTAGGCCGGAAGATCCGGGCGGGCAGCCGGTACATCTGGCCGGTGATCGAAGCCCTGTTCTGGAAGAGCGGGGAAGATCGAGTGCTGATCGCCCACCTCCGCCCTCTGGCACTGCTGGTCATCGAGGAGAAAAAGGAGTATGCCCTCTCCTTCTCCGGCCAGCCGCTGACCGTGGCGGAGCTGCTGGAGATGGCCCCGGAGCTCTGCTCAATTCGGGAGGAGGCGCGCGGCACTCACAGGATAGAAATAGTCTAGAGCCACTGCTCATGAGCTAAAGGTTGCTGGCATGACCCTTCACCTGAACAAACCGGCCCTGCGGGTACTGGGCATTGCCGAGAGCTTCTCTCGCTCCCGGCCCTATTCCATGATAGCCGGCGTTGTCATGCGCGCCGACCTGCGGGTGGACGGCCTGGCCTACTGCCGGGCGATGGTGGGGGGCGACGATGCCACGGCTGCCATACTGCAGATCTTCAGAGGCCTGGACCGGCCGGACATCAACGCCCTGCTGATCAGCGGCGCTGTCGTGAGCTGGTTTAACATCATCGACCTCCATGAGGTCCATGCAAAGACCGGCCGCCCGGTGGTATGCCTCACCTATGATGATTCAGAGGGGCTGGAAGGCTACATTCGCGAATACTTCCCCGATGCGGAGGACAAGATTGCCGCCTACAGGCGTTTAGGCGAGCGGCAAACCGTCTGCCTCAAGACCGGATACGAGGTCTTTGTGCGAACACTGGGGGCCTCGCTGGATGAGGCGAGGCTGCTGCTGAACAAATTCATCAGAGACGGCAGAACTGCTGAGCCCATTCGACTGGCAAAGCTGGCCGCTCGGGCGGCACAGGAGGCAGAATTCGGAAAAGCCGGCACGAAAATAAAACCTTAGGAGGGAAAGGGCGGGGAGAGATCACCCCCTTTTCCCGATCTCTCCTGCCCCAGGCGGTAAGGATAAGTCCCCACTCTCCTACCCCGCCAAATACTCGATTATCGCCGAAGTTAATAACCCTTTTTTTCATGTAGAGGTCGTGTAGATCCGATATAGGTCCCTCGCAAGTCAACCTGAAGCTCCTCAATCTTACCCTTCCGGCCTGAGACGGACCGAATGCTATTTCTACAGTTAAAGAAATATGTAGATGTATGGGCAAGCCATTGGTCCTCAATCGATCCTGCCGACATTTTTTCAGAAACCTGCTCGGCTCTGTGCTGATCATCGTCATTATTCAAATACTCATAATCAGCTCGTTTTGCCTGACCGACATTGACTACAGCCTGCGCAAGCTCAAGAACTCAGAGGGCAGGATCTCAGAGCAGGAGGGCTTTCACGGATCAAACAGCACCGAGCTTCTCATAAACAGCGAGGGTAGCTATTCCAGGATCTATGTGAACCTGGAGCAGCCCCTGCCCCTGGAGGACCTGGACCGCCTCAGCCTCTGGGTCAATCCCCAATCCGGCAGTGCATCAATTCAGTTTGACATCTACCTGGACGGAGACGGCGACGGTGGCTACAGCTCTGCCACTCTCTCACAGGATGCCAGGATACTCTCCCTGGAGAGAGACTGGTCGGATTTGCAGATTTCCAACGGGCAATGGAATGAGCTGGACGGCTTTGACCTGGACTACGAGATTTACAGAGGCCAATCGGGAATCCTCTACAGCCTGGACGGCCTGCAAGAAGAGCTGCGGGGCAAAAGAGTCGTCAAGATCTACATCACTGTGATGGGAGAGGATCAGTCCGCCAGCCCCTCGTCTCCCACCACAGTCTTCATCGACTATGTCAAGATCGGTGATGAGGTGATCAGCTTTGAGCCCCTGGAGGAGGAGGACATCAAGGATGGCCCGTCATCGGCCACGCCGGGCGGCCTTATGACCTACACCATAACCTACGGCAACAATAATCTCCAGCCCACGGATGTGATCGTCAAAGAGGATTACGATCCGCGCACGGTCTTCATCGAATCCACACCAAGCCCCGATGCCGGCAGCTTTGATACCTGGACCTTTCCCAGTCTTCCAGCCGGAGCCCACGGCCAGATCGTCATCAAAATGAGAACCAAAAAGCCCTCTGCAACTGCCGATATCGATGGGCGCGTATCCGGCCGGGGGCTGACTGCCGCGCGGGGTCTGCTCAGCACCGAATTTGACGGCTACCCGGTAACCAATAATGTGGTTGTCCAGGCGGGAGAGTTCAACTATACCGCTTCCGCCACCACCCGCATCAAACCCATCGTGGGATCGACTCTTCAATACAGCGAACACGGATCGGGTGAGTATAGGTCGGAAGAGGAGCTGACATATGGCTCGGCCAGCATCGCGGCGAACAGAGATGTCCTGGCGGCGGCCTCTCCGGTGGAGATCGATCTCTCGCCAGCTCTGGCGGCACACAATTCCAGCCGGGGAAGGGTTATAGCCAGGGTGGACTGGTGCGCCGCCATCAGGGCTGAAAATGACTATCGCGACATCCTCTGGAGCGACAGATACTGGCAGGCCAAAAGCCTCAACCTCAGCTACAACGCCCGGCTCGGCAAGACCCTCTCCGCCCTAAAGACCACTGTCCAGGTAACGGGCCTCGCCGATCGGGAAGCACTCTGGCCGGAGGGCCTGGCAGAGACGCGCCTGGCCGGCAACTTCAGCCTGGCGGGCAGCGCCCGGTGGAAGTATTCCAGCAGGAGCATCAGCGCCCCCAAGCTGGGGCTGGAGTGCTGCCCGGTGGTGCAGGGAGAGGAGGTATCGGAATCAACTGTCTATTAGCGCCCTCGGGGCTCAGGTCCGGGGCCCGAGCCTTTCCCCTCCCCTCCGGAATTGGAGAATTGGACTGATCACCGGGGCTGGAAGACATCCACCACAATCACATTGCTGGGCTGGCTGCCCACCACGAAGTATAGCATATACCTTCCTATGTGGTCTGCCTGGAAGTTCATGGTGTTGTAGCCGGAATTCAAGGCCGCCGTACGGTACTCGGTAGAGACGGAGTCGGTTTGAAGAGTCTCATAAAAGCCGCCTGAGCCCCCTGCCGGTACGCCGGCAATCAGTTGCAGCATGGCCCCCACAGGTATCACGGCGTACTCTGTCCAGTTGGTCGCCCCCTGAATCCACAGTTCGTTTCCGCGATTTGAGGCCGACTTGTACTGGCTGTAGGGCAGACCCTGACCGTTTCCGTAATACACGCCATAGGGCGTATTATTGATATTATAGCTCACCGGATTGCTCACAACCTGGCCGGCAGTTGCAGCAGCAGGGGAAGATGCGCTGGCCGCACTTGGGCTGGCTGCAACACCTGAAGTGCCTGCTGCACCAGTTGTCTCAGTGTAATACTCCCGGTAGGGCGTGAATATGCTTCCCGGTACCGCCTGCCGATAGAAGGATGTGTCAGAGCTATACCAGGGAAAGCTGTAAACCGGCATATCCAGCCATTTCACCATGCCTGCGATCCCCGGGTCCATGCCGTAGCGGTCGTAGCTGCTCACATAGCCTCCTTCCAGATAATCCTCCCCAGCGGCGACTCCCGCCGCGAGGCTTAGCATCAGTGCGGCAGACCAGAGCAATACAGTCCTGTAATTCATGCAATTTTTCATCTTTGATCACCTTCGCCTTTATCCTGCAAGAACGGCTTACAAATTAATATGAAAAAATAGTTGGCTGCAATACTTATTATGCTTTGGGGAGGGCCGGAGGAATAGCCCTCCCGGAGGAGGATTGGCGAGCCCCCACTCTCCTACCTCGCCTGATATATCCGTCTCTTTCATAATTTATAGCCTTATTTTTCATGTACATGTCATATTAAGATCATCTGAAAGAGCAGCAGCCGGCGAGAAGGCACTTTCCTGGTCGGCGGACAATAACCGCAAGCCTATTATTCCAAAAGCCGGGGTTCCTATTATGGCCATGAATGTGCAGCGTTTCATAGAAAATGCCATTGAAGAAATCAGGCGCGATGTGGCGGGCCGCGCCATCATAGGACTTTCAGGAGGCGTGGACAGCTCAGTCTGTGCCATGCTGGCCCATCGGGCTCTGGGCGACAGGTTGGTCCCGGTTTATGTCGATTCCGGATTGATGAGGCAGTTCGAGTCGGACCGAATCGAGCAGCTCTTTCAGAATATCGGCCTGGTGCGCATCAATGCCCATGACAGGTTCATCGACGCCCTGAAGGGAGTCACCGATCCGGAGAGAAAGAGGATGATCGTGGGCGAGACCTTCATCCGCGTCTTCGAGGAGGAGGCCCGCAAGATCGGAGGCGACTGCCTCATCCAGGGGACGATCTACCCGGACAGAATCGAATCGGAGGGCGGGATCAAGGCCCATCACAATGTGGGCGGGCTGCCCAGCAGAATGGAATTCAAAAGCATAGTCGAGCCCCTGCGCGACCTCTACAAGGACGAGGTTCGCGAGGTGGCCCGGGCCCTGGACCTTCCCCAGGAGATCAGCGAGAGGATGCCCTATCCCGGTCCGGGCCTGGCGGTGCGCATCCTGGGCGAGGTCACTTCCGAAAAGCTGGAGATCGTGCGCAAGGCCAATTTCATTGTGGAAGAGGAGGTTATGCAATTCTCCCCCTGGCAGGCCTTTGCCGCTCTGCTGGGAAAGGCCACCGGCGTCAAGGGCGACGTGCGGGTCTACGGCTGGGTGGTGGCGGTGCGTTCCGTGACATCAAGGGATGCCATGACTGCCGATGTGATGGAGATTCCCTGGGAGAGCTTGAGAAGGATCTCCAGCCGCATCACCGCCGAGATTCCCAGCGTTGCCAGAGTGGTCTACGACCTGACACCCAA
>Ga0116170_10006325_pt1 | contig 10408 bp, 9 predicted proteins | sample AD_JPNHW1_MetaG_FD_89797 | JGI IMG/M metagenome (GOLD analysis project Ga0116170, IMG submission 89797) | Active sludge microbial communities of municipal wastewater-treating anaerobic digesters from Japan - AD_JPNHW1_MetaG | ecosystem: Engineered > Bioreactor > Anaerobic > Digestate | place...
GGGTGGTTTTCAGGGATTAGTTTGTTGATGAAGTTTTCAAAATCAAGCCGCACATCGGGATCTGCATTTTCGTTAAGTGTTAAGGCTGCCGATGTGTGTTGAATCAACAGGTTTAATAATCCCGTTTCGGGAAGTTCGCCCAACTCGCGTTCTATTATATTGGTTATTAGATGAAAACCTCGGCGGTACGAGGGTAGACGAACTGTTTTTTGCTGTACCATGTTTGTTCTGAAATAAAATGATGGTACTATAATTCTTCTTTGTACCAGCTTGCGTACATGCCGTAATTGTTTACAATGCGCTGTACTTCGCCCTTAAGCAATTCGGGGCTCAAGTCTTTAATTTTTTTTGCTGGAGCTCCGGCATAAACGCTGCCCGATTCAACAACAGTCCCTTTTGTAACAACAGCCCCGGCTGCAATAATGCTGTTGCTTTCGATTACAACATCGTCTAGAACAACCGCGTTCATTCCAACCAAAACAAAATCGTTGATTGTACACCCGTGAATTATGGCCCCATGTGCAATCGAAACGTTATTGCCAATGTTTGTTGGCGATTTTTGGTAGGTGGCATGAATTATGGCCCCGTCCTGAATGTTAACGTTATTCCCTATTTTTATATAGTGTACATCGCCACGAATAACTGCACTAAACCAGATGCTGCAATCGTCGCCAATCTCAACATCACCAATTATTGCTGCATTTTCAGCAAGAAAACAATTCGATCCGATTATAGGATTTTTGCCTTTTAGAGGTACAATAATAGCCATATCTATTTTTTTTATTTTAAGAGTAAATGAAATGATCAGCCACAAATGAAAGCAGAAATTTCAATATTTTGGAATTCTGATTATAAAATGAAAGTTAAAAATAAAATTTACACGAATAATGACTAATTGATACTTGGATTTTAACACTTCTTAGTTATTTTTGTTTGGTCAAAAACCTAACAAAAGTCATGTTTTTTTCTGACAAATATTTTTTTAGACTTGACTAAATTCAAAATTCAGCACAAATCTATTTTACAATAATACTATGATAAAAGATACAAAGGTGGTCGAACTGGAACAGGTAGCGATACGTTTTTCAGGCGATTCGGGTGACGGAATGCAACTTACCGGTACTCTTTTTTCTGATGCAACGGCTCTTGTTGGGAACGATATCTCAACTTTTCCCGATTATCCTTCAGAAATTAGGGCTCCTCAGGGTACAGTTGGTGGTGTTTCTGGTTTTCAGGTTCACTTTGGGAAAAACAAAATTACAACTCCGGGCGATAAAGCCCACGTGTTGGTTGCAATGAACCCCGCGGCAATTAAGGCCAATGCAAAGTTTTTGATGCCTGCCGCGACAATCATCTTTGATTCAGACTCATTTACTGAAAAAAACCTCAGAAAGGCAAATTTTGCAACTGATGATCCTTTTGCTGAATTGAACCTTGATGACTATTTCAAAATTCCGGTTCCTATTACAAGCTTAACGAAAGAGGCGTTGATAGATACCGATATGGACAACAAAGCAGTTTTGCGCTGTAAAAATATGCTTGCCCTTGGACTCGTTAGTTGGATTTTTAACCGTCCGCTCGATGTTATTGAAGAGGCTTTAAAGGCCAAATTCGGCAAAAAGATTTCTTTGCTTGAAGCAAATATCGAAGTGTTGCGGGCTGGCTATAATTATGGTATGAATTTGCAACATTCAACACCACAATATCTTGTGCCTGCTGCCAGTATTGAAAAAGGAACTTATCGGACTATAAACGGAAACCATGCTACTGCTTGGGGGTTAATTGCTGCCGCCGAAAAGGCCGGCATCGGATTGTTTTTGGGATCTTATCCTATTACTCCGGCAACCGATATTCTTCATGCACTTGCTGAACGTAAAGATTTAGGTGTAAAGAGTTTTCAGGCCGAAGATGAAATTGCAGGGATTTGTACCGCTATAGGTGCTTCGTTTGCCGGGCAACTTGGCGTTACTTCTACTTCTGGACCTGGTTTAGCTCTGAAATCGGAAGCTCTTGGTTTGGCTGTAATGGCCGAGCTGCCATTGGTAGTTGTTGATGTTCAACGAGGTGGTCCATCAACAGGTTTACCTACAAAGACAGAACAATCTGATTTGTTACAGGCACTTTATGGCCGAAACGGCGAAAGCCCTCTGGTTGTGCTAGCTGCCAGTACTCCTAGCGATTGTTTCCATTTTGCATTTATGGCTGCAAAAATAGCTCTTGAACGAATGACCCCTGTAGTTTTGCTTACCGATGGATTCCTTGGCAATGGAAGCGAACCTTGGAAAATTCCGTCTATGGCCGAAATGCCTTCAATATCAACTCGTTTTGCAAATGATGCTAAATCATATAAGCCTTATGGCCGCACCGATAATACTTTGGCTCGCGAATGGGCAGTTCCGGGTATGGAAGGTTTTGAGCACCGAATTGGAGGATTAGAAAAAGATGAAAATGGAGGAGCTAATCAAGTTCCTGAAAATCACCAGAAAATGTGTGATTTGAGGGCTGAAAAAGTTGCCCGTGTTGTCGACCTTGTTCCTGATTTGGAAGTCTACGGATGCCAGGAGGGCGATGTGCTTGTTGTTGGATGGGGTGGTACTTTTGGACACCTTGTAAGTGCTGTTAAAGATCTCGACGAAGCTGGAAAATCAGTCGGTTTGGCGCATTTCAATTACATAAACCCTCTGCCTGCAAATACTGCTGAAATATTTTCAAAATTCAAGAAAATTATTGTTTGCGAGTTGAATGCCGGTCAGTTTGTTGCTTATTTGCGCAATAAGTTGCCTCAATTCAGTTATATGCAAGAGAACAAGTTGCAGGGTTTGCCTTTCTCGGTAGAAGAAATAAAGGATAACGTACTTAAAATATTGGAGGATAAATAATGGCTGATTTTACATACGACGTTAAAGATTTTAAGAGTTCAACAGAAGTACGTTGGTGTCCTGGTTGTGGCGACCATGCCATTTTGAATGCTATTCAAAGAACAATGGCCGATTTGGGTAAAAAGAAATCGGATTATGCCGTGATTTCGGGTATTGGTTGTTCTTCAAGGTTGCCATATTATATGAACACATATGGTTTTCACACCATTCATGGTCGCGCTTCTGCTATTGCTTCGGGTGTTAAAAGTGCAAATCCGAAACTGCATGTATGGCAAATTACCGGCGATGGCGATGCCTTGGCTATTGGTGGAAACCATTTTATACACATGGTTCGGCGAAATGTTGATATCAATGTCATTCTTTTTAATAATAAAATATATGGCCTTACAAAAGGTCAGTATTCGCCAACAACCGACCGTGGTTTTAAAACAAAATCATCGCCGTTTGGAACAGTTGAAGATCCATTTGTACCCGGTCAATTGGTTTTGGGTTCGCGCGGAACTTTCTTTGCCCGTTCTATTGATGGGAATATGAAAATGAGCCAGGAAATTTTTACCGAGGCAGCAAAACATGAAGGTACATCGGTGGTAGAAGTCCTTCAAAACTGTGTGATTTTCAACAGTGGAATACACGAGCAAATTACAAAAGCTGAAAACCGTGAAGATCACCAGCTCTATCTTAAACATGGCGAAAAAATGATTTTTGGCGTAAATAGGGATAAAGGCATTGTATCTGAAAAAGGAAAATTGAAAGCAGTAACTATAGGTCAAGACGGATATACTATTGACGATGTTCTGGTTCATGATGCCGAAGATGAAGAGTCTTATCTGCATTCAGCTTTGATAAACATGGCATTACCTAATTTTCCTGTGGCATTCGGTGTTATCAGGTCGGTTAAAGCGCCGGTTTATGATCAGGAAATGGAGAGCCAAATCAAAGATGTTCAGGCAAGAAGAAAAGTTACTTGTGTCGACGAATTGCTTCGTAGCGGTAATACCTGGGAAGTTTAATTTTTATTCAAATAGAAAAGAAAGAGGGCAGAGCGTACGTTTTGCCCTCTTTCTTTTAATGAATTCAGATACAATTGTTTAATTTTTATTTGTTGAATAACATTTTTTTAGCAGATCTTAACTTTTTGCTCTGGTTGATAAAAGCTATTTTAGTCCGTTTGTTTTGCTGATGCCAGATTTTTGCAAATAAGATAATTGTTGTATGGTTATGAATTTGAGAACTTGTTTATTTATCCTTTTATTTTTCTTTTTTGCAGGAACAGTCCGTTGTTATCCGCTAGGTGTTGATTTTGTAAAACGGCATTCGATCCCTCCTCGAATTATCCGAACTTGTTGCTCATTTGGTAGTGATGTAGGGATATTTGGGGTCCCTTATTTTAAGTTGACTGAAATTACAAGTATTGAAAATATTGGAAGGCATAGATATTTGGGGGGTAAGGATGAGGGAAATGGAATTATTTATACACGAAAAGGAGGTTTTATCGATTTGGCACATTTGCGCGATCAGGCTGATTGGACTGCTTTCTTATTTCATATTATCGATACGCATAAAGGAGTTTCGAATTTTGAAATAAAGCTTGGAAATGAAGGTGGTTCTAAAAATCTGGTGTTGAATATTCCGAAAGACCTTTCTTCTGATAACTCAAAAATACTTGCCGGCCGTATTGCCTACGATTTGTCGGTTTGGCACGAAATTGCAACTTGGGTTGGTGCCTATACAATTCCTTTTGTGCCTGAACGTTATTCTAGTTTTTCGGTCGAAGATGATTACTCTAATCTTTTAGGTGTAACATTGGGAATTGAAGCGCTTAAGAGTAATTTGCCGTTCGAAGAGGCTATGACAAAACTTCTCGATGAGAAACTTTTTGAATTGGAGAGGGTTGATAGTGCTTCTCAGACCTATAAAGCAATGGAGTTGGTGCTTAATAAATGGTGGACCCGCGATTATAAATTTCCTCAGGCAAATGTTACACTGAAGAGAAACTATTCGAGCTACTCTTCTGCTACACCTCTTATTGTTCCTGGTTTCTCAAGTTCTTCGGGCGAAAAATGTATTTTACACTTGCCCCGGCTTACTGATCCTGATCTTAGTTTTGATGATTTGTATACGCTTAATTTGAAACTGGGCTTCAAACTTCGTTATGAACATTACTTTGTTGATTATCACAACAAAATAATTACTAATCGCGATTTTTTATCTTTGATTGATGAGATTAACTTTGAATCAGACAAAAAGTTATCGAAGATCTCTAAAAAGTATGATTTTAAATAGTGTTGATTCTTCTCTTTTCCCGATTTGATTAAATTACGGCCTGCATATTTTGCAATATCCTTTGAGGTTTAGATGATATTCATCAACTAAGAAACCTTCAAGGCCTTTTGATTGCATCTCATTAACTACAGCAAAATCAAATAAATCTCCACAATTTTTGCATTTGAAATGCCCGTGAACAGATGTATCAGCGTCGTATCTTACCTCATTATCCTCAATGGTTACAACAATGGCAACCCCTTTTGCTACAAATAGTTTAAGTGTATTATAAACTGTTGTTTTCGATAAAGTGTCGATTTCCGGTGCCAATGCCATGTATATCGTATCTACGGTTGGATGATTGCGATTTTTGTATAAGTAGTTGTAAATCGACAGTCGTTGAACCGAAGGTTTTATGCCATGTTTTTCTAAATAGTCTTTAATCTTCTCCATATTAAATTGTAATGATTACAAATGTATATAAAACAATCAATATTGATTTTAATACATTTATTTATTTTTTGGAAAATGCTAAATGATTAAAATATATAATGATAAAAATACGATAAAAAAATCTTTTATTTTTGGATATTAATATAGAAATCACTTTATTTGTAATTATTACAAATAAGTAGAAACAATTAAAAAATACGGATATGAGTTTAGTAGGAAAAAAAGCCCCTTCGTTTAGTGAAAAAGCAGTTCTTAATGGTAATGATATTGTCGATGGGTTCTCCCTTGATCAGTATGTAGGGAACAAATATGTTGTTTTCTTCTTTTACCCAATGGATTTTACGTTTGTATGTCCAACAGAGATCCTTGCTTTTCAGGCAAAAATTGATGAGTTTGAAAAACGAAATGTTGCAGTTGTTGGTTGCTCTGTCGATTCTGAGTTCTCGCACTGGGCATGGCTAAACACCGAAAAGAAAAATGGTGGTATTAAAGGTGTTAAATTTCCATTAGTTGCCGATTTTTCTAAAACAATTTCGATGAACTATGGCGTTCTTGCTGGTGATTACGAGTACGATATCGAAGATAATGTGTCGTTTAAAGGTGCTCCGGTTGCTTTTCGTGGTTTATTTCTTATCGACAAAGCGGGAAATGTACGTCACGAATTGATTAACGACCTTCCTCTTGGACGTAACGTAGATGATGCAATTCGAATGGTCGATGCACTTCAGCATTTTGAGGAATATGGCGAAGTTTGTCCTGCAAACTGGAAACCGGGTGACGACGCAATGAATGCTTCGGCGGAAGGTGTAGCTGATTATTTGTCAAAGCACTAATGTTTAATTATCAATATCGTTTAGGTTTTACTATAAAGTAATTTTTTTGGATACTAATTTTGAATGATAAGAAGCCGGAGTTTTCCGGCTTTTTTATTTTTATAGTGAGCTTTGCGCCGTAATATTTTAGTAAATTTAGTGCATCGATACTTAATTCATCTAAATGATTGATCTCAATACTATTTCGTTATCGTCGATTTACGAAAAGAGGAAAAACGACCGTGATATCTTTCAGGAATTGATGCCTGCAAAGGTGAAAGAGATCTTGTTGATCGCTACAAAATACGACGCCTATTCCATTGTTCGTGAAGGCCAGTTTTCGGATAAAATTTTTGGGGAATATTTGCAGCTTAACCTCTATTCTGCGCCCCGTTTTACAAGTGTAACAAACGCAACCGAAGCTCTTTCAATAATTGATTCCAAGCATTTCGATCTTGTTATTATTATGGCAGGGGTCGATCGGGTAGCTCCTATTGAATCGGCTCGTTTGATTTTTGAGGCAAAACCACGCCTGCCAATTTTATTGCTTGTAAACAACAATTATGATCTGGCGTATTTTACTAAAGTTGCCAATAGTTTGATCTTTATTGATCGGGTATTTGTTTGGAATGGAAACACTTCAATTTTCCTTGCAATGATCAAATATATTGAGGACAAGAAGAATGTGGCTAAAGATATTCAGGTTGGAAATGTGCGGATTATTTTGCTTGTTGAAGATTCGGTGAAATATTATTCGCGCTATTTGCCGTTGCTCTATTCAAATATTATGCTTCAAACCCAGAATCTTGTATCCGACGATTCCACTGATGAATTGCATGTGATACTGAAGATGCGGGCCAGACCTAAAATATTGTTGGTCAGCAATTATGAAGATGCTATTGAACTATTCAACCTTTATAAGGACAATTTGCTTTGTGTGATTAGCGATGTGAAATTTTCTCGCAATGGGGTTGATGATAGTAATGCAGGCGTTGATTTGCTTAATTATATAAAATCGAATCTGGAGTTTCAGATTCCGCTTCTGTTGCAATCGCACGATGCCCTGAACGCGTTGAAAGCAAAAGAGATTGGATCCGATTTCATCAATAAAAATTCGGATAGTCTTTCAAAAGATATTAAAGACTTTATTTTTAACCGTTTGGGCTTCGGGAATTTTGAATTTAAGATGCCCGATGGCGAAATAGTGGCAACAGCTCATTCGTTGCACGAGTTTCAGGAGCTGATGAAAAAAGTTCCTATAGAATCGATTCTTTATCACGGTAGGCAAGATGCGTTTTCTACATGGCTAATGGCTCGTGGCGAGATATATATGGCCGAACTGCTGAAGGTTAAGCAAGTCGATCAGTTTGAGCAGAAACAAGATCTGCGTGAATTCATCCTTGGGGTTTTTGAAAAGGTGAAAATGCAGCAACTGCGCGGTAGGATTGTAAACTTTGATCCGACACTTGTTGCCGGAAACCGATACATCATCCGACTAAGCAAAGGGTCGCTTGGAGGAAAGGGTAGGGGTTTGGCATTCATTTCAAATTTTATAGAAAATATTGATTTTAAGAAGATTATTCCTGATATCAATATCCGTATTCCGGCTACGGCAATTATCGGAGCTCTTGAGTTCGACTCGTTTATAGAAGCAAATAACCTCTACAATAAAGTGATTGTTGAACACAATTACGATAACATTAACGGGCTTTTTGAAAAGGGAAAACTTAGCGAAACACTTAACGAGAAACTATTCCAGTACCTTGTTATTATGCGTAAGCCCTTGGCTGTCCGGTCTTCTGGTCTGTTTGAAGACTCTTTGTTACAGCCTTTTGCTGGGGTGTACAGCACATTTTTGTTGCCCAACAATCATCCCGATATCAATGTGAGGCTCGAGCAGCTAAAGACGGCAATCAAACTGGTTTATGCATCGACTTTTGCGAATACGGCACGGTCTTATTTTTCTGCGGTTAATTACAAGGTTGAAGAAGAAAAAATGGCTGTGATTATTCAGGAAGTTGTTGGTCATGAGTATAATGAAAAGTATTACCCACATATAAGCGGCGTTGCACATTCCTTCAATTACTACCCGGTTTCGTACATGGAGCCAACCGACGGCTTTTCGGTTGCTGGTGTTGGTTTGGGTATGTATGTGGTTGGTGGAGAGAAGGCTTACCGTTTTTGTCCCCGATTTCCAAAGATTAATCCAAATTCGGTTCAAGACCAGATACGCGATTCACAAAGTCAGTTTTATGCCATCGACATGTCGAACCCTGTTTTCGACCTTCATTCTGAAGGCGAAATGGCTTCAATCAAGAAATTTAAAATTCGCGAAGCAGAAAAAGATGGTACGCTCATCAACTGTGTTTCGACTTACGATTATGAGAATGACTGTCTTGTTCCGACTTTGGACATAAAAGGCGCACGAGTGATTGATTTTGCCAATATTCTGAAATACAATACAATTCCTCTTGCTGATTCATTGAGCTTGTTGCTCAATATTTTTAAAGAGGCAATGGGAACTCCTGTTGAATTGGAGTATGCCGTCGATTTGGAAAAGTCGCCTGTAAACAATCTCCCTACATTATACCTTCTGCAAATCAAGCCTTTAATAAGGAAAGAAGATATGTTGGATGTTGTGATTAGTGATCTCGATAAGTCGCAGGCCTTGATGTATGCCACAAAAGGAATGGGAAATGGTAAAATTGATACTATTCGCGATGTAATTTATGTTGATATAGCAGCTTTTGACCGTACTCAAACAAACGAAATGGCCGAGCAACTTGGCAAACTAAACGAACAGCTTGTTGCCGAAGGTAAAGAGTATATTCTGATTGGCCCGGGGCGTTGGGGAACCCGCGATCCGTTTACAGGGATTCCGGTGGTTTGGTCACAAATTTCAAATGCAAAAATCATAGTCGAAATGGGACTTGAAGATTTTCCGCTCGACGCTTCTCTTGGTTCTCATTTTTTTCACAACGTAACATCAATGAATGTTGGTTATTTTTCAGTCTCTTACAACTCGTGCGATGCCTTTATTAACCTCGATATTCTGAAAAAACTTCCGGTTGTTAGTCATACAAAATTTATAAAGCATGTGAGGTTTCCAAAACCGGTAACTATTTTTATGGACGGACATAAACGCGAGGTTTTAATAACTCAATAATTTACAATTATGATTAGGAATTTATTTGTTTTGTTGATGTTGTTGGTTTTAACAACTTCGTGCGGAAAGGTTTACTTTTCGTCGCCGCAACCAGCCAACGGAAAAGTTGTGAAGGTTTTTGATAGCAAAATTCTAGGCTTCTATTCCGATTCAATTTTAGATGTGAAAGTCTCTGGTGATTCGCTTTGTATTAATAGTCAGAGTTTTAAACTTACTTCTGAAATGCCGGGCAAAGATCAGGCTTTGGTCAAATTCTATAAAGATTTCTATTTTGTTAGTCTTAGCGATTCTATATATTTCACTGTTTTCATGGCTGGTTTTTATGAAGATAAATTGGCCATTTACATGCTTAACCCCGATCAACGTTCAATTGAAAACCTGAAACGTGTTGTTGATGTAAAAACTCTTGACGATGGTAAAGAATCTTATTTGATTGCTCCTTCGAAAAAAGAGTTTAACGACATAATTGATTGGGAATTGTTTGATTTAGTGTGTATTCTGAAAAAGCAAAAGGAATAATAATGTATTGTCTGCGAAGTGTCTTCTTCGTGTTGCTTTTAGCTGTACTTATGGGGAAAAGGGGAGAATGGCTTCACATCGAGCCCTTAATTGAAAGCAAAGAGCGAATAGTTTTAGAATTAGGTTGGCAAGAAATACAAATGCCTTCGGCAATAGCCGAAGGCATTTGTGTTTTATTGAAATGATTTACCGTTTTTCTGAATATATACAAGAATTGCAAAACGGGAATCGATAATCTTTATCTAAGCAATGTTTTATTCGCGGTCAATTTTGACATTTATGGCATTGAACCCTTTAGGTCCTTTTTCAACCTCAAA
>Ga0116170_10006326_pt1 | contig 10407 bp, 11 predicted proteins | sample AD_JPNHW1_MetaG_FD_89797 | JGI IMG/M metagenome (GOLD analysis project Ga0116170, IMG submission 89797) | Active sludge microbial communities of municipal wastewater-treating anaerobic digesters from Japan - AD_JPNHW1_MetaG | ecosystem: Engineered > Bioreactor > Anaerobic > Digestate | place...
CTTTATACGCGGGGTTAATTTCGGCGGTTAAAGAAATGCGGGAGCTAATTAAATAATGCTGATCGGAACCGGGGTAGATATCACTGAAGTAAGGCGTATTCGCCAAGCAGTCGAAAAGTGGGGCCAGGATTTTTTAGAGCGCGTTTTTACTCCGGCCGAAATAAAGAATGCCCGGACTAAAACTTCTTTTTATCAGCATTTAGCCGGAAGATTCGCTGCCAAAGAGGCGATTTTTAAAGCAGTCGGGGATAACCAGCTTTCCTGGCAGGATATTCAAATACATAATGATTCAGATGGCAAGCCGGTTTGTTTATTCTTAAACGGTAAAGGCAAAGATATCAACGTACATATTTCAATATCACATGTCAAAACTTATGCGGTTGCCAACGCAGTTGTTACGAAGAAAAGCTGATTCTCATAAAGGCGATTATGGCAGCATCTTGATTTTGGCCGGTTGTCGACGGTTTTCGGGGGCGGCTTTACTTTGTGCTGAAGCAGCTTTACGCTCTGGAGCGGGTCTGGTAACCGTGGGCGTACCGGAGGGTATTAATTCGGCAGTCATTAAGAACAAGATTAAAGAGGTAATGACCTTGCCTCTGCCGCAAACTAAAGATGGGACATTAAGTTTAGCGGCATTTTCCAGGATCAAGCTGTTTCTTAAAACTGCTGACGTTTTAATTATCGGGCCGGGGTTAGGTAAGCATAAGTCAACTGATGCTTTGGTAAGAAAAATAATCAAGCAGTCAAGCTTGCCTACTGTAATTGATGCTGATGGCCTAAATGCATTGACGCACCATTTGAAAATAATTCAACAGCATCAAGGAGGAGTTGTTTTAACTCCTCACGCCAAAGAGATGTCCGGGCTTTTTGGGATAGATCTTGATTTTATAAATAAAAACAGGAAATTGATTGCTAAAAAGTACGCTAAATATTATAATACTATAATTATCCTTAAAGGCCATCGCAGCATTGTAACTGATGGCGGTTCTAAATTTTATATCAATAATACCGGCAACCCCGGAATGGCTACTGCTGGAAGCGGCGATGTGCTCAGCGGCATGGTCGGTGCTTTTCTGGCGCAAGGCCTGGAAGTTTTTGACGCGGCAAAGTATGCGACTTATGTTCACGGTTTAGCCGGCGATATCGGCGCTTGCGATAAAACACAAATGGGATTAATCGCATCGGATATTATCAGCCGGATTCCGGATGCGCTAAAGATTTGTAGCCAGTGCCGACGTAGCTCAGTTGGTAGAGCGGCTGTTTTGTAAACAGCGGGTCGGGGGTTCAAATCCTCTCGTCGGCTTAAATATACGTCCGACCCGAAAGGGGTGCGGGGGAAAACTTCCCCCGCGGATTCGGGGTAACAGCGACGAACGTTAGTGAGGAGCGCCATAGGGGCAGAGCCCCTCTGGTAGCGGGTCGGGGGTTCAAATCCTCTCGTCGGCTTAAATATTACGCGCATTTGAATTCTCTTTTGTTCTTTAAGATCGAATTAATTTACTTCTCGTTAAGCCTGGATATTCTCCAAAGGAAACGCTCGAAGTAAAATTTTTTAGAAAACAAAAAATTCTAGGGCAGGTACCCAAGTGGCCAAAGGGGACAGACTGTAAATCTGTTGCACCTGTGCTTCAAAGGTTCGAATCCTTTCCTGCCCACCATTTTTTTTTGCGGGTGTAGTTCAATGGTAGAATAATAGCCTTCTCCCGCCGCTATCTTAAAGTTTAATGCGGGAGTAGTTCAGTGGTAGAACAATAGCCTTCCAAGCTATGAATGGGGGTTCGATTCCCCTCTCCCGCTTAGAACTATAATAGATAGCGGCGGTATCCCGCTGTACATGAAAAATCTGAGGTGGCGGGACAAGCAACAATTATGTCGGTTCGATTCCGATCACCCGCTTATTTACTACGGGCGCCGATATGAAAGATATTTTTTCTAAACTGATAGAGGATGCCGCGGTATTAGTGCTTTATTTAGATCAGAATGGAAACATCGTTCTTTGTAATAAAAAAACTCAGGGTACGGTTGGGCTAAACTCCGCTGAAATTGTAGGCAAAAACTGGCTTAGCATACTCTTTAAAAACGACGATAACACGATTAAAAGAGAGATGTTTAAGGCGGTTTTAGATGACGCTTTAACTTATCGAAGAACCAAGGATTTTGAATGTCACCTTAAAAGCAGCCAAGGTGATTCCAGATTAATATCCTGGAATGTCACTCCTATTCTTGATAAGCATGAGCGGATACAGGGCAGCTTATTGTTGGGCCATGATATCACTGAAAGCCAGGAAGGTAAAAATTCGCTCAAGAATATTGATGATTCCCTGAAGAATATTATTTCCAGTATTGACGAATATGCTCTCTATGTAATCAACCTGGATAGTTTAATTACCTATTTCGGGATGGGTTGCGAAAAGATGTTCGGTTATAGTAAACCGGAGATCATCTTTAAGCACGCAAGTATCCTGCATAGCAGCAATAAAGCTGTTTTGGAACTTGAAGCTATTCTTAAACACGTGCATCAATTCGGCAAATATGAATCAGAGATTAACCTGCTGACTAATGCCGGTTCCACTATCCCGGTCAGGTTGACGGTAAATAATTTTTTGGATGCCCAGGGTAAATTGACCGGCTATGTATTTATTGCTAAAGATATTACCCGAACAAAAAAGCTGGAATACCAGATCTTTCAGGCTGAGAAATTAGCCGCTCTGGGGCAGCTTTCTGCCGGGATTGCGCATGAGATAAATAACCCGCTTTTTGTCATTTCCGGAAGATTGGTAATGCTCAAAGGGGAAAAACTCGCTTCTAAATTCGCAGAGACAATTGATTTGATTGATTCCCAAGTAAATCGTATACGTAAGTTGGTTGACCGGGTTTTAAAATTCGCCCGTAAATCCGCCCTTACCCTTGAGCCTGTGGATATTAATGAAATTATTGAACTGGCTTTGCCTTTAGCGCTCTATAATAATTTACCATCGGTTGAAGTTAAAATTGAAAAGATCTTTGAAAAAAATATACCTAAAATTTCGGGCGATCTGGACCAATTGCAAGAAGTTTTTCTGAATATCATCATTAACGCCTATCAGTCTATGCCTGAAGGCGGAGTAATTAAAATTACCACGAGTAATTTTCAGAATCGTTATGCTCTAATTCAAATCACCGATACCGGCATGGGCATTCCGGAAACCAACCTTAAAAATATTTTTATGCCTTTTTTCTCAACTAAAGGGCAGGGTACCGGATTAGGCTTGTCAATTTGTCATAATATTATTAAGAATCATAACGGCTCCATTGAACTAGAGAGCCGGATCAACCAAGGAACAACTTTTACCGTCAAATTACCTTTTGCTTAAAAGGAGGTAACTGTGCTCTATAAAATTTTGGTTGTTGATGACGAACCGCCGGTCAGGGATTTGCTGGAAGATTTGTTCAAAAAAGAAGATTGTGTCCCGGTGACCTGCGGCAGCGGCGAAGAAGCCCTGGCTTTACTGAAAAAAGAAACTTTTGATGTTGTGTTGTTAGATATTAAGCTTTCCGGAATCAGCGGTTTAGATGTGCTTAAAGATATCCGGGAAAAATACTCGGATTTACCGGTGGTGATGATCACGGGATTTGGATTCGACGAGGAATTGATCGGCAAAAGTAAGCAGTTTGGTTGTTGCGGCTACATCGGTAAAAATATGCCGGTAGCTGAAATTATAGTTACCTTTAAAAAATTTGTAAAGGAAGCTAAAGAAAGAACCCGCGTTTAATGGCCGAAGAATTCTTAAAACCGGTTTTTATCGATGCTTTTGATCTTGATGACGCCTGGTTCCAATGTTTATCCGCGATCTTAGACCAAGGGCATTTGTATACTATCACCCGAGGCAGCTATACCGGGCAAAAAAGATTGGAGTTTGATTTTGTTTCTGTCCGGGTGAAGAGGCCCGGCCATCAAATCATTCCGATTATCCCGGAAGGAATGAATATTCCCGCTCCTACCGATATGGACTATATCCAGGGGTATTTAAGTTACCTTTTAACCGGAGCCAAAACCGAAACTGAAGATTATACTTACGGAGAAAGATTAGTTGATCCTAAAGTCAGGATCAAACAGAATTTAAACGGCCGGGAATTGATTTCGGATATGCCTTTAAATGTCAACCAGGTGGAAGAAGTAATTAAAATGTACAAGGAGAAAGGCCCCGGCACTAATCAGGCAGTCATGGAAATCGGCATGCCTTCGGATATTAAACTGGTTGATCCACCTTGCCTAAGGTTAATTGATACGCGGCTGCGTTATGGTAAATTACATTTTATACTTTACTTTCGTTCCTGGGATCTTTGGGGCGGTTTCCCTTCGAATTTGGGAGGTTTGCAGCTGGTAAAACAATATATGGCTGAAGAAATCGGAGTTGAGGACGGAGAAATTATTGCCGTGAGCAAGGGTTTGCACCTTTACGATTATGCCTGGGAATTAGCCATGTTAAGAACAAATAAAAAGAGGGACTTGAAATAAGCTATGTCTAAATTACGCATTGCAGTGATTGGAGACGGTGGCTGGGGAACAACTCTTGCGGTATTGCTTTCTAAAAAAGGCTATCCGGTTACGCTTTGGGGGGCTTTCGCCGACTATAGCAAAGTCATGATTAAGACCCGCCAAAACCCCAGGTTCCTGCCGGGAATAAAAATTCCGCAAAATATCACCATCACCAATGATATTAAAAAAGCGGTGGCGGATAAAGAAATTATCGTATTGGCAATTCCCTCGCAGTATACCCGTCTGACGCTGAAAAAGATGACAGGCCTTTTTGCTAAAAAAACTATATTTTTAAGCGTAACCAAAGGCATTGAAGTAAAATCTTCTAAAAGGATATCGGAAGTAATTCAGGCAGAGCTTGGGCCGGTTAAACTGGCTGTTTTATCCGGTCCGACGATTGCTTCAGAAGTAGCTAAAGAGATTCCCACAACCGCCGTGGCGGCCTCTAATAATAAGCAAATACGTAAAACTATCCAGGCGGTATTTAGCACAAATAGATTCCGGGTTTATACTAACCCGGATGTAACCGGTGTTGAACTGGGGGGGAGCTTAAAGAATGTCATCGCGATTGCCTGCGGCGTATCCGACGGTTTAGGTTTCGGGACTAATACTAAAGCTGCTATTCTTACCCGGGGGCTGGCTGAGATCTCCAGATTAGGCAAGGCTATGGGGGCAAAACCGGAAACTTTCAGCGGGATTAGCGGACTAGGCGATTTGGTGACCACCTGTATTAGCCAGCAAAGCCGTAACCGCAATGTTGGAGAGTTGATCGGAAAAGGAAAAAGCCTAAAAGAAATTTGCCGTCATATGCAGATGGTGGCAGAAGGCGTTCCTACGGCAAAATCTGCCTATGCCTTAAGCCGGAAATATAAAATAGATATGCCTATTATTAAAGAAGTATACCATTTGCTTTATAAAGATAAGTCTCCTCGGCAGGCAGTCAATGATTTGATGACGAGAAAGAGTAAGGAAGAATAGTTGTTGGCAAAGGCTCCTCGCCACATGTAAAGATGGCTCGGAGCGTTTTGCAAGACTTAAAAGTTTCGGCAAAACGGGGCGTGGCTCAGCTTGGTAGAGCGCTTGAATGGGGTTCAAGAGGTCACAGGTTCAAGTCCTGTCGCCCCGACCATATCGGGCTTTGGGGGTTTTCTAAATGGAAATGGGCGCGGAGCCTATTTCCTGGAAAACCCCCAAAGTTTAATTTAATTAATATAAACGGTAAACAATTTTTCAGGGCAGGCAACCGGACTGCAAAAGAATATATTCTGTTTTCCTTTATTTAGATTTGTGGTAAAATTATTAATCCAGTTAAGTTCTTTAAAGACAGGCAAATAGCTAAGCATAAGCGGATAAAAGGAGGCAATATGTCTAAGGAATACGCAGGGGCAGAGAGAAGAAAAGATCCTCGTGCTAATGGAAGGTTTATTGTTTCCTACAGGGTCATTCCGAATAATAGTAATGCGGATATCTCGCAAACGAAAAATTTAAGCCTGGGCGGAATGCTTTTGACTACCAATTGCCAATTTCCGGTCGGGACTAATTTAGCCCTTGAGATCCGCCTGCCTTTCGATCCGGACCCCATAATGACAATTGCTAAAGTCCTGGAGTCAAGAGAAATCACTAAGGGGGTAATTTATGATACCCGTCTTATTTTCTTAGCCATCGATGAAAAGCATCGCAAAGTAATCAGTGAAACAATCGGTTATTATCTTAAGAAAGGTTAATTTATGAGAAAGATTAGTATTGGTATTATTGGTCTGGGTAATATTGGATGTGGAGTAGTCAAGATCTTAGGCTCCAGAAAATCTTTATTGGCACAAAAGATAGAAACTGAAATTGTGATTAAAAGGATTTGCGATAAGGATTTGACCAGAAAAAGAGATGTTTCCCTGGATAAATCATTACTCACCAGCGATGCCTACGCAATTATTAATGACCCCGGAATTGATATTGTCGTTGAACTGATGGGAGGGATCAATCCTGCCCGTGAGTTTATTTTAGCGGCCTTAAAAAAGGGTAAGCACGTGGTTACTGCGAATAAAGCTCTTTTGGCTGAACATGGCAATGAATTATTCAGAGAAGCGATGGATCGCGGAAAAAATATTTATTTCGAAGCTTCGGTCGGCGCGGGTATCCCGATTATAAAATCCATCAAAGAAGGGCTGGTGGCGAATAAATTTAATAGCATTATCGGGATTGTTAACGGGACATCAAATTATGTGCTTACTCAGATGTCTAAAGAAAACTGTTCTTTTGCTAATGCCCTGGAGCGGGCTCAGCTTAAGGGGTTCGCCGAGAAAGATCCGACTTTTGATATTCAAGGTTTTGATTCAGCGCATAAGCTGGTGTTGCTTACTTACCTGGCTTTTGGAAAAATTGTTAGCCTTAAGGATATTTTTATTGAAGGCATAGCGCAAGTATCGGCTGCCGATATTGCTTATGCTAATGAATTAGGCTATACCATAAAACTGCTGGCGATCGCCAAAAAAGAAATTGATGAATTGGAGGTTCGGGTGCACCCCACTCTTTTGCCCAGTGAACACTTATTATCCTCGGTAGACGGAGTTTTTAACGCTATTTACGTCGCCAGCGATTTAGCCGGGGAGTTGATGTTTTACGGGCCGGGAGCAGGGCAGCTGCCGGCTGCTTCAGCGGTGGTTTCGGATATTGTTGATCTTGCCCAGGATATTAAAGCCGGTTTGTTCAGGCCGACTTTAAATTCCCGGGAAGATAATTCCATTAAAAGCCTGCGCAAAATCGATGAATTCGAAAATAAATACTACATTCGTATTACAGCGGTAGATAAACCTGGCGTATTGGCAAAGATATCCGGGATTCTGGCAAAATTCGGTATTAGTATTGCTTCAGTTAATCAGAAAGAAAAAGTAAAAACCCATGTTGTACCGGTAGTAATGGTTACGCATGAAGTAAAAGAAAAAAATCTTCGCGGCGCGTTAAAAATGATCGATAAATTGGCAGACATTAAGGATGAGTCTGTTGCGATCAGGATTGAAGGTGTTTAATGGGTGAACAAAAATATAGAGGTATTATTCAGAAATACAGAAAATTTCTTCCGGTTAGCGATAAGACTCCGGTAATTACTTTAAATGAAGGTAATACGCCTTTAATTTATGCCGGTTATTTAAGCCGCCTGGCGGGTAAAAATGCGGAAGTTTATTTAAAGTATGAAGGTTTAAACCCTACTGGTTCTTTTAAGGACCGGGGGATGACCATGGCTATTTCAAAAGCTTGCGAAGAAAAGGCTACCGCGGTCATGTGCGCTTCTACCGGAAATACTTCGGCATCTGCTGCGGCTTATTCAGCAGTGGCCGGAATAAAATGCATCGTACTTATTCCCAGCGGAGCGATTGCTTTAGGAAAGCTCAGTCAGGCATTAATTCATGGGGCAAAAGTCTTAGCAATTAAGGGCAATTTCGATGTTGCGCTAGAGCTGGCCAAGGAAATTACCCGGCAATTCCCTATAAAACTAGTAAATTCTTTAAATCCTTTTCGTATCCAGGGGCAAAAAACTGCCAGTTTTGAAATCTGCGATTACCTTGGTGATGCGCCGGATTTTCAAATTATGCCGGTAGGAAATGCCGGGAATATTACCGCGTATTGGAAAGGCTATAAAGAATATCAGGACCGGGATTTAAGTAGAAAACTTCCCGTCATGTTAGGTTTTCAAGCACAGGGAGCGGCGCCGATCGTAAAAAACCGGCCGATCGCTAATCCTGAAACAATTGCTACGGCGATCCGGATCGGGAATCCGGCCAGTTGGAAAAGCGCGGTAGAAGCCCGCGACGAATCCGGTGGCTTAATTGATCTGGTCTCGGATGCTCAAATACTCAACGCTTATAAAATGCTGGCCGAAAAAGAAGGGGTATATGCTGAACCGGCTTCTGCCTCTTCAGTCGCCGGACTCCTTAAATTAATAAAAAAAGGTTATTTTAAAAAATCAAATGCCGGAAAAAATAAATTTAAGATCGTTTGTATTTTAACCGGGCACGGTTTAAAAGACCCCGACCGGGCAATAAAAACGATTAAACCGCCTAAACTGATTGGCGCAGATTTAAAAACAATTATTAAAGAAATTGGTTACTAATAAAAGAATCCTGATTACTGCCGGGCCGACTTGGGTTGCTCTTGACCGGGTGAGAGTGATTAGCAATCTGGCGACGGGTGAAACCGGATGCCTCTTGGCGGATAAATTTAAGAAGCTTGGCGCTAAAGTTACGCTTTTGCTGGGCCCGGGGAATTTTTGCGATTGCCAACCGGGGATCAGGGTTATCCGGTTTAATTATTTTTCACAGTTAGCCCGGCTTTTAGATCAAGAATTGAAAAGTAAAAAATTTGCGGCGGTTATTCATGCTGCGGCGGTTGCCGACTACCAGCCCCAAGAATTTTTTCCCGGTAAAATCAGCTCGGTACGTAAAAATTGGAGTTTAAATTTAGTTCCTACGCCAAAATTGATCAATCAGCTTAAAGCTTATCAAGCGGATTTATTGACTGTGGGATTTAAATTCGAACCGGAGGCAAATTACAATCAGCTGCTCAAGCGGGCCGGCAAACTGTTAAAAACCGCAGATTTAGATTTAGTCGTAGCTAATTCTAATAAATCCGGGTACCGGGCTTACATCCTAGATGGATGCAATAAATACGGACCTTTTTTAACCAAAGTGAAAATGGCTGTTTGTTTAGCGGGGTTAATCGGGAGACGATTATGTTAAACCTGAACTTGCCGGTAAGATTAAAGCGGGAGGTTACCGGATTTATTCAAAGTTTAGAAAAAATCTATGGCGCAGATCTTTTAAGCGTTGCTCTCTATGGAACAGCTGCCAGCGGTGAATTTGTCATGGGTCATTCTAATCTAAACATCCTGGTGATTTTAAGATCCACCGAATTGGTTTATCTGAAGCAGGCTGCAAAAACCGTAAAAAAATACAGGAATCTCAAACCGCTATTTTTAACCCGGGAATATATCCTTGCCTCGGTCGATGTGTTTCCGATTGAATTCTTGGATTTGAAGGAAAATCACATTGTCCTAACCGGGCAGGATTTTTTAAATGAAATCCATATTGATCTAAAAAATTTAAGATTTCAATGCGAGCAGGAGTTAAAAGTTAAGCTGTTGAATTTAAAACAACTCTATTTAGTCCTGAACTCCCGTCCGGGCGATCTTAAAATATTATTGTTTAAAACTTTTAATTCAACTTTGCATATTTTAAGGAATATATTACGGCTTAAAAATATCCAACCTCTTTATAAAAAAGAAGGTTTGGTTAAACAGCTAACCGAGTATTTTAAAATCGATACTGGCAACTGGGAGATAATTTTATCAGCTAAATCAAAAAAGATGAGGCTGAAAAAATCAGAAATTGAAAGGTTGTTTATCGTTTTTGTTGATAACCTGGAAAAGATTGTTCAAACAGTTGATGCCTTATAGATTAATCTGTAAAATCGCCTTATTGGCCGGGTTGATGTTTAGCACTCCGGCTTTGGCGGCTGATCAACTGCCTGCTCCTGTAGGCTGGGTGAATGATTTTGCCGGAGTAATCAGCTCTGATCGCAAAAATGACATCACTGCGCTTCTGGAGAAGGTTGAACAGAAAACCGGCGCAGAGATTATGGTGATCACGATTAATTCGATCGCCCCTTATGATGAAAAAGAATACGCGCGGCTGATCTTTGATAATTGGAAACCGGGTAAAAAAGGCAGGGACAATGGCGCATTAATACTTTTAGCGATCGGCCAAAGGCGCTGGCGTATTGAGACCGGTTATGGTTTAGAGGGGATATTGCCCGATGGTCTCTGCGGGGAAATCGGCCGTAATTATATGGTGCCATATTTTAAAAATGGCCAATATTCTGAAGGGCTTTACCAGGGA
>Ga0116170_10006327_pt1 | contig 10407 bp, 24 predicted proteins | sample AD_JPNHW1_MetaG_FD_89797 | JGI IMG/M metagenome (GOLD analysis project Ga0116170, IMG submission 89797) | Active sludge microbial communities of municipal wastewater-treating anaerobic digesters from Japan - AD_JPNHW1_MetaG | ecosystem: Engineered > Bioreactor > Anaerobic > Digestate | place...
ACAACGAAGATAGCCGTAAAGCATATGAAATTTATCAATCATGCAAACGGCAGGCGGTGAAAATGAACCGACTCTTTACAAAAGAGGAACAAGAGCAAATCCATAACATACTAGAGGAACAAGGCAAGTTGTAGCATTAAATAAATTAAATTGGGGGTGGGATTACCACCCCCCACACAAAAAAAGGGAGCGTGAATATTTTGGCAAAAATGTACAGTAATTTTTATTCTTTCTACCGTGATTATGAAACAAAGGTGCATGACCATTTCTTTGATCACGACACGTTAAAATTTTTCGGTGAACGGCTTTCAGAAATGCGCCTATTGAAGGGAACGTCGAAAATAATTGATAACATGGGTGATAAACGGGAGGTTTATGTCATTTCAAGTTATCAGCATAAAGCACCTAAAGGACTAGAAAGAACACACCATTATTTTGACGTGGAAACGCTCCAGAATATTATCCGCAAATCAGATTAAAAAGCTCGAAACGCCGGGAGGCGTCCTACCGTTAAGCGGTAGCCGATGAGAGCATAAATATAAAGGAGGAATTGCAATGGACAACAAGCCAAGTCGCAGAAAATATCCCAAAACAGCTGGTAGCATGAAAAAAGAGACTTTCATTTTGTGCGCTCAGGCTGTTATCGCAGGGATATATCTATCAATTCTATATTACTTTGCGATCAAGATATTCAGATTTTTAGACATTTTATGAGACTATAGACCTATATACAAAACATCTACAGTAGCTATAATATGTATATGACATAAGAGACACAAAATTGAGGGAGGGAACAGACATGAAATTGAGAACAGGTATGAAAATCAACGTTAGCAACTCGGAGGCTATTATTGCCGCAATCAAGAAAGCCCAAGGAAAGGCAACCAGTTTCACATTGTCAGAATCGAATGTCCAACAGGCTGTAAGGGATGCAGAGAACAAGTTGTCTAATCTAGGAATACCCAAGAAACTTTGGAAGAGATGCTATATAAGAATGATACCGGAACTCCCCGCCAATGCCTACAAATACCGTCCATCCGGTACATATATCACAATTTCCAAAGGTGCTACAGCGTGGTTCGTCACAGAGATATCCCGCTGTCAGACCGGCACAACAAGCGGCGGACGCAGGCGCATGGATGTCCTGTACCTCACAGAGGAGGCACATACTGCGATTCCAGGCAAATATCTAGTATAAGGAGGAGAATATCATGGCATACAATTCTAAGTTTATAGATGAGCATTTTTTCTTTATGTCAGCAAGACCGGTTGCACAAGCCACAAAAGAAAACACGGAGGGGGGTGAACACGATGCTGTTGTCAGAAGCGAGGAAAATTCGCAGGAAGATAGTTGATGTCACTGGCAATCTCGACTACTGCAACAAAAAGCAGAAAGCCGCGCGGTCTATTAGTAGAGATGTTATGCGAGCAATAAACAATGAACGCGAGGAAGTTGCTCTAGAGTTGGGCGGAGCAGAACATCTCGCCAAAGATTACGAAATTAATGAACGGTATGTAAGGCGGCTGAACCAGGCAATATCAATATTAGAAGGAGGAAATAATGATGAAAATATGGAAGGATAGCAAAACAGAACCAGAGTATTTCTTGAGGTTAATCGAAGAAGATGGCAAACCAACACTTGTAATGGTTGACACAGCCGGTGACAAGGTATTGGGAGGAGTTCTAGCCCTCATCAACAGTAATGGGTATCTGGTACTCCCGAATAATATCAACAACAATGTCGCACGTGCTATGGGTATAGCTTTGGATGAGAATAGGAGGGTAATTATTCATGATTAGGATATGGGAACAGCGGGACAGTCACCCAAAATTTTTCCTGCGGCTTATGGAGCCATACTGCAAATCAACATACTGTGCCAAAATAGCTGTTGTTGATAATAGAGGAGAACCGATTAGATGTGGTACATTGCTGTTGATACGGCACGATGGGTCTATAGATTTACCGGATTACGTTGATGGTGATGTCGCCAAAACACTGGGATTGACATTAGACTCTGACACAAGAATGGCAGTGGCAAAGGCAAAGGACAGAAAGGGGACTGTTGTCCGTGAGAATACAGCAGATTAAAGCAAACAAAAAGGGTCTGGACTACGTTATCCATCACCACAAGAGAATTTATCTCCAGGATGTTTTTCTGTTTGAACGGTCTCTGTTTATCGGAGATGTCGAGTTCCAAGGGTATGCTGTACGGGAGGGCAAATGCTATCTTGTAGGCGTGAACAACGAGCAGAATACAGCCGTTGTAACCTATGAACCAAGAGAGAAGGTCGTGTAATGGAGAAACATTTCTGCATCCACTGTAAACATCATTTTTACGAGTACATGACGAATCAAGATTCTGCATGGAATAACAAATGCGACATAAACCCCGCCCCTCGTCAGGATTATGTAACAGGCAGAGTAGAGATAACTTTTCAACACTGTTGCGACTTGAATTGTGACGGAGGGTGTGTCTATTTTGAAGTAGGTGACAGTAGCCGGTGTATGAAGCCATAAAAATAGGTCTACAGACTCATGTGATTATAGACGTATAGAGTTACAATATACATATCCCATATACAGAAGGTGGTTGAGAAATGCTAAAAGGACTTGCTATTGCTAGACGAAAATGCGGAATGTCCCAAAGAGAATTTGGTCACTTCTTAGGTGTTAATAAAATGACAGTTTCAAGATGGGAACGAGGTCAGCACATGCCTAGGTCGAACAGACTAGAAGAAATTGCCAAGGCTTTGAATTGTTCTATAAATTTCCTGTTTACAGGGATAGAGGAAGGGGAACCCGAGTAATGACACTGCCGTTCATTCCATCGTTCAAAGTAGGAGACCGCGGAACTCTCCTTGAAAGGTCTTTCCATCATCGGGAAGATATAAGTTTATCGGCAGGGATAGTCTATGAATTCGTAGGCACAGCACCGGGAGCAGATACTATCTTCTTCTGTTTCAAGTCGGTGAACGGCGGGTATCCATACACTGCAACAGAGGTAGATTTTGAAGTAGGAGATACAGTATTCAATACCTCGGGAGATATGGTTCTCCCACCGAAAAACAGAAGAATGAAGTCTAAGAAAAATGCGGCTTAGGGCAAGGAGTGCGATAGCAATAGGAACTTGTTTAGGAATTTTGCTATCAGCATCAGCGACAGCAAACATCAGGCACACATCTATTCCTGTCGTTATCGCACAACCTGTCAATGTTACAGCAGTTTCATTGATACAGAAATACAATAAAGACTTGTCAATGCAACAGGCACAAGAACTTTTTCTCTGTATCGAAAGAACTGTCCAAGAATTCCAGAATGACAAATTTTATCAGAAAGGGGTCGCAATGCAAATAACGCCTGAGTTGCTGTTGGCTCTTGTCCTCCACGAAAGCGGGGCTAACAATAGGGAGACTTCCTGCAAAGGAGCAATAGGGCTAACACAAGTAATGCCATTTCACGTTGACAGCTTACACGAAGCGGGAATACTCGACAGAAAGGATGTGAGAGAACTCAGAAACACGGAAAAGAATATAAGGTCAGGCGTTTATATCCTCATGCAGTACGCTAGGACGGCTAGGACGGTATCATCTGCACTGGCTAGGTATAATGCGGGGGTAAAAGGAGAAAGGCACGGCTACGGGTACGCTGATAGGGTTTTACGGCTATACAGGCAAATCATCTAAGGGGGAATCGTGTAATGGTTAAGGTAGAGAAAGGTGCAGGTAAGGTATCACGGGCGCATATACGCTATAAGGATAAGGGGGGAAATATAGTCCCTGGCGTAACTACTTAAACTTACAAACAGACAGAAGGTAACTACTTTATTTGGTGCTATATACAAAAGAGAACCGATGCCTTATAATGAGAGAATAAAGTAGTTACCTTAGAAAGGGGTAGTCTGTATGGAAGCAAAAATTTGTCCTGTTTGTAAAAAAGAATTTATTCCACGTAAAAAAACATCTATTTTTTGCTCTAAGTTATGTCAAGAAAAAACATTTAAAATAAAAACCAACTGCCTTGAATGTGGCAAGGAGATGGTAACAAAAAAGTCTCTTTTAGAAAAAGGGAGGGGTAAGTTTTGTTCAAAGGAATGTTTATATAAATCACTAAGAGAAAGACCTAGAAAAATAGGTGAAAAAGTGAAATATGAAACTCAAAAATGTCCAGAATGTGGAAATTATTTTACTTCTCCTATGTATGAGCATAGAAAATGTTGTAGTAAGGAGTGTTCTTATAAAAATCGAAAGGGGGATAAACATCCACGGTGGAAAGAAAAAACCACACGGTCCGATGGATATATTGAAACACATGTAAACGGGGAAAAAGTTCTTGAACATAGGCACATAATGGCTGAATATTTAGGTCGTGAACTTATGAAGGGAGAGCATATACATCATATTAATGGAATACGGCACGATAATAGGATAGAAAACCTATATTTAATTAATGTGGCTGAACATGGCAAACTCCATGCTAAATATATAGCAGAACATCAAAAGATAGTGTGGGAGAATATATGGCTAAAAAAAAGAATTAAACAATTAGGAGAGGAGTGTTTATAAATGTCTAAATTAGAGGCAGTACCCGCTAAAGCTAGTAAGGCGCACATCAGGTATAGAACACAAAATGGGGATATAGTCCCTGGCGTAACCACAATACTAAATGCAGTTATTGCAAAGCCTGCACTCGTAAAATGGGCGAACAATCTAGGGTTACAGGGCTTTGACAGTTCAGCTTACGTGGACGCTACGGCACGTATTGGGACATGCGCTCATGAACTGGTGCAGGAATATCTGGGGGGAGCTATTGTAGACCGTAAAGCATACTCGCCAGATGAGATAGATAACGCCGAGAACGCACTTATTTCTTTCTTTTCGTGGGAGAAGATGCACGGAGGCAAGATGGAAACCGTACATATCGAACTTCCACTGGTATCAGAATCACTGCTCTACGGAGGAACTATTGACTGGTACGGCAAACTAGATGGGAAGTTCTGGCTTGTTGATTTCAAGACAGCCAAAGGTTTGTTCCCGGAGCATGAATACCAGGTTGCCGCATATTACAGGTTGTTGAAGGAGAACGGGTATCCTGTCGATGGGGTACGACTTCTCAGAATAGGTCGCACAGAGGATGAGGGTTTTGATGACCACATCATGTCCGACTATAAGTTGGAACTAGGTTGGAACGTATTCCAGAGCGCATTGTCGCTTTACAGCACACAAAAAGAATTTGCGTCATACGCAAAAATTAAACTATAGGGGGAACGTACAATGGATATGATGAAAATGTTCAAAAACATGGTAGCAGAACAGGCGACAACAGGGGACGTAAAGGAAGCAATCAAACTTATCAACGAGGCACTCAACACAAACGAACCGGAGAAATACTGGGTAAAACTTACGGCAGAACACTTGCCGCTGACTTGCTCTCTTTTGAAGCAAGGAATACTCAAAGTAGCAGTGGACCCGTTTAACCAAGCCAACATTATCTACTGCCCGGTTAAGCCGTACACAGACCGTCTGCATAACGAAATGAGGGCAGAGGCAATGAAAGAACTCAAAACCGCCACCAGAAAATATCTGCCGGATGAATACACCCCTGTCGATGAGCAGATAGCCCTCATCGCAGAATCGATAGGAGACAGTTACGACGCATCGAAGATACCAACTGTCATAAAACTTATCAAAGAGGATGTGTTGCGCTGTAACTCCATCGGAATGCACGAGGGCAAGAATATAACTGAAGCAGACACTGACCTGATAGAGCAAGCGACAAAAGAATATGCGTCATGCCGTGTTGCCAACGATGAAGAAGAAGCAGATAAATCTATCGAGGAACTCGTCAATATTCTGGAGACAGGGAAGATAAAAGGGGAGGATGACTAATGTTTAGTTCGCCCGAAATTGGAGAACTTGCAGACGCGCTGTCAAAAGCGCAGGGGATGATGAAGTCGGCAAAGAAAACGGAGAGTAATCCGTTCTTCAAGAGCAAATACGCCGACCTCGCAGAAGTATGGGACACGATTCGTGAACCGCTTGCGAAGAACAATCTGGCAGTCACACAGACAACAGACTTTGAGGTAGGGGTAGCCAGTGTAGTAATAGTACATACCATTCTGGTTCACAAGAGCGGTCAGTGGATTGAAGGAATAATCAAGATGCCGCTTGTGAAGTCAGACCCGCAGGGAATAGGTTCTGCTATGACATACGCAAGACGCTATGGGCTATCAGCCATCGTGGGTGTAGCTTCCGAGGAAGATGATGATGGAGAAGCCGCAATGGGGCGCAAGGATAACACGGCACAGCAGAAAGCACCCGCACAGTCACCCGCACAGTCACCCGCACAGCCACCCGCACCGAAGCCTAACCCACTAGTACCTCTTATCACATCCATCTATAACATGTGTACGAGTGAAGAAGGGATAGGGCTAAAGGAAGCAGAGTTTCTGCCATACATAAGCAAACTGTTGAATAAGAAGATAACAGCTTCGCTTTCCAAGGAATGTTCTGCGGAGGAACTGCGTACCCTGCATGACACTATCAAGGAAATAATCAGTAACCAGAATTCAGCTAACGCATAACTATTCCCGGGGCAGGGTAAAAGCCTTGCCCCGTTATCCGCAAGGCGAAAGGAGGACAAGAGGTGTTGATGAGGTCAAGAAATATAAAACCTAATTTCTTTAAAAACGAAGTGTTAGCTGAGTGCGACCCATTAGCAAGGATACTGTACGAGGGACTTTGGTGTATGGCAGACAGGGAAGGCAGACTGGAGTGCCGACCAAAAAGAATAAAGGCAGAAGTCTTACCCTATGATAATTGCAACATCGACAAGTTGCTGAATATCTTAGTCTCAAAAAACTTCATAACAATTTATACCGTAGACAAGGAGGATTATATACTCATCCCATCTTTCAAGAAGCATCAGAACCCGCATATCAAGGAAGCCGCAAGTGTACTGCCTGCCCCGATTGACGAGGTTCCCCGTACTATGCCCGTACTTTCCGGGGAAATACCTGGAATTACCGGGGAGAGCATGGTGCAAGAATGCCTGATTCCTGATTCCTTGATTCCTGATTCCTTGATTCCTGATTCCTTGATTCCTGATTCTAAACCTTTTTGCTCAAAGGATGATTTTACCGAGGACTTCGAGAACTTCTGGAAAGAGTACCCAAGGAAGGTGGGGAAGAAAGAAGCCTACAAGAAATGGCTTGCGACTCTCAAGGCAGACAAGGGCACGTCTCCCGAACAACTCATCCTTGCCGCAACCAACTACGCAGGCTATTGCAGGCGAACAAAGAAGGAAATGGAATATATCAAACATCCCTCTACTTTCCTAGGACCTTGTACCCCGTGGCAGGAATGGCTTGCAGGGGCATCAGGAAGCCCCACAACGCATGTAATGTCAAAAGAGGAAGCGGAATACAATGCGCTAATGATTAGCCATTACAGTGGCTCTGACGAGGGGAATTGACAATGTTCCGCCCACTGTTTGAGAGAGTATCTGACGAGGAGTTGAAAAAATTGCTTACGGAGGAAAGAGACATGGCATTGTCGTATGTCCGGGAACTGTACGGTGACAGCGTTCTCGATGAAGAGCTAGAAGGTTGCAACATAGCGGAGATACTTGTCGCAAAGAGACATGCTATGGATTGCCTGTGTTGCGCTGACACTTCGCAGTGTCCTCACTCGATGGCATCAATCATAATCCGCCCTGTTGAATACAACGGCAAGCGCAGATTTAGGACTGGAGCGCAGTTGTGCGGTAGCATCGTGGGAGAAACAGAAGCAAGGAACAGGGAACGGCTTTTTAAGAAAAGCAGACTGTCGAGCGGAGCTACTTTCGCAGAGTTTGACACGATGGACAATGCCGAACTTAAAGCGGCTAAGAACCTAGCACAGAGATGCGCCCGGGAAGGGTTAGGACTAATCATAGGCGGCGGCGTAGGTTGCGGCAAGACGCACCTAGCGACAGCGATTGCAATGGAGTGCATGGCACACGGGTACACGGCTATATTCTATCTTGTCCCGGAATTGTTCGACCAGATGAGAAAAGAGGTTGGAGCAGGGTCTACCACCACTCTCGATTATGTTAAGGACGTGGACTTACTTATCCTAGATGACCTCGGAGTTGAGCGCAACAATGAATGGACAGAAGAACGCATGTACATGCTGATTGATTATCGGTACACGCATAACAAACAAACCGTTATCACTACCAATGCAACCAGCATCGACCATCTGAAAGACATGTTGGGAATAGGGTCAGACCGTATCTGCTCAAGGCTGTCTGAAATGTGCAAGATTATATGGGTCCTCAATGCAGGAGACTATAGAAAAAAACTGGCGAGAGAGGGAGGAATATAAAATTGTCGAGAACTAAGATTGCGACACGACACCGCTACACAACGGATGATGGCAAAGTGATAGGGATAGGCAAGAGACGGCACAAGAGTGATGTTGAGACAATATTCAGGATAGGTGTGTATAGTGCCGATAATAAATGGCTGAATCAATATTGCAAGAAGCAATTCACGGATGAACAGGAAGCACAGAACTGGCTTGACGATTACGCAGATGCCGCAGGGTTTAGGATAGTGAATACCTATAAGGCAAAAGGATATATACCGGCGGATGCTTTAGTTTGTCCTATGTGCGGCAGAAGGTTTGATAAGAGAGAGGGACGCAAGAGAGCCTGTTAGTAAAGAAGATGGGGGGAAACGACAATGAAGGGTTACAGTTTGAACACAGCAGAACCCGTTGGCAATGGAGATGAGAAGGGAGAAATAACAATGAAGGGGTATAAAGGATTTAATCCAGACTGGACATGTAAGTTGGAGGTGATTGACGTGGAGAAGAGACCATTGTACAAAGGCAAGGCGCACGACAACAAGTGGCACATAGGTTCACTGGTATGGACAACAAACAACAAGAAGAACCAACAGTCGTGGATAGTCTCTATTAGTAGTTCAATCGGCGGTTGGCTGATGCTCCATCATAGGCTTCTGGTTGACCCTGAGACAATCGGGGAGTTCACCGGGTACATCGACCGCTCTGGGCATAAGGTATTCACGGGGGATATCGTAAGTGCGTTCACGTACAACAAGTACGGGAAGCAAGAATATACAGGTAAAATCTTCTGGAATAAATTCCGCTATGCTTTCTGCCTTATGACAGAGAAGGGGGAAATCTTTCAACTGAACGAAATAATTAGCATGTCAATTATAGGAAATATTCATGATGAGGAGGGTGCGGAGTGAGCGGAATAAACACAGAAGAAGCATACTGGAACGAGCGATTTAACATAGAACAACATCACATGAGAATTTATTACGACACTATATGTGAGCAACAACTTCTACCAAGCACTAACTTTAAGCCCAAAATTTATAAAGATGGCAATATGTGGTGCGCCTTATATGGTGATAGTATACAAGAGGGCATTTGCGGATTTGGAGAGACCCCGGAAAAGGCAGTAGAGGCTTATAACAGGGCGTGGAGAAAGAAGGAGGGGGCGGAGTGAACACCGACTCCTGCGCCACCTGTGCACACAGCACCCCAAGCGACTATGGTGGTTGGGTATGCGTACACCCCGAGCTGTTGGACAGCGGGGTTGTACTGACGGTAGGGGATGATGAGGTTTGTTATGACTGGAAGGAGATAGAGACAGAATGACTGACCATCCAATACTTTTCAGCGGGCCGTGGGTGTGGGTAGTTGAGTTTGAAAGGGATGCGCCATGATTACTTCTGGGCTTTTCACATCTCAAACGGACGAATGGGAAACTCCACAATGGCTATTTGATAAGCTCAATAAAGAGTTTAATTTTTCCCTTGACGTATGCGCAAATCAAGAAAATGCAAAATGCAGTAAATATTTTGACAAGACAGCGGATGGGCTTACTCAAGAATGGATAGGCATATGCTGGATGAATCCACCTTACGGGCGGCAGATTGGCAAGTGGATCAAAAAAGCTTATGAAAGCTCATTGCGAGGGGCAACAGTTGTATGCCTATTACCTGCAAGAACAGATACAAGCTGGTGGCATGATTACTGCATGAAAGGCGAAATAAGATTCTTGCGGGGAAGGCTTAAATTTGGAGATAGCAAAAACAGTGCTCCGTTCCCAAGCGCAATTGTGATATTCAGGGGAATCAGTTAAGGGAGGCGAACGCTACGTTTAAATATCATCGGTTGCTTAAAAAGGTGCGTTTCGGCAAACGGATTATATCAAGGGTGAAGGAATAGGAGGGGTAGGGATGAGCCTACTTGATAAATGTGTTATACCGACGATTCGTTGTCCGAAATGCAAGAGGTATAGCGAGATTGTTAATGTCAACATTGAGCGTCCAACAATATGGGAACACGTTTTCATGCAACTTCCCGGATGTCCTCACTGCGGTCATGTA
>Ga0116170_10006331_pt1 | contig 10401 bp, 7 predicted proteins | sample AD_JPNHW1_MetaG_FD_89797 | JGI IMG/M metagenome (GOLD analysis project Ga0116170, IMG submission 89797) | Active sludge microbial communities of municipal wastewater-treating anaerobic digesters from Japan - AD_JPNHW1_MetaG | ecosystem: Engineered > Bioreactor > Anaerobic > Digestate | place...
AATTCCTCAATAGTCGTTGATTCCATAACTTCTGGAAAAAGCAAATCTTCATTACGACACAGACAAACCGTTTGAGTAAAAGCCATTTGAGCGTCCGATTCATTAGAAAAGGCCAAATAAAGGTTTGGGTTAAGCATTACACCACGCCCTAAAACTCCCATATTGGTTTTGTATATTCCTTTTTCACATTTAGCCTCAAATCCTCCTTTTGACCATGTACGTTCTTGTTGCACATCAATTCCACAATAATTAATTCGATGCCGAACAATTTTTTGTATTATTCCATCTTGATCAAGTAATTCAGGAAATAGTTTCTTTTCAATTCCTTCAATGATTGAAGGAGTCAAAAACTGTTGGCTAAATGTTTCGCTATCTCTCACTGCTGTCCATGGCTTTATAAAACCAAAAGGACCAGAATATTTTACCACATAATACATTTTCATTCTTTTAATTCACTATAAGGTTTTAATCCAGTCAATCCTGTTAATCCTGTAATCCTGTCCATCTTCCTACATTATCGCTCCCAGCCCAATCCCTGTAGAGTTTCCCAGTCCAACGTTCCATGCAAACAGCTTTGTCTCCGGTTTGCCTTTTATTATCACCGGACACCAGCTGCATTTGTTCATTGTTCCGTTATAGTTGACCATCTTACTGCCTGCTCTGCGGTAGCTCAGGTCAAAACTCACTTTAAGGCTTTCATCCTCAATACCTGACTCTTTCATCTTCGTCTTTAATGTCTCTTTCAGATATTCCCCGGCCCTCGGATCATCATAAAGAATATGATCTATCTTTTCTCCATTCCTCCGCTTAATAAAGATGGGACTGCACGGATAAAACAGATCCTGCTGCGCCAGATCCGGATCATCAACCAGCTGAACTTCCCTGACTTCCATACCGCAAAACATTGACCGATCGGTCATCACTCCGCTGACAAGACGCTTTGCCACATCAGGCTCATGGGCACTGAAAAAGAACGATGCACCATTATCAAACCGGAGTCCATTTTTTGTTTTCCGACCACCTTGTATACGTGAAAAGGAATACAATGAGATCTTCCCGTGTTCTCCATTCTTACCCAACCATTTATAAACAGTTCCGGATAATAAATGCTGATGATCAAAAGGTATCTCCTTTTCGGGGACACTAACCAATAAAACAATTCTCATATTATTCGTTTTAATTCTGACTAACAACAAAAAGACAAAAACAGCTCAGATTCTGCACATTGCCCTCCCATTCAAAAAAAATCCCGATTATTGTAGTTTTTGATTCTTAAATTTAAACAAACTTCTTTTGTCTATCAACATAAAAACAAAATAGATATGAACAGATTACATTTGCTATATCTGAATAACTATCTTATCTTTATTTACTTATGCCATCTCATAATACACCTTCATCTTCACCCTGTGCCATTCCTCTGATTCCGGGTTGATTTTTATTATCCGTCCTTTCACTTCTATATTCTGGTCCATCATACGGGCAACTACTCTGTTCTCCTCGCGGGGAAGATATCCAAGCTTATTGCTGCCGTGATAAACCTCAACTGCATAACAGTCGTGCCGGTTTTCAGCCTCACGCTTTAGAATGAGACTATCGTTCACTCTTAACTGATTTTCAATTTCAGCTCCTCTGTAATACTGAAACCCGGCTATATACCTGGAGGTTAACCGCACCTCCCGTTTGCCGGCAGCTTTCTTTTCAACATGGCTGCCTAACAAAAAAATCGATGAGCCACCTAATAATAATTGTTTCAGAAAATCGATCCTGTTCATATCATAAAGAATTTTCAGTATCAAATTTCTGTTCCCTGACTCCCGGATTCGCGAAGTCTTATAAAAAAAGATTACATTTTTTTACTTTTTCTTTCAGATATTCCATAAATCCTTTGTCTCCAACCGGCTTTATATCCTCCGGCAATCCCATGACAAAACGTCCGGGACCTTCGTATTTTGCGACCTTCACTCTCAATATATATTTATTCCCTTCTGTTTTTGTAAGACAACGCCCTGCCAGAGGATATTCCTCTACCAGAAGGTTTCTTGCCTTAAGGGTTAACAGACATTCCAGCTCTTTATCCAGATCTCCGGTGTTGCGGAATATATCGACAGGTTTCGAACGATGAAGATGCTCATACTCCCACCCTATTGGTGATTCAGTTACATCTTCAATTCGGCAGACCTTAAACTGCCTGTTTTGCTTAAGGTCAACATCAAAAGCCCATACAAGGTTGAAATCTTCTTTAAACTCGAAAGGTTCAACCAGCCTGTCTTTCACTGTCTGACTGTTTCCTGATGCATAGTTTCTGAGCAGAATCTGTTTCTTCTCCTTCTTTGCTTTCCATAATGTCTGCACTATTGCAGGTTTCTCTTTTTTAATGTACGACTCTATGGTTTTATCGTGGTTAAGGAATAAAGTCAGCTTCTGTTTCAGGTGTAATGAACATGGATTATTCTCATCAAGATTGTCAATGCTTTTTGAAAGAATATATCCTTCTTCCTCTGAAAAGTGCAGTACATTCAATAAGACCTGATGGTCCTTGTCGTGATATTCAATCCAGTATCTGCCATCTTTCTGATGCACATCAAAGCCGGTGTTAATAAGAGAATTACGGTAACTGTAAAAGGCCGAATCCCTTATTCCAAGAAAAGAGATGCATTCTTCTTTGGTTTTCGGATAACTGTTTGATAGAAACAATATCAGACGTAATAATCTTTCTGTTTTAGATTCCGGCCGCATTGTTGTTTAACATTGATTTTTAAAAGTAATAACATAACCCAACTAAAACAATGATAAACCAGCATTTTATTTTTGATAACAGATTCATCTTTTTTCGGATAAAATCATGGATAAACATAATCTGCCTAAGTAGAATTAATCTTTCTGCTTCTGTAACTATGAAAAAAATATAATTTAGCAGTCTTGTTATAAGACTCATTGAAACATTAACAAAAAATGCCTAAACAATTAAAGTCTATCAACTCCATGAAAAAAACATACACAATACTCTTTCTTCTTCTGATTGCACTGACACTGAACCTGCCGGCCCAGAACAAGCTCTTTAATGCCGATGATTATCTGAACATGGACCTGCGTCCAAAAAGTATTAATAATCTTTCGTGGAGAGGCAATCAGGATGTTTTCACTTTCATTGAGAATAACGCCTTACTGCAAAGGAGCGCCACCAACACGTCAAAAACAGATACCATCATTAACCTTGTTAACCTGAACAGAAAACTGAATGATCTTAATCAAAAGGAAATAAAGAGTTTCCCAAAAATAACCTGGATGGATGATAGTAGCTTTTATTTCATCAACCAGTCTATGATCTTTAAGTACAACTGCCTGACTGCTTCACTAATTAAAACTAATGAGTTTGATAAAGACGGGGAAAATATAACCATCGACAACAAAACGTTACGCGTTGCATACACTATTAACAATAATCTTTATGTGGCAGTTGACGGGGTGACAATACAGGTCACTGACGAAAAGAACAGCGATATTCTCTCCGGACAGGTTCCTTCGAGAAATGAATTCGGAATTGATGCAGGCAGCTATTGGTCTCCCGACGGAAAGCGTCTGGCCTTTTACAGAATAGATCAAAGTGAGGTGACCGATTATCCACTTGTTAACATATATGACCGTATTGCGCAAGCCTCACCGGAGAAATATCCTATGGCAGGAATGAAAAGCCAGAAGGTTAAGCTTGGAATTTTTAATCCTGATGTCAACGAGATTGTCTACCTGCAGACCAACGGACCCGAAAACCAGTATCTCACCTCTGTAACCTGGGATCCTGCTTGCAGGTTCATATATGCAGGAATACTCAACCGGGATCAGAATCATTTATGGATGAATAAATATGAATCCGGGTCAGGAAAATTTGTAAAAACTTTGTTTGAAGAGACAAACGACAGATATGTTGAACCCATGCACGGACTCTCTTTTTTAAAATCGGATATATCGAAATTTATCTGGCAGAGCCGCCGTGACGGATGGAACCACCTTTATCTCTATAATACTGAAGGATTATTACTTAAGCAGATTACTGCCGGTCAATGGGAGGTAACTGAATTTCTGGACAGTGATATACATGACAGATCAGTTTATTATGAGTCCACGATGGAAAACCAGGTCGAAAGACACCTGTATAAGACTGACATTAAAACGGGAAAAATCGAAAAGATAACCGGTACCGAAGGAGTACACCATATAACAGCTGCCCCGGGAATGAACTTTTTTATTGATGTCTTCAGTAGTCCTGCTATGGCCCGTGCCTACTATCTGATTGATCAGAAAGGAGAAAAGCTTGCTGTCCTGAATGAAGATGCAAATCCATACAAAGACTATAAGATTGGGGAAATGTCAATTTTCACCATAAAAGCTGATGATGGCCTCACTGATCTCTATTGCCGTCTCATAAAACCAGTTGATTTTGATCCGGCAAAAAAATATCCGTCATTGGTTTATGTCTATGGCGGACCACATGCCCAGATGATAGAAAAATCATGGACCGGAGGTGCCGGGTTCTGGCTGAATATGATGGCACAACAGGGATATGTGATCTTCACCCTTGACAACCGCGGTTCGGCAAACCGTGGATTTGAGTTTGAAAGTATAATCCACGGGCATCTGGGTGATTTAGAAATTGCCGACCAGATGACAGGTGTAAAGTATCTGAAATCGCTCTCTTATGTCGATACCACACGGATAGGTGTTGATGGATGGAGCTATGGAGGTTTCATGACCGTTTCGCTTATGCTGAGAAACCCGGGTGTATTTAAAGTTGCCTGTGCCGGAGGCCCGGTAATAGACTGGAAATGGTATGAAGTAATGTATGGCGAGCGTTACATGGACACCCCTATGGAAAATCCGGATGGATATAAAAAAGCCTCACTATTGAATTATGTCGGCAATCTTCAGGGAAAATTACTGATCATTCACGGAACCAATGATAACACTGTAGTCTGGCAGAACAGCCTTGCTTTTCTTGATGAATGTATAAAACAGGGAAAACAGGTGGACTATTTTGTATATCCGGGTGCTGAGCATAATATGGTTGGAAAAGCCAGGGTTCACTTGTTTGAAAAAATAACAGGATATTTTAATGACTATCTGAAGCAGACAAAATAGATTCAATATTTAATAAATAAATCGCATTTACCGGGAACAAATATGCCATATTAGTTGTTAATTGATTAACAATTAATATCATGCTTATGATAACAACATCCATTTTCCCGGGAAGATATGTTCAGGGTGCAGGAGCTGCGCAAAAACTGGGCATCGAAATGAAAAGGTTCGGCAAAAAGGGTTATATGATATACGACCCATTCGTTTATGACAACATCCTGCAAGGCTTCCGTAAACAGATGGAGGCTGAAGTGGCAGTCACTACGGAGCGGTTCGAGGGAGAATGTTCTGATGAGGAGATATCACGACTGACAATAGCGGCAAAAAATGCCGTATGCGAGTTCGTTGCCGGTATAGGAGGCGGCAAAACTCTTGACACCGCTAAAGCTGTGGCCCATTCAGTTGGGAAACCTGTTATTATCGTTCCGACGCTTGCCTCAACCGATGCACCCTGCAGCGCTTTGTCAGTGATATATACACCAAAGGGCGAGTTTAAACGGTACCTGTTCCTGCCTAAAAATCCTGATCTGGTGCTCGTCGATACCGAAATTGTTGCACAAGCTCCGGCCCGCTTTCTCAGGTGTGGTATAGGTGATGCTCTTGCCACCTGGTTTGAGGCTGACTCCTGCCACCGTACCGTATCTGCTAACATGACCGGAAATCCCGGATCAATGACGGCTATTGCCCTGGCACGTTTGTGTTATGATACGTTATTTGAGTATGGTGAGGCTGCCATGGTGTCAGCCGGGGCTCATGTTGTAACACCTGCTCTTGAACATATTGTGGAAGCCAACATCCTGCTGAGCGGACTTGGTTTCGAAAGCGGTGGCCTTGCCGCCTGTCACGCTATACACAATGGGCTCACAGTTCTAAAAGAAACTCATCATCTTTTTCATGGAGAAAAAGTGGCCTTCGGTGTGCTTGCAACTCTGTTTCTCACCGACCGGCCTGCCGATATTATTGATGATGTTTATACCTTATGTTTGGCTGTCGGCCTGCCTGTCACATTTGAAGAAATGGGAATGAAAGATCCTTCAGATGAAAGTCTGATGCTTGTAGGGGAAGCCTCGTGTGCCGAAGGTGAAACAATACACAACGAAGCAGGTGAAATAACCCCAAAAGCAGTGGTGGCTGCATTGCGTGCTGCTGACGGAGAAGGACGACGAAGAAAAAGCATGTTGAAATAATCAGAATCCCAGATGTATCTCGCTGACTGACTTTATTGCCCTGTCGGAAAAAAAATCGCATGCCGGAAAGACTCTGAACAGACCTCCATCCTCTTCCGGTTTGGTTTTGATCAGAAGGAATTCCTGCTGATCATTACGGTTGAACAGTTCGGAATAAGTAACAGCGCACCGGTAACCATCGATACCTGCAAAACACATTATTCCCGACTGCAGGTTTTCCCTGCTGAAAGGATAATATTTCAGGAGAAGATCTTTCAGAGGAACTCCTGTAAATGGAGATGTGCTGTGAATTCCTCTTCCCCTGCCATAGAATATTGTGTTAAAAGTCTCTGTATTAACATCTTCAGGAAGATCAACTATCTCTCCTGCAGGTTTTGAAAAGCTGAAAAGCTTTATTTGGGATGAGTACAAAGGAGATAAATCCTTTGTTACAACAAAAGACTTTGGAAATGTTTTAACTGTGATTTTTACCGGTGATGAGATATTTCTTTCGGTGACAAGATCACTTGCTGCCACAATCCTGCTCTCAGCCGGAAGAGGCCACAGATCTTTCGTCTTGGAAGGAACTATCCTCGATACTCCTGTTGCTATTATGATCTTATGAAGATTGTTCGGATAATAAATCTCTCCCCAGCTGAAGACAACCTTTTCTCCCAGTTCATTTTCTACTTCAACATAAACATCAATGATTGGTCTGAATTTATCACTATTCGACTTTTTAAGTATCATTTTGTCAAGGATGTCGAAAAGAGAATAACCATCGTACCTGTAAGCACCTACGAACCTGTCGCCGCCGGTACTATCAAGAAGTGTCTCCTTCACTATAACGGAATGTACCGGAAGAGCTGAAAAATCGACCTTCCCCGGATTTTCAACTTCTCCCTCAACTTTCAGTTCCTTTACCGGAAGGGAATAAGTTTCAGTATTATCATAAAAGTTATTGGTCATGTCTGATGTGTCTGTCAGTTGTACTGCCGCCTGGTTTGATACAGTAGATTTCGTTTTAGTCTGATTGTTACACGAAATCAAAATTAAGAAAACAGATAGAATGAAAAACAGATGTTTCATGGGTTTAGGGGTTAATTATGAGTTAAGTTCATTTCGGGTTGTCAGTAAACCATGTTGTTTCATCGGGCCATGCAACAAGTTTTCCGTTTGTCTTAATCGACGGGCGCTGGGCATCAACACTGCGAAGATATGTTCCGAGTTTAACAGCCAGTTCCTTTACTCTTTCAGGTTGCCTATCAGCCAGGTTATTATGTTCGCCAATATCTTCACGGATATTAAACAATTCAAAATGTCTGTCTTCCCAATAGTATATCAATTTCCAGTCTTCACTGCGTATGGTACTTGTGGTTCCTATACCGGGCCCTGTTGGTCCCCAGTTATTGGGAAAGTGCCAGAAGAGATCTCGGTTCAGGGCAGTAGTGCCTTTTTGCAACAACATTGGTACAAAACTCTTCCCATCAATGGTTTGGACTGTTTTGTAATTTTTAACCTGTGCCATCTCGAGGATTGTCGGGAAAAAATCTTCAATAAGCAGATAATCATCACATTTAGATCCGGGTTTAACTTTACCCGGCCATTTTACTATCATCGGTTCCCTGATACCTCCTTCATAAGCAGATCCTTTTCCACTGTTTAAAGGTTTATTATGAGTATGCAATTCACCCGCGCGCGGACTCAGACTAAAGCCACCGTTATCAGACATGAAGAGGATTATAGTGTTCTCTGTCAAACCATTTTTATCAAGATAAATCATCAGATCATTAAGGCTTTTATCCATTCCTTCAACCATTGAAGCATATCTTGCTTCCATCTCAGGTAGTCCTTTATCAATATATCTCTGATAAAATCTCCGGTCAGCATACAGAGGAATATGTACAGCATAATGTGCCATGTACAGGTAAAACGGCTTCACTGAGGTTTTTGCCCTGTCAAGAGCTTTTACAGCTTCCCGGGTTAAAGCTTCAGTAAGGAAAATCGTATCACCATGATACTGTTCAAGCCCGGGAACACCCCAGGGAAGGGTGTGCCCTCCCTTTACTTTGTTCCCGAAGTTTTCTGTGCCCCAATAGCTTCCCGGGCCTCCTGCAGCATGTCCTGCAATGTTGATATCAAATCCGCAATTCAAAGGATTGGCAGCCGGCGTTGTCATGGCACCGAAATGTGCTTTTCCGCAATGGATGGTAAAATAGCCATTGTCCTTCAGTATCTGTGGCAGCATTCTTGCATAGACTGAATGAGTTATTGTATCAACCGGTTGTACTCCGTTTACGTTCCAATCAGGAAAGGCCAGATTATCACTTTTACCGTCCACAGAAGCATTCCTCTCCAGGGTCCAATTGGTTACTCTGTGACGGGCAGCATTCATTCCTGTCATTAAGCTGACGCGGGAAGGCGAACTGACGCTTGAAGCATATGCCTGGGTGAATATCATCCCTTCACTTGCAAGCCGTTCCATCGCCGGGGTCACATACCGTTCGTTCAATGGGGTTTTTTCCTTCCAGAAAGGTACCGATGTATCCTGCCAACCCATATCATCAACAAGAAACATGATAATATTAGGCTTCTTAATGCTCTTCTGCTCGTTGCTGCAAGCAGTAAAAGCCGACATCACCGAAGTGGCGAGTAAACTCAGACCAGCAGGGCGCTTCAAATAATTCCAGCTATTCATATTCTTATCCTGCTATTTGATTAAATATTATCAATAAATAAAAAATATCATGAGGACATCTCTTCCACTTATTCAGGTTCTGATTCAGATCACTCTATTATTGCAACAATTATATCCATCACATTAGTCATTGTGGGACCGGTAATTATTTGTCCGCCTGCTTTTTTAAAGAAATGATAAGAATCAAAATCCTCCAGGTATTTTTTTGGATCAATATTATCCAGCAGAGCATCGCGGACTGTAAAGGAGTCAACAACAGCTCCTGCCGCATCTGTTGGACCATCAGTACCGTCAGTTCCTGCTGAGAGTATTGTAATCCCACGGTTGTTGTCAAGAAGTGATGCACACAATAATGCCAGATGTTGATTTCTTCCACCCCTGCCTTTACCTGTCATTTTTACTGTTGTCTCACCTCCAAATAAAAGGCAGACCGGCTTTATTTCTTCCTTATCGTTTTTATACTTCAACGATGTTTCAATGATATACTCAGCAATAGTGTTAACATCGCCCTGAAGCTGATCATCAATGATGACCGGGTTAATATTATATTCCCTCGCTTTCTGACAGGCCGCCTCCAATGCCAGGCGATTGGTTCCGATCAGAATGTTATATGTTTTTTCAAAAACAGGGTCGCCCTGCTTAGGGGTTTCCTCTTTTATACCAGCCTCACCGGCATTCAGATAATCTAAAATTCCGGCAGGAGTTGATTTTACCAGATCGAACTTGCCCAGAACATCAAGCGCCTGCTTAAAAGAAGTAGTATCGGGGGTTGTTGGTCCGGAAGCAATTACATCGGGTGGATTGCCCGGAACATCTGAAAGAATAAGGCTTACCATCGTTGCTGGATACACTTTCCTGGCCAATTGTCCTCCCTTGACTTTTGATAAATGTTTTCGTACGGCATTAATCTCCTTAATACAGGCTCCGCAGTTAACAAGGAGGTCATTCATTATCATCATCTCTTCAGGAGAAGATCCATCGGGAAAATCAGAAAGAAGAGCTGAGCCTCCACCCGATAAAAGACAAATGACAAGATCGCTCTCCTCAGCATTACCGGCAATTTTCAATATCTCTTCAGTTGCTTTAAATCCGTTTAAATCGGGAACAGGATGTCCTGCTTCCGTTACATCAATATATTTCAGCATACACGAATGGCCATATTTGACAACTATATGACCTCCTGTTATACGGGGACCAAGTATCTTTTCGACCGCTGCAGCCATCAATGCACTGGCTTTCCCTGCGCCAATAACATATATATTCCTTATGTCTTCAAGAGAAAACTTTAATGTACCAATAGTCAGGTAACCATCATCCAGCTTCATGGATCGCATTATCAGCTTTTCAGGAAGGACACAATCGACTCCTGCCCTGAAAATATGATCGGCCATTGTTTTGTGA
>Ga0116170_10006334_pt1 | contig 10398 bp, 7 predicted proteins | sample AD_JPNHW1_MetaG_FD_89797 | JGI IMG/M metagenome (GOLD analysis project Ga0116170, IMG submission 89797) | Active sludge microbial communities of municipal wastewater-treating anaerobic digesters from Japan - AD_JPNHW1_MetaG | ecosystem: Engineered > Bioreactor > Anaerobic > Digestate | place...
CAGGTCCGCGAAGAAATTCTCCAGCCCTTCGCCCATGAACAGTTTCCGCTGGCCGGCGGGCGCGCCGCCGGCATAGGAGCCCAGCCCCCCCACGAAAATTTTAACGTAGTCCCGGATCTCGCCGCGGATTATGCAGCCCAGCAGGCGCAGTTCTTCGCAGATGGTGCCGGTAAGGGCCGGGGACTTGTCGCCGCTGAGCACTTTGGCCAGGTCGGCGCGCACGCGGTTGAGCGGGGAGGACTGCAGCGCCGGGTCGCAGAGCTTGCCCAGGCTGATCTTGGGGATGCTGAAGCGGATATAGCGCTGGCAGGAATTGTAGAAACTGTCCTTGGTGTAATTGTGCGGGCCTATGTTCAGCGCGCGCGGGATGAAGAAATAAGTCTCCACCGCGTAGGAGCTGCGCGCGGATTCGTCCAGGTCCAGGTCCAGCTTGATCTCGAACCGGTGCCGGTCGTGCAGTTTAATGCGGGAATCGAGGATATCGCTTTGGTCTTCAATCATAATAGCGGCTTGCGGCTACGCGCCTCCCTTACTTGTCGGGGTGGAACTTGTCGTGCGCCCTTTTAACGTCGCCCTTGTCGATGTGGGCGTAGATCTGCGTGGTGTTGAGGCTGGTGTGCCCCAGCATTTCCTGCACCGAGCGCAGGTCGGCCCCGCCCTGCACCAGGTGGCTGGCGAAGGTGTGGCGGAATAAATGCGGGTGCGGCTTTATCTCCACCCCCGCCGCTTTGCCCAGCGCCACGATATCTTTCCACATCATCACGCGGCTGAGTTTTTTTCCGTCGCGGTTCAAAAAAAGTTCGGCCGCGACTTCCCGCCCGCCGAACTTCATTTCCCTGGCGGCCAGATAGTCTTTAAGCCGGGCCAGCGCGGCCGGGTTCACCGGCACCAGGCGCTCTTTGGAGCCCTTGCCGAAAACCCGCAGCCAGCCCTGCTGGAAATTAACGGATTCCAGCCGCAGCCCCAGCAGTTCCGAAACCCGTATGCCCGAGGCGTAGAACAGTTCCACGGCGGCCGCCGCCCGCGCGCCGGCATAGCTTTTGCCGGCCGGGTAGGCCAGCAATTGCTCCATATCGCGGCGGTTTAAAAAGCGGGGTATCTTGCGCGGCAGCCGGGGCGCCCTGAAGTTGGCCGTGGGGTCCTTGTGCGTTTTCCCTTCCAGCCGCTGGTAGCGGTAGAAAGCCCGGATGGCCTCAGTCTTGCGGAAGATGGAGGCGGGGCCCAGCTTGCGTTCTTTCTTTAAAGACCAGAGGTATTCTTCGAGGAATTGCGCCTCGGCCAGTTCCGGGGAGGTTTTACGCTTTTCGCAGTAGGCCAGAAAAGCGGCCACATCCCCGGTATAGGCCAGGCAGGTATTGCGCGACAGCCCGCGCTCCAGCGCCAGGTGGCGCTGGAAATCAGCCGCCAGCGGGAGCATGTTTATTTCTTCGCCGCCTTTTCCTTGCGCTCGGCTTTTTCGGCCGCTCTTTCCGCGGCTTTTTCTTCCGCCTTCGCGTCGTTAGCGGCGTTGGCGGCAGCCGTGGGCTTAAGCCCGGGCAACAGGAACCTGTTCCGGAGCTCTTTTTCTATTTCCGCGGCCTTGTCCTTGTTCTGCTTAAGGTAGATCTTGGCGTTCTCGCGGCCCTGGCCCATGCGGTCGCCGTTGTAGATGAACCAGGAGCCGCTCTTTTCCAGCAGGCCGGTCTCTACGCCCATGTCCAGCAGGCAGCCCTCGGCGGAAATGCCTTCGCCGTTGACCATTTCGAACTCGGCCTGGCGGTAGGGGGGCGCCACTTTGTTCTTTACCACTTTCACGCGGATGCGGGCGCCGGTCACCACATCGCCGGCCTTGATGGTCTCTATCTTGCGTATGTCCATGCGCACCGAGGCGTAGAACTTCAGCGCCAGGCCGCCCGGGGTGGTTTCCGGGTTGCCGAACATCACGCCTATCTTGTGGCGCAGCTGGTTGATGAAGATGATGGAGGTTTTGCTGGAGGACACGATGGAGGTGAGCTTGCGCAGCGCCTGGCTCATCAGCCTGGCCTGCAGGCCCACGTGCGTGTCGCCCATCTCGCCTTCGATCTCGGCCTTGGGGACCAGCGCGGCCACCGAGTCTATCACTATAATGTCCACCGCGCCGGAGCGCACCAGCTTTTCGGTGATCTCCAGCGCCTGCTCGCCGGAGTCCGGCTGCGAGATCAGCAGATTGTCCACGTCCACGCCCAGCTTCTGCGCGTACACGGGGTCCAGCGCGTGCTCGGCGTCTATGAAAGCCGCCAGGCCGCCTTTTTTCTGCGCCTCGGCCACCACGTGCAGCGTCAGTGTGGTCTTGCCGGAGGCTTCAGGCCCGTAAATTTCCATGATGCGCCCGCGCGGCAGGCCGCCTACGCCCAGCGCCAGGTCCAGGCTCAGCGCGCCGGTGGGGATCACCTCTATCTTCATGCGGGCGCTGCGGTCGCCCATCTTCATGATGGCTTCCTTGCCGAAGCTCTTCTCTATCTGCGCCAGCGCCACTTCCAGCGCCTTGTTCTTTTCGTCTTGTCCCATATGTAAAACCTCCGTAGCTAAATTTTCCTATGTTTAGTTTACATTACCAACCCGACAAAGGTGTGTCGGGTTGCCGGGGCTGTTTTTTTTGCCCGGCAGGGCTCTGCCCGCAGTATTATGTTAACCTTCTTACATTATAAGAAAAAACGGCCAAGGCGCGTAATATACGCCTTGGCCGCAGCGGGCCCGCCGGGAGGCTTAGCGCGCGTTCATCGTGAACTGCTTTATCACCTTGTCGCTGCTGCCGCGGAAGTAAATTTCCAGCTGCCAGATCAGGAGCTTCTGGCCCATGAAATTGTCATTGTAATCGCTGCGCCCGTCCCAGAATACCTGGTTCTCGCCCTTGGCGGTATTGCCGTCCATTTCTTTGAGCACTTTGCCGTAAGCGTTGTAGACGGTGATATGCACCTGGTCGGCCGGCTGGATCAGGGTGTAGGTGAGCGTGGTGCCGTTGCCCTGCTGGAAGGGGTTGGGGTAATTGCCGGCGGTTTCCACCACGCCGAATACCGCGTCGCCCTGCAGGGCGGCCATTATCGAAACTATGGTGGCGACATACTGCTTATTGTCCGCAGCCGCGTCCACCGTGCCGGTTATGCCGTCCCGGGAGGAGAGGAGCTCTAAGCCCGCTTCGGAAACGGCGTAGCGCTGGCCGCGGATGCCGCCCTTTATCAGCAAATTAACCGGGGTGACGGCGCCGTTGGCGCCGGCGAAAGAGCCGGTTACTTTATAGTTGATGGTATAGCGTTTCACCAGCAGTTTGGTGGCGCCGGCTTCATAGGTGAAATCCTGGCTCAGCTGGTTGCGGGTAAGGCTGCCGGTGAAGTTGGCCTGGTCCACCCAGCCGGAGAAGCTGAAGTCGCCGTCGAAATCGCGGTAGCCGCTGATCTGCACGTTCTGGGTGAAATCGCCGAGGGAGAAGCCGGAGCGGCTGTAATTGCTGATGCGGAAATCGAGCCGCGCGCTGACCGCTTTCATGGCGGGCGCGGAGGGCTGCGTTATTTCCTGTTTGTCCTGGGGAAGCTGCGAAAGGGCGGAATCGCCCGCTATTGCCGTCGTTGAACCAAATACCAGTATAGCCGCGAAGAAAGATAAACCTTTGTGCATGCCGCCTCCTTAGAACCCTGCTATTACAATAATAGTATAAGGGTTCCTTCAGCAGCGGAACAGAGCCTAAAGGCCATAAAAAAGATGGGCCTTTTGGTCTTGGCGGTGCGCAGAGCGGCCGCTGCAAGTCAGCCGGCTGTTTTCCGGACCACCACGTCCACGCGCCTGTTGTCGGCGCTCTCGGGGGCAGCGGGGTTGTCCGCGCCGAGGCCTTCAGGCGTGAGCCGCAACGGGGCGATGCCGGAATCTACCAGGTAAGCGCGGACGCTCTCGGCCCTGGCCCTGGACAGGGCGACTTTATCCGCCGCGGTTTCGCTGAGATCCGCGTAACCCCTGATCACGATCGCGTTCCTGGAATAGGTTTTCAGGAAGACGGTTATTTTACGCAGGGCAGGCAGCGCTTCCCCGGGGATGCGCGCCTCGCCCGGGCGGAAGGCGATATTCCCGCCCAGGCTGATCACCAGCCCCTCGGGCGCATAGTTGAATTTCAATTCGCGCGCCGAAAGCTGCGCTATTTCAGGCGGGGTAAAAAGGCTGAAGGTGACGCTCCTCGAAGCGTGGGGGATCTTATCCGGGCCCATCCAGGCCAGCCTCGCGCTGTAAAAACCGCTGGGCAGCGGCTCGCCGTCTTCGGACAGGCCGTACCAGGGCAGCACGTCCCCGGGAAGCCTGCCCTTGCCCTGCACAAAACTTACCTTGTGCCCGCCCTGGTCCAGGATCTGGAGCTGCCAGGCCCGGAATTCGCCCAGCGCCTGCGTATCTACCGGGGTAAGCCCGCCGAAATCCGGATCTTCGCTGAGTACGGAAAATCTGACCGGCGGCTCGTCCAGGTCGGGCGAAGGGGTGAGCTTTTCCATGGCCACCAGCGCCAATTGCCTGGCGCCGGGCCCGAACAAGGCGGTATGCGTTACGCTCACATGCAGCAGGATCAGAACGGCCGATAGTACCGGCGCCAGCGACAACTTTGTGAAATGTTTATTCATAAAGGCCCGAACCTTTGCCCTTTAGGGGAAAAGCGGTATCTTTGCCGTGCGGACGTCTGCCGTCCCGCGCCGGCAGCCGGCGCTGGCGGTGTTGCGTATATTGTGTGCCCCGGCCCCTGTCCTCGTTGCCCGCGGCGTATCGTTATGCCAAATACATGGCACAGCCCGGTCCTGGCTAAGGCCGGACCGGACGACTCGCCGCGCGGAACTTGATGTAAGACTCCCCTGCACACATTGTAATTTACGGCGGCGCGGGAAACAATAGCTCAAAAGGGTTAGACAAGGATACGGCGGGCGGGCTGTCGGCCGGAACAGAAAGCCGGCGCTTCTGTTTTTGTAGAATATGGGTTCACGGCGGCAAACGCCGGAGGCTTCCGGGCGAGGATAATATGGCAGAAATAAAAACCGGTCCCGTTTCCGCTTTGAACATAAAAGGGCTGGCCAAGAGCTTCGGCCCCAAGCGCGCGGTCGACGCCCTCGATCTGGCCATCCCGGCCGGGGAATTCCACGCGCTGCTCGGGCCCAACGGCGCGGGCAAAACCACTACGCTGCGCATGGTGGCCGGCCTGCTGCGCAGCGACGCCGGCTCGGTCTCCATCTTCGGGCACGATATCGCCCTGAACGCCACGGCCGCCAAGCAGGTCACCGCTTTCCTGCCCGACGACCCGCTGCTGTACGGTAAGCTGACGCCGCTGGAATACCTGGAATTCGTGGCCGGCCTCTGGGCCATGCCCGCCGGCGCCGCCGGCGCGCGGGCCCGGGAGCTGCTGGAATGGCTGGAGCTGTGGGGCAACCGGAACGAATACGCGGAGGGTTTCTCGCGCGGCATGCGGCAGAAGCTGGCGCTGGCCGGGGCGATGATACACGAGCCGAAGCTGCTCATCCTCGACGAGCCGCTGACCGGCCTGGACGCGCGCGCCGCGCGGTCGGTGAAAGACATGCTGGCGGATTATGTGGGGCGCGGCAATACGGTGGTGCTCACCACCCACATCCTGGAGATCGCCGAGCGGCTGGCCGAGCGCATCAGCATAATCTTCGGCGGGCGCATCATAGCCCAGGGCACGCTGGACGAGCTGCGCTCCCGGGCCGGCTCGGCCCCGGGCGCCGGCGGCGCCACGCTGGAAGATGTCTTTCTGCAGCTCACGGAGCCGGCGTGAACGCCCCCGGCGGCTGGCTGTGGCTGCTGCGGCATGAACTGCGCCTGAGCTGGCGCGGCGTGGGAGGCAGCCACACCGGGCTCATCGCTTTTGCGGGCGGGCTGCTGTGGGCCGGCATGCACTGGGGCGCGTGGACGGTGCTGCCGGGCGGCTCTAAGTTCCTGCCGCTGCTGCGGCAGATGCCTGTGCTGGCCGGGGGCCTGTACTGGCTGGGCGTGTCGCTGCTGGTCTCTCAGACCATCGTGCATACCGTCAACGCCCTGATCGGCCGCGGCGACCTGGACCTGTTATTGTCCTCGCCTCTGTCCCAGCGCAATATCTTTTTGATACGCGGCCTCTCCATAGCCTTAAGCGCCTGCCTGCTGCCGGCTTTCGCGCTGCTGCCGGTGGCCCACGCCGGGCTGCTGCGCGGTTTCCCGGGGCTGCTGGCCATCTACCCGGTGGTGGCGGCCACGGGCCTGGGCAGCGCCGCGGCCGGCATGCTGCTCACCATAACGCTGCTGCGCCTGCTGGGCGCGCGGCGCGCCAGGACCGCCGCGCAGGTGCTGGCGGCTTTTATCGGCGTTATCTTTTTCCTGATCATGCAGGTCCCCAATTCCCTGCCGGCCGATACTAAACAGGCTTTGTTCGCCTGGGTGAAGACCTGGCTGCCGCACAGCGGGCTGCTCGGGCCGGGCAACCCGCTGTGGTGGCCGGTGCGCGCGGCGCTGGGCGAAGCGCTGCCGCTGCTGGCCGTTGCGGCCGCCGGCGCCGGCGGCTTCTGGCTGGTGGTCAGCCTTACCTACCGCCGCTTCATCACCGGCACGCAGGAAACCCTTACCGCGGGGCGCGCCGCTCCGGCGGCCGACGGCGGCGGCCGGCCCGTTTTCCGCGGCGGGCTGCTGCGGGTGCTGCTCTTTAAGGAATGGAAACTGGTGGCGCGGGACATGCAGGTGATCTCCCAGTCGCTGCTGCAGGTGCTGTACCTTATCCCGCTGCTGCTGATGGGCTATAAGTCCGGGCCGCATCAATTCCTGATCCCGGGGCTGGTGATGGCCACTTCCATGCTGGCCGGCAACCTGGCGTGGCTCACCGTCAACGCCGAGGACGCCCCGGAGCTGGTGGCCACCGCGCCGGTGCCCGTGGCGCGGGTGCTGTGGATAAAGGCCGCCGCCGCGGCCCTGCCGGTGCTGGCGGCGCTGCTGCCGCTGGCGGCCTGGTGGTCCGTGCGCGACGCGCGGGCCGCCGCCGCCCTGCTGCTGTGCGGCGCCGGGGGCATGGCTTGCGCCGCCGTGATACAGATCTGGAACCCTTGCGCGGCCAACCGCCGCGACCTGAAGAACCGGTACAAGCAGGGCGGGCCCGCCGGGTATATGGAATTGCTGAGCACCATGGCCTGGGCCGGTACGGCCGTCTGCCTGGGCGGCTACTTGCGCTGGCTGCCGCTGGCCGCCGCCGCCGTGGCCGCCGCCGTGCTGGCGGCGTGGCTGCTGGGCCGCGGCGCGCGCGCCGCCGTCTGGGGCTGAGCCCGCGGCGCTTGCCGCCGGGTTCAAAAAAATACCGGGGCTAGTCAGGCTTATGTCCTGAAACTCCGGTCGAAGAAAATAACAACATACTGTTTTGCTCCATTGGCCGCCGGGCAACCGCCCAGCGCGTACTTTTATTTGGGAACCATCTCTGGACGTAGGGATGATCAAACTCACTGGTGGCCATTAATTGGGGGATGTTTCCTGTGAAGCAATAAGTTTTATTTGTAAGATAAATATGTAGCTGATTCGAGGGGGATACAATGTCCGGTAAAGAAAAAATATTTGCTTTTGATATGGGCGTTGCCAGTCTGGGCATTTGTGTGCGCCAGGGGGAAGAAGTAAAACGTCTTGATTCCCTGATTATTCCGGCGGAGTATGCATCGACAAAAGATGCGGCTAATCGCCGCCGCATGATACGCACCCGTCTGGCCCATCATAAGCGGGAAGGTTGGTGGAAAAAATGCTGCTCCGAGTGCGGTATTGAAGTTTTAGAAACACTTCAGCCTATTTATGATAGTTCTGGAAAATTACTGCGGCATGTTCCAGACCCTCGGATGCTGCGAGAGTTTTCAGCCGCAGGCGATGACACGGTTTACAATTCCTCTCTATTGCGTATATCCTTGCTGCAGGGAAGAACATTGGAAAGCTGGCAGGTCTTTAAAGCCGTTTGGTCGGCAATACAGCATCGCGGTTTTTTATCAGCTGCCGAGTTGCCCTGGGCAAAGACAGCAAAAAGGAATCTGTCAGAAGAAGAGGCTGGTGCGGAAGAAGAGGGGGCAAAGGACCTGGAAGATGAAACCCGTAACGCCGTCGCGGCTGATGTGTATTTAAAGCGGCTCGCCACCTATTCCGAAGATTGTCGTTTTCCCTGTTATTACGAGGCGGAACGTATGGGGCTTTGGGATCCGCAGCATCCGCGCGATATAAAACTCAGGCATGAATTCCCCTCGCCTGAAGCTGCCAGGAACAAAGACGGGGTTAAAGTCGTAGCTTCGCGCCGGCTAATCGAGGCGGAGGTAAAACTTTTGCTCACGCAGGCGGCTAAGCAGTTCCCTAAACTCAAAGGGCGTGAGAACTATATTATGTACGGTGAGGCCGGTGTGGCTTTCCCATCCGTAGTTAAGCCGCAAGAGTGGCGGCATATCCGCGGCGGAGAAAAAGAAGCGGAGGGCATTCTGTCTCAGAAAACACCGCGTTTCGATAATCGCGCTGTTAACAAATGCTGTCTCATCCCAAGGCTTAATGTTTGTGCGGCTAAAGACGAGCTTAATAAAGAAGTCTTTTTCCTGCTTGCCTTAAAGAATATACGCTACTCGTTTGGCGATAAGCCCGATTGCGCCTTGGATCCGGCCCAGTTGAAAGAAATATATCTGGGGTTTGTTGAAAATTCCTGGCCGCAAGCCTTCCCGCTTACGGAAAACAAAAAGACTTTGGACTCCGCACAAGCGGCCTGGTGCAGCTTGCTGTTTCAGAAAGGTGTATGGAAAAAACAGTTTCATCTTACCGCTACGCAATGGCGCAAGTGGCTGGAAAATCGTATTGCCTGCGAGGTTAATCCTGCGCATCCTAAAATTCCCGCTCCGAAGATAGGCGGGCGGTCCTCATATTGCCGTCCGGCGTTACGATTGGTGAAAGAATTGTTGCTATCCGGTCAGGCTCCGTCTGATTTTTATAAGAGCAAGGTCGGCGAGGTAAACAACGAGGACTCGCGCAAGGGGCTTGTTAGAAGCGAGTATGACTTCTTGAAGAACATGGGGAATTCCTGGTATGCCATCCATATCCCGGACAACCGTCTTGCCGACGCGGAGCTGATCACCACCCCGTCCGTCCGCCAGCGGCGCATTGAGGAGATAATAAACGATGTCCGCAACCCGGTGGTACGGCATCGGCTGCATTACCTTGTAAGCCGGCTGCAAAGTATGAAAGATGCGCATGGAGAACCGGATAAGGTGTATTATGAATTCGTGCGCGAAGACTTCATGGGTGAAAAAGCGAAACGGGAATATGAAAAAAGAATAAGGGATAACCAGAAAGCCAGGGATATCGCGTTCAAAGAAGCGGAGCAGTTGGGGTTGAAAGGCGACGGCATACTGAAAATGCGTCTCTATCGTGAGCAGTGCGGCGTGGATTATTATGAGGCCGGTGAGAACGAAAAAATTGCCGAGACAGAAATCGCTTCCTGTGAAATTGACCATATAGTGCCAAGGTCTATGAGGGGGCCCGACGCGTTTTATAACCTTATCCTTACTCGCTATGCGAATAACCAGGCAAAAAAGGAAAGAACCCCGTTCCAATGGCTGGGGAATACGCCGGCATGGGATAAATTGGCCGAAAAGATAGGGCGGAACTCCTGCGATCTTTCCTCTCGGAAACAACGGTTGTTGCTTTCCGCTAAGCCGGAAGAACTGGTGGAAAAATACACGGCACTTGCTGAAACGGCTTATATCGCTAAATTGGCGCAGAAAATAACTGCGCTCTATTTCGGCTGGCCTGAAGGCGTGCGTGGAACACATAAACGCATTTTTGTCTCCAACGGCGCGCAAACGGCGCGGGTGAGGCGCCGCTATAAACTGGACCGTCTTTTACATGCGGATATCTCCAGTGATGAGGAATTCGCAAAACTTGTGCGGGAAGGAAAGCTCGATAAGAAAAATCGTGGCAATCACCGCCACCATGCCTTGGATGCGCTCGTTATCTCCATGGAGGCGGACCTGGAGAATAACAAAGAGACGGGCGATTTCAGCTTGCCCGCATGGTTCCATGCGGGGTTCGCCCAAAAGCATTTAGATACGGTGGTTCCAACTAATGTTAAGTTCCAGAAGCCGTTAATCGCCCAAACCATTTACGGCCTGCGCAAAGCCGCAGTTGGTGAGGATGGATATGTGGCAATAAGTACGGCTAAAACAAGCGCAACAAAACCTACCCGTCTTGAGGATTGGGCTAAGCTCAAACTGGCTGACGCTAAAAAACGGGTTCACGATATTTATAGTGAGCAGATGGACTGCGCCCTGTTCGGTAGACAGTCTGAGCCCGTTTTTGTGTAGGGCTTGACCGGTCTCATTTCTTACCGCTATTTCTCTCATAATCCTCCGGGCTCATGTAGCCCAGGGACGAATGCAG
>Ga0116170_10006335_pt1 | contig 10395 bp, 6 predicted proteins | sample AD_JPNHW1_MetaG_FD_89797 | JGI IMG/M metagenome (GOLD analysis project Ga0116170, IMG submission 89797) | Active sludge microbial communities of municipal wastewater-treating anaerobic digesters from Japan - AD_JPNHW1_MetaG | ecosystem: Engineered > Bioreactor > Anaerobic > Digestate | place...
TGTGGATTTTTCAATTGAGCCAAATTCCTTTCGTACATCGCTCAATAAAAGCGAAAAAGCATTCTCCACCATTGCGGCACTGATCAGGATACATTTGATAAGCCATCTGGATTTAACGTGGGTAGTAACCGAAGGCAGGCGTGCCTATCACAAACGCCCGAAACAATCTGATGCGAAGGCACTAAACGAGACGATTCTAAAACTCAGCCGTGATCTTAAGATTCAGCATCCTTCCGGTAAGACGGTCGGGAACCGGGTGATACACATTGTCGTAGTCGGCTATAAAAGTATAAGAAGAAACATTCTGGAAACCAAGGATGTTGTAAAGTTCAATCCCTACACTGCACGATTTAAAATGGTCGAAGAATTTGGCGCCGGTCAGGTTTTTTCCGTCACTGACCAACAGCCGAAGGAACCCGATATCAACCCGTTTATAAGCATTCATGGTGGTTTGCTGCATGTAGCGTGGACTCCGTGGCATCCCATAGGGGACCCCGGTAATATAATGCCCGGTCAGGTGCATCTGGTAAGCAGGCAATCCTGGCAAATAATCCTGAAAAAACATGCTGAATTTGAACCGTTGGTCGTTGGGACGACGAATGTATCCATAGCCATCACCCACAATGTCTTCCATGGTCTTCATCAGCGACATACTGATCCACGACTGGGTACCGCTCACAAATTCACCGTTCACTTTCATGTCGAGCCCATAGGCAAAGCCATTTGAAATCTGATCGGACAAATAACGGATCCGCACGTTTTCGTATTGATACGGGATCAAATCCTTGAGGGACTTGTAATAGGCTTCGGTTGTCATTTTGAACGGCCGGTCCCATCCCATAAAGGAGAAGTCGACTCCCGCCACTGCCTGAATCGATTTGGGAGTCTGGATCGAACGGTTAATCACCCCGTCAAGGTTCTTTAGCTCACGGTAAAAAGCAGGCTGGTAATACCATCCAAATGACAGTCGGGCAATAATGTCGTTCTTTGTCCCCATTTTTAGCGACGCCGACAACCTCGGGCTAATGGATACTTTATCGGTAAAGGTCCAGTAATGAGCCCGCAAACCACCCGTAAACAACAGGTTACCAATAGCCAGAGGCACAGAATAAGAGTCCTGTAAAAAAGCGGTTAGCCGCTGAGTGGAAAGAATGGTATCGGTTTTCGCCGAATAATAGAGCTTTAACTCCTTATTGGCATAAGGTAATGAATAGCCGGCAGAATCGTGATACTGCCACTCCTTCATCCGATCATCAATGTACTCTTCTTTGAAGTTGACCCCCCATTGCAAAAAATTGTTCCCGGTCTTGACCTTTCCTTTATGTTCGATGCTGGCGACCGTTGCATTGAAATAATTCCGGCCATGTTCCTGATATGTTCCAACTCCCAGATTCAAAATACTGTCATTCTGCTCTTCGGTACCCTCATTCCCAACTTCATTAAACCAGTAATATCCAATAATATCATAGGTTTCCTGTTCCGATGTTTTAAATGCCGAAGCCGTCAAACTCAATGTGGTTTGATTGGTTGGCCGATAGCTCAAACTCAGTGCCCCAGTATAGGTATAATAGCGATCGATCTCCTTCCCATCATAATCGATATTAAGAATTTGCTGATCCAATGCTTTTCCAGACCTTGACTGCCGGAATGTAGGATAATAACCATACTTATTGGAAGAAGCGGTTCCCAAAAAACTAAGCTCCATTTTTTCAGTCGGCTGATAGGTTAAATAGCCCTGAAAATCGAGAAAAACAGGGTTGTAATCGCCCCTGCTTTCCAGGGTGCCCAACAACAACTTCAACGATTTATACCGGGCACCTACATTATAGGTAAATTTCTTGTTTCGGCTGATATTTTCCACATGGGCCATGGCCCCCATCAACCCTGCAGTAACGGTTGCATTAAAACAATTGGGCCGCTTGTAACGGATATCCAGCACCGACGACATTTTATCGCCATATCGAGCATCAAAGCCACCCGAAGAAAATTCGATGGACGAAACCATGTCGGAATTGACAAAGCTCATCCCTTCCTGCTGCCCCGACCGAACCAATGTGGGCCGGTACACTTCAATATCATTTACATAAATCAGATTTTCATCGAAGCTTCCACCCCGCACCGAATACTGGTTGCTCAGTTCATTGTTGGAATTAACACCGGGTAAGGTTTTGATGACACCTTCCACGCTGCCCATACCCACATCGGTTACCCCTTTCATGGTGAGTGGGTTGATTTTCACACTATTCCCCGTAGTTTGCCGCTGATCGGTCACCACAATTTCGCGAATCTCTTTGGAAGAAGATTTCAGCACCACATTCAGTTCAATGCTTGCTTCGGAACTCACATTCAACGCCTTCTCAACCGTTTCGTACCCTATCATCGAGTAAACCACGGTGACATCCCGGCCAGAAGGGATCCTGAGCAAATACTCACCTTTCTTATTGGTGATGGTCCCAATTGGATAATTTCGGATGCTGACATTCACTAATTCAACAGAATTTCCATTCTCTTCTGTAATTTTGCCCCACAACGTTGCATTGCTTGTTTGGGCAGATACCTGAAAAAACGGGAAAGCCAGAACCAAAAGAAAAGTGTAACGAATAAACCTTGTCATCGACAAAAAAGTGTTTTGTTATATACTAACGAAAAAAAATTGCGTTAATTGTAAGGCCGGCAAATTTAATCATGTGAATTTAATTTTTCCCCGGGAAAAATAATCAAAGAGAAAAATAATTGAATTCTCTGGAAAAGCTATATTTGGAAACTTAATCGGTAAAAATGTATCTAAAGCTATTTGTAGAAGCACTAATCATGGGTTTTTTCATATCCGTTCCTATAGGTCCTATGGGAATTTTGGTTATTCAACGAACCGTGAACAGGAATTTGAAGTCAGGAATCTTCACCGGGCTTGGAATTGCTTCCACCGATGCCATCTGGATTTTAGTTGCCGGTTTCAGTGTCTCGTACATCGTTACGTTTATTGAAACCTACCAATCTTATATTCAAATTGTTGGTGCCGTTATTCTTTTTCTGCTGGGCTTAAACATCTTTATGTCCCATCCGATTAAAGCGATGAAGGAGACCAAGCGAAAAGGATCGAGCCCATTTCAATGTTACATTACCGCTATGGCCCTCTCCTTTTCAAACCCGCTGGTCATACTGGCCTATATCGCCCTGCTGGCAAGCACCAAGATCGTGTTCAATATCAACGACATGATTGAACCAGCCATCTTTGTTTCGGCTTTCTTTCTGGGCGGATTGTGCTGGTGGCTCACCCTGGCTTTCTCGATCAACCTCTTCCGGCATCGTTTCAACCTCAGGGTATTGTGGTGGTTCAATAAAATTTCAGGAGCTCTCATCATGTTTTTTATTATTGTTTCAACCATCTATGTTCTGATCAAAGGCAACCCAATCCTCTGACATTCTCTTTTCATCATTTTTCATAAGAGCAATAAAATTTCCCTTATGTTTCGTTAAATTCGCTACTTTTACTTGCTGTGGAGACGAATTTCGGCCACACGAAAGTAACGATTTAGTTATCAAACAGTATGAGGAAATTTATGTCAATATCTCAAATCCGTTGCCAGCTATTCCTCTTCGGACTAATCATCCTCCTTTTTTCGGGATGCCACCCTGAAAAAGGGAAAAACGCCAGCGATGCCAGCACAAATGACCAAAAGACCGAAGGTGCAAAGAATCCAACGGAACTCAGGAAAGTAACTTTTATGCCCTATTGGGTAACCACGGCTCAGTTCGCTGGTTATTATGTGGCAGAAGAAAAAGGGATCTACGAAAGATACGGGCTCAAAGTGGATATCATCCCGTTCAAACCGTTCATCACCTCAACCGAACTGATCAGGGAAAAGAAAGCCGATTTTGCCGCGCTCTGGCTGGTAAATGCCATTGAACTAAAAGCCGGAGGTGTTGATGTTGTCAACATTGCCCAGCCCTCGTTCCGTTCGTCGGCCATGCTCCTCACCAAAAAGAAAAGCGGCATCAACACCGTCGAAAAAATGAATGGCAAGAAGGCGGGCATCTGGAGCGGTTTTGAGCTTCAGCCATATACCTTCTTCAACAAATACAACCTCCAGGTAGAGATCGTTCCCATTGGCAGTTCCAATAACCTTTTCCTGATGGACGGTGTTGACATCACGATTGCCAACTGGTTTGACGAATATCACTCCATTATCAATTCGGGTTACGACCCCGACGAGTTGAATGTCTTCTTCTTTGCCGATCATGGGTTAAATTTCCTGGAAGATGGCATCTATTGTTTGTCGGATAAGTTGAAAAAAGATCCCGGATTGTGTGCCGATTTTGTGAAAGCTACTCTTGAAGGTTGGAAATATGCTTTTGACCATCGCGAAGAGGCCATCGATATTGTGCTGAAACGCGCCAAAGAAGATAAAGTCCCGACAAACAGGGTGCATCAGGAGTGGATGATCGACCGCTACAAAGATTTATATCTTCCGGAAGGTAAAACCGAGTTTAACAACTCACTTTCTGCTAAAGATTATCAATTTGTTGGAAAAATATTGAAAGAAAACAACCTGATTGATGAAATCCCACCCTTCGATCAGTTTTATCAACCCGTCATCAAAAATTAACAAAGGCCCTACCAAAAATTCAATTCACTATGAACATAAAAAAATTCATTCGCAATAAAGGACTGGCTTTAAAATTAATCCTCTACATTTTTACCAGCATTGCCATTATTTTCTTTCTCATTTTCATTTATAACTACAACATTTCTAAAAAGATCGTACAACGGAACCTAATCACCAACGCCAAAAGCATTACGGCAGAGACCGTTTTACGAGTAGAAAATGTGTTGGGATCGGTACAAAAAATCCCGCTGAACTTTTCAAAACTCATCGAATCATCCAATCTGACCATTGACGAGATGATCGGTATTGTGAAACAAGAGGTTGCCAACAACCCCGAAATCTACGGTGCAGCCCTGGCCTTTGAACCATACTCGATTGAACCTTCAAAAAAATATTTTTCACCCTATTTTTACCGGAAAGGCGACAGCATTGCGTTCAAAAACATTGGAGATGAAGCTTATGACTACTTCTCGATGGACTGGTACCAAATACCCAAACAGCTCAACAAACCGATGTGGAGTGAACCCTATTACGACGAAGGCGCCGGGAATGCCCTCATGTCAACCTTTTCGGTCCCCATCTATAAGACCATTAATGGTAAAAGAGAGTTCATCGCTATTCTCACTGCCGATATTTCGCTTGAATGGCTTCAGGATTATATGAACTCCATAAAAATTTGCCAAACCGGTTATGGTTTCATGATCTCGTCGAACGGCACCATTGTTACCCACCCAAACAAAGGGGTAATCATGAACGAAACCATTTTCAGCATAGCCGACAGCCAAAAATCGCCCATGCTGCGAACCATTGGAAAAAACATGATCCATGGGGAAACCAGCTTTGCCGAATTGGAATACCGGAACCTGCGTACCGGCAAACTGAGCTGGATTGCCTACGCCCCTATCCCCATCAACAACTGGTCAATCGGCATTGTGTTCCCGGTAAATGAATTCATGTCCGACGTAAACAAACTGGTGCTCAATTTAATTATCCTTTGCTTGGTGGGTCTTGCCATCCTGCTGGGAGTCATTATCTTTATATCGGGATCCATCACCAGTCCGCTAAGGGCACTGACCCACGCTGCCGGTAAATTGGCCCAGGGCGATTTTGATATTCAGTTGCCCGACATCCGCTCGAACGACGAAATCGGACAGCTGAACGATGCCTTCATCTACATGCAGCTGGCACTCTCCTCAACCATCTACGAGCTGAAAGATGCTTCGGATAAGTTGAAAGAATCGAACGAAAAGCTGGAGGAATATAGCCGTAACCTGGAACAAAAAGTAGATGAACGGACCTCCGAATTAAGAGCAAAAAATCTGGAGCTGGATGTGGCCTTCGAAAATGTGAAAACGTTGAACCATATCGGTAAAAAAATCACTTCCACCCTCGACATTGAACAGATTCAGGATATTGTGTACGAAAACGCCAACATCCTGCTGGATGCCACTTCCTTCCTGATTATGATGTACAATGAGAAAGAACAAAAGCTGGAGTGCAAGCTTTCGATTGAAAAAGGGGTGAAACTACCACCATTCGAGATCCTGATGTCGGAAAAGAACCGGTTTGCGGTTTGGTGCGTCGAAAATGCAAGCCCCATCTTCATGAACGATGTCGACAACGAATACTCCAAATATGTTGCTTTCAGGGCAAAACCCAAAGCAGGCGAATCGGTTTCATCCATGATTTACCTCCCGATGATGATTGAAGACCGGATCATTGGCGTAATCTCCGTTCAGAGTTTTCAAAAGAATGCCTATACCCAATACCAGCTCGACATGCTCAACAACCTGGGCAACTACATCGCCATTGCCTTCGAAAATGCCTTGTCGTACGAAAAGATTAACCGAGCCAACAACGAACTGAAAGCAGCTCAGGCCCAGTTGGTACAGGCCGAAAAAATGGCTTCACTGGGACAACTCACAGCCGGCATTGCCCACGAAATTAAAAACCCGCTCAATTTTGTCAACAACTTTGCCGAACTAACGGTCGACCTTGCCAAAGAGCTGGAAGAAGAGATTGAAACCTTTTCGGATAAACTCACCCCAAAGGACCATGAATACCTACATGAGATTATTGGCGACATCCGTTCCAATGCGCAAAAAATCAACGAGCACGGGAAGCGTGCCGACAGCATTGTAAAAGGAATGCTGCTCCATTCACGGGGTAAAGCCGGCGACAAACAACCCACCGATATCAATGCGCTGCTGGCCGAATACGTTAATTTGGGGTATCATGGAATGCGGGCCCAAGACTCAAACTTCAACCTGAAAATTGAAAGCGATTACGATGCCACCATTGGCATGATCAATGCCGTGCCACAGGACATTAGCCGGGTCTTCCTGAACATTATCAACAACGCCTGTTACTCGACCAACCAGAAGAAAAAAGAACAGAAAGATGCCTATTTCCCGATCCTGGCGATCAGGACGAAGAACCTGGACGACAAAATCGAAATCCGGATCCGCGACAATGGAGAAGGCATTCCGCAAGAAATCATCGACAAAATATTCAATCCATTTTTCACCACGAAACCTGCCGGCCAGGGAACCGGGCTGGGACTTTCGCTGAGCTTCGACATCGTGGTTCAGGAACATCAGGGCGAAATGAAAGTTGAATCAGAAATGGGAGAATTTGCCGAATTCATTATCACAATTCCTAAAAATTTAGTTTAATTCGACAACAAATAGTAAACAATGAGTATAGATACAGAAACGAGGGTTAAGATCATGGTGGTTGACGATGAAGTTGACCTGGAACCGCTTATCAGGCAGAAATTTCGACGCCAGATCCGAAACGAAGAGTATGACTTTGTTTTTGCCCACAACGGGCTCGAAGCTCTTTCAAAACTGATTGAACATCCCGATATCGGCGTGATCCTGTCGGATATTAACATGCCCGAAATGGATGGTTTGACCCTTTTGCTGAAGCTGAAGGAGTTGAAAAACCCGTCACTGAAAACGGTGGTCGTTTCGGCCTACGGCGACATGGACAACATCCGCACCGCCATGAACCGGGGCGCTTTCGACTTTCTTACCAAACCCATTAACTTTGAGGATTTGGAAATTACCATCAATAAAACCCTGGATGAGATCAAACTTCAGCGGAAATCGATGAAGGAACATGATCAGCTGGTCTCTATCCGGCACGATCTGAATGTGGCCCGCGAAATTCAACTAGGCATCCTTCCCAAGGTTTTCCCACCATTTCCCAACCGCCACGATTTCGATATTTATGCTACCATGACGGCAGCCAAAGAGGTCGGTGGCGACTTCTTCGACTTCTTCATGATCAACAACGACAGCCTGGGTTTCGTGATTGGCGATGTTTCTGGGAAAGGAATTCCTGCCGCCATTTTCATGGCCGTCAGCCGGACACTCATCCGGGCCACCGGACTGAAAGGTATGAGCGCCGGCGAATGTATGCAGTACGTAAACAACCTGCTGTGTAACGAAAGTGTCTCTTCGATGTTTGTGACTGTGTTTTATGGAATACTGAACATGAAAACCGGTGTTCTCGAATATGCCAATGCCGGGCACAACCCACCGTATATTATCCGGGGCAATAATACCTTCGAACGTCTCGAACCAACCGGCGATATTGTCCTGGGCTGTTTCGACAACATGCAGTTCAACTCTGTTAAAACGCAGTTAAACCCCAGCGATGGGATTATTCTCTATACCGACGGGGTTACCGAAGCTTTCAACAAGGAAGAAGAAGAATATGATGAAGAACGGCTGGAGAAACTGCTCCCAACCATTCAATCGCTTTCGGTCAATGAGATCGTAAACAAAATCACCGAAGATGTCAACCAGTTTGCACAGGGATATCCCCAGTCGGACGACATAACGCTGATGGCGCTAAGATATAACGGACAAAACTGAAATAACGTATAAAAACAGCATCGTCTCTGATGAAATTAAATCCCTGAATACCCCTGTTTTTGGGGTATTCAGGGACATGTACCTTTGAAAAACGGTTTGAACCATGAAAAGAATTATCGACTGGACCTTATTCCTCTTTATCGCAGCAATCCTGCTTGCCGGGTGCGAAAAAATTGATCCCAACGTTCCTCCAATTGAAGATCAGATCGGGCAAATGTTGCTGGTTGGTTTCCGTGGCACAACCCTCACAGCCGACAACCACATTATTCGTGACCTCGAAGATTACAACCTGGGCGGGGTTATCCTTTATGAAAAAGATGGACCGACCCAGTCACGCCCGCGAAACATTCAATCGCCTGAGCAATTAAAACAACTGGTAGCCGATCTGAAAACCCATAGCACACAAAAACTGATTGTTGCCATCGACCAGGAAGGAGGAATGGTTAACCGGTTAAAAACCAGCTATGGCTTTCCGACAACCGTCTCCGCCCATTATCTGGGATCTCTCAACAACGAAGATTCCACCCGCTATTACGCATCATCCATCGCTTCCACCTTAAATGAAATGGGCATCAACATGAACTTTGCCCCGGTGGTCGATCTGAATATCAACCCCGAAAGCCCCGCCATAGGAGCTCTTGGCCGAAGTTTTTCGGCGAACCCCGACACGGTGGTTTTTCATGCCGGGATTTTTATCGACGAACAGAAGGAACGGAACATCGTGAGTTGTTGCAAACACTTTCCGGGCCACGGAAGCGCCACCTCCGATTCCCATCTGGGATTGACCGATGTGACCAATACCTGGAATGAGATTGAACTGCAACCTTACCGGCAACTGATCTCCTCCGGGAAATGCAAAATGATTATGAGTGCCCATGTTTTCAATCAAAACCTCGACGCCAACTACCCCGCCACCCTTTCGTCGAAAATATTGACCGGAATTTTGCGCAACGAACTCGAATTTGACGGTGTAATTGTTTCGGATGCTATGGAAATGGGGGCTATCGCTGACAATTTCGGAAAGGAAGAGGCCATCGAAAAAGCCATCAATGCCGGTTGCGACCTGCTCCTTTTTTCGAACAACACCACCACCTACAACGAAGAGATTGTTCCCGAAACCGTCTCGCTGATCAAAAAGCTGGTCATTGAAGGGAAAGTTACCGAAAGCAGGATCAAGAAATCGTACGACCGGATCATGAAACTCAAAGAAGAACTGTAAAACAATCAGCCATCAAAATTTTCTATTGACAACTGGTTTTACAACAAATGACCACCCATCCTGTTCTTTTTGGCATCCGTTTTCTTTGCCAGCAATAAACTCAGATTTCAAACTCTTTTGTAAGTTTACGGTACTATAAATCTTATAAATATCAGGCAATGGTAAAAAAAATACTTTTACTTATTGCTGTGATAGGGCTCCTGCAAATAAAGTCCTTCGCAGCAGAAATTATCGCAGAAGCTGAAAGCGGTGTCCGTTATGGAAGCACCACGGTGGAATCGAGTACCAGTGGTTACTCGGGAACAGGATATGTTTCCGGGTTCAAAAGCAGTTCCGACTCGGTTACAGTAACGGTAAATATTCCGAAAGCCGGCACCTATATGCTCTCAATCGGTTATTGCACTCCGTATGGTGAAAAAACCAATTACATCTCGGTAAACGGCGCACTTTTCGACACGGTCTATTTTGCAGCCAACAGTTCCTTTACCGAGCTCTCCTGCGACAAAACCATTTCGCTGAAGGAAGGCAACAATACCATTACATTTATTAGTTTCTGGGGATGGATGCTTCTCGATTATTTTAAAATCGGAGGAATAGGCCCCAAAGGAAACTTTACGGTGACACCAGCCAACCCGGCAATGGGCGATACGGTGGTTTTCGATGCCTCTGCCGTACAAGATCCCAA
>Ga0116170_10006337_pt1 | contig 10391 bp, 10 predicted proteins | sample AD_JPNHW1_MetaG_FD_89797 | JGI IMG/M metagenome (GOLD analysis project Ga0116170, IMG submission 89797) | Active sludge microbial communities of municipal wastewater-treating anaerobic digesters from Japan - AD_JPNHW1_MetaG | ecosystem: Engineered > Bioreactor > Anaerobic > Digestate | place...
CGAGATGCTCTCGGGCAAACTGCCCTACAATATCAATACTGACAGCGATTATGCCGTCATGAACCAGATAGTTTCCGGTCCCGTGGCTGATCCGCGGACATATTATCCCCATATCTCGGATCTCACTGTAAATATCCTCAATAGGATGCTGATCCGGGACAGAGAAGCTCGTTACTCCAGCGCGAAAGCGGTTCTTCAGGATCTGGGCATTGCCGTCAGCGGGAACAGCGGGATCGTCAACAGCCGGATAACCGCGACTCAGCCACCTCAGATCAGACCACAGGCAATATCTGGGCAGGTTTATAGCGGTCAACCTGGCATGCAGAGTGCGGTGAATATCCCCACCTATATGGCGCAGGCGATCTTGGTCACGATCTTCTGCTGTCTGCCTTTCGGTATCGTCGCGATCGTGAACGCCTCGAAGGTCAGCGGTATGATCGCCAGCGGAGACTATGAGAATGCCACGAAATGCTCGCTTCAAGCTAAGAAATGGGTGAATTGGGCTGTGATCGCGGCGGTCATCTACGTTGCTTTCTATGGCATCATAGCCGTCTTGGGAGGATCTTAAAAAAGCTGGATCCGGATATCCGGACCCAGCCAAAGAATAGTTCAGTCTTATCGGGGATTATTCTGTCTTGTTCTCATCCTTGGGATCAGGGATCTCCATGTGAACGTCTTCCATGTCCTTGACGTTTTCCAGATCAGCCACTCTTTCGAGTTCATGTGCTTCACGGATGTCATCAACCAAGTCGGAAGGCTCAAGGATGTCCGCCAGTTCGCCGGGAACGCCTATCGGTTCCGTGACTATCTCAGTTTCACCGCTCTGGGGGTTGTAGACTTCCTCATAAAAGACTGTCTGAACCGGAGCCGGCATGGCAAAGCGGATCGCGGATTCGATCATTGCCAATAGGGGCAGGATCAGGGCAGCCCAATAGGCTGGAGTGAAATTCACAAAGAAGTACTGCATATATTCGGGGGACATATCGGGGGTCTTCACCAGATAAGCCATGAAGAACACCTTCATCAGGTACAGCATGATCGCGGCAATGAAGGAAGTTCCGGCGACTATGATGGATACGAAATGCTCTTTCATCAGGCTGAGCGGGATGCCGATCAGGATCAGGATAAACGCCAGCACAGCGTAGATATTGGGCTTGGCTTTGTTGGTGGGAGCCTGAGGCATTGCGCCTTTGTTGGCGGGTTGCTTCTCAGTTTTGCCAAGGGTGTCGGTGTCGGAAGCCTTGGCATCCATCCGGGTGTTGTCGTCAGTGTTGGTGACAGCCTGATCTTTAGCCGCGGGAGTGGATGTTTTACTATCGTTTTCCACAGGAACAGGTTTGATCGGCTCGAGGGCTGTTGTGTGCATGACAGATTCGAGACCGGGCATATCTGAGCTGATGGTCTTTGGTTTGGCTTTCGGAGCGGTCTGTTGTTCCGGACTGACCTTGGGATTCATAGCTTTCATCATTTCGTTGACAGGGTCGATTCCCAGAACGAGCTGATAGCCATGGTAAACTTTGTAAAGCTGTCTCTTGGTCTCTTTTGCGGCGGCAGGTTTGTCCTGCTTGTCCTGCGCAGGTTTATCCTTGTCTGAGGTTTTCTCGTTCGAGGCGACGGCAGGTTTGTCGGCAGGTTTGGCTTCATCCTGCCCGGCAGGGTTCGGGGAGGAGTTCTTCACGGTATCTTGCGGCTGGGATTGATTCGCAGTGGGATTGTCAATTCCGCAGGTCACGATCGCGAAGGGGAAAACAAAACAGATCAACGCCATCAGTAAGAGAATCGGTGTAAACTTGAATTTAGGCATAGAGCATTCCTTAAATCTATTATTTCGAGTACTATGGTGAATATTAATGATTCCCGTATAAAAAAGAGTGTCTGGAATGTCAAGGGATTTCGCTGATGTAGCCTTTCATGATGATAGGAGAATTTCACGGTCTCAGGGATGAGATCACTTGGGAGGTGCGGGATTTGCTTGACTCAGAAACAGAAACATCAGAGATGGTATAGAGGGATCAGAGGAATGTCACGACCCCGGATGGGTTTGGCAAAAGGCAACATATAACGAGGAGACGGTTATGAAAGAAGTGCTAAAAAGGTATCTCAAGCCAAAGACCATGGCTGATATCGCTACTTTGGATGGTGTTCAGCCCCGGGTCAGGCCCATGACCCTGATGTGGTATAAAGAAAGCTTCTGGCTTGCCACCGGACGCAGTGACGCCAAAACAGCCCAGCTTGAGAGCAACCCGCTCGTGGAAGCTGTCGCGCATCTGAATGCAGAAAACTCAAGCGGATATATCAGGATCAGCGGCAGGGTTCAGGAGATCACGGACTTTGCCACCAAGAAAGATATTGCAGATTTCTCGGAGTTCATTTACAACTACTGGGAAGATCCTGCCAATCCGGACTACGTCCTCTACCGGATCATTCCACATTCGATCAGGCTCATGGAACCGGGCGACATGCTCGAAACAGAAATGCTTTAAGCTACCCAAAAGAAAAGCCGGAAGTTCACTTCCGGCTTTTGTTCTATGGCATGATCGCCACTGTCTATTTGCAGGAGAAATCCGCGTCCATGACGCACACGTAAGGCAGGATGTTCGTGCCGTCGTTATAGACTTCGCGGGAGAGGGACTTGATCCGGTTGAAGACGTCAATGAGATTGACGCTCATCATGGTCTCGCTGATTGGGAACCGGATCTTCCCATCTTTGATGTAATAGCTGTTCTTGAGCACCGCGGAAAGGTCTCCGTTGGCATTGGGGCTGCCGAAGGATGCGCGCATGCAGAGCACTCCTTCCTTCACGCCTGAGATCATCTCCGCCAGAGCTGTGTCACCGCCTTCCACGACAAGGTTCTCGACCGGACCTATGGTTCTGGCTTTGCCGGTCTTGTTCGAGGTAAAGATAGCGATAGGATAGTGCTTCAATACTCCCTTTTCGATCAGAGGCGCGTCGGCAGTAAGGAAGTTATCAAAGGTGACAAACTCTTTACAAGCCAGTCTTTCGTCCCGGGGATGATTCCAGACCGTGAGCTTCTCGTCCAGGATCTTCTGTTCCAGATGATCAGGGAAGCGTGAGCTGCTGGTGATCAGACCGCTGTCGCCAAAATGCTGGCTGATCAGGCTGACCAACAGGCTTCCGTGCACGAAGGGCGCAAGGATGACTTCTCCCTTGAAGTTACCGGGAATTGGCTTGGTCTCAGTCTGCTGAGTGATCTGACGGATCAGTTCTCTGGTCTCGTTCATCTCCATCAGAGGTGTATCCAGATCCTTGAGCGCGAAGCCCGTATAGTTGAAGGAAGACATCTTGCTGCCGATCTTGGCTGTGAACATCGTATTGAAGCTGTAATAGCCTTTGTTGACCTCATAATCCACGCCGTTGCTGTTCATCTGGATATCTTTGGTCTTCATGAAGGTGAGGGTCGCGTCGAAACCCACACAAGGAAAGTCACGCTTCATCTCATCAGCGAATTCAGACAGGCTGGAGACGATCTTTCCCGCGTCCATCTGCATCGGGCCATCCGTGAAAGTTGCGGGTTCCTGCGAGGGTGATATATCGAAAGCAGGATCCGCATTCGAAGATTCTATGGAGGTCATAAGCTCCTCGATGGCTGCGTCAACGGAAGCTTCATCCATCTGATTGAGCTGCGTCCTTGCCTGCTTCTGGTCTTTGATGACGCTGAGCGCCAGCCCTTGCTTTTCGACGCTACGCAAAAGATTGAGTTCCTTATAGACGAGGTTGAATTCCTCTTCGGAGACCGTCCAGACTCTCAGGGAGACCTTTTCCGCGCCACGAGCCTTGAGCTTGGCGATGATCTGAGCGAATTCTGTATGCCGGTTCATGCTTTGCCTCCCATGTTGACCTTGCATTTGATCGCAGGTCCGCCCATGCCGACCGGGATCATCTGTTTCTTGCCGCACATTCCCGCGGCAGTCCAATTCATCTCGTCGGAGATCATGGTGACCGTCTTGAGAAGGTCAAAAGCCACGCCGGAGATGGTAGTCTCCTTGATCGCCTTGCCCAGCACACCGTTCTTGATCTCGTAACCGAGGGATACACCGAACATGAATTCGCTCGTGGCATCCGCCTGACCGTTGGAAGGATTGATGAGGTAATAACCGTCCTCGATGGAGGCGATCATATCTTTCAGCTTGTCATTGCCGGGCACGATCATGGTGTTGCGCATACGGATCAGCGGTTCATCGGAATAAGCGTAGCCACGGGCGTTGCCCGTCAGGCTCTGTCCGAGGATCTGCGCGCTTTCCTTATCATGCATATAGCGGCGCAGATAGCCGTCCTTGATGATGACGCAATCCTCAGCGAGCGTGCCTTCGTCGTCGATAAAGACCGGCACGGGACAGATCTTGTCGTCCCAGGTGTTGGCGATATCGATGAGGGTGACGATCTCGTTGGCGATGGGCTTGTCCAGGTATTCGCCGGCGATGGAACCATTGATGACGAAATCCGCCTCCGTCGTATGCCCGATCGCTTCGTGAGAGAGGATCCCGGCAAGCTTGGCGTCCAGCACGCATTCGAAGGTTCCGCCTTTGGCAAAGACCGCTTCTTTCTTGTCCATCAGTTCCTTGTAAAGCTTGTCAATATCGGCAAAAAGGTCTTGCGGATCTTCAAAGTTGTCCTCGAACTGCCCGAATCCGCCGAAGACGCCATAATGCTGGAGCGGTTCGCCGTTGTGAGTGGCCATCATCACGACCACGAGGATCGTGCGGGGAGTCATGGAATGAACTTCGCCACCGTCGGACGTGAGGATGTATTTCTCCATCTCATCCTGGTTGATGGCAACCTGGCGGGTGCTGAGATCCGGATATTTGGTGGCAACGTAGTTATCCAGAACCTTCAGGTATTCGATCTTAGCCGCTGTAGTCCAGGGCTGTTTACGGGTAAAAAAGAGGTATTCTCCCCTGGCAGGATTGCAGGGAAGGACGATCTTGCCCTTGTTGACTTTCGCGGAAAGCAGTTCAGCGTTGGCGAGAGCTTTCTTCATGACCTTTTCCATGCCGGGAAGGCTCATGTCGGCAGAGCTGGCAAGCCCCCAAACACCGTTGAGAAAGGTTCGGGACATGATCCCGCCATTGGCGCTCTTGCCATTGCTGACGAGGGTGCCATTGAGGAAGGCAAGACTTTGAGACCGGTTCTCCTGTTGCTTCAGTTCGTAGTAAGCGCCGCCGGGCAGCAGGATCTTCGCTAATTGCATTTTTTTCATCTAAGCTCCTTGTTTTCGGAGATGATCGGGGTTATCGTTCCCATTTCAGTTTTCGGCATCCCAGGGGAATCATCCCGGTATCATATCCTGTCGTGACAGGACATGATAAGGAGATGATACCGGTATGACACCGACCTGATGCTGATCCATCATCAGGCAAAAAAGAGGCGGACCAGAAAAGATCCGCCTGCATATCACTCTATTCCAAACCCTCGTAGAGAGGGAATCTGGAGGTCAATTCCCGGACTTCAGCCTTCATCTTGCCGAGGTATTCCTCGTCTTCATGATGATCGCGAACCCGTTTGATCAGATCGGCGATGAGCTTCATTTCCGGCTTGCCCATGCCACGTGTGGTCACGGACGGGGTTCCGAGCCTGATCCCTGAAGCCACGAACGGACTGCGGGTATCGAAGGGCACAGTATTCTTGTTGGCGGTAATGCCGGCGAGATCGAGGGCTTCCTCCATCTTCTTGCCGCTGGGTCCGCCCTCTTCCTCGGTGCCGAGGTTGAGCAGCATCAGGTGAGTATCGGTTCCGCCTGAGACGAGCTTGAAGCCATTGCCCATCAGGTCGTTGGCAAGAGCCGCGGCATTGCTGACCACGTTCTGCTGATAGATCTTGAATTCAGGCTGGAGGGCTTCATGGAAGGCAACAGCTTTAGCGGCGATGACGTGCATCAGAGGCCCGCCCTGGATGCCGGGGAAAACCTTGCCATCAACGTCACGAGCAAATTCATCCTTACAGAGAATGAGTCCGCTGCGGGGACCACGCAGGGTCTTATGCGTGGTGGTGGTCACGATATCGGCATAGGGAACGGGATTCATGTGCAGACCGGCAGCGACCAATCCGGCGATATGAGCCATATCGACCATGAATTTGGCACCGACCTTATCGGCTATCTCACGGAAGATGGCAAAGTCGATCTTGCGGGGATAGGCAGAGGCACCGGTCAGGATCATGCGGGGCTTGTGCTCTTCCGCGAGACGCAGGATCTGGTCATAATCGAACTGCTCGGTCGTCGGATCCACTTGATAGTGTATGATGTTGTAGAGCTGTCCGGAGAAGGACAGGGGGTGTCCATGGGTGAGGTGACCACCGTGAGCGAGTTCCAGGGAAAGGACCGTGTCGCCCGGCTGGCAGAGGGTAAAATAGGCTGCCATATTCGCCTGGGAACCGGCATGGGGCTGAACGTTAGCGTGATCGGCACCGAAGAGCTGCTTGGCGCGTTCGATCGCGAGGCGTTCCACTTCGTCAATATATTCACAACCGCCGTAGTATCTGCCATAGAGCTTATAGTTGATCTGGCCTGTCTTTTTGCTCCAGCGGTAAGGATAGCCTTCCGCGTATTTGTTGGTGAGAGTCGAGCCCTGGGCTTCCAGTACCGCCTGAGAAGTAAAATTCTCGGAAGCGATCAGTTCCAGGTTTTCGCGTTCGCGGACAAGCTCCGCGTGCATCGCGGCGAAAAGTTCGGGGTCTTGGGCTTTGATGTGTTTCATCACATAGCTCCTTCTATCTTTTTTATTTTATCTATTCTGATTTGATGACGCTGTCCCTCAAACGAGGCGGAAAGCCACTGACGGCAGATCTCGAGGGCGTAGGGAAACGCCGTGAAACGGGCTCCCAGGACAAGGATATTGGCATCGTTGTGCATCCGGGACAATCTGGCGACATCGGTCGTGCCGCAGAGCGCGGCGCGGATTCCTTTGACCTTGTTGGCAGTGATGCTCATGCCGATCCCACTACCGCAGATGAGGATCCCCTTTTCGCAAGTGCCTGAGGCAACGGCTTGGGAGGCGGGCAGTCCGGTGTCCGGATAGTCCATGGAGGCTTCGCTGTTGGTGCCGAAATCGGTGAATTCATGCTCTGTCAGAGCGGCTTTGAGCTGTTCCTTGAGCAGGTATCCTGCGTGATCTGAGGCTATGGCAAGTTTCATGATTCCTCCGCCATCAGGCAGGAAAGCGCGATACAATAATACTTCGAGTCCTCGCTCTCGGAGCGGGACATCACGATCACAGGCTTGACGGTTCCCTGGATCAAACCGGCAAGTTCACCGCCGGCAAAGAGCATCAAACCTTTATAAAAGCTGTTCGAGGCTTCCAGATTGGGAAAGATCAGGACGTCAGCGTCTCCGGCAAGCGGGGAAGCAACGCCTTTGATCTCCAGGCTGGAGGGATCACAGGCGAGAAAGAGATCCAGAGGTCCATCGATGGTGCAGCCCTTCACCTGACCTCGCTCTGCCATCTTGCAGATCTGGGCATACTCCATGGAAGCCGGAAGTGCCTCTGTCGGCTTTTCCGTGGCGGAGATCAGGGCTACTTTGGGATCCTCGATGCCGAATTTATGTGCCATTTGAACCGAATAGCGGATCATGGCAAGTTTCTGATCCATATCGGGATACGGCAGGACTGCCGTGTCCGAGAGGAAGAGAAGTTTGTGATACCTGGGGAGTTCCAGAGCGCAGACATAGCTCATCACAGCTTTGGGAGGGAGTAATCCCTCTTCCTTGTTCAGGACAGCTCTGAGTAGTTTATCCGTGCCCACAAGACCCTTCATCAGGACGTCGGCTTCGCCACAACGGACCATGCGTACGGCTTCTTTGGTCGCCTTATACTCGTCCTGAATATCAATGAACCGGCTGTCCGCGGGATCGAGACCTTCCTGAACGCAGAGCTTACGGATGCGCTCTTCCGAACCAAGCAGGATGGGAAGGACGAAACCTTCGGCGGAAGCTCTCAGGATCGCGCCGAGGGTGTTTGTATCCTCAGCCACTGCCACCGCTATACGGGTGCGATTCCCTTTGGCTTTGACGTGATCCGCAAGTTCATTTAAGCTTCGGATACTCATTACTATCTGCCTCTTCTATGCCAGCATGGCTGCCAGAGCGATGGAATAGAGCTTGACCTGCTCGCTGTCTCCTCTGGAAGAAAGCACAGCCGGAACCCGGGCGCCCATGACGATCGCGCCGAGATTGGCACCGCCAAACTTGGTCATGGTCTTGTAGAAAACATTACCGGCTTCGATCACAGGGAAGAGGATGCAATCCGCGTCGCCGCAGACAACACTCTTGATGCCCTTGATGTCGGCACTTTCTTTGTCGATGATCATGTCCATTCCCAGAGGACCTTCGACGATCGCGCCTTTGATCTGACCACGGTCAGCCATCTTGGCGATGATCGCGGAATCGGCGCAGGAGGGTATCTTGTACAGAACCTGCTCGGATACAGCCTGCAGTGCGACTTTGGGCTGCTCGATCCCCAGAAGCTGGGCGACCTTGATCAGATAATTCACGATGGCGATCTTTTGATTCAGATCGGGCAGAGGAATGATCGCGACGTCACCCACGATGAGGAGTTTATGGTAAGTGGGCGGCTCCACCACGGTCACGTGGGAGAGCACCGCTCCGGGATTCATCAATCCGGTTTCCTTGTTCAGGATGGCTTTCATATAGCGATCAGTGGAGATCAGGCCTTTCATCAGGAAGTCGCCTTCTCCGGCATTGATCATATCCACGGCTTTGTTCACGGCTGCCATGTCGTTGTTTTTGTGGATGATAGTGAAGCTGGCGGGATCGATCTCCAGCTCTTTACAAGTCGCCTTGATGATCTTGGAATCGCCCACGAGGATCCCATCGATGATCCCCAGTTTAACTGCTTCATAGACTGCGCCGACGGTGTGGGCATCATTCGCCCAGGCGGCAACGAGACGCTTCTTTGGACGGGATTTGAGGGCATCGAACATCTGGTCAAGTTTGGTTATCTGCATTATCTTTTATCCCCGCTTCAGTTGCCCAGGTTTTGCTTTTGTAGCCTGAACTGCCCCTGCCAGACCATCTCGCCGCTGTGATTATCAGCCATGGTGAGATCGACGAAATAGAGCCTGCTTCTGGCGCCGTCATCCAAACTGCCATTGCGGTCCAGAGTACCCTTGAAAACGTAGTCAACATTCTTGGCAGAATCGGTCTGCGCTTTGGGGTCAGAGGGATCAGGACGATCTTCACGCAGGGTGACGATGCGTACCTTGCCGCCCTTCATAAGTTCGCGGGAGAATTCTTTGATCAGGGAATCCATGGTTATGTCTTCGTCTGTGAGATTGCGGATCTTATCCACCATCATGACGGGAGTGCGTTCGTACTTCACTGTGAAGTCCGACAGCCATTTCAGGGAGAGAACTTCCCCCGCCAGGCTATGCGCGGCAGCTTGAGAATCTTCCAGAGTCCAGGAAACGCTGGTTTGAGGCTGGTTCAATTGCGGAGTTGGTTCTGCAGCTTGTTTTTGAAACCAGCTGCAACTCATCAGGGGGAGTGCGATAACGAGCATTAGGATCAAGTACTTGGGCATCATTTATCTCCATCTGTTTTATTTACTATCTAGTTTGGAGGGACCAATACAACTGCGGATTATCCCAGAGAACCTAACATCTTTTAGCTTTTGATATTTGTCAAGGTGATTTTTGGGATACGGGTATCGGGATCGATTCGGATAGGAGCGAGGGAGCTTGGTCATCCTCATATAAACCCTCACCACAAACTTCAAATCACCCTCACTTGGACAAACAGGGATAACGCCTTATGTGGTGTGGAGATATGATGGACTATGTTTGGACTTGGACATGCGAGGGTTTGGACGTTTTTGGACGTATTTTTATCACCATTTCTTCAAATTCAGGCCGATTTTGGACTGGACTTGGACATCCGAGGGGTAGGCCGAAATCAGTCGAGTTTAAAAAGCCGCATCAGAAGTGACAGAATCCCGATCAGAAATAACTCAACACCCTGATCCTTGTCATTAATCAGGATGTCATTGTCCATATTAATGGCTGTATGAGTAATGATTTAGAATTGCCGAATACTGCTCGGCAGGACCAAAAGGTCTGCCTTGTGGAAACGAACTCCACTCGCTGTGGCAAACGGACAGAATCCCTACATTTAGCTCAAAAAAATTGATGCTTCTGTTGTAATGCGAATGGGGGCTAAGGTATCTCTATCTCAACAAAAGCATCTTCCGCGTCGCGGTATACTTTCCTGAAATCATTTTGAAAAAATAGATTCCGGCCGCTGCTGGCTGGCCAGAGTTTGTTCGGCCATCCCAAGTGAACGAGTGTTCACTGGGTGATAGCTTTTGATTGCTAATCACAGTCCGAATCAGTTGACCGCGCAGATTATAGATAGCAACAG
>Ga0116170_10006338_pt1 | contig 10390 bp, 8 predicted proteins | sample AD_JPNHW1_MetaG_FD_89797 | JGI IMG/M metagenome (GOLD analysis project Ga0116170, IMG submission 89797) | Active sludge microbial communities of municipal wastewater-treating anaerobic digesters from Japan - AD_JPNHW1_MetaG | ecosystem: Engineered > Bioreactor > Anaerobic > Digestate | place...
GTCCATTCATGAAAAGAGCAACCGTAGCCGCGGACGAGGCCGTCCGCGCCCCCAGACTCCTGCTAGGCCACTAAGCCCTCGTTTCTACCGTACGCAACCACAGTGGCTAGCCAATGAAACGGGATGCGCCCGAGGATCCCGGATATCGCTGGCTTCCCATGAAAAAGACAAAATGGTACGATTCAAATAATTCATGATGGATCTGTGTCCCTGCGGGCTATGCGAGGCCCATCAGGGAGGCATGGGTCCAGCATGTTTCGAGGCGCGATGCGCCAAGCGAAGGGGGACGAAATGCGGTTCGGGGTGATGAGGGGAGACGCGGTGAACGACTTCGGCGACTCCCCGGGCGGATTGACCGGCGCGCAACTCGCCAGAATCGTCTTGCCGCAGGGACAGAAAGCCCAGCAGCTCGCCACCGGCGAAGTGGTCCCGATCCCCGAGGGCACGGTTTTCGCGGTACGGTAACTGGAGGTAGACACGAATGAACACGACCACCCCTAAAGGGCATGGCAAGGCAATCGGGCTCACGAGACGGATGTTTTTGCATCGTTCGGCGGGAGCCGCACTGGGGCTGGGCGCGTGGACCGCGCTCAGCGCAGACCGCGTCGTCGGGGCGAACGAGCGAGTGAACGTCGCGATCATCGGGTGCGGCGGTCGCGGGCGCTTCGTCATGCGCGTGATGATCGAGGAGGCGGGCGCGAACTGCGTTTGCCTCTGCGACCTGAGCGACGAGCGGTTGGAGCAGATGTGGGAGTTCATCCAGCCGGTGCAGTCCAACAAGCCGCGCTTCGAAAAGGATTACCTCAAGGTTCTGGCGGCGCCCGACGTCGACGCCGTGGTCATCGCGACGCCCGACAACTGGCACGCGCCGCTGACGATCATGGCGTGTCAGGCGGGCAAGGACGTCTATGTCGAGAAACCCCACTCGCACTGCATGTGGGAGAGCGGCAAGATGGTGGAGGCCGCGGCCAAGTACAAGCGCGTCGTGCAGGTCGGCACGCAGAACCGCTCGACCGCGTACAACCATCAGGCGCGGGAAATCGTGCAGAGCGGGCGGCTTGGCAAGATCGGACTGGTGAAGGTCTTCAACCTCAAAAACGGCTCGTCCTTCAAGCTCGGCGAACCCGGCAAGCAACCGGCCGGGTTCGACTGGGACCGCTGGCTCGGTCGCGCGGCGGCGCGGCCCTATCACCAGCACCTGTGGCAGGGCGGCTGGCACTACAACTGGGACTACTGCGGCGGGGACCTGACCGACGACTCCATCCACCAGCTCGACCTCGCCCTGATGGTGATGGGCGATCCCGGGCTGCCCAAGAGCGTGAGGGCGCTCGGCGGACGCTACGTCGTCCACAAGGACGACGACGCCGAAGTGCCGGACGTGCTCAATGTCGCGTGGGATTTCGGCTCGTTCGCGATGACGTTCGACATGACCCAGTATCCGAAGTACATGGAGAAGAGCTCCGATGTGCTCCGCAAGAAGCATCTGGTCAGCGACTGGAAGCAGAACGCGACCCGCATCGAGTTCTACGGGCAGGAGATGCTCATGATTCTCGGGCGTCACGGCGGCGGATTCGTGGTCGAGAAGGCGAGCAGCCAGGTCGTGGAGAAGGTCTACGGGCAGGCGGGCGACCTCGAGCACTATCGCAACTTCGTCGCCTGCGTGAAGAGCCGCAAGCAGCCCAACGCGGACGTCGCGGTCGCCCACGCGAGCAACTTGGTGGCGCACATGGGCAACATCGCCCATCGCGTCGGCAACGTCGCGCTGGCCTATGACGAGAAAGCCAACCGCTTCGACAAGCCCGAAGCCAATGCGCTCGTGAAGGACACGTACCGGAAGGGGTACGAAATCCCCGATGCCGTTTAGGGCAATTTCATTTTTTGTGTGCGCGTCTGCGCCTCCGGACGCCAAAAAGCCGTGCGTGCGCCGGCCCTGCGGGCCGGGGCCCGCGGGCGCTTGCCAGAGCGGGGAGCGCTGTGATAATTTGAATGCATGAATCACAATGTCCTTTGCATCGGCGCGGGATATGTGGGCGGGCCGACGATGGCCATGATCGCCCTCAAATGCCCGGGCCGCCGCGTGACGGTCGTCGACGTGAACGCGCAACGCATCGCGGCCTGGAACTCGGACGCGCTGCCGATCTACGAGCCGGGGCTCGCCGAGATCGTGAAGCAGTGCCGCGGCCGGAACCTGTTCTTTTCGACCGACATTCGAAAGGGGATCGAGGAAAACGACATCATTTTCGTGGCGGTCAACACCCCGACGAAGACGTTCGGCCATGGCGCGGGCTATGCGGCCGACCTGCAGTACTGGGAAAAGACGGCGCGCGTGATCCACGACTGCGCGAACGGCGACAAGATCGTGGTGGAGAAATGCACACTGCCGGTGCGCACGGCTGCGGCGATGTCGCGCATTCTCCACTCGGGGAATTCGCCCCACCATTTCGAGGTGCTCTCGAATCCCGAGTTTCTGGCCGAGGGCACCGCCATCGCGGACCTTCAGGACCCCGACCGCGTGCTGATCGGCGCGGATGCCACGCCTTCGGGGCGGAAAGCGCTGAAGGCGGTCGTGGACATCTACGCCGCCTGGGTCCCGCGCCGCAAGATCCTGACGGCGAACGTCTGGTCGAGCGAGCTCTCCAAGCTCGCGGCGAACGCGCTCCTTGCGCAGCGCGTGAGCTCGGTCAACGCCCTTTCCGCGCTGTGCGAGGCGACCGAGGCCGACATCGCGGAGGTCACCCATGCCGTCGGCACGGACTCGCGGATCGGGCCGAAGTTCCTGAAGGCGGGCGTGGGTTTCGGCGGGTCGTGCTTCAAGAAGGACATTCTCAATCTGGTCTACCTCTGCGAGACCTACAACCTGCACGAGGCGGCGGCTTACTGGAAACAGGTCGTGACGCTGAACGACTGGCAGCAGGACCGTTTTGTGGGGACGGTCCTGCGGTCGATGTTCAACACCGTGGCGGGCAAGCGGATCGCCCTGCTGGGATTCGCCTTCAAAGCCGACACGGGCGATACCCGCGAGAGCCCGGCGATCCGCGTCTCGCGGCTGCTGGCCGAAGAACGCGCGAACGTGGTGGTCTGCGATCCGCAGGCGCTGGACAACGCCCGGCAAGACTTGGCGGATCTGGGCGGCGGCATCGCTTACGAGGCCGACCCCTATGTGGCGACGGGGGATGCGGACGCGGTGCTGGTCCTGACGGACTGGACCTGTTTCCGCGAGCTGGATTACGCGCGCGTGTTTGCCGGGATGCGACAGCCGGCGTTTCTTTTCGACGGGCGCAACTGCTTGGACCATGCGGCCCTGTTCCGGATGGGGTTCAACGTTTACGCGATCGGGAAACCCGCCCTTTCGCATTTCCGCTGAAGCGGGGCCGCTTTCGGGCGGGGCCTGGCATCGTCGCTCCGCCCGGACAGCCGGGAGAATGATACTAGGGGGGAGATCCAACGACATGCGATGGAGCATACTCGCGGGGTGCTTGGCATGGAGCTGTACCGTGTGCGTGGCCGATCCGGTTCTGGATTTCGTCTATCCTGCTGGCGGCCAGCCCGGAAGCGAATTTGAGGTCGAGATCGGCGGCGTGACCTTGCCGGAGGTGACGCAGATGGCGGTCAGCGGCGAAGGGGTCAAGGCCACGCTGCTGGGGCCGGTGCGCACCGTGACCTATTCGAAGAAAGGCCGGGCGATTCCGTCCGTGATGCCCAACCGCTTCCGCTTCAAGGTCGTGGTCGAAAAGGACGCCGCGCGGGGGTTGCGGGCGCTCCGGGCGTGTTCGTCGTATCGGCTGAGCGAGCCGGTCGGGTTTGAAATCGCGGACATGCCGGAAGTCGGCGAAGCGGTCACCAACCGGGCTGTCGCCGGCAGCGAGCTGGCCGTTCGTGCGCTGCCGGCCTGCCTGAACGGGCGCGTCCACGGCAAGGCTGGCGACCGGTACCGGTTCCGGGCCGCGAAGGGGGCGACGCTTGTCGCTTTCACCGAGTCGGGCGCGCTGCCGCAGGGCGGTTTCCGGCCCGCGCTCTCGTTCGCGGACGCCGCGGGGATGCCGTGTGAAGGGGTGACGGTGTACGATGCGGCGACCGCGCCGGTCTTGGTGTTTGAGGTGCCTCAGGACGGCACGTATGTTTTGGAGGTGAAGGCGGCCGGCAAAGAGACGGGGGACGCTTGCGTGTACCGCGTGAAGTTGGGCGAGCTGCCGCTGATCACGGGGTTTTCGCCGCCGGGCGCCAAAGAGGGCGAAAGCCTGAACGTCAAACTGGCGGGATACAACCTGCCGCAAAAAAGGGTGCGCCTCTTTACGGGCGGGAAGAACAGCGCGCTGTGCCTGGCGGCGCTGACCGAAGGCGCCTTCGTTCTGCCCGCGCTGCGTTTCGATTTGTCCGACGAGGCCGATGTGGCGGAGGCGGAGCCCAACGACAAGCCCGAGGCCGCGCAGACGGTCGCGCTTCCGGCTGTGATCAACGGCGTGCTGGACCAGGCGGGCGGGCGCGACGTGTTCCGCTTCGGCGGCTCGGCGGGGAACGTCGTCTATGTGGACGTCCGAGCGGCGGCCATCGGGTCGCCGCTGAAACCGGTGGTGACGGTGCGCGACCGCGAGGGGAAGACCGTCGCGCGAGGGACGGTCAACACGAACGGCACGGCGCGCGCGGCCCTGGAGTCGCGCGATCCGTCGGTGGCCGTGAGGATGGCCGACGCCGGACCGTACGAGGTGGAGGTCGCCGACGCGGAAGGACGCGGAGGCGACGACCTTTTCTATCGTCTGCGCGTGGGGCCGCCGCAGCCGGATTTCAAAGTGTGGATGACGCCCGCCTCGCTGAATATCCCTGCGGACGGCAGCATGCTGGTGACGGTCTATCTGCAGCGCCTCCACGGCTTCGACGGCGACGTGCGGGTCGCGCTGGACTTCCCTCCTCTCAGCATTGCGTGCGAGGGCGGGGTGATCCCTGCGGATGCGACGTCGTGCCGAATGACGGTTTCCACGGACGGCGTCCGCTTCCCCCGCACCGTGTTCGGCTTGTCGCTGACGGCCTCGGCGGTGATCGGGGGACAGACGGTGAAACGGCCCGCCGTGCCCGTTCGCTTTGAAGCGGGGAAGGACTTTGTGACTGCCCAGACATTTGGCGAGGTGTCGGCGAGGGCGAACGCCGGCCTGAGAGCTCTGCGGCTGAATGTGGCGGCCAAGACGCCGGTCGCGGTCCCTGTGAAAGAACCGGTCCGGGTGATGGTGCTGAGCCCGAATCTGGCGACTCATCTCGGCGGGTTGTACGAGCCTGTCGTGGTCTGTCCGCCGCGCGGGCTGACGGTCCAGGGCGTTCAACACACCAACAAGCAGGAGCGCGCGTGGCTCTTGCTGAAGGCGGACCCGAAGGTGATGCGCCCGGGCGACACGGGGCAACTCATCCTCGGCTGCGTTCAGCGGGCCGACGTCAGCCGGACGATTTTGGCCGTGACCCAGAGCGTGCCGTTTGTGGTGAAGTAGAAAGCCTTTGACAGCGCGGACAGAAGTGGGTGCCGCGCTGGCCGACGACGCTGCGCGCGATGATTGTGCCGCAGCGGGGGCAGGGTAGCCCGTCGCGCCGGAAGATGTTGAGCTCGTCGGCGTTGCGGCCGCGGCGTCCGGCCACGCTGTAGAAGTTCGTCTTCCCGTCGCCGAGCGTCGTGCCGCGGTTCCTGACGGCGCGCCGCAGCACCTCGCGAATGGCTTGGCGCAGGCGGCGGACTTCCGCCGGCGTCAGCGTGTCGGCCCGACGTTCCGGATGGATGCGGGCCTGCCATAGCGACTCGTCCACATAGATGTTCCCGAGCCCGGCTACCGTTGTCTGATCCAGCAGGAGCGGTTTGATTTTCCGCGCCTTGCCGCGCAGGCGTTTCTGGAGCACGTCCGATGTGAAGGCGGCGTCCAGCGGTTCGGGGCCAAGGTCGGGCAGCGGGTCGGCGCCGGCCGCGGCGAGCCGGAACCGTCCGAATTTCCGGGTGTCGTTGAAGACGAGGCGTCGGCCGTCCGCGAACGCGACGATCAGGTGGTCGTGCCTGCCAGGAACTTCGTCCGGCGCTGCAAAACGCAGTTTGCCGGTCATGCGCAGATGGATGAGAAGGCGTTCGCCCGTGTCGAGCGTGAGCACGATATACTTGGCGCGGCGCGCCACGCCGGCGATGGCGCGGCCCTTCAGAGCCTCGGCGAACGCCTTCGGCGTCAGGCCTGACACCAGGCGCGGCCAGCGGACCTCGACGCCTCGGATGACGGCTTTTTCCAGGCCGTGCGCGCGGAGGTCGCGGACAACGGTTTCGACTTCGGGCAGTTCAGGCATAAGTGGTCCTCGGGTTAGGGGAATATCTTACCACTCTCGCCCCGGGGGGGTGAACCTGTTATGATACGTCAAACTCAAAGGAGGTGCTTGAGATGCGGGACAAACGTGTTTTCGGGATGGCGCTGGCGGGGCTGGTCGGCGCAGCGGGGCTGTGCGGCGCGGAGCCGCCGAATGATCCGGCCTCTTATGTCCTGCCGCTGATGGGCACGGACAACACGATCAAACTCTCCTCCGGCAACGTCTATCCCGCGATCGCGCGTCCGTGGGGCATGAACTTCTGGACGCCGCAGACCGGCAAGATCGGCGACGGGTGGGGCTATACCTACGCGGCCAACAAGATCGCCGGCATCAAGCAGACCCACCAGCCGAGCCCGTGGATCAACGACTACGGCCAGTTCGCGGTGCTGCCGGTGGCGGGCAAGCGCGTCTTCCATCAGGACGACCGCCCGAGTTGGTTCTCGCACAAGGCCGAGAAGGCGCTGCCGTACCGCTACAGCGTCTATCTGGCGGATTACGACACTTCGGTCGAGGTGACGCCGACCGAGCGCGCCGCGCTGTTCCGCGTGACCTATCCCAAGACCGACCAGGCCTATGTCGTGGTGGACGCCTTCGACAAAGGGTCGTACGTCAAAATCATTCCGGGCCAGCGCAAGATCGTCGGCTGGTCCACGCGCAACAGCGGCGGCGTGCCGCCGAATTTCAAGAACTACTTCGTGCTGACCTTCGACCAGCCTTTCGTGTCGACGGCGGTCTGGATGGACAAGACGCTGAAGGAGGGGCAACTCGAGATTCAGGACAACCACGTGGGGGCGCTGGTGCAGTTCAAAGCCGAGTCGCGCGGCGCTCAGGTCCATTTCCGCGTGGCCTCGTCGTTCATCAGCGCGGAGCAGGCCGAGGTGAACCTGAAGGAGCTCGGCGATGACACGTTTGACGCGCTCTGCGAAAAAGGCCGGCAGGCGTGGAACAAGGAGTTGGGGCGTATCGCGGTCGAGGGCGGTACGCTCGATCAGTACCGGGTTTTTTATACCTGCCTCTACCGCTCGCTGCTCTTTCCGCGCGCGTTCTATGAGATCGACGCGGCGGGCAAGACGCTCCACTACAGCCCGAACACGGGCGAGGTGAAACCCGGCTACTACTTCACGGACAGCGGCTTCTGGGACACCTTCCGATCGCTCTTCCCGTTGCTGAACTTCCTGCGCCCCTCGGTCAACGCGCAGATGACCGCCGGCCTGGAAAACTGCTATCGCGAGAGTGGCTGGTTGCCCGAGTGGGCGAGCCCCGGACACCGCGGCTGCATGGTCGGCAATAACTCCGCTTCGGTGGTGGCGGACGCTTGGCTCAGCGGCGCGCGCGGGGGGTATGACATGGCTGCGCTCTACGAGGCCCTGGTCCATGGCGCGGAGAACGCGCACCCGAGCATCCCCTCGGTCGGCCGGCTGGGCGCGAAGGAGTACCTCGAACTCGGGTACGTGCCGCGCGACATCGGCATCAACGAGAGCGCGGCGCGCACGCTGGAGTACGCCTATGACGACTGGTGCCTCTGGCGCCTGGCCGTGGACCTCGGGCGGCCGCAGGCGGAGATCGACCGCTTCGCGAAGCGTTGCCAGAACTACCGCAACCTCTTCAGTCCCGCGCAGAAGCTCATGAGCGGCCGGAACAAGGACGGCTCGTTCGACAAAGATTTCAATCCCTTTAAGTGGGGCGGCGACTTCACGGAGGGGTGCAGCCTCCACTACACGTGGTCGGTCTTCCACGACGTGCAGGGGCTGATCGACCTGATGGGCGGACGGCAGGCCTTTACGGCCAAATTGGACGAGGTGTTCACGCTGCCGCCGGTCTTCGACGAGAGCTACTATCGCCAGGTGATCCACGAGATCCGCGAGATGCAGATCATGAAGTTCGGGCAGTACGCGCACGGCAACCAGCCGATCCAGCACATGATCTACCTCTATGCCTATGCGGGCGAGCCTTGGAAGACGCAACGCTGGGTGCGCGAGGCGATGGACCGTCTTTACACGCCCTCGCCGGACGGCTACTGCGGGGACGAGGACAACGGTCAGACTTCGGCGTGGTACGTCTGGTCCGCGCTCGGTTTCTATCCCGTCTGCCCGGGGAGCGGCGAATACGTGCTCGGCGCACCGCTTTTCAAGAAGGCGACGGTGACGTTTGAAAACGGCAAGCGCCTCGTCATCGACGCGCCCGAGAACGGCCCCGCGAACCGCTACGTCGCCGCGGTGAAGGTGAAAGGCAAGGTTTACACGAAGAACTGCCTTTCCGCCGACGCGCTGAAGCGGGGAGGCGTGATCGAATTCTCCATGTCGGCGTCGCCGAACGTCAAGCGCGGCATAGCGCCCGTCGACGCGCCATACTCCTTTTCCCGAAAATAGCGGCGCGCCGCTTCCCCCCTTCTAAAAGCCGGGGCGCGGGCCACGGCGCTTCAGAGGCTTACGCCGCGAAATACTTCTGGACCTGCGCCGAGATCTGACGGTCGCTCATCTTGTCCAGCGTCTTCACGGCCGCGACCCTCTTGTCGAGGTGGCTCAACGCCATCCGTTTCCGCAGCTCGTTCTTGGCTTCGCCGGGGCCAAGAATCAGCACGTCTTCCGCGCCGGCGAGACGCTCGATCACCGCATCGTAAAAGGCGTTCAGGTGGTTCATGAAGGCCCGCTTGCGCGTTTTCTCGGCGAGGGCTTCAAAATCGTCGAAGCGTCCTTTCAAAGGCGAAGAGCCGGTGCGGCGGAGCTGCCGCTCGGTGTTCGAGATCGTCTGGCGTGTGACCACGCCCTGATCGGTGATCCTCACGATGAATGCTCGCCTATGGTCGATCCACAGGCCGACGTTGTTTTTCATGGAGCGCTCCTTTCCCTTCGTTGCCGCGCGAGGTGACGCCCACATCGTGCCATGCCTCTTCCCGCACGCTTAAAGTGTAGCGCCAAGGTGTTTCTTCGTCAAGAAACAGCGGCGCGAAAACGGGCAAAACCGACGGATGCCATGGCCGGGAAAGGCGCCCCCCCTCGCGTTGAAAACGAGAGGAGGGCGGGTGTTCTTGCTGGATGTCGCGCCTACTCGGCGAAGAACTTCTGGACCTGGGCGATGATCTGGTTGTTGGTCATCTTGTCCACGGTCTTCACGGCGGCGATCCGTTTGCCCAGCCCGTTCTTTTTGATCCGCTTCACCAGTTCGTTCTTCGCTTCGCCCGGGCCGAAGATCAGGATGTTTTCCGCTTGGGCGAGGCCGGCGACCACGGCGTCGTAATAGACGTTGAGGTGGCCCACAAAGGCGCGCCCGCGCACGTCGTCGGGCGGCACCTCCTGGGGACTGTAGGACCCCTTCATGGGCGAGGCCCCCGTCCGGCGGAGCTGCTTTTCGACGGCTGAGATGGTCAGGCTGACCCCGACGTTCTTGTCGGAGACCGTTACGATGATTGCTTTGCGGTGGTCGATCCACAATCCGGCGTTGTTTTTCATGGCGTCACTCCTCTTTACCTGATGGCCGTGTTCCGTGTCAGCACTCGCTTTTCGCCATAAGTGTATTTCCGCCCTGGCCGTGAGTCAAGGAGTTGTCATGCGGCAGGCGGCGGATTGTTTGGCGTTCGGCGTTGCACGATGGCTGAAAAAGGCGGGGCATCTCCCGTTGCGGCGGTTTTGGCCCCGGGGCTGCTTTTTTGTTTGTATGTCATGCCCGCGCGCGGTTAAGATAACCCCCAAACGAAGGGTGTGCCGCGGCCTGCGGCGAATCGGAAGGGAAGGTGCGCCATGGCATATTATCTTGGCATTGATAGCAGCACGCAGGGCATGAAGGGGTTGGTGATCGATCCGGATGCGGGAACGGTCGTGGCGAGCGCGGCCGCCAATTTCACGGCCGACCTGCCTTCTTACCGCTGCCCCGACGGCGTGTTGACGCATGCCGATCCGCTGGTCAAGCACGCCGACCCTCTGATGTGGCTGGCGGCACTGGACCTGTTGCTGGCGCGTCTGCAGGCGACAGGCGTGGATATGGCCCGGATCTGGGCCGTCGGCGGCGCCGGCCCGCAGCACGGGTCGGTCTACCTCACCAGCCGCTTCGCGGAGGCGATCGCCGGACTCAA
>Ga0116170_10006344_pt1 | contig 10384 bp, 8 predicted proteins | sample AD_JPNHW1_MetaG_FD_89797 | JGI IMG/M metagenome (GOLD analysis project Ga0116170, IMG submission 89797) | Active sludge microbial communities of municipal wastewater-treating anaerobic digesters from Japan - AD_JPNHW1_MetaG | ecosystem: Engineered > Bioreactor > Anaerobic > Digestate | place...
GCCGTCCTGGCGCAGCGGCTGGCGGACCTGCTCCGCGAGCGGAAATTGATCTAGAAGGAGCGCGGTCATGGGCCTGAAAATCGATCTGGAAACCTGCATCGGCTGCGGCGCGTGCGTCTCGGCTTGCCCGTTCGGGGCGTTGGCGCAGCGGGCGGACGGCAAGGTGCAAGTCAACGAAGCCTGCACGGCGTGCGGGGCATGCATCGAAGTCTGTCCGGTGGGCGCGCTCGCGATGGAAGTGGCCGAGAAAAAGGAAGCCGCCGGCGCCTTGGACGCATATCGCGGCCTGTGGGTTTTCGCGGAACAGCGCGGCGGCCAAGTCCAGGAAGTGGCCTTCGAGCTGCTGGGCGAGGGGCGCGCGCTGGCGGACAAGCTCGGGGTCGAGTTGGGCGCCGTCCTGCTTGGCCACCAAGTGCAAAATTGCGCGGCGACGTTGTTCGAACACGGCGCGGACAAGGTCTACATGGTGGACCATCCGGCGCTGGCGGCCTACACGGCCGAACCGTATGCCGAGGCGCTGAGCGCCTTGATCAAGAAGCACAAGCCCGAAGTGGTGCTGGCCGGCGCGACGAGCATGGGGCGGGGGTTCTTCGCCCGCGTGGCGATCCAAGTGCAGGCCGGCCTGACGGCGGACTGCACCGAACTGGGCGTGGACGTCGACAAGCGCCTGCTGCTGCAGACGCGCCCGGCGTTCGGCGGCAACATCATGGCCTGCATCGTCTGCCCCGACCACCGGCCGCAGATGGCGACCGTGCGTCCGAAAGTGTTCAAGCGCCCGGCGCCGGCGGCCGGCCGGACCGGCCAGCTGGTCGTCGAGAAGCTGGACCTGAAGGACCCCGTCGTGAAGGTTTTGGAAACCGTCAACGCCATGCAGAACGAAGTGAACGTGGCGGGCGCGGAATTCATCGTGACGGGCGGGCGCGGATTGGGCGGTCCCGAGAACTTCAAGCTGCTGGCCGAATTGGCGGAAGTCTTGGGCGGGGCGGCCATCGGTGCGAGCCGGGCGGCCGTGGATGCCGGTTGGATTTCCAGTTTCCACCAGGTGGGCCAGACGGGCAAGACGGTCCGGCCCAAGATCTACGTCGCCTGCGGCGTGTCCGGCCAGATCCAGCATCTGGTGGGCATGAACAGCAGCGACACGATCATCGCCATCAACAAGGATCCGGATGCGCCCATTTTCGGGGTGGCGGACGTGGGCATCGTCGGCGACCTGTTCCAGGTGATTCCGGAACTGATCAAAGCCCTCAAAAAATAGGCCGTTTTCGGCCGTCGGGATTTCGGCGATTCGTTGTGCTTGCCAGCCCGAGCCCTTTCGTGGCAAAATGCTTATCCATATTTGGAGTCATGCACAGCTTCCATACATAGGGAGAACACCGATGATGCGTACAGCGAGAGGGATTGTGGCGGGATTGGCCTTGGCGTTGGGGTTGAGCGCGTGCGCTTCCTGGAACGTCGAAGTGAGCAAACTGCAGCTCGGCATGGAGCCGGAAGCGGTGCGCGAAGCCATCGGCAAGCCGTTCACCATCCGCGCCGCGAAGGTGTACGAAGGCGACGAATGGTCGGAGGTGTGGGAATACCTGCCGCCGGCGTTCACGTGGACGCCGAAGACCTATTGGGTGTATTTCGAAAACGGCAAGGTCGTGCAATGGGGCGAGCCGGGCGATTTCTCCGGATCCTCGGCGTCGGCGGTCAAGGAATACAACGCCAACAAGAGCGCCCGGTAAGCCCGCGGCCGTTCGCCCCGGGGGGGGAGGAGCGCGCAAGCGTTCTCCGGGCGACGGGTGGATTGGTCCATGCGCGAGGTTGCCAAAACGAGCGGAGGTTGGGTTTTCCCAGCTGAACGAAAGCGCCTGCTTTCCTTGGGCCGCTGGGGATTGGCATGGGGCGTTTTCGTCGCGGGAATGTTGGCTCCGCTCGTCGCCGGCGCCCAGACGTTGCGGCTGGGGCTGTTTGACCTGAACTTGGCGTCTTCGGTGGATGTGGCCTACGACAGCAACGTGGACGACAAATATCCGGATGAAGAAGTGCCGGAAAAGCAAGTGGGGGATTTCTATTGGATGCCGGGGTTTTTCGTCACATCGGAACAGGCCCGGATGCGGCCGAACACCACGTTCAGTCTGTCGGCGCGGATCGCCTACGAGGACTACTTCATCCGGAACGATCTGGACACGGAAGTCTACAACGCCACGTTGAATTTCCAGACGGCCCATCCGCGTCTGACGCTGGGCGGCATGGGCAGCATCGATTATTCCGTCGAAGGCATCGAAGACCAGTACGTGCCCGGCAATGCCAGCCGGGATCCGGTGCTCACCCGCGAAGGAAATGTCTTCGCCAACTGGAACTATCGCAAGCTGCGCATCGAACTCATCGAGGATTATTCCGAAGAATTGCACGAATACGAAGAATACCAGAGCGGCGATCAGGAAGAGATCACCTCGACCGCCAGCATCTATTACGACCTGTTCACGTGGGGCAGCGTGTACTACACGTGGGAGCGCACGGTGACGACGATGCTTCAGTCGGAGAATGAAACCGACGAAATCGTCCAGACGTTCGGCTTGGACGGATCCATTCCCGTCGAACTGCTGCGGCGGCCCACGATCACCTATTCCTTCGGCGCCTCGTACGAGGATGAACAGACCGATGCGACCGAAGGCGAAGAGGAACCGACCTGGGAACCGACGCATACCATCACCGTGACGGATGAGTTCGATCTGTCCAAGAGCATCCACCTGTCTCTGTCCGCGACGTGGGAGGATACGTGGGAAGACGGCGAACCGACGTTCGCGTTGCCGGGGGGCAACAAGGACGACGAAGATGACGAAGTGACGTTCCAATACAACCTCAAGCTATCCCAGCAACTGAGTCCCCGGGCGCAGCACGCTCTCACGTTCGCCCAGGAACCCGAAGAAACCTTCGGCTCCAACGCGGACACCGAAGACACCACGTTCACCTACGATTTTGGGCTCAAGGATCTGTTGATCTACGGCCTGAACTTCCATGCCTCCGCGGAATACGAGATGGAAACGCCCTTGGGCGACGAAGAGGCGGAGACGGAGGAAACCACCACGTACACCGTGGGTTTGGCCCATGCCCGCCAGTTTTCTCGCAAGCTGGCCCGGCATCTGTCCTATGAATACACGTGGGAAAACTCCAACTTCCACGAGGGTGGCGCCAACGAGAAGCATCTCGTGATCTACAGCCTCGTCTACACGTTTTGAACGTGGCCGAAGGCTCGATGCGCGTTCCTGCCGGAAGATCGAATTCCGCCATTGTCTTGGCCGATTTTGTCATGTAGATTGCCGGCATGATCAACGGCGTGTCTCCATTCGCGGCGATAGGCAGATTTTTGGCGTGCCTTCTTCTGGGGGCCGGACTTGTGCAAGCGGCGGAAGAACCGGTCCGGCCGCCGGAAGGCGAAGGCGCCATCGGCCGCCGCATTTTGGCCGGCGACCGCCTCAACATTTCCGTCCGGGAACAGCCGGACATGTCCAAGGTGTACGCCGTGGCGGGGGATGGCTCGATCGACTTCGGTTTCGCGGGGCGGGTGGTGATCGCGGAACTCACGTCCGACGAAGCCTCCCGCAAGCTGGAATCCGTGCTGGAAGAAAAATACTTCAAGGAAGCGAACGTCGCCATTTCCATCGCCAATTTCGTGGAGGGCGACGTGCTGGTGACCGGCGCCGTCCGCACGCCGGGCAACTTGGCGTTTCGCGGCGATTCGATCCTGACCTTGATGGAAGCGATTTCCCGCAGCGGCGGTTTGGCGGAGAACGCCGCCGGCGACCGGGTCCGCATCCTGCGTTGGGTGCCGGGGGGCAGCATGGAGCGGCAGAGCATCGAGGTGGACGTCCAAGGCATGCTGGACACGATGGATTTCTCCAAGGATCAGTATTTGCGGCCCCGCGACATCATCGTGGTGCCTTCGCGCGGCGAAGAAGAAGGCCGCAACGAATATCTGGCCTTGGGCGAAGTGAACGAGCCCGGTTTCCATCCCTACACGGAGGGGCTGGACGTGATCAAGGCCGTGACGCAGGTGGGCGGGTTGGGCGAATTTGCGGATTGGAGCGGTGCCCGCATCCTGCGCCCGAAGCCCAGCGGGGAGTATGCCATCGTGCCGCTGGACGTCAGCCGCCTCTTCAGCGCGGCGGACATGAGCATGAATCTGCCGCTGCAAAAGGGCGACATCTTTTTCGTGCCGTCCGTTCGCAATCTGGTGCGCGCCCAAGTCTATCTGCTGGGCGAAGTGAACAAACCCGGCGTCGTTTCCTTGACGCCCGGACCCGGCTCCACGGTTACTCGTCTTATCCTGGAAAACGGCGGCATGACGCAGTTTGCCAATCTGGGCAAGGTGCAGATCCAGCGGACGGCGCCGGACGGCAGCAAGAAAACCATGCTGGTCGACGTGGGGCGCATTTTGGAGAAAGGCACGTTCGAGGAAGACGTGCCTTTGCAGGACGGCGACGTGGTGATCGTTCCGGAAAAAGGATTGCTGGGGCTTTGATATGCGCGACATGATCCAACGACCCGATGCGGCGCCGGCGACTACTCTGCGCGAGGCGGAGGTTCTGGGAACCGCCCCCAAGGGTTTCGGCGACGTCCGGAAATATTTCTACGTCGTCGCCAAGCGCTTGTGGCTGCTGCTGCTGTGCTTCATGACGGCCGTCGTGATCATGCTGGTCATGATGGCGCGGCAGATTCCCGAATACCAAGCGGTTTCCAAAATCCAACTGACGAGATCCGTCGAGTTGCCCGCGAATTTGCAGCAGCGCGACATGGAAATGATCCTGGGCGACTACACCGAAACCCAATGCAACGTGGTGCGCAGCCGCGACGTGCTCCAGCGGGCGAAGGACAAGCTGGGCCTGACGCCGCAGGAGTTCGACGCGAAATTCCGCGGTTTGGCGGTGTATCCCGTTTGGCAGACGGCCATTCTCGCCATCAGCGTCAACGGGTTGGAACCCGCCTTCTGCGCGGATTACGCGAACGCGATCGCCGACGCCTACATGGATTACAAGGCCGTGGAACGCAGCGGCAGTTCCCAGAACACCGCGGACAACCTTTCCCGCCAGGCCGGCGATCTCGCGGAAAAAATCACGAAGATGGAAGGCGATTTGCTGGCGTTCGTGCGCGAAAACAGCGTGGTGGGCATCCAAGAACGCGGCAACGTGGCGGCCAACCTGCTGGCCCAATTGTCCAAGCAGTCCGCCGAATATCGGACCCAGCGCATGCTGTTGGAAGCCCAGCAGCCCCTGCTGACCCAGGCGCCGGACGAAGTCGTTCTCGCGACGTTGGAATACGGCTTGCCGGCTCCGACGGTGGCGCCGGCCGCCGCTCCCGGCGGGGTGGACGAAGTCCCGGCGGAAGGCGCCGAGAGCTTGATCGAGCACGGCGTGGTGGCGCCGCCGCAGTGGGACAGCCTGAAGCGGGAGAACGCGGTCCTGGAGGCCCAGTTGGTTTCCTATCGCAAGAAATACAAGGACGAACACCCCCTCATCCAGGAAACGCAGCTGAAACTGCAGCAGAACGAAGACGCCCTCAAGGTCGAGATACAGTTTGCGCTCAAGCAATATTACTCCCAGCTGGAGGCGCTGAACATCAAGGAAAAATCCGCGCGCCAAGTGGAGCAGGAATGGGAAGAGCAGGCGTTGGAAATCGATCGCAAGCAGAAGGAGTATGAAGGCCTGCAGCGCAATCTCAAGCGCCTCCAGGGTCTCTACGACCTGATCTTCAACCGCCTGCAGGAAGTGGACATTTCGGCCGGCATCCAGATGGAATCCGTCCGGATTCTCGAGCGCGCGATCGCGCCGGGTTCTCCGCTGAAGCCGCGCAATCTGCAAAGCCTGTTCCTGGCGGCGCTGATCGGGCTGGCGATCGGCCTTGGCCTGATTTTCGCTCTCGAATTCATGGACGATTCCCTCCGCTATCCGGAGGAAATCGCCCGCAGCCTGGGGACGCCGTTCCTCGGGCTGGTGCCGACCGCGCATTGGAAGCAGGCGGACGACGCGTCCTATTGGTTGGGCAACGTGGATCCCTCCAGCGGCTTCGCCGAAGCCTATCGCAACATCCGTTCCGCCATGCTGCTGAATCCGTCCGGCAAACCGTTCCGGACGCTGACTGTCATTTCGTCGGTGCCGAAGGAAGGCAAGACGACGACGAGCGCCAACTTGGCGACCAGTTTCGCCCAGACGGGCCACCGGGTCTTGCTGGTCGATGCCGACCTGCATCGCGGCGGCGTCCATCGGTTCTTCGGCCTCCAGGCCGGCCGCGGACTGAGCGAAATCCTGACGGGGCGCGCGACTTTGGAACAGGTGGTCCAACATACGGCAGTCGAAGGTTTGGATTTGATCGGCACCGGCGCCTTTCCCGACAATCCGGCGGAACTCGTCTTGCGCCGGGAGATGAAGGAATTCATGGCCCAGGCCGCGGAACACTACGATTTGGTGATCCTCGACGCGCCGCCGGCGCTGGCCGTTTCGGAGTCCACGGTGATCGCTTCCCAGACCGACGGGACGTTGCTGGTGGTGTGGGGCGGCCGGACGTCGCGTAAGCTGGTTCTGGCGGCGGTGCGCCAGCTGCTGTCGCGCGGCGCCAACCTGATGGGCTGCGTGCTGAACAATCTGGATTTGGCTCGCATGGGCAATTACGGTTCTTCGGGCTACTATCACTATTACGGATACGATTATCGGTACGAGGAGGACGCGCCTCCCGCTTCCGCCTCAGCGCCGCCGGCGGGTTGAACGGCGGCCGTTTTCATAGGAGTCAGATCGCGTGGTCGTCATTTTCCATCGCGGATTGCGGGTATCCAGCCGGCACTTGTTCCTGACCTTGGGCGACTGGTCGGCCATCGTGTTGGCCCAGTTGTCGGCGGTCTACCTGCGCCTGGGCTTCGACGTCGGCCACGAATACCTGCTGGACAACTGGGGTTCGCTCGTCGGCGCCGTCTTGATCTACGTGCTGGTCTTCTACGCCGGCGGCATGTACGAACCGCCGACGCGCACTCGCCGCGTGGACTTCGATTTCCTGCCGCTGGTGGTGACGGGCATCGCCGCCGGCCTCACGGGCCTGGTGCTCTACGCCCGTCCGCAAATGACCATCGGCCGCGGCATCTGGGCCATTTCGTCGGTCCTGATCCTGGTGCTGGCCTACGCTTTGCGGCGGCTGTTCATGTCGCTGGTGCGGCGCGGTCTCTTCCTCAAGCGGGCCATGGTCCTGTGCGACCATCCCGATCGCGCGGCGGATTTGCTGCGCCTGCTGAAGGACAACTCGTCCTCCCTCTACAGCGTCGTCGGCTTGGCCGTTTGCGGAGCGGTGCCGCCGGCGGCCTACGTCGACACGCCGCCCGTCCTCGGCACGGCCGAACATCTGGGCCAGCTGACCGAAGCCCACGACGTGTCGGTGCTGCTGCTGTCCGTCTCGCCCATGCGCAGCCACGAACTGCTGTCCCGCCTGCGGCCGCTGCGCTACGTCGGCGTGGAAATCATGGACTACGTGTCGCTGTCCGAGGAGCTCGCGCAGGAAATTCCCTTGGCGCACATCAACGACGAATGGCTGATGACCGCGGCGCTCAACAGTTCCGTGATGCAGATCCGGAAGATCAAGCGCGCGACCGATATCGTCGTGGCGTCGCTCGGGCTGGTGATCGGCGTGCCGATCATGTTGCTGGCCGGCCTGCTCATCAAGCTGTCCTCGCCGGGCCCGGTGGTGTATCGCCAGACGCGGGTGGGGCTCGGCGGCAAGCCGTACGTGCTCTACAAGCTCCGCTCCATGCGCACCGATGCGGAAGCCCACGGCGCCGTCTGGTCCGGCAAGACCGATGCCCGCGTGACGCGCGTCGGCTACTACCTGCGCAAGTGGCGCATCGACGAAATTCCCCAGCTCTTCAACATTCTGAAGGGGGAAATGAGCCTCGTTGGCCCGCGCCCCGAACGCCCCGAATTCACCGAAAAACTCGCCGCGTTCATCCCGTTCTACGACGAGCGCCACCTCGTTCAGCCGGGTCTCACCGGCTGGGCCCAGGTCCGCTATCCCTACGCCGCCAGCTTCGAGGCCGCCGCCCGCAAGCTGCAATTCGACCTCTACTACATCAAGAACATGAGCTTCCTGCTGGACATCTCCATCCTGCTGCGGACCTTCAAGACGATCTTCGTCGGCTTGCGCCACGAGGACGACAGCTTCCTGCCGCATGCCGACAAGCTCGAGGAACTGCTGGTCGCCGCGGACGCGCCAGAGACGCCGTCCCAACCCAACGGAGGAGAAACCCCATGAGCATTGCCCATGAATTCGAATATGCCAAGCCGGCCAGCCTGAAAGAAGCGCTGGCCTTGTTGACTCGGCCGGTCTCCGGCGGGGCCGTCGCCTTGGCGGGCGGCACCGATCTCGTCGCTTGGCTGCGCGATGGCGCCGTCAGCCCCGGCCGGCTGGTGGATCTCAAGGGTCTGGAAGAACTTCGCGGCATCGGCCTTCGGAACGGCAAGCTGTGGATCGGCGCGGCCGTGCCCTTCGCCGAAATCATCGAATCGCCGCTGGTGCGGAAGCATGCGCCGCTGCTGGTCGAATCGTCCGGCCTGGTCGCGTCTGTCGGCGTGCGCAACCGCGCCACCATCGGCGGCAACGTCTGTTCGGCCGTGCCATGCTGCGACAGCGGTCCCGGCCTGCTCGTCCACGAAGCCGTCGTCCACGTGGCGACCGCGCGCGGCCCGCAGAAGATCCCCATGAAGAAGTGGTTCCTGGGCCCGCGCCGCACGGCGCTGGCCAAGGGCAGCATCGTGCTGGGCTTCAGCTTGCCGCTGGGCAAGCACGCCGCCGCCTTTGCCAAACTCAAGCGCTACCGCGGAGAAGATCTCGCCCAGGCCAGCGTGGGCGTCCGCGTGGATGCCAAGGGCGTCTGGCGCGTGGCCTACGGCTCCGTCGCGCCCACGCCCATCCGCGGGCCGAAAGTCGAACGCCTGCTCAAGGGCGTCAAGAAGCCGGACGCCGCGCTGCTGAAAAAGGCCGCGGCGCTCGCCGAGGCCGAAATCGCGCCCATCACCGACATCCGCAGCTCGGACGTCTATCGCCGTCTCATGGTCGGCGTCATGCTCAAGCGCGCCGTCCGCCTCGCGGCTGCGCGTCTCGCCGGCCGCGGGCCCGCCTACGGCATCAACGTCATGGAGGAGGACGCGCAATGATCCAGGAAATCGCCATCCGCCTGAACGGGGAGATCCGCCGCGTGGCGGTGGCTCCCAACGAAACCCTGCTCGACGTGCTGCGCGGCAAGCTCGGCGTCAAGACGCCCAAGGAAGGCTGCGGCCGCGGCGATTGCGGCGCATGCACCGTCCTGCTCGACGGCAAGGCCGTCCGCAGCTGCCTCATCCTCGCCATCGAGGCCGATGGCCAAGCGGTCGTCACCCTCGAAGGGGTGGGGAAAGACGGTCCGACGGCCCTGCAGAAGGCGTTCCTGAAGAACAACGTTTTCCAGTGCGGCTTCTGCGCCCCCGGCATGATTCTCTCTTCCGCGGCCTTGCTGGCGGACAACCCGCAGCCGACGGAGCACGAGGTGCGCGAAGCCCTCGCCGGCAACCTCTGCCGCTGCACCGGCTACGAGCCCATCGTCGCTGCCGTCTTGGAGGTCGCGCGCAAGTCGGCCAAGAAGAAAACCGCCATCCGGAGGGTCCGGTCATGAGCAAAACCCGCATCGTCGGCACCTCGTCCGTCCGCGTGGACGGCCTGGCCAAGGTCACGGGCGCTGCGCAGTACGTGGACGATCTCGATTTTGGTCCCGGCCTGCTGCACGCCGTGGTGGTGGAAAGCACCCGCGCCCACGCCAAGCTCAAGAAAATCGACGTTTCGGCGGCCGAAAAGGCCCCCGGCGTCGTCCGCGTCGTGACGGGCAAGGACTTTCCGTACACGTTCGGGCTCTACATGCAGGACCGCTACATCTTCGCGCAGGACCGCGTGCGGTTCGTCGGCGAGCAGATCGCGGCCGTCATCGCCGAAACGCCCGAGGCGGCGCTGCGCGCCGCCAAGCTGGTCAAGATCGACTACGAAGAGCTGCCCGCCGTGCTGAGCCTCGCGGACGCCCTGAAGAAGGACGCCGTGCTCATCCACCCCGATCTCGGCAGCTACCAGAAAGTGCCGTGGTTCTTCCCGCGCGCGGGCACGAACATCGCCCACTGGCGCAAGACCCGCAAGGGCGATGTCGAAAAGGGTTTTCGGCAAGCCGATTTCATCCTCGAAGACGTCTACACCGTGCCGCGCTACGCGCATTGTCCCATCGAAACCCACGCCGTGACCGGCCTGTTCGACCTGTCCGGCCGCCTGACGCTCTGGGCGTCGTCGCAGTCGCCGTTCGCCCAGCGCGGCGTGATGGCGGTCGCGCTGAAGCCCTTCGGCCTGTCGCACA
>Ga0116170_10006345_pt1 | contig 10384 bp, 7 predicted proteins | sample AD_JPNHW1_MetaG_FD_89797 | JGI IMG/M metagenome (GOLD analysis project Ga0116170, IMG submission 89797) | Active sludge microbial communities of municipal wastewater-treating anaerobic digesters from Japan - AD_JPNHW1_MetaG | ecosystem: Engineered > Bioreactor > Anaerobic > Digestate | place...
CGCGTGCTGATCGGCCGACAGCATGCGCTCCACCTCGCCGCGAATGCAGGAGTTGGCCGGGCAGGCGGAGTCGAGGAACGCGGCGCGGCCGGCGGGCGGCAGTTCGACGGCCGATTCAAAGATCTGGGCGATTTGACGCCACTCATCGGAGGTGGGCGGGGGCATTATGGGGTGGCGGGCTTACTCAGAGAGGCGGGCGAAGAGCCAGGCGCGGGCGGTGCGCCAGTGGCGCTGGACGGTGCGTTCGCTGACGGACAGCACGCCGGCGATCTCCTCGAAGCTCGGGCTATAGCCATGCTGCTCGGAGAACTTCAGGATGAAGTCAAGGACTTCCTTCTGTCTTGGTGTGAGGGCCATGGTCGTATTCTTAGCGAATACAAGGCGAAAGTCAAGCCCTCTCGACGCTCCCCTTCGATCGCTAATTCAATCCGCACCGGCCAGGCGTCGAGCACATCTGTCCGCATGGCCCTGGCTGCGGCGCCGATGGAGACGCGTTGGCGTGGGCGGCGAACGTCGACAACTCTTTCGATAGGTCGCGCTGGCCGCACGATGGGCAAGCCAGCGACTCGACGTCGGTCTCCCGGCGGATCAGCTTCTCGAAACGCGCTCCGCACTCCTTGCACCTGTATTCGAAGATCGGCATGGCTACTGTTTGGCCCTCCTGAGGATCTCTAGTGCAATTGTATCAACCAGCGCCCTGACCTCAGCCGATGCGCTGGTCTGGTGGTTTGAGATGATCGAAAATGCGACCCGGCGCGCTGGATCATCTCCGGCGTAACCGCTCAAAGCCGTTACGTGGCTGATGGTTCCGGTCTTGGCCCGAACCTCGGCCGCGTCGCGGGATCCGCGAAAGCGCGCCGCCAGCGTCCCCTCCTCGCCTCCGGCCGGCAACAGAGTCCGGAAAGCCTCGCCGTGCGTGTTGTGCATCCGCGCCAGCAGCCGCGTGAGGGTTTCCGGCGTCACCAGTGCGCGGCGGCTCAACCCCGACCCGTCAAACAGATCCGCGTCCCCACTTTCCATGCCAAACGAACTCAGGAATCCGGCCATCTCTTCCAGCGCCAGTTCGCGCGACCCCTCGCCCCGTTTCATCCGCGCGGTCTCCAGCAGAATCAGTTCCGCATGGAGATTCTGGCTCAGCTTGTTGATAACCTCCAGCAACTGGATCAGGGGCGGGGAAGTCCGTCTGGCCAGGATCGCCCCCTCGGGCTTCACATACGGTTCGCCCGGCAAGCGGTGCCCGGCTCGCGCCAGTCGTACCACCACGCCGCGCTCCTCCAGAAGGCGTTTGAAAGTCTCCGCAGCGTAAAGAGCCGGATCGTCGATGGCGATCGATACAGTGGCAGCGCCTCCCGACGGTGGCGTTGTCCCGCTGACCCGTATGACTCGTGATCCGGCCTGGCGCGTCACTTCAATCCTGCGCGGTAAGCCCGGCCCCAACCTGAGCCCATTGGACACCGTGTAATACTCGGTTGCCGGCCGGAACATCACATCGGCCATCGGGCTCGTTTTCGCCGGCGTCACCGTCAGCAATAGTGCATTGTCGTGTACGGTCAACGCCGACACCGGCGCGCCGTACTCCCACGTGAGGTCGTCCGCCGTCCAACCCTCCGGCGATGAATCGTACGGGTAGAGCGAATCGTCGCCGATCACCGTGCCCACCCGCCTGACGCCCATCTTCACCACCTGGTCGGCCAGGTCCTCAAACGCGGCCAGCGGATCGACCTCTCCGGGCTTGTTTTCGAACGGGTAAGCGCGGCCCGAAAGCGACGGGTCCCCGGTGCCGGCGATGCGAAGCGACGCGACCCCGCCCGCCGGGCTTGGCAACGCAGGCGCCAGCACCCGCGTTTTGAAGCGGTAGTCCGCGCCCAGGCGGTCCAGGGCCAGGGCCGTCGTCAAAAGTTTCATGTTCGAGGCGGGCGTCATCGGCATCCGGCCGTTGCGCTCATACAGCGTCGCTCCCGTGGCCAAGTCCACCACGTGGACGCCAATCGGCCCCCGCAAGCCGGGCGCGCCGGCGATCGCCTGGTCGATAGCCTCGGTTAGTGTCAGCGTCTGCGCCGGGGCGGCTATGACCGCGGCGAGGAGGAGTAGGATTGCCCGCTGCATGAGTTTTCAGTTTATCCTGGGGCCATGCAACGGCTTGTGGTCTGGCTGATTCTGGCGTCGGCGCCGCTGCTTGCGGTGGATCCTCGCAAGTCCGCCGCGGACTACCCGGCCCGCGCCACTTCGCCGGCCGGCTCGCTTGGCGCGGAGTATGTTGGCCGCTTCATCGTGCAGGACGGTGAGAGCCATCAGACGGGCGACTATGTCGCCATTGAGGTCGGCTTCTTTCCTGTTTCGGACGAGCTCCTGGAATTGCGCGGGTCCGATTTCATGCTTCGCGTGAACGGCTCGAGACAACTGGTTTATCCGCAATCGGCCGGTCTGGTCGCCGGGTCCATCCGGCACCCCGATTGGGAGCATCGCCGCGGGCTGGAAGTTGGCGGCGGGTTCGGCGGCGCCGATGTGATCCTTGGACGCCCGCGCCAGACGAGCCGTTTTCCCGGCGATACCACGGGCCGGACTCCCGCTCCCATTCCTACGGAACCTGACAGCCAGGGCGTCTCCGATCCGGCCAGGGATCCGCTCGAGATGGCCGCCCGTGCCATCAACGCGCAGGCACTCGGCGAAGGCCCGGCGCGGGGCAGCCGCGCCGGCTACATCTACTTCATCTACAAGAAGAAACTGGCCACCCTCAAGAGCCTGGAACTGGTTTGGGTCTCCGGCGGAGAGCGCCGGACGCTGACGCTGAAGTAACCTGAGCCTAAAGCCGCTTTGCCGGACTCGACAGCCGCGCCTCCAACCAGATCAGCATCAGCAGCAAGGCCACCATCACCGACCCCAGCAGCGGTAGCCCCATCACCACGCTCACGCCGAACCAGTGGGCAAAGTAGCCCAGCGAGGCCGGCGCCAGCAGCCCACCCGTGATGGCCAGGGAAAAAATCCCGCTGAAAAAGCCAGGATGGAAATACGGGAATCGGTCGCCGATCGATTCGGTCACCAGGGGCAGGATCAGCGCGAAACCGGCCCCGGCCAGCACGGTCCCGGTAATGACGCCGAACAGGTTGTCTGTGAAAGTGAGGATCAGACAGGCGAACATCGGTCCCAGCACGGCAACTGTCAGCAATTTCCCATGATGCACGTGCGGCAGGATCCGCTGGCCCACCACTCGCCCCAGCAGCAGGACAAACCAGTAAAGAGCCAGCACCGACAAAGATGTTGCCGGACTCCACCCGAGTTTCTGCGACAGGAATAGCGCCAGCCACCCGGCCACGGCGCCTTCATTGCCAAACTGGAAAAAGAGGAGAGCGGAGAATAGGATCGCCGCCGGGCTCTTGAAATCGGCCGCCGCTTCGCGCCAGTGCGGCTTGCTCACAACCGGATCGTCGGGCATCTTGAGCCGGATAAAGAAGCCGAAGGCGAAAGCCGGCGCCAGCGCCAGAAAGATCAGAATGCTGGGCGTGGTGTAAGCGAAAATAGTTCCGCCCACCACCAGCGCGCTGGTCAGCCCGCCCAGTGTGTACAAGGTGCTGCCCAAAGTCAGGGTGGCCGCTGAATCGAGGTCGTAGACCGGCACGATCGCGTGAAGCGACGCATTCTGCACCAGTCCAGCGCCGAAACCTAACAGCAGCAACCCAGCCAGCCGGCCGGCCCATGGCATCGGTGGCGCGAACCCGGCCAGCACCAGCAGCCCAACGGCAGCCGCCAGGCATCCTGCCGATAGGCCGTAGGCGATGCCTTTGCGCCTCAGCAGGCTCAATGCCGCGGCGTGGCCCAGAATCACCCCAAGGTTCTGCGCCAGGAAATATGTGCCAATCAGCACGTAGTCCGGCTGGATGTGATGCCGCCAGGCGACCAGCAACGCCCCCAGCGCGGCCATCAGCAGCCCGCCGATGTAGAACCCCCAGAGCCCCCGGCGCGCGCCCGCCATCGCCCGCCGCGCGGTCTCCAGCCGTTCGCTGTGCCCTTCGTCGGAGCTTGGGATTTCAGCCGGCACCATCCGATTCTACTCCGTTTGCGCCGCTAAGCGGTGTCCCTCTTTGGGTGTACTCCCCGGTTTTGTAGAGTCGTAGAAAAATCTATGTCAATCCATATTCCATTACGGAGCTGCCATCCTGTTATCAATCACTTAGATTTGGCTACCAGCTTGCTTGTATCAATGCGGGTCACGTTAGTTTTTCGCTTCCTGGTGGGGTTGCCTCCGCCAGGGTTGATCGGTTGCACTCGCCGCCGGTCCCCTCTCAAACCCCGTGCTTGCACGGGGTTTACTTTTTGTCCCGAGATGCTTGAAGCCGGGATTCGGCCCACCGTGGGTGGCGGTGACAGGTTCACCGATACCAAATCTTGTAGGCTGGTCGATTTTTTCCATTGACAGCGCACGCCTCCCCGTTTAGCATGGGGCCATCACTGAAGAAAGGAGGTGATCCAGTACACATGAATCCTGGTAGTTATCTGTCGCGCGAGGTGGCTGATCGTTGATTCGGCTGCTCTAATGTACAGATCCCTCATTCAGTGACGGGATCGACGCTCCTGCGGACCAGCCAAGATCGCGCGTCCCTCAGACCGCGGGTCTGATTCTCAGGCTACCTAATAAAGGCCCCGCCGCCGGGTTTCGGCTGCGGGGTCTTTCATTATCAGTAAGCTATTTAGAATCAATGAATTAGGCTGGCATGGAGTTCGTTTGGTCGAGACTCCGGTAGAGCCGGGCTTGGCGTTCGGCGATCCGGTCCCAGCCGTAGTCGCGCTCGACACGGCACCGCGCGGCCGCCTCGATTCGCTTCCTCTTCGCCGGATCAGCGAACAGATCCAGGATCTCCCGGGCCATGCCGGCGGCGCCGCTGGCGACAATGACGTCCTCGCCCGAGTTCAATTCCAGCCCGTTGACGCCCGCCGGTGTGGACACGATGGCCTTGCCCATGGCCATCGCCTCCATGATCTTGATGTTGGTGCCGGCCGATGCCAGCAGCGGCGCGATCACGACGGAAGCCCGTTCGTAGGCCGGCCGGACGTCAGAGACGAATGCGTCGAGTTCGATGCCGGGCTGGGCGGTATCCACGGTGACACGGTCGCGGTAGATCTCCAGGTAGTGCTCGGGCCGTGAGCCGGCGATGACGTGTAGCGTTGAGCCGGCGTCACGCAACACTGGCCAGGCATCGTCGAGGAAGTAGCGCAGCGCCAGGATGTTGGGCAAATGGGCGAAGGATCCGATGAACAGGAGCCGTTTCGGCTCCGGCTCGGCGGCGGCCGGACGGAAGCGGTCCAGGTCGACACCGTTGGCCAGCGTCTCCACGCGTTTGGCGCCGCTGACCATTGAGCGGTCCCGGTCCGACATGGCGATGACGCAATCCACCGTGCGCCAGACCTCCGGCTCGAAGTTCCGCCACCTTTCAAGCTGTGCGCCCGTCTCCCAATCGCCCTGGCGCTCGAGCAGTTGCGAATAGAGATCGATGGTGATGTCGTGCTCCACAAGCAGCGACGGCAGCGGAGCGCAGTCCGGCGCATAGAGGCCCATCTGGGTGAATTCGAGTTGCACCAGCGCCGGCGAGTGCTTGCGAATCATTTCCTTGAGCGCCGCCCGGAACGGCATCGAGTCGTGTTCCTCGACCACTTCGGGCCGTTGGGTCATCGGCCTGAGGTGCGACCCTGTGCGGCGGACCAGCACAATCTCACGGCAGATTTCCAGCACTTCGGGCGCGGGGGTGAACGGCTGGTCGCAAAACGAAATCAGTACGTGATCGAACTCGGCCGCCGCGCGCCGCATGAGATTGTACATCCTCACCGCCCCGCCGTGCGAAAGCGGGAATGGCACATAGGGACTGGCCACGAGAATCGTCCGCCGGCCGCTCGACTGGCTCTGGTTGCCGGGAAATGAGAATGTCTCGCCGCCGCCCAAGTGCATGGCCAACCGTTCGGAGGCGACTTGGGTTGGCGGCGGGCTGACGTGGCGCTCGGCGAGGATCGCCGACTCGAGCGCCGGCATCGCCCATTTCGGTTTCGGCTCCAGGGCCGCATGCCAGTTCACGCGCAGCACGGCCCGGTTCCACAGTTCGGCGAACAATCCGGGATCCGACACCGAACGGGCCAGGAAGATGAGGTAGTTGCGCTCGACGGCCAGGCGGATCTGATCCTCGGTGAAATAGCGGGAAGTCGTCGCCCGGTGGTGATGGAGCACCCCGGCGCGTGAACAGAACACAGTGGGCCATCCGCGCGCCCAGGCGCGCCATCCAGCATCGAGGTCCTCGACATAGGCCGGCTTGAACTCCTCACCGAAACAGCCGATGGCGCGAAGTTTCAGGGTGTCGTAGAGCGAGCAGCCGCCGCTGCCATAGGTGACGTATGTCAGGTCCTCGCCGGGCAGGGGAGCTTCACAACGGACAGGGAAGTCACGCACGTCCGCATTGACTGAGAGCACCGCCTTGCCCGTTTCCTCACGCCGCTTCCCTTCTGGGAAGAAGATCTGGGCCGTGGAGCAGAACAGGCCGGGAACTTTCTCGAACGCGTCTAGCAGGGCCTGGAAGAAACCGGGCCGGACCTCCATGTCATTGTTCAGCAGGCACAAGTGCGAGTAGTGGGCACGGGCGATGCCACGGTTGACAGCCGCCGCGAAACTGAGCGGCGCCACCGTTTGCTCGGTCAGAATCGCCGGATAGGCAGAGTTGAGCCAATCGACGGTGCCGTCACTGGACCCGTTGTCGACAAGGATCACCTCGTTCGGGTGGCTCGCCAGATCGGCGAGCAGGCCGGGGAGCATCGATTCAAGAAGCGCCCTGCCGTTGCGCGACGGGATAACGACTGAGACGCCCTTTCGCAGTGGCACGGCTGGAAGCGGCTCAGCGGGCTTCAATCCCGATTTCGTCCGGGCAATTAGCGCCCCCGTGCGCAGCGCCCGCCGGTAGAGGACCGGCCGGACGTAGGCCATCGGGTGGAAGATCCGCCAAATCTGGGTGTAGAACCAACCGCCGGGCTTTGATTCCCAGTGGTACCAGTTGTCCATTCTCCACCACATGTGGCGGACGATCTGGCGGGCGGATCTGGGGTGGAAGCGGAAGTGGTCCAGGTTCTCGTTGAAGACCAGCGTCCGCAAGCAGCCGATGGTCAGCGCCAGCCAGCGCATGGGCCAGTAGGGCTGGCGGGGTTGAAGCAGGAGAGCGGTCCAGGCAATTTGCTCGTCCTTGAGCGAGTCGAGCACGCGGGCGCGATTCTCCTCGTAAGTCCTGCCGGGCATCCAAGGGATCCAGCGTCCAACAGTCTGCGGAAACTCCGAGACAATGACCATCGGCAGATCGGGGGCGACGCGTTTGAAGTTCTGGAGAAACTCTTCGATCAGATCCTCCGTGCCCGATGTGAAGGCGAGAAGAATCGGTTTTCCGGCGCTCACGCTATACCACCGACTGCCAGGAGGCCAAGGGGTGGTTCGCGCAGCGATCCTGCCAGAGCGCGAGCGCTTGAAGGCAGAATGCCGTAGACACGGGGTTGACAAAAGGGCACCACTTGCCCGACCGCCGGCCGAAGCAGAAACCGCCGTCAGTGTCCGGCCGGCCGCCGTTCATCTGATACGAAGCCGCCCAGGAAGCCTCCTCCTCAGCCGCACCCCGGTCCAATGCGATCACTCCGGCTGCTTCCGCCCATAGCCTGACGCGGAGAATCTGGGCAGGCACGTCGGCGCGTTCGAAGTCGAGCCGGACGCGGCGGAGCAGGGTGGCAGCGGTGTCGAGGCCTGTTCGAAGAGCGGCGGTAACCTCAGGCGAGTCCACGCGCGAAAGGCAGGCTTCGAGAAAGTAGCCGTAGGCGTGCAGGCGGTCCATGACGCGCGTGCCGGGCTCTCCCAGCGGGAAGGTCTCATGCGTCGCCAGGGCACGTTCAAGAGCGGCCTCGAACGGCGCGAGCCATGACTCGTCGCCGGTGGCCTGAGCCAGATCATGCCAGGCCAGGGCCGCCTTCAACTGGTAGCAGTCCGACTGGCGCGACCAGCGCTGATCGCGTGGAGTGGGCCGCTTCGAGGGCAGTTCGAGAATCGGGTCGATGCCGGCCGGGTTGACGAAATCACGGCGCATCGACTCGCCGCAGGCGATGGCGGTGTCCAGGAACCGGGTTTGCCCCGAAGCGCGCCACAAACGCAGCAAAGCGCGAACGATGATTCCGTTGTCGAAGAAGTAAGTAGCGTGGACGTCCGATTGCCCATCCAGGGGCCATTCGAATGGCATCGCGCCAAGCACAGCGTCCCACGCCGACTCAGTCAAGAACCGGCCGGCGCTCAGGGCGGCGTCGAGCAGCGGCTGGCCGCCAAGCCGCTGATGGATGTCGAGCATCGAGCTGATGAAGTAGCCAGTGATTTCGGTCGAGACGCGGGCGTTGCAGTTGCGGTCCGTCTGGTGATAGCGGGCAACGCCGCCGTTGGGTTCCTGGATGCCTGAATGGAGTGCCCACTGCGCGCCCTGAACGAGAATGACGGGCGAGAGAGGATCGGCAGGGATCACATTCGTCAGCAACAACACTCAAACCTAACGCAGTGGGGATCTCAGTTTCTATTCTAGCAGCCCGCTATGTCGGCTTGAGCAGGATCAGCGCGCGGTCGACAGCCGGTTGCGGCGCGCCTTCCTCGACCGTGCGGAAGACAAGCCGGACCAGGTCCGAAGCCCGGCGGTTTTCCCAGGACATGAGCGAATCGGCGAGCCGGGAATCGTTGAGCGGCGTAGTTGGATCCGAAGCCGGGTCGTGGAGCAAACTGAGGCTGGCAACGGCGACAAGGTCACCCGTCTGCAGGACCATCTCCGAGATGCGGAAAGGAGTGGGCGGCGCGGCGGCCATGGCGAGGCTCGCTCCGGGCAACCGCAGTACCTGTGCGCCCTCGGAAGTCCGGCGCAGGATCAGGGGCGGCACGGCGCCGGCGTTGACATAGGTGAGGGTGCGGGTGGAACTCAGATAGCGGGCGCAGAACAGGCGGACGGGGAATGGCTGCTCGCTGGAAGCCAGCAGCGCCCGTTCAGTGGATTGGAGCAGTTCGGCCAGGTCTTCGGCGTAGGCATGGAAGCGGCTGCGCAGCAGCACCTGGAGTTGGGCGATCTGGACGGCGGCCTCCATTCCGGCGGACCCAACCTCGGCCAGCACGACGCCCAGCGCGCCCTTGGGCAGCGAAATCAGGTCGATGAACTGTCCCTCGGGCGATTGGCCTCGCCAGTATTCGGCACCGTAATCGAGTCCGGCGATGTCTGGCAGATCGGGCGGAACCAGCCGCGCCATGGCTTTGCCCCACAACTGCTGTTCCCGCTGGCGGACCATCAACTCGGACTGCTGGCTGGCGTATTCGCGCGCCGACTGGGCTGAGGCCAGGGCAGCGCCAGCCTGCAGGGCACAGTGCTCGACAAAGGTGCGAATCTCGGGACGGAACTCAGCTCCGTGCAGCAGCGTGACGGCGAGCCAGTCGGCGTGTTCGGCGGAAACGGGCACGGGAAACAGCCCCAGCCCGGGGTTGCGCCGGGAGAGATGGGGCCGGAACGGGTCGAGCGCGGAGAGGTCGATGCCGTGCAGCGCGGGCGGCTGGCCCACGTGGGTGGACACCACGGAAGCGCCGCAAGTCCAGGATTCCTCGCCATCGGGGCAATAAACGGCCACCATCGTGGCTTCGAGGGCGTCGGCGGTGAGCCGGCAGAGTTCGGAACGGAGAGTTCTCTCGTCAAGTTGAATGCGAAGCCGCTCACCTGCCTGAAAGGCCCTCTTCCGCCAAACTCGCAGCAACTCGGTCTGCGCGTCGGAGATGTCGCGGAGCCAGGAGAAGAACCACCACGCACCGGTAAACAGGACCGTGGAGCCAGCCGCGGCAAATCCCAGGCGCAAAGGCAGCGGCTGAGCTTCGGCGAGCGTGAACAGCACGACGCCAAAGATCATGCATGCGACCACGGCCAGGGCCGATTCAACGCCGAGCGCCGACGGATGGCTGCGGCGTCCGAGACGCATCATGGTGCGCAACTCAAACGACCGGCCGGTGAAGGCCAGGTGTAACGCCGCCAGCAGCAGAAACGCGCTGAGCGTCAGCCAGGCCGCGGCGATCCAGATTTGATCCTGCTGCATGTCGCAGTCGAACTAGTTTCGCAGCCTAATGGTTCGATTCCACGCGGGCAAGCGTACTGTTCTTCCTCCCGAAGGCGAAGTAGATGATCAACCCGACGATACTCCATCCGACGAAGCGTATCCAAGTCTCCAACGGCAGGGCGAGCATCAGGATGAAACAACTGGCGATGGCAAGCAGGGGAAACAGAGGACCGAGCGGAACCGTGAAGCCCCGTTTGCGGTCAGGTTGTGTGCGGCGCAGCACGAGCACGCCAGAGCTGACCACGGCGAAGGCAAA
>Ga0116170_10006347_pt1 | contig 10383 bp, 11 predicted proteins | sample AD_JPNHW1_MetaG_FD_89797 | JGI IMG/M metagenome (GOLD analysis project Ga0116170, IMG submission 89797) | Active sludge microbial communities of municipal wastewater-treating anaerobic digesters from Japan - AD_JPNHW1_MetaG | ecosystem: Engineered > Bioreactor > Anaerobic > Digestate | place...
AAAAAAAATAAATATGACAAACAAAGAATTTTTACAGAATGAGCCTGCAAATAAAAAAGAAAATGAATCTAGTTTCGAAGAAAAAATAGAAAAAATGGTGGCGGAATATAATAATCTTTTAGATGAAAACACCGTCAGTACTGAACACATTGTCGCAAATAACGCTAAATTAAGACAATTGTTGACAGATATTATTGATCTTGCAATGGAAAAGCCTCACAATCGATGGATAATACAGCAATTAAAACATAATAATCTAAAATGATTATCGGCTACTGACAAAACTTATTAGGTCTGTTATATTTATAATTATGTCAGATACATCATTAAAAAAAGAAGTATTAGTTAAAATTTCCCCTTCTATCGTGATTCTTATTTTTATCTTTTTAGTAAGTATTTGGTTGGCAGTACAAATTAAAGATATTATCTTCATGACTTTTATTGCCTATATCATTAGTGTTGGTCTTAATAAAGGCATTGATAGATTAGAAAAAAAGTTTAAGTTGTCACGATTGCTAAGTACTCTGCTGATTTACTTTGTATTTGTGGCTGGTCTTTCAATTTTTCTAGCTTTCGTTTTACCACCTTTGCTTAGGGAGCTTTCTAATTTACTTAACAGTTTACAATTGCCAGTGGTTTTTCAGAGCCAAATTAATAGCTTTGAAGTCAATTTAACCAGCATTAAAAGCCTGTTGGATACTTTTGGTACTTCGATTAGCACCGCTTTTAGCATCGTTAGCTCAACTTTTTCTAGTGCTTTGGTGGCCATTTCTACCATAGTGATCTCACTTTACTTTTCGCTTGAAAAACCAAAATTAGCCAAAGAATTGGGAGAGCTTGCAGATAAGAAACGAGCAACAGAAATAGAAACATTTTTTCATGAAACTAATTATCAGTTAGGCAATTGGATTCGCAGCGAAATCATTTTAATGACCATTATCGGCCTAATGACTTTCTTGGGTTTACTGCTGATTAAAATTCCGTATGCGCTCCCATTGGCTATTATCGCTGGTTTTTTAGAAATTGTCCCCAACATTGGCCCAATTCTCTCCGCCATCCCAGCCATTGCAGTAGCTCTTTTCACCTTTGGTTGGCCGACTGCCGTTGGCACCACTGTACTGTATTTAGTGGTGCAACAATTAGAAAATAATTTGATCGTACCTAGAATCATGAAAGCCAATATCAATATTAATCCTTTGGTTTCGATTTTGGGAATTTTGATTGGAGCTAAAGTTTTTGGAATTATTGGTGCTCTTTTGGCCGTGCCAATTTTTATTGTGGCGCGCACTATCTACACTATTTGGAAACAGAACGTGGAAAAGTAAAAATAAAAAACGTGGTGAAGAAGTGGCGAAAAAAGTCATTGCGTTGCATATTATTGACCACTTATTACCAAGATAAAAACTGATTTTCGTATTACGTCACAGCAGTTGTGACTTATGTGATTAAGTCATTGTCAGATTTGATATCAATAGCATTTTGGAGCAATTTTTGAAAAACACTCGCAACTGCGCTAATTACACTAAGTGCTAATGCCATACAAATACCAAACATTGTCGGACCTGCTGGATCATCGCCTTTCGCAAAGAAACGAAAGTAAGCCACTGCTAATGCAATAAAACTGATAAGACTGAGAGAGGCAAATTTTATATTTTTGAGTTTATTGACAGCACTTTGAGAAAAAGCTTTATTGGCATCAACTAAGTTTAATAACAGGATAAACTCAAAGTATAACCTATATTTTATATAGTTTTTTACTACCTTCTCTAGTAACTTTGGGTAAGTTTTTTGTCTCGTCCGGTCTTTCGATTATTTCTTTTATCCTTTTGGACAACTCATTTTCAATTTGATATTTTGTTTGGATACGAGCAGAAACATATTCATTTACATCTCCGGTCATACCTCCTGACATTCCATCATGATGATAGTACGTTCTGAAAATAGTGATAAAAATATTAGGATCGAGGGTCGGTATTTCCCTATACCACCACTTGTGTCTAAGAGATTCTATTTTCACCCCTTCTATAAAACCATTAGAAAGTATCTCAAAAACTTCTTCTGTAAGTTTTTCATTATCAGTAATGTTAATACCACCTTCAAAAGGTGATTTTATGAAATCCTCTATGTTGGCAGCAGATTCAAAAGCATAGTAACTAGGAAAAGGTCCTTTAGCATTGTATCTTTCTTTTTCCTGCCAAGGCATATTATTGTACTTGTGCACTATCAACTCATTATACTTTTCTGCAAATACGTGAGAATTGAAGAATTTTGTGTTTAGATCTTTGCTCTCTATACCAGTTTCCTCAAAAATGCGTTCTACATGCTTAAATGTTTCTTTATAACTATGTGTATTTAATATAGCTTTTGCAGTACTTTGTAGGTTATTAACTGTTTCGATGATAAATTCAGTTGAACATTTGGAATTATCAATAGGATCAATAATTAAAATGTGAGCTTTGTTAAGTACATTCAACTGGTTGATAGTTAAGTTTGCAAATCTTTCTGGAATAACAACTGGTCCATGAACTAAAATGTATCCAATTTTTAATAGTTTAATTCTATCTGGATCATCGTTGGAATAATCATGTATATGTTCTCGAAAAATATAATCGTGATCAGGACTTTTTTCTGAAAGCAGATACTTTGCAGCTTCATCATGCTCTGTGGTGCCGCATGGATAGAAGATACCTTTTGGTGATAACCAACCGTCCTCGCCATTTACTATTTCATCACGCGGCTCAAACTCTTTAATATATGATCCAATCTCTTCTTCTCGCTCGTTTGGATTTTTATTTTCTAATTGGTTCATATGTTTTTCCTGAGCGAGAGACGGGATTCGAACCCGCGACCTTTTCCTTGGCAAGGAAACATTCTAGCCACTGAACTACTCTCGCTTGTTAAGTTGCCCAAGAGAGATTTATAATTAGCTTATGTCAAATCCGTCAGACTTTCAAAGTCAGAGAAACAAAGTTTTCACTAGAACAGCTGAAACAGTAGCCACAAAAGTAGTGCTTTTTGGTGCCGAAATTTTCAAAGCGGTGGTGGCTTTTCTCAAGGAAATGTGGCATTCCTTCTTGGGTAAATAATTTCTTAAAGAACGTGCCAAGCCTTGGAATCGAACCAAGATCCCATGTTTTTCAGACATGTGCCGTGACCGACTTGGCTAGCTTGGCGATTGACACTAGACCTGTCACAAAATGTTTCCACTGTATTTTAACTAATTTCCCAAAAATTACCATCTTTAATCTCTAATTTTTGGCCTTTGACTTTAATTTAAATGTCAAATGAACACAAACTTTGTTCATTAATCAAATGCACTCATCTCTTCAACAATGAGCCTGTTTCAAACTGTGGGCAATATAGGGCTCGAACCTATGACCTCATCGATGTAAACGATGCGCTCTAACCAACTGAGCTAATTGCCCGCAAATCAATGTTTTTGCTACTTACATGTAAGTTAACAGATTTACAAATTAAGAATGTGCCCGGGAGAGGACTTGAACCTCCATGAATTACTTCACAGTCACCTCAAAACTGCGCGTCTACCATTTCGCCACCCGGGCTACGTTTCAGGCAAACATCTAATTTTGCAAACTCTACAGATGTTTTGCACTCAGAACACCTAGCATTCTATCAAACTAGCGAAAAATTATAAAGCTCTAGACACCATGGCTTTTAGTTTTTTATCTCTTTTTGTGCCGAGAAGAGGACTTGAACCTCCATGGATTGCTCCACACGCTCCTGAAACGTGCGCGTCTACCATTCCGCCATCTCGGCTTGTTTAAATTTTTCAAATCCTTGGACAAAAAATCCTTGAGCAAAGAGATTATATACTATTTTTCGAGAGATTTTAGTCTTATAATAGCAAAAAGAAATGACAAAAAGCCCCTATAGCTCAACGGATTAGAGTAATGGTCTTCGGAACCAGGGATGAGGGTTCGAATCCCTCTAGGGGTACCATCTTGAACATTGTGAAATTGTTGAATGTGGCTCGTTTTTGAAAAAATTGATAGCGATTGACGCAATCTTGACCTTTTCCCAAAGGCAAAAGGTTTTGTTTAGAGTAAAGAAGAAAAAATTTGTTATAATGTTTGGTGCTCAAGATCGGGGTCAGTAGCTCAGTCGGTTAGAGCACCTGCCTCTTAAGCAGGGTGTCGTGGGTTCGAGTCCCACCTGACTCACTTTACAAAAAAACACGGAAGCATCGTCCACTTGTCGTCATTTTTAAAATAAGATAGAATTATGCTATAAACTAAATGTCACAAGAACAAAAAATATTTGTTGTAGTAGAGGACTCAGCCTTTTATGCTGAGAAACATAAAAAACATTTACAAGATAATGGTGCGGAAGTAATTATTTTAAGAACCATGGGTGAATTTAACGAATTTATTGAAAAAAAAGAAGCTAGTAAAAAAATATCTGCTATCATTACAGATGGTTTGCATGGAGATTGGATAGGGGTTGTCGAAGGAGCTCAAAAAAAGAATATTAAGTGTATTGTCATTACTGATAACAAAGAAATCATTGAACAAAGTAAGTATTTTCCTGATGTAATGGCTATCAATAAAGCCGATCTGTACGAAAATCCTCAAAAATATAAAGACCTGATTGAATAAATTATTCTCTCTCTAAAATTCCGTAATTCACTTTGATTTCTCTAGGTTCAGTGATAAAATGGCAAAATTCAACAAATTAGGAAAATTGAACGATACATATGTCATTAGAAAAAGAAATATCCTCAAAAGACACTCTTAACAGCGAAAAAACAGATTTAACAAGCAACCCAGAATTAATTTCAGAATCTTTGACAAAAGATGATACTGAAAAAATAAGAACAAAAGAATCACCAGATCAGGAAACTTCTATAGATGATTTTAAGAACAATATTTGCGGAGCTGGTAAAAAAGATCGCAGAAGATGTCCAGTAGTTATTTCAAGCTACGAAAGTTGCTGTAAATGTCCATTTGTTAACCCTGAGGCTGTCAATATTAATTTAGGTAATCCCGAATTAAGGGGCGGTATCGAAACAAGTGCCGATTCAGCGGCTTGGAGAAAAAACAAATTAATATATGGTATCCCTCACGGCGACGATTAAATCCTGTTATAATCCTAACTTATGAATATCATCTCTGGCTCTTCCAACCCCGAATTAGCTAGCTCCATCGCTGAAGGCCTCAAAGAGAAATATCCGTCTAACCACAGCGACCTCATTAAAATTGAAATTACTAAATTTGCCAACGATGAAAAACAAATTTGGATTAAAGATGGGTTTAAAGTCAGGGGTCAAAAAGTTTGCATTGTCCAATCATTTTCCAAACCAGTAGATGAAAACATCATGGAAACATTGCTGATTATCGATGCTTTGGAAAGATTAGGAGCAAAAGAAGTTTCTTTATTGATTCCATGGATGGGTTATTCACTCCAAGACAAAGTTTTTCGCGAAGGTGAAGCCATTGCGGCCAAAGTTGTGGCTGATTTAATTTCCAATAGCTTTATCAGTCGCGTCTTTTTGCTTGATCTTCACAATCCTAGCATTCCTGGTTTTTTCTCGATTCCAACCTACCATTTATCTGCACAAAACCTTTTTATAGATTATCTAAAAAGCAATAATTATTTAGAAAATGCTGCCATTGTTAGCCCAGACTTTGGTGGATTAAAGAGAGCGAGAAATTTAGCTGATTTGCTCAATTTACCTTTATTAAACATTGATAAAAGTCGTAATTACAAAACTGGCGTCGTGACTGCTCACGCTTTACACGGAGAAGCAATCGCTGGTAAAAATGCCATTGTTTTAGATGATGTCATTGTTTCCGGCAGTACTGTTGCTAAGTCGGCGGCCTTACTCAAAAAAGAAGGCGCAAAAAAAGTTATTTTTGTTGCTACTCATGGCATCTTTTGTAATAATGGTTTAGAGGTTGTTGATCGTAGTTTGGTAGATCTCGTGATCACTAGCGATTCAATTATTCATGAGATAAATACAAAAAAAATTAAATATATTCACTTAGCACCCTTGTTTGTAGCTGGCTTAGCTGACTGGGTTTAAATACTTTGTTACAATAAAGTTATGAAATTATCCAAACTTGCTTTCCAAGTCACTAAAACTCCGCCTACCAATGCTGATACTATCAATCATAAATTGTTAGTTCAAGCTGGCTACGTCCGTCAATTAATGGCTGGAGTTTATACCTATACTAACTTGGGATTGAAGGTTTTGCGTAACATTGAAAATATTGTCAGAGAAGAGATGGATGCGCTCGGCGGTCAAGAAATTCTCATGCCAGCCTTACATCCTAAGGCTAATTGGTTGATTACCGATGGTTGGAACAAAATCGACGTCCTTTTTAAGTTACAAAGTCGCACCGGTAGGGAATATGCCCTAGGTCAAAGTCATGAGGAAATTGTGACTCCCTTAGCCAAAGAATTAATTCATTCATACAAAGACTTACCACTAACTTTATACCAGATTCAGTGGAAGTATCGTGATGAATTGCGCGCTAAATCTGGAATTTTACGTTGTCGAGAGTTTTTCATGAAAGACATGTACAGCTTTCACGAAAATCAGGCAGATTTTGAAAAGTTTTATGGTGAAGTTAAAGCAGCTTACCTAAGAATTTTTCAGCGCCTTGGTTTAACAGCCAAAGTTACCGAGGCCTCTGGCGGTAGTTTCACCCAAAAAATTTCCTACGAATTTATGGTCTTAACCGAGGCTGGTGAAGATAATATTTTTTACTGTGATCGTTGTGACTACTGTATTAACCAAGAAATTGCCACAATTACAGAGGGCGACGCTTGTCCAAAGTGTGGCGCTCCTTTAAAATTGGCACGAGCAGCAGAGGTGGGTAATGTTTTTGACCTGGGGCAAAAATTTAGCAAAGATTTTGACCTCACGTTTGCTAACAAAAATGGAGAAAAAAAATACCCAATTATGGGCTGTTATGGCATTGGCATCAGTCGCTGCATGGGAGTAATTGTGGAAAAACATCACGATGAAAAGGGCATTATTTGGCCTGCTTGCGTAGCACCTTTTGCAGTTTCACTCATTGCTCTTAATGGAGCAGAACCATACGCTAATCATGTTTATGAGACTTTGCAACAAGCTGGCATCAAAGTGCTTTTTGATGATCGCTTCCAATCAGCCGGCAGCAAATTTGCTGCTGCAGATCTAATTGGTTTACCAATTAGATTAGTTATTTCTTCTCGCAATGGAAAACAAATTGAATGGAAAAAACGCGATCAAGCAGAAAGTGAATTAATTGACTTAGAAACTGTAATTAAGCGACTTCAATAATGAAATCAAATGTCCAAAGTTATTTTAAGTAATCATGCCCTAAAAAGAGCTAAATCCAGAAAAATGGAACTTCAAGCCATCGAAAAAGTTGTTCTTGATCCAGAGAGAAAGATCGTTTTAGGCCAGCAAAAGTTTAAATTCTTCAAAAAAATTGGTCATCGTCATTATCAGGCAATAGCTACTTATTTAGCAAAAGAGGACAAGTGGCTAGTTATTTCAGTTTGGGTTAAAGGGGAAGCAGATCAACCACCTTTCATTTGGCTTTTAATCACCGCACCTTTCCGCTTGTTGTGGTTTTTGTGTCGAATGCTTTGGCGATTTATTAACTGGTTCATTAACTGGATTATTGCAAAAACTGCTGGAAAAAAATAGACCTATATTATCACAAATGATTAGCCATACATAAATATTATATAGCCAATCATCAATCTTTTTTACTTCTATATTTTTCTATAAACAAATATATATTACTAACTATATCCCGGTGAGGAGTCCCACTAAAACCAAGCAACAAGCTGGTTTTGGTGGGCGTCTCGTTGGGTTTTTCATTGTGACCTCAATTTATTTTTTCTAATGCTAAAATAGGCATTATGAATACAACTGCGCGTAAATTGATTGTTACCCATCATGCCCCAGACCTCGACGCTATTACTTCGGTTTGGTTACTCAAGCGTTTTGATAGTCAAAAATATGCCAACGCCAAAGTGGCTTTTGTGAATCCAGGCGAGACTATTTCTTTAGAGGAAGCAGAGAAAGAATTTAGCTGTCAACTTCACGAAATTACCCATGTTGACACCGGTTTGAGAGAATTTGACCATCATCAAGCGGAAAGAGCTAGTAAGGAAATTTGCGCTGCCACCCTGGTTTTTGATTATTTAACTCAAGTCAGACCAGAAATTAAAGATGACGCCGCTTTGGTAGAAATGATTAAAATAGTGGTCGACATTGATCATTTTGGGGAAATTTATTGGCCAGAGGCTAAAGAAAACCGCTTCGTTTTTAGCTTACATGAATTGATCCATGGCCATGAATCAATTGAACCTCACGATGACGATTCGCAATTACATTTTGGTATGAGGGCTCTTGACTGTGCCTACGCTGAAATGACCAATCGACTCAAGGCCGAAGAAATTATTGGAACCAAGGGCATTGAATTTGAAATCAAAGAAGGTAAGTGTTTGGGTTTGGAAACCCAAAATGATGAAACGATTAAATTATCGCAAGTGAAGGGTTATATTTTGGCTGTGCGAAAGGATCCAGAATATGGCCACCTGAGAATTAAAGTACGTCCGGACGCACAATTAAATTTAGAAAAACTCTATCAGGCTGTTAAAGCAATGGATCCAAAAGCTACTTGGTTTTATCACGCCAGTGGCAAAATGTTACTCAATGGTTCGATTAAGCATCGTAATCAAGTTGCCAGCTCTTTGAGTTTAAAAAGTATCATTCAGTTAATTCAAAAGTTATATAGTTAACAACTAGATTGCTAAAAAAACTATGTCAGATTCAATTTTTAGTAAAATCATCAAGCGCGAAATTCCAGCGACCATTCGCTTCGAAGACGATGATTTCATCGTCATTGACGATCTTTACCCAAAAGCTCCAGTGCACGTTTTGATCATTTCCAAAAAAGACTATGAAAGCTTAGAAGCAGTTGATTTTAATGACGACGTTTTTTATGCCAAACTATTAAAAATGGCTCGATTTATGGCTAAAAAATTAGACATTGCTGACAACTACAAATTATTCATGAATGTCGGCAAAAAAGTCCAAGACGTCCAGCATCTCCATTTACATCTAATGGGTGGCTACAAATCTAAAAAAGGTCACTTTAATTTTAACGAGAGTTAATAACGTAACCTACTCCTTTAACTGTTTTAATTAAATTTTTATTTGATTTACGGCGCAAATTAGCGATAGTAGTTTCAATTGTGTTGCCAAAAACAACGTCATCTTTTTGCCAAATTTTTTCTGCCAAAGTAGTTTTACTTAAAACCCGATGACCATTTTTAAGAAACAATTCCAAAAGCAAAAATTCTTTACGATTTAGTTTCATTTCTTTACCATTAAAATAGGCTTGATGAGTCAATTGATTTAATTCAAAATTAGTATTTTTTAAATGTTTAGCTTCTTGACTAGAAATTTTACTCAGTAAAATTTTAACCCTGACTTCTAATTCCTGGATGTTGAACGGTTTGACTAAATAATCATCACCTTGACGCAAACAAGAAATCTTTTGTTTGACATCTACGCTGGCTGTTAAAAATAAAATTGGCAAAGCAATTTTATTTTCTTTTAAATAATCACACAGTTCACAGCCACTACCATCTGGTAAAATCAAGTCTAGAATTAAAAGATCGTAGGATTTAGTATCAAGAAAATAGTGAGCCATTTGTAAATCATAAGACGCATCAATAATGTGAAATTTACAAAGCTTATGTTTAATTAGATCAGATAGAGCAAGATTATCTTCAACTAATAAAATTCGCACGCAAGCAGTTTAACAAAAGGGGATCTTTCCTACAAGTCATTCTTAAGATATAATTAGCTATCTTAATAGTTAAAAATGGGAAGGGAGGTGGTTTAGTCTGCCAATTGTAATTAGAGCTAAAAAAAATCAGTCGACTTCTGATTTAATCAGACAGTTTAAAAAAGCTGTCGCAGCTACTTCTGTAGTGCAGATTGTGAAGGATCGTAGATATTTTCAAAAACCTTCCAAAATTAAATCAATCAAAACTGCTGAAAAGAGTCGCTTAAGAAAAAGAGCTCACTCTCTTGCCAAAACTAAAAATATTTCACCACTTGTTATCGCTAAAATTCGAGCAAGACTTGGTGCATAATTTTTGGATTTTGAAATTTAAAACCCGCTTAAAAAGCGGGTTTTTTGTTGAAAAGTGCTATGAAAAAAGTACGGATAATGATCATTGATTAACACTTCGTAATTTGGTACATAATAATCCATTGTTCATTTGGTACACAAAGTTTTATGACACATTAGAAGCCAAACCTAAAGCTTTTTTGGTTTAATTTTCGCCTTAATACTAAAGTCCCATTGATCGCCATCACTAGTGTCAAAACTCATCGAATTAGTTAAA
>Ga0116170_10006350_pt1 | contig 10380 bp, 9 predicted proteins | sample AD_JPNHW1_MetaG_FD_89797 | JGI IMG/M metagenome (GOLD analysis project Ga0116170, IMG submission 89797) | Active sludge microbial communities of municipal wastewater-treating anaerobic digesters from Japan - AD_JPNHW1_MetaG | ecosystem: Engineered > Bioreactor > Anaerobic > Digestate | place...
GGCGCTTTCACAGGAAACTCTCGTTAACGGGATTTTAATGCAGGAATCCGGAAAATACCACTGGAAGAATAGAAAAGTCATAATGTCGCCGGTCGGCGCCGTAGGATTCATGCAGATAATGCCGTTCAACTGCGACTGGGCCGGAAATATATACGATCCCGAACAAAATCTTAAAGCCGGCGTTCACTATATACATGAAATGCTCGCCAAATCAAACGCCGAATGGAAGACATTCAGCGATACGCCGTCGGACCTTCTTGCAAAGGCGCTTGCCGCTTATAACGGCGGCCCTGGTCGCGACGTTTTTAAATCGAGCAGCTGGAACGAGATAGTTCGCACTAATTCAATACCCAGGGAATCGATCGATTATGCCATAAAAATAAGAAAATCTATGGGCATCGCCATTTCCACGGCTGAAGAAGAGTGGCTTGCCGGCAGGCTTTAATTTTGAAATTTTGATCAAGGAGATTTAAATAAATGCTTCGGTTTGGAAAAATATTATACGCGTTTTTAGCTGCCGTTGTTTTAACTTCACTTATGGCCTCGGGGTTATATGCTAAGACTTTTGACGAAAGAATATGCGAAAATTTAAAACCTGGTGAAAAGGTCGGAATTATAAAATGCGGCAATATTTTTGGTAACATCCGCGGCACGGCGATTTTTTCAATTGAAAAATTTGAGAGCAAAAATGAACCGCCGGTTTCCAGCCTTATGATATGCGCCGGTGAAAAAACTTATCAGGTGGAGCCTTATTCGGTATATATCGAATCGATCGAGCTTTGCGATCTTGACGGCGACGGTCGCGATGAGTTGATCTACGCCAGACGCGGCGGCGTCCATAATATTTTAGAAGTTAAAGCGCTTAAACAGGCCGGATTTGAAAAAAACGGCAAACCTTGTTTTACCGAAATATTTAAAAGCGAAGGATTGGATAACGGAAAATTCGATATAGTCAAAAGCGAAGATAAAAAAACTCTTCCGATGGTCGTTGCAGGCGGGTTCGTCAACGCTCCCGGATCGAGCGAACCGCATCTGGAATATAGCCGCATGTATAAATTCACCGGCGGCAAAAATATTAGCCTTCAAAAAGTGAAAAGCGTAACTTCTACTCCAACGAGCATTTCAGAAGAATATGAATACGCCTATCTTCTTATCAGCGAAAACAATAAAATTGAAGGTTTAAAACGCATGAAAAGACTCGTCGAGAGTCTTAAAAACACCAAGTCGCAAGGCAATCTCGCGATATTAAAGGAATGCAACGCAATAATATCGGCGCATGAAAAGGTTCGAAAATAATCAGCGTATATTATTTAATATCCGGTAAAGAAAGCGCTGCTAATATTTTAGTGGCGTTTTTTGTAATATTTAAAAAAACATTTTACCGCTACAATAACCAAAGCTGAAAACAAGTAAAAAGATTATTTTAATTGTAATTTTGCTATTCGTAATGATAAAATAAAAACTTAACCTGTATATAAATATTGCTGATGGAGTGATGAATTTGGAAAAACAGTGGTTCGATAAAGAAGCTTTCTGGAGCGAGACTATGCCCGTGCTTTTTCATCAGGGCAGGATTGAAAAGTCGGCTGAAGAGATCGCAAGTATTGTAACTCTTACAGGCATCAGGGAAAAATCGTCCGTTCTCGACATGTGTTGCGGCATCGGTCGCCATTCGCTTGAATTCGCCAGGCACGGTCATTTTGTGACAGGCGTGGATAGAACCGAATCTTATCTTGAAAAAGCGAAAAATGCCGCGGTCAAGGAAAAACTCGAAATTGATTTTGTTAAAAGCGATATGAGAAAATATTCGAAACCGGAATCTTTCGATCTGGCGGTTAACCTTTTTACGTCTTTTGGATATTTTGACGATCCGGAGGACGACCGTACCGTCGTCAAAAACTTATACAGATCGCTCAAACCTGGCGGAAAATTAGTTATTGAAATGATGGGCAAGGAAATACTCGCGCGCATTTACAGGGAACGCGACTGGAGTACGATTGAAGATTATATAATACTCGAAGATCGCAAAATCACAAATGACTGGGCGATGGTGGAAAGCAACTGGATTATCATCAAAGGCAATGAAAAATTTACCCATAAATTTACGCACAGGCTCTATTCCGCGGCTGAACTGAAGTCTCTTCTTCTCTCCGTGGGATTTTCAAATGCGAAAGCCTACGGAGGCCTCGACGGTTCCGTTTATGATCACAACGCTAAAAGGCTTGTGGTAGTAGGAGAACGACTCTAAATTTAGATTTATTATTTATATATTTCCTTGCGAACGGCAAAATTTTTTGTTGTGAACGTTTTATAGTACCGGTATTTTGACGAGCGCTTTGGTTCCCTGATTAATTGCGCTTTCTATTAATATTTCGCCTTTATGGATATCGACGCATTTTTTGACTATGGCCAGGCCCATGCCGGTTCCTGAAATCTTTCCGACGTTCGAGGCGCGCATGAAATTTTGAAATATGGTTTTCATGTATTCTTCGGGGATTCCGATGCCTTTGTCCAAAATGGTGAATTTAAGATGTTTTTCTTCGCTTTCAACGTGAAATTTTACTGGTTCTTTTTTATCGGTCGAATATTTTATGGCGTTGCTTAGCAGGTTAATCAGGATATGGCGCATGATTTCACGATCTATAAGAAATTGAGATTCGGCTGAAATTTTTTCGCAATGGCTGAAATCAATGAGGTCCTGATTTTGGGATACCTGGCAGATATCTTTTATTATCTCCGAACAGAAATCAATGATATTAACGGATTCGGGATTAAAAAGATCGTTATGCTTTTCATCGCACAAAAGCATAATGTCGCTAAGCATTTCAGATATTCTTTTAACGTTTTCTTTTATTCTGTTGAAACCTTTGCATACGTTATCTGTTAAACGATCTTTAAGCTCTTTTTCGAGAAGTTCCGCCGTTCCGTTTATGACCATGAGCGGGGTTCGAAATTCATGCGAAACCATGGAAATAAAGTGCTGCTTGAGTTCGTTGAGCTGGCGTTCCTTTAGAAGAGCGAGTTTAAGATTTGCCTCGTTTTTTTTCTTTTCGGATATATCGCGGCCTATGCCGAGAGTTCCTAAAAATTTACCTTCGTGAAAAAGCGGGGTTATTGAAAACTCGCCGTCTAAGTAGTCGCCTGATTTTTTTAAAAATCGCATTTCAATAATAGGCAATTTTTCGCCGCGGCAGATCGCTTCGTGTATTTTCATTTCATATTCGATTTCATCGGGATGCACGAAAAAAAGGTGACTTTTGCCTATGACTTCTTCGGCGGAAAATCCCGTGACGTTTTCCATGAAATCGTTTACCGAGGTGAGAATGCCTTCAGGAGATATCGTATATATGACATCTCTTGCGTTATTAACGACGACTTTATAAATATTTTCCGATTTGCCCAGCGCGTCTTCCGTAATTTTTTTTGCTGTTATGTCATGGCCTGCGCCAATGCCGCCCAGATAAACTCCGTCTTTGAAGATCGAATGCGACTTGAAGTCAAAATGGAGAAAGCGACCGTCTTTATGGCGGATCCTGAGACAAAAATTTAACGTAGGGTCTTTTTCCGCGGCCCGATTGAGTATATCGACGGCTTTTGGAGCATCTTCGGGATGGACGAATTCGGTAAAGTGCTTTCCTATTATTTCTTCGCTCGTATATCCAATACGGCTTTCAATGTTTTCATTAATATAGTTGATTACGCCTTCAGGTGAATTTATATAAACGATATCCGAACTTTGCATGAAAAAACTGCATATTTCCTGAAGTGAAAGCTGAATATTCAAGTAAAACCTCGTTATTTTAAAAAATTGATAATAATTAGACTATGCGATATAATTTATCATCTTTTTATAGTCATTTAACCAAGTCTGAAAGATTTTAACATAAAAGATTATTTTTTTCAATAATTGTAATTAGAAACATTGTGAATGAAAAAAATCAAGTATCGGTTTATGTCCGAACTTCTTGAAAAAAAGATTGAAAAATGATATATTGATGTGTCCGTTCCAATTATTTAAGAAGGTGAGCTGCCGATGGCTAGTAAAAAAATGATGAAAAAAAAAGAACAGCCAAAAACCGCGATAGATCAGATCGCCAAACAAATTCAAGACGCGGTGAAAGCGGATAAGGCCGAAAAAGAAATAAAAGACGTGAAAATATCATCCGAAGAGCTTTTAAAAGCGGTCAATAATTCAAATTTAGGCGACGTTAAAAAGCTTCTTGCGCATGGCGCTGACGCGAACCATAAAGACTCGTCCGGCCGGTCCGTTCTGATGTCGGCGTGTGATCGTCCGGATGGCAATATTGAAATAATAAAAATTCTTATCGCGGGCGGCGCGGAAGTGAACGCTCGTGATAATGAACGAAAAACGGCTTTTTTATATGCGAGCGCGAGCGGAGATACCGAAGCGGTCAAACTTTTGTGGGAAAAGGGCGCGCTTTTAAGCGTTTTCAATAAATCCGGAGCCAACGCCACCATACTCGCGGCTATGCGCGGAAACGCTGAAATGATGTCGTTTCTGATTGAAAAGAAGCTTAACATAAATGCTCAGGATAACGACGGAATGACGCCTCTTATGCATTCGGCCGCGGCTAAAAATAAAACTCTCGTCGATCTTCTGCTTTCTAAAAAAGCAGACGCGAAATTAAGGGATGTTAAGGGCCGGACCGCTCTCGACCACGCTAATGCCGTGGGCGCGGGGCCTGAAATTATCGGCGCTCTATCCGGAGCCGTGGCCGGGTAGATATCAAAATGGATAGCCTTAAGAATGAAACGTAAAAAAAGCGCCTTTGATATTTTCAAGGGCGCTTTTTTATCGATGTTTAAAATTTATAGTATATTAAAAAGCCGGTTTGTATCCATTATCAGCGATTTTTTTGACGGATTTCGTTGAAAATTCGATCAAATTTATCGATGATGAGGGGTTTTTCTCGTCGTCGTTGAAAATTTCAAAAGCCGCGTATTTGCCGTCTTTTGAAAAAGAAGGCATGGCGAGGTTGTTGATATTGGCGGCCAGGTCCGTGATATCTTTGTTTTTCAGCGGATCTAAAACCGCGAGAACGCATTCAATGCCGACTAACTTTAAAAAACCGATTCTTCCATCGTTGAAGACCGTGGGCACCGAAGCTTTGAACCCGCTTGCGTCGCCATTTTCATTATAACTGGTAGCTCCGCCGGCTAACGTTTCGGCCTGAGCGTTTCCTGAAAGGTTTATTTTTACGATGAATATAGTATCGTAGCGTGGAGTTTCAAAATCAGGGATATTGGCGGCGGAACATATTATAGATTTACGGTCCGCGGAAAATTTCGGGTAATTATAATATATTCCGGTCCCGGCCGAAGTTTTTTGATTTGTAATGTTTTTTTCCGATTTTTTTTCGATGTCATAGATCATGATGTCGGCGGGAAAAAATGGGTTGTCCTTTCCGCTTGCCGTATAGGCGAGCGATTTTCCGTCGTCGGAGAATGAAGGCGAGTTGAAGTAAACGGCCTTTTTTTCAAACAGTGGAACTATTTTTTTCGAATTGATGTCGGCCAGGTAAATTCCGTTGTCATTTTTGAGTTTGCCGGCGATGATCGCTTTATCTTTATTTGAGTTCAACGATACCGCTTTTATTTCACTGAATTTTTCATTGAAAATTATTTCCGATCCGTCTTTAAGGTTTAATACCGCCAGGTTCGAGTGATTTTTAATATAAGCTATTTTAAGATCGATATTAAGAGCCGCATTAATGGGGGACGCTCCGGGATTTTCAGCGGCCGGGGCGAAATGATATGCGCTGAAAAGAACGCCTATGGATATTGTTACAAATAAAACTGAACGAACGAGAGAAAAAAAATATGAATTTTTCATAATCGGCGCCATAGTTTGAAAATATGGCAATCCTCCTCTTAGTTATGTTTTAATCTTCTTGGAAATTCTATTCTTTCAATCTCCACGGGCTGCTGGCCGACGACCTGTTTCATGTTTGATGACGAAGCGTCGTGTTTGAGTTCCTGGTCTTTTTTCGCGTTGATTTCTTCGAGTTTTTCCTGGCCGTTTATAGATTCGGCTACTTCCTTTAAAATTTTTGCGGGGACTCGTTCGCGATAGCTTTGGACTTCCTTTAATAGTTCGGTATAGGGGAGGTTTTTAACTTTTTTAATGAATTCAGGTTCCGGGATGATGAGTTTCAATCCATCCTTGAGTTCATAGGGATTCTGGATGTTATTGAGCGTTTGCACGACCAGCGTATCCTGGAGATCGCCCTGTACGACGTCGGTGAGTTTGACTCCTTTTCCGGAAACCTTTAGCGTCGTGCACCTGGCCTCCGCGGCCAAAGAAAACGATATGAATGGATATGACAGAAAGCACGAGGTCAGGATAATGATAGCGGCTAAATAAAGTTTTTTTAATTTCATGAAACTTTCCTCCTCTTATTATTTATGAATTTTTAATACGGATTTGGTATCCAGTGTTTATTTACAGCCTGAACGTCCTTTGGAAATATGGCGTTTCGAAGTTCGACCTTCTGTTTGTTCTCTTCTTCTACTTTTATTGACGTATCTATATATGAAATGTTATCTATTTTCATTAATTTCGTGAAGAACCTTTTTATCTTTCCTTTGGCGAAAACTCTCGTCGGACCTCCCTCTTCGGTCCTGTAAAGAGATTCGTCCTTTTGATCGAAATTATATGCTATTTTTATAAGCCTTTCGGAGCCGTCCTGATCGTATACGAGGGTCGAGAATTCGAGGATGCCGTCGCCGGTTTTCAAAAGCGATTCGCCGTCGATCTCCTGTCCTTTAATATTTGATTTTTTCAAATACGCGCCTTTTATATCGACCTTGAGATGTTCCATGGTTATCGCCGCGTCCTGGAGGTTTCCAAGTTTCGTCTTGCCGGCGAGAACGCCCTTGAAGCTGTACCAGAAAAGGTCGTAAAGCGCGATTATTAAAAGCGAGGAAAGAAATACGACGACCATTATTTCCACCAGCGTGAAAGCTTTTTTATATTTATTGATTAAGGTAAGTGAAATATTCATTTTTATTGTCCGCCATCAGTTAGTAAATTTATCCACCATCAGCGTTCCGATGAGTGTAAGCCTTGAATTCGTGTTTTTATCGAATTTTACGCTGACCTTTATTATCTTATAGTTTATCTTCTGGTTCGATCCGGAACAGAGCGGCTTGTCCTTGAATTCGAGTATTTCCACGCTTCTTTCGAAAGGATTCACGAGTTTTGGGAGATCTTTATATTTTGGATTTTCAGTCGATCCGCCGATCTCGACGCCATTGAAGCTGGAATCGACGTCCGAATAAGGAATTGCCTTCAGATAATCGATAACGTCCTTCGCGTAGTTAGCCGAAATAACCTTGTTTACGATATCGGTGGTTCCCCTGTGCTGCTCGGTCAGCGAATAAAGAAGGTTCACGGCTATTATTCCGAGAATGGCTATGGTAGCGAGTATTTCTATGAGCGTAAAGCCGCCGCTCTTATTTTTTGTCATTATCGAGTATCACCTTCCAGTTCCTCACGTCGGGCTGGATCGAGGCATAATAAAAATTGGTATCGTTAGTCGGCACTGCCTGGCATGGCCTGTATGAAATTTTCCCTCCGGTGGTTAAGAGCTTGTCGAAATCCATGGATGTGGCGGCGAGAGTGCCTGAAATATCGAGCGAGTTCTTAGGCTCGAATTTAAGGCCGTCCTTGAGGGAAATAAGTATAGCGTCGACTTTTTTCGCGTCAACTATTATATCGCCGTCCATGGCTATTATGGCGAGCGTCTGGTTATAAACGGGGTCCGCCGTTATGTCGCCGGAAATGGTAATATTGCCTTTCTTGCATATTATCATTCCGCCTTTTTGTATCGTCATTTGAGGAAGCCTTATGTCTCCTTCGAATGTCGTCGCCAGGCCTAGTTTCAGCGCGTCAGTTTGAGAGCCGTTCATGAAGAGTTTTTTGAAATCGGTGAATTCCTTGTCGCCGCTGAATTTATATGAGGCGTAAGGAATGGCGTATTTTTCGTCCAGGGAGAGCATGCGCAGGTCGCTGCCCGTATATTCCTCGTCGGCCGGCTTTGCCGGGTTTCCGCCGTAGCTGTTGCTGCCGCTGGGGAAGAGTTTGGTTTTAAAATCCGGTATCTTGTTCGGGTCGCAATCGACGCCGTTCTTATCTTTTATCGGAGTGAGCATGCTGTAATTATAAGGCTCGTAATCTATGAACTGGTTCATGAATTCGGCATAAGCGTTATAAAGGTCCATTCCGCCCAATTCGTCGGGAAGTATTTTTTTCGCGATCCACTCCGCCGTAACCGGCTTAAGTTTTCCGCCTTCGTCAAGCAGGCCGTGCGTATCGGCGTCTACTTCGGTTATAGGCGGAACGCCTGCCGTCGTGAACGTGGCGGGCGTGCTAAACGTCATGTCTCCCATGTGCTCGGTGCCGTTGGTTTGTTTGTCCTGATAAGCTCCGAGCCTGAGATAGCATCTGTTGACGTTTCCCAGAATCCTTGTCGGCGAAGGCGCCGCAGGCGTGCAATAAAGTTTGAGCATAGATGAAAGAAGGTCTTTTGGAGTTTGTATGCCGAAATATCTGGCGTTGGCCATTCCGGAGCTGACGCCGTATTCGGTATGGCCGACCTGATATCCCTTGCTGTTTTCGTATCTTCTCTGGAATTCCTTGTCGAGATAAAATTTTCTTATCAGATGGAAAAGTTCGCCTACGCCGCTTGTGGAATCGCCATGGCTCATTTTTAATATAAGCGGCTCGGAAGCCGGCTGGTTGCCGAGAAAAATCATTCCCTGATCCAGCGGAGAGAGGCTGCTCGGGCTGTTGTATTCGCCGTTATATAAGACGAGAGGCTTTCCGTTGATAGGAACGCCGCTGTCGTCAACCAGTATTTTATTTAGATCGGTTCCCTTAGGAATATTTTTGATGAAAAAAGTGAAGTGTCTTAAAACTTTAGGCAGTACGTTAATTATTTTTATTTGTTTTGAAATGTTTAATGTCTTGGTTATTCCGTAATACTCGACCTGGACCGAATAAGTTATTATGCCGAACTTTTCATGCAGGTTTGGAACTATATTCGGCGACTGGCCGGATACGTCGCCGAAATATTTGACGTTCTTCTCGTCGATTGTGACCTCGACTTTTTTAACTTTTGCGATACTTGAACCGCCGAATATTTCTATCAGGGCTTTTATGGGATCGGAATTAGATATGACGTCGGTGAGTTTCGTCGAGTCGAAGTTGACGGTCTTGAATTCGCCTTTCGGCTTGATCAGGTCCTCGTATTTGAAGTAGGTGTTTTTCCGTTCGTATCCCGTCAGGGCGAATTCGTATTCGACTATGCGCTGCAGAAGGTCCATAGCGGCTTCCGCTATGATGAGAGCGTTATCGCCGTATATTATGCGGTACATCGTGTAGCGTTCGGACCTGAGCATGCTGTTATATGAAGTTATAGCGATCAAAAGTATCGCGAGAATCGCTATGACGATGAAGAAAGTTATTCCTTTTTTGTTTGATAGTATTCTCATTAAAAACTCTTTTTTTAATATGCTTGTATAAAATTTACGGTTAGCTTTTCATGGCTTCGAATTTGCGCTTATAGCTTTCGTAAACCGTATGAAAAAGCTTGGCTCCGTCGGAGTGGGGAGTGTATCTGTAGACGGCCGTGGTGGCCGCGTTTAAAGGAGTCACGCTTGATTTTCCATAATTAATACTGACCGTCTGGACGCCGCCGTCATAAAGTTTTTTATATGTGCTGGCGGCTGATGATATTTGTTTTGCGAATCCTTTATATTTACTGTTGAATGTTCCGCCGTCGTAAGCTCCGACGCCGCATGCCCAGTCGAGTTGCCTTTGGGTTATGGCTTTTTTCGTTTGTACCAGGCCTTTTTCTTTCTGAAGGGTAGCTAAAAGTACGAGCGGATTTACTTTACTTGCGTCTGCGGCTTTTTTTATTGCGTCCGCTACATCGACGCCGCCGATATTTTTAACCAGTTGTGAGCCCATTTTTGTTAGGAAATTTTTGATATCGGCAAGGCTCATATAATTTGAGTCCGTGAATTCTTTGTCGGATATTACGTTTTTTGGAGAGTATGCGTGCGACCCATATTTGTTTCCGTTGCCGGGTTCGTTTGACGCCGGTGCCGTATCATTCGCGGCCGGCGCGGAAGCGGAGCTCGAAGCGGCCGGTGTTGTATTCGAAGCGGCGCCCGGCGCGCAATTGGATGACGTATTTGAATTAGCTATCTTTTTGGCTATGTCTGAATATGAATTTCCGGAGTCGTTCAGGCTGGCGTTTGAACTGGCATTCGAATTGACCGTGTTTGCGCCGGTAAGAGAATTTACGAGGTTTGAAAACTGATTGTCCGTAGATTTTGGAAATATATCGCTGA
>Ga0116170_10006351_pt1 | contig 10379 bp, 7 predicted proteins | sample AD_JPNHW1_MetaG_FD_89797 | JGI IMG/M metagenome (GOLD analysis project Ga0116170, IMG submission 89797) | Active sludge microbial communities of municipal wastewater-treating anaerobic digesters from Japan - AD_JPNHW1_MetaG | ecosystem: Engineered > Bioreactor > Anaerobic > Digestate | place...
CTGCGGCGCGGAGGTGTGGTCAATTTCTTCGGGGGGTGCCCGAATGACACACGGGTGAACCTGGAAACGTCGTTGCTGCACTATTCGGAACTGACCTGCCTGGCGAGTTTCCATCACACACCGGCTTACATCCGCAAGGCGCTTGATGTCGTGTCGCACCGCCATGTGACGTCGGACGACTTCATCAACCGCGAGGAACCACTGGAGAATCTGCTGGACGTCATGCGCCACTTGATGAGCCACAACGGGCACATGAAGACGGCGATCATTCCATAGACTGACGCGAAGGTGTTCCGTCAACCCATCGACTTCCTCGCCGACGGCGAGTTGATGAACCGGACCTGGTCCGAGGAAGAGTCGTTGGAGTATACGCGCTGGCTGGCGACACACCATTACGAGAATTTCCACGTGGTGAGCCTGTTTCTGCCAAAGCGGCTGCAACAGGATTTCTTTAACGTGTACGCCTACTGCCGGTGGTCGGACGATCTGGGCGACGAGGCCGGCTCCACGGAACGATCGCTGAAACTGCTGGCGTGGTGGCGGGATGAGCTGAATTCACTTTACGCGGGCAAGCCGGCGACGCATCCAGTGTTCGCCGCGCTTGGCCGAACGATCGAAAAGCACCGGTTGCCCGTGGAGCCGTTCAGTAATCTGTTGGACGCTTTCGTGCAGGATCAGACGCAGACGCGCTACCGGGATTGGGCGGATGTCCTGGGTTATTGCGTGAACTCGGCCAATCCGGTCGGGCGGTTGGTGCTGATGCTTGCCGGCTACCGTGACGAGGAACGGTTCCGGTTGTCGGACGCCACCTGTACGGCGCTGCAACTGGCCAACTTCTGGCAGGACGTCACGGTGGACCTGCTTAAGGACCGCATCTACCTGCCGGAGCATCTGTTCGAAAAGCACGGCTACACGGAGCCGCAGCTGTATCATCTGGAGTACGCACCCGAGTTCGCCGCGATGATGAGGGAGGCGGTCGAGTACGCGCAGGCTCTGTTCGAGCAGGGATTGCCGCTGGCGAGGATGCTCGACCGGCGGATGGCGCTCGATATCGACCTATTTTCCCGCGGTGGCATGAAGGTACTCGATAAGATCCGGCGGCAACACTACGACGTGCTGTCGAAGAGGCCGTCAATTTCAAGGGCCGAACGTGCGGCGCTGCTGCTCGGCAGTCTGGCGCGCGCGGCATTCGCGGCATGACGACGACAGCGGAATCCTATGCCTATTGCGAGGGCGTGGCCCGGAGCAGGGCGCGGAATTTCTATTGGTCGTTCCTACTGCTGCCGAAAGCGAAGCGGCGGGCGATGTGCGCGGTCTATGCCTTCATGCGCGAGTGCGACGACCTGTCGGACGGCGAGCGCGCCTCAGCCGAGGCGATGGCCGGGTGGCGCGCGGACCTGGACCGGGCGCTCACTGGCGAGCCCGGCGCGCACCCGCTCTGGCCGGCGCTGATGGATACAGTGGAGCGGTACCAGATTCCACACCGTTATTTGATCGAGATGATCGACGGCGTGGAAAGCGACCTCAAGGCGCACGATTTCGAGACCTTCGACGAGTTGTACCGGTATTGCTACCTGGTGGCCTCTGTGGTCGGGCTGACGATTATCCATATCTTTGGATTCGACGATCCGGCAGCACTGGTGCTGGCCGAGAAATGCGGCGTTGCGTTTCAATTGACCAACATCATCCGCGACGTGGCCGAGGATCGAGACGAGGGCCGCGTGTATCTGCCGAGGGAGGAGATGCGGCGGTTCGGCGTCGAGTCAGTGAAGCAGAATTCGCCTGAACTGCGGCGTTTGCTCGAATCGATGGCTGGACGGGCGAGGGCCTATTACGAGGAGTCGAGGCCGTTGATCGGGATGATGCACAAGGATTCGCGGGCCTCGCTCTGGGCCCTGGTCGAGATATACAGCCGGCTGCTGGATCGCATCGCCGCGAGCAGCTACGACGTGCTGCCAAAACGGATCCGGCTGTCATCGTGGGAGAAAGCGTGGATCCTAGTCCAGGCGCAATTCCATGATTCAGGCATACCGGGCGGGCGGCGTCCGGGTTAAACTGAGGTTTCTCACTGCTATGTCACTGGCGCTGGAGACCAAGACGATTGGCGACGTAACGATCATTCTGCTGACGGGCGACCTGCGGCTGGGTGAAACTTCGACTAACTTCCGCGACGCGATGCGGGCCCTGCTGAATTCTGGGGCGAAGAAGGTTTGTATCGATCTGAATGGCGTGGAACACCTGGACTCATCCGGAATCGGAGAGATTGTCGGAGCCCACTCGCTGGCCTTCGCCTCGGGGGCCAAGATCAAGCTCATCCGGCCGCCGGAGAAGATCATGAAACTATTGCAGATCACTCGGCTGGCGACTGTCTTTAAGGTTTGCGAAACCGAGGATGAGGCGCTGGCGACGTTTTAGATAGCGCCACAAAACTCCGTTTCGGTCAGATTCCTGGATATCTAGCGCTCACCCAAGCCGCTAGCCCCAGGGGAATTGGCTCGACGTTGATCCCAATGGTCTTTTGTAGGCACCCCGCTACCTGTGTTGCGTCCGGGGAAACGATCACGAGACGACGACCGCCGCCTCGGCTGAATCTCTCCAGGATCGGCCGGTAGGAGGCTTGATCGTGTTCGCTGAAGCTGTAGCCGATCGCGACGAGGGTTTTCGCACCCGCGACCGCATCGCAAGCCACGGGTAGGGTCATCTCCGCAAACGCTCCTGTCAGGAATTCGGACTTGTCCGGCACGGGAGGCGCAACCCGTTCGGGCCGGCGCTCACGAGCCGTTCGCCGGGTTGCCGAGTAGGGCCAGAAAAGGCCCCCGAGGCTACTCGGGTCGAAGTCGACACGAGGGGTAGTAAGTTCGTTCCGCCATGCAATCGCCCCCCGCTCGCTTCGGGTGTAAGTGGCAGTCTCGGTATGCAACACCAAAGAGCCATGCAGATGGAACACTTTCGAAAGTGAGCGGCCAACAGGAGGTGGAATGGCAACTGGATCTCGACCGACCTGCACAGTTATGCCATAGCCATCAACAGGGGACCAGGCGCCGAGGCGCACGAGGAGGATTTCGACAAGGGAGTCGTAGTTGTAGGTGAGGAAGTCCGAACCGTGAAAACGCTGGAGGAAGTCCCGATAGCAGTTCTGCCCGTCCCGCAGGGCGCCGGCTATGTAGTAATCACATCGGAACAGATGTTGGCAGAGATCGAGGACGGGCTGCTGATTCGCGCTGCGCAGGGCTTCCGCGAACGCTTCCTCTATTGACCGGTCCAACTGCCGCGGTTTGCCGGGGAAGCATATTTCCCAAAGATCCGACACCAACGGATATGCCAATCCTGGCTGGGAGTTATTCTGGGAGGCCCAAGCTTCGCTTGCGGCACTCACGTTGAAGCCTGCACCAAGTACGAACCACGGCTTGGCCTGATCATTCATTGCGTCACCTCCGCGCTTTTCGATCCACATAGTAATATTGCCGGACGCGTCCCAACATTCTTGCCCCGTGTTCCAGCCACAGCCGTGATCGTCGTCCAAGCCCGGCCAGGTGATAAGTTAGTTGATTGAAACCGATCCTTGCAGTACTACTGGCAGGCTGCCTCGCCCACGCCCAGCAACAACCGGACACGAAGAGCAAGCGTGTTGAACTGAATCTGATCGGCACCGCTGCCACCGACGAAGGCGAGAGCCGGCGCAACGAGAATATCCAGTTCAACCTAGTGGACAACAACGCGTTGAAGGAATTGAATGTCCGGCTGGGCGTCACGGCGACTCTGGTAGAAGAGTTCACGCCAGTGCGGAACTGGTGGGGAGCCAGCTTCGGCCACGCCGTGCCGGCGCCACTGCATATCGCGCCGCGGACTCCACTTGACAACTTCCACGGCAGCATCCGCTGGAGCCATTTGAACTCAGTGACCAGCGCGCGGACTTTTTTCCAGGTGGGAGGTGTTCGGCCAGGCCACGAGAACGACTTTTCGGCGGATTTCCAGGTGAAACCCTGGCGGGGTGCGGCCTGGAGCGCAACCTTCGGCGACCAGGCGATCCGGAGCATGGTCAACGGCAACGTGCTCGTACCGCGCGCCGACGAGCGCACCCCGCTGACCACGGATCCGGCCACGCTGGCTATCGTCACGCGGTACCTGAACGCCTATCCAAACGAACTGCCCAACCGGACCGACGTCCACCCGCGGATGTTGAACCGGAACTCGCCACAGCTGATCGACTCGCTGCGCGCCGGCTCCCGTCTCGATCAGAACCTGCGCGGTGATGGCCGGCTGTTTCTCGACTACCAGTTCACCGGCCAGACCGTGGACGCCTTCCAGTTGGTCGCCGGCCAGAATCCCGATACGTCCACGCGTTCCCACCGCGCGCGTGCCACGTGGTCCCGCCCATTTTCGAAAGGGTCGGCGGTCGAGGCGACTCTCGGCTTCGACCGGGTAGGCTCGTTGCTGGTTCCCGAGCCGAACGCGGTCGGCGCCATGGTCTCGACGGGCGGTCTGGAAACACTCGGCCCCCAGGCGGTCATCCCACTGGACCGCGCGGTGAACAACTATCGCGCCGGCGCTCAGTACCGCCACGGTTCGGACCGTCTCGATTGGGGTGTGGGCGGTGGTCTCAACCGCCGCCAGTTGAATGGCGCGGAAACCGACGCTCATCGCGGCTACTTCAGCTTTGGCAATGACTTTGGGCGCGATTCGGTGACCAACCTTCGTATGGGCGTACCGTCCCAGCATCTGATTTCGATCGGCGACATCCACCGCGGATTCCGCAATTGGGAAGGCGACACGTGGATCTACGTCCGTTGGCGTCCGTCGGCGGCAGTGTCGGCCTACGCCGGTCTCCGCTACGCGCCCACCGGCAAGCCCACCGAGGTCTACAACCGGAACACACTCCTCTACGATGCTGACCTGAACAATGTCGCCCCGTCCGGCGGTTTGGCCTGGAAACCTGGACGCCGCTGGGGCGTACTGCGAGTGGGCGGCGGCGTCCATTTCGGCGAGATCTATCCGGTCACCTACCAGCAGGTCCGTTTTTCGCCGCCCGGCAGCGTCAAGATCGTCGTGATGGCGCCATCGCTGACCAATCCGCTCCAGGGCGCCGACCCTGGTTCGGCCAAGGGCAACATCTATACGCTCGATGCCGATCTTTGCACCGCGTATGAGTACCAGTACAACGCCAGTTGGGAACCCAGCCTTGGGAAGAATTGGCGGCTGCAACTCGGCTACACCGGCAACCGCTCGCACAAGCTTCTGTTCATGTACTACCAGAACCGGGCCCACCCGGTGGAGGGCATCGCCCAAACCACGGCGACAATCAACCAGCGGCGGCCGGATGCAACCATCGCCGACTACCGCCGCGTAGTGAATGGTTCACAGGGATACTACGACGCCGCGCGGGTCTCGCTGTCCGCACCGCGGGTCAGAGGGTTCACGATCGATTTCAGCTACTGGTTCAGCAAGGCGATGGACCTGGGTTCGGCCTACACGAATACCGCCTATGACGCCGATACGCGGCTGGGACGGAATCAGTGGGAGTATGAATCGCAGGTCGACTTGAAAGCGCGGAGTGATTTCGACCAGCCCCATGCGATGCTGGCTCGGGCCTCATGGGAGTCGCCCGCGAAGGCCGGGCGTTGGCTGCGAGACATCAGGGTATCGTTCGTTGGGCTGCTCAAGTCCGGAACGCCATTCTCGGTTGTTTCCGGTTCCGATGCTCCGGGTTATGGCAACGTGGACGGCAACGGCGGCGACAGGCCGAATCTGACTGATCCGTCGATTCTTGGCCGGACGATCGGCGACCCGGATACGTCGCGCGCCCTGCTGCCGCGATCAGCGTTCTATTACATGAAGCCAACTGACGCCAAGGGCAATCTGGGCCGCAACACGTTTCGCAAGGGCCAAATCGCGAACGTGAACTCGAGCGTTGAGCGCGAATGGCGCATCAACGGGACGCGGCGGCTGGTCCTGCGGGCTGAATCGGTCAACGTGCTGAATACTCCGCAGTTCGCCGATCCGGGCAAAGAACTGGCCAACGCCAACTTCGGATTCATCACCAACACGCTGAACGAGGGCCGGACCTTCCGGGGGGTCCTATCGATAGGCTGGTGAAGCGTTTGGCTGAAGATTGTTGTATACCTCAGCGGCGAGCGGGGCGTCTCGTCTACCATAGTAGATGGCTAGAATCCTGCCTGGACGTTTGCCCAGCCGCGGTGGGGCGGTGCTGTGAATTCCCGGGCCATAAACATAGTGAAAGGAAGCCGACTGTAGTGCTTCGAAATTGCTACCATGCTGGCGGTATCCTACTGCTCGCCGCAGCGACCCTGGTCCCTGTCCAGGCACAACAACAGGCCTTCCACAAGAAATTCGAGGTCGGAATTCGCGCGGGCTATCTGCCGTTTGATCTGATGCGCACCTCCGAGTCCACCATCGACTACACGTCCTTCACGCCGCCGGTTGCCATGCTGCAGCGCTCGACGGGTCAGTCAAGGCCTGCCACTGTAGGGGCATCGCTGGTTTTCCACTTCAATGACAAGTGGGGGCTTGGCGTGGATGCGATGTACCGCAACGCCGGCTACGACCAGTTCATCCACAGCGAGACCATCGTGGATGAGGATGACGAGGACGATGAGGATCCGGTTCTGCTCGGTTACACCAATGACCGGACACGCGCCACATTCTGGGACGTCCCAGTGCTGCTGCGCTACACGCGCAGCCAGCAGAAACGATGGCGGCCAAAGATGACCGGGATGATCGGAGTGTCGGCGAGGTTCACGACAGGGATTGAAAGCTATCGGGAGACAGTGGACAAGGATTATTTTGTTGTCCAGACCACCGAGCCGGTGAAGCCGGCCCACAAGCTATCGCCCGGAGCGACCGTAGGCGTTGGGATGGAGTGGAAGGACGAGATCGGGGTCCGGGTGAGCATCGAGGGACGGTACACGCGGTGGCAGAATGGCGCTTTCAAGAGCGGACCCACCGTGATGGGACGCAATACGGTGGAAATACTGCTGGGGCTGTCGTTCTAGGCTGTCGGAGCGAGACGAAATGCGAATGAAGATTTATCAAATTGGGCTTGTTGCCCTCCTGAGCGCGATGGCTCACGGCCAGGAATCGGCCTCGCTGGCCGGCGGAGTGATCGATACCGCGTACAACGTGGTCGCCGATGCGAAAGTGACGTTGACCGAGTTGAAAAGGGACACGCGGACCAGCACGGCCACAAGCGGCGACGGCCTTTATGTGTTCGAGGGCATGCAGCCGGGCGACTACGTGATGGAGATTGAGAAGCAGGGTTATCACTCGCTGCGCATTGAGCGGATCCATCTGGCGGCGCGCGACCGGCTGTCGCTGACTTTCACGCTGGAGCCGGCCGAGGCGGGCAAACAGACAGTGAAGGTCCGGAGCGACGTGGAACCGGTTTCTGTCGACCTCTCGTCGGCTTTGGCCGTGGATCGCGAGAACGCGGAGAACCTGCCTGTGAACGGCCGGAATCTGCAGCAGTTGATGATGTTCATGCCTGGCGTTGTCAATCCGGCGGGCGGCGTCGGCAGTGTGGATGAATTGAACGTGAACGGGCTGCAGGCCTCGGCGAACTACTACATGGTGGATGGCCTCAGCGCGAATCGCGGAGCCAGCGGGCGAGGCGGCATGCAAGGCGCCGGGGGCGGCGGACGCGGCGGCAACGGCGGAGCGGGCATATCGGCCGGGCGAGGCTCGGCGACCGGATTCGCCAACGATCTCTTGCCGATCGAGGCAGTGGAGCAGGTTCGTGTTCAAACATCCACGTTCTCGCCGGAGTTTGGGCGGACGCCCGGCGCGCAGATATCGGTAACATCCCGCGCCGGCGGCAACCGGCTGAGCGGGTCGCTATTCGGAATCTACGGCGACAACTCCTTCGCGGCAAACGACTGGTTCGGGAATCGCTACGGTCTGACTCAGGGTGAACTGCAGCATAAGAACTTCGGTGCGTCATTGGGTGGACCAATCGTCGGGAACCGGACCTACTTTTTCGCGGCCTATGAGGGGTTGCGGTCGACGCACCCGGAAACCTCGGTGAATTACGTCCCGGACGCGGCCACGCGTAGCTCGGCCGCTGTCGCGCTACGGCCTTACCTGGAGGCGTTCCCGGTGGCCAACCTGGCGACATCGGTTTCCGGAGTGGGCATCTTCGCGTCCTCGTTCTCGAACCCGCTTGACGCCGATTCGGCCAGCCTGCGGCTCGACCACGTGTTTTCCGAGAAGCTCCGCGCATTCGTCCGCGCCAGTTGGCTGCCTTCGAACTGGTCCTACCGCGGCGATGAACTCACCACGGCCAATGTGATCACTTCTGCCGACAGCAAACCGTGGTCGGCGGCTGGCGCCGTCACCTGGACGCCGTCGGCGAAGACATCGAACGACCTACTTTTCGGCATCTCCAACAACACCATGACCACGGCGGTGACGATGGATACGTTCGGCGGAGCAAAGAAGCTCAGCGATTCTCTGCTATTCCCTAGCGGCGTCAGCGCAGCGACGGCCGAATACCGGTTCGGAGTACTCGGCCTTGGCGGGTACACGGTGACGGGCGGAGCCAGGACCGAACAGATGCAGTGGAACGTGGTCGACAACCTGACCACGATCAAGGGATCACATTCGTTCAAGTTCGGCGCCGACTTCCGGCGGACCACACCAACGTACATTCAGCGCCCGTACTCCGCTGAAGTTACATTCAATGGCCTGTCCGGCGACAGCGGAAGCCTGCTCAGCGGCGTGGCCACCGCCGCTTCGATCAGCTCAAACATGCCGCGGGTGGAGCCCGTGCTAAACAACTTCTCGTTCTTTTTCCAGGACAACTGGAAGGCTGACGACCGCACGACAGTCACCTACGGACTGCGGTGGAGCGTGAACCCGGCGCCGGATGTGCGCAGTGGGTCACCGCCGTTCGCTCTGGCGCAGGATGGTTCCACCGTCACCCGTTTCAGTCCGCTGTATAAGACCCGCTGGAACGACATCGGACCACGCTTCGGCATGGCCCACCAATTGGAGAACACCCCCGGTTGGGAAGCCGTGCTCCGCATGGGCATGGGCATTTTCCACGATCTGGGCTATGGCGCGACGATGTCGGCGTTTAACGGCGCGCCCTATTCGAGCCAGAACAATTTGATCATGCCGACTTTCCCATTGACCTCCACAGCCATCAAGGCTCCGTCGCTTCCGGCTTCGAAGCCATATGGCCGGCTGAGCGTCTCCGACCCGATCCTGATGTCGCCAAGCATCACGCAATGGAACATCAGCCTGGAGCAGACCATCGCACACAAGCAGACGCTGACGATGTCCTACATTGGGAACTCGAGCACATCCCTGCTGCTGACCGACACGCAGGCCTCCTATACCTCGGACTACATCTTCCTGCGGCTGACCAGCAACGGCGCGGAATCGTCCTATCACGCCGGCCAACTTCAGTACCGCCGGCGATTCTCCTCCGACTTGCTCGCGCAACTCAGCTACACCTATAGCAATTCGATGGACACGCTGCCGACCAACCCCAGCCGCAGCGGCTTCGTCACGGTAAGCTCGGGCGACAAGGTGCTGTCCGATTTTGACGTCCGGCACACCCTGGCAGCTTCAGCCAACTACCGGCTGCCCGGCCCAAGAAGCGGTCCGGCCCGGCAGATTCTGGGTGACTGGTGGCTGGACGGCGTGTTGTTCGCGCGCACCGCCATGCCGATGGATGTCCTGGCTCTAGCGTCGCAGACCGGCGAGGATGACGACGGCGAGGAGTACATCAGTTCATTTGCCCAAGTCCGGCCGGATTATGACGGGGACTATGAAGTCTGGCTGAGCGACGCCAACGCCCCGGGCGGACGAGTACTGAATCCCGAAGCGTTCACCGCGCCCGAGGAGTTCACAAACGGGAACCTCGGCCGCAACGCACTGCGGGGCTTCAACGCATTTCAGTTGGACCTGTCCCTGCGCAAGCAGTTGAGTTTCGGTGATCGAGTGAAGCTCAACGTCTTCGCCCAGGCGTTCAACGTGTTCAACCATGCCAATTTTGCCAATCTGACGGCACAGGAAGGCGCCAATCTGGCCAGCCCGGCATTCGGATATGCAACGCGGACGCTGAACGTGTCCGGTGGCGGTGGCGCCGGTTCCATGTACCGTATCGGCGGACCCCGTTCGATGCAGTTCGGCATGCGATTCACCTTCTAACCAGGAGCAGTCAAGTTGACCTCAAAAGTCGTGAAAATCGTCCCGGCCGCGATGCTCGTGGCCACCCTGGCACTGGCACAGCAACCGGCGCAGCCGCAGGCCGCGCCCGCAGCCCCGGGCGCCGCCCAACCCAGCACCCCGGTTGAAGTCCGCAATTGGCGGGCCGGCGTGAAGCTCAGCACAGGATTCCTGAGCTTTTTCGATGAATC
>Ga0116170_10006352_pt1 | contig 10378 bp, 6 predicted proteins | sample AD_JPNHW1_MetaG_FD_89797 | JGI IMG/M metagenome (GOLD analysis project Ga0116170, IMG submission 89797) | Active sludge microbial communities of municipal wastewater-treating anaerobic digesters from Japan - AD_JPNHW1_MetaG | ecosystem: Engineered > Bioreactor > Anaerobic > Digestate | place...
CACGCTGTCCAGCGTGTCGCCCGGCGTCAACTGTGCGACAAAGTATTCGGTATCTGCCGTCTCGCCCTTTGCCGGCTTTTTCTTTTCCTTGCCCTCGTCCGGCGGGGATAGTGCCGCCAACGCGGCTGGCGGCAGCCCCAAAAACCGGGCCGCCTGCTTGACCGCCACCGTTTCCGCAGCAGCGCGCAACCGCATCATGCGGCGCAAATCGGCAAGCTGACTGATCAGGGCCAGCGGATCCGCGGGCACGGTCAGTGCGGCAGCCGGCAACGCCACCGGGCGGACGCGCCGGCAACGCTGATACATCGCCTCCTTGTAGGCCTCGTTGGCAATCCTGCCTCGCCGTTCCATGATACTGCACCGGCGCATTTCCTTGGCCACGTCCTGCGGCGGGGCGGTGCCCACCACCAGTGTCACGCCCGGCTGCAGCACCGTCGCCACCGCCAGCCGCCCGCTGCGGTCATCCTTGATGCGCGCCTCAATTTCCTGCAGCTGATACTCCTGCTCGCGCACCAGCGCCTGCTGCCGCTGTTTTTCCACAGTCAGCGCCATACTTTTTTCCGGCGGAGCAGCTGCCAGTTCCTTGTCGATGACCTGCAGCCGGTCCCGCAATTCTTCCAGCTGCTTTTTCCTGCCGCCGACAATCTGCCGGTCAGTTGCCGCCGCTCCGATGCACACCCGCATCTTCTCACCCAGCGGTGAACCGATCTCCGCCGCGTCGATTTCCTCACCCGCGCGCAATTCGCCGCCCAGCAGCATGGTTTTGGCGCCGCAGCCGATAATCCGGCTGCCGGCATGCACCTGGCAATGCAGCAGCGCTTCATCAACCAGCACACTCGCGCCGACCTCACAGGTCGCCCGCTCCGCATAGCGGACATAGAGATCGCCACCCGCCTGCAGGCAGGCCTGATCGCCGCCGATTACCGCATGCTGCACAATAATCGTGCCGCCCGCGACCAGCGTCGCCGCCCCCACATTGCCGGCAACCAGCAGGGAGCCGGCAACCGTCACCGTGGCCCCATCGCCCACCGAACCGTTGATGGCGAGGGAACCATCATAGGCAATTGTCGCGCCCGCTGCCACCCCGGTCATTTCGCGCAGCGGCGCCATCCATACTTCATCGCCGCACCAGTGCACAACGCCGTCGTACATGGCGAACAACCGCTGCCCGTCATCGAGCGACAGCATGTTTGTCCCGGCGGCGATCACCGGCACCTCCGCCGGTGCGCCCTGCAGGCGCGCCGCCAGCAGCTGGCCGGCATGCACTTTCACATCACCAAACGCATAACCGGCAAAAAGCGCACGCGCCTCCTTCGCCGACAGTTCCGCCGGTTCGCGACCGTACGCATAGGCTGCCTGCGCCGCCTCGAGCGGTTCCGGCTCCTCCGCCTTCTTGTCAGCCGCCGGCTTCGCCTCTGCACGCACATCAATGCGCACCGGCGCGCCGGCCGCCTCCTGCACCGTTTTGGCCACCAGGGCCTCATCGATGGGCCGGGCAATTTTTTTGTTCTGTATCTCCTGCAGCACTTCGTCAAGCTCGATGGTCGTGCCGCTGCCGATCGGCTTGATCACCGTCAGGTGCACGCCCTGCGGCAAATCCTCCAGGCGGAACATGCCGTTACGTGCCGACACCGGCTTGGCGGTCTTGCCCGGCGCTTTTTTCGGCGCCACCTCAACCCGCAGAATGTACGGCTTGGCGCCAAAGCCCAGCACTCCGTCGACCTTCTCCCGCACGACCTTGTGGCTCAAGTCATCCACGGGATGATCCAGCACCTCAGCCGCGCGACGCAGTCCGTCTTCGATGGTGGCGCAATGCACTTCCACCGACGTGCGCCGTTTCGTCGGCAGGAACAGCTGCTCGACCTCGCTTCGGGTCTCGCCCGGCATCATCTGTACGGCAAAAAATTCGCCCGGAACCGCGGCATGCTTCCCTTCCGCCCGGCGCGGTGCCGAGCGCGTGAGCAGCACCAGTTGTTCGCCGGGCAGGCCGAGCAGCGGCGCCGCTGCCGCCTGAGCCGCCGCCGGCGTCTCCGCCGTCACCATGACACAGCGGCGCAGAACGTCCGGCACCGGCACTGCCGGATCCGGCGTAATCACCAGTCCGCCCGCCACCGGCGTCAGCGGCAGTTCCCTGAGATTCTCGCCAAGGAACGCCTTGTTTTTTTCCACGAACGTGACTTTTTTCTGTTCTTTGGCCAATGCCACCGGCAGCGCCGCACCAACGCCGATTTTGACGCCGGAAAAAACCGTATCAATGACATTAATCTGGCCGGGATGCACAGTGCGCAGACGCACTTCCAGCGCCGCGTGTTCCGCCAGCAGCAGCCGTTCGCGCCGCGCTGCCCGCCGGGCCTCGTCGCCGGCAGCAGCGCTCTTGGCCGCGGTTCGCGCCGCTGCAAGCGCCGTCTTGACCTGCTCCAGACAATGGGCGTCGCCCTGCGCCGTGCCGGCAATGGCAACGGTCACCGACCCGCCGGCGCTTCCCAACTGCCGGCAGACCAGCGCCTGGGTGGCACGGATCTCGCCGCCGCTGACCACCGCCTTGGCGCCGACCGCCACCACCTGGCCGCCGGCGGTGATGCTGCTGTCCACAATGCCCTCGTCGGCAATGATATGGCCGCCGGCCACCACGCTGGTTTTTTCGATTTTCTGGGCAATCAGCGTATTCCCGACAACAACCGTGTTCTGTCCGTTACCCGCGAGCGACCCGCGCACCACCAGCGATCCGCCGACCGCCACGGTCGCCGCGCCGATCTTGCCGGTGACCACCAGATCACCGCCAACCACCAGAACCGCGCCATCGGCAAGGTCACCGTCAATCTTCACATCGCCGGGAATTTCCCGTTCACCGTCGGCTAGGATCACCGTCCGGTTGATGATCTGCTGCGGCACCACACTGACTTCATCACCGTTCCAGCGCACGGCGCCCGGGCCGGCGGCATAGAGGCTCTTGCCCCCGTCAAGCGCCAGCACATTCACCCCGGCCCCAGCCCCGGTCCGGCTGGAGACGAGCAATTGTCCGGCCAGCACCCGCCGTACCGGCAATTCCGCCGCCGTTTGCGCCTGCCGCCACCAGGCCAGCACCTCGCGGATTTCCGGCAAACGACCGAACTGGTAATTGCCCACCAGCGACAGTTCCGCCGCACCCAGGGTTACCGCGGCCCCCGTCGTCAGACTGCCGCCGCGCAATCCATGCAGGCCGTCCTCCAGCGACGCCAGCCGGCTTTCGATCTTTTCGAGTTCGTCCAGACTGATGCCACCCGCTGGCGGCTGCTGCTCACTCATTCATCCGTCCCCGCGCCGACAGATCATATGGTTGTGAAACGAAAACTTTAGCATACCGTCGTCGTCGGGGCAAACCATCCGCACCGGCAGCTCACGCTGCCTATTGCCATGCCACGTCAATCACCACGTCCGGATGCAGCGACTGTTTGACCGGACAGGCGCGGACCGTGGCTGCCAGTTTCTCCCGCTGCTCCGCGCTGAGCGCCAGCGCCGGCGGCAGGGTGATGCGCACCGCCAGTGCGGCGATCCGCCGCGGCGGAACCGTGGTCATGCTCTTGTCAATCTGCACCGCGGTTCCGGCCAGCGCCAGACCCTCGCGTTGGGCGTACAATCCCATAATCGTCAGCACACACGTGGCAAATGCCGCCGCCACCAGATCCGTGGGCGAAAACTGCCGACCCTGCCCGCCATTGTCCACCGGCGCTTCGGTGCGCAGCACTGCTGCCGACGGGACATGCCGCGCCGTGCACATCAACTGGCCATCATATACCGCCTCAATCATCACGCCCATGCTCATCCCCCTCCGGCATTATGCAGCCGCAGCTTGCCCGCTTGGCGCCGTGCGGCTGGCCGGCGCACCGTTCATTTAAGCGTGCGCTCCAGAATGCGCACGATTTTTTCCGCCGCATCGCCGCTGCCGTACGGATTGCGCCGGCGGGCGACCGCCCGGTATGCCTCCGGATCATCCAGCAGACGCCGCACCACCCGCACCAATGCCGCGGTCCTGGTGCCTGCCACCAGCACCGTGCCCGCGCGCACCGCATCCTCGCGTTCACTCTTCTCCCGCGCCACCACCACCGGAATGCCCAAAGCCGGCGCCTCTTCCTGCAAGCCGCCCGAATCCGTCAGCACCAGACCGCAGCGGGCCATGAGGTGGGCCAGCGTCGAATACGGCACCGGCGGCAGCAGGCGCACATTGCCGCACCCGCCCAGCAACTGCCGCGCCGGCCGGCATACCTGCGGATTGGGATGCACCGGATACAGCCACTCCACCGCCGGATACCGGCACGCCAGTTCACGCAGGGCGGCAAAAATCCGCGCCAGGGGCGCGCCAAAGCTTTCCCGCCGATGCATGGTAACCAGCACGCGCGGCCGCGGCGGCAGTGCCAGCACCCATGCCGGGGGCGTCGTCTGTGCCAGCGTCCAGCGCAAGGCGTCAATAACCGGGTTGCCAGTGCGGTAAATCAGGCGGGCGGGAATATTTTCCCGGCGCAGATTGGCGGCGGCCGTGCGGGCCGGGGCAAAATGCCAGCGGGTCACCGCCGCCAGCATGTGCCGATACCCCTCTTCCGGAAACGGTGCCGCAAGATCACCGGTACGCAACCCCGCTTCCACATGCCCGAAAGGGACCTGTGCCAGATAGGCCGCCAGCGCGGCCGCGAACACTGTCGCCGTATCGCCCTGCGCCAGCACCGCTGCCGGCCGGCGACGGCGCAGCAGCGGCATCAGTTTCATCAGCAGACGGGCCAACACCGCTTCCTGGGTCTGGTCGGGCCGCATCAGGTCAAGGTCAATATCCGCCCGCAGGCCGAATACCGCCAACGCGTCGTCAAGCAGTTCGCGATGCTGCGCCGTCGCCACCACCACCGGGTGGAGGCGCCGGCTGCGGTGCAGGGTCATGATCACCGGCGCCATTTTGATCACTTCCGGCCGCGTGCCCAGCACACACCATACGTTCTTGCCCATCATTCTTCCTTGCGCACCACCATGAATATTTTGTCTCCCAGCACCGGCACCACTGCCGCTGCCATATCAGCAATTCCCGTCAGCACACCCGACCGCGTTCGCCACACCGGTTCATGGTACAACCGGCAGCGATGCAGGCCCGCCACCGTGAGACCGGCGCGGACCGCCGCCAGGCGCAAGCCACCGTCACTGAAATGCCAGCGATGCTCCCACGGCCACCAGCCATACCACGCCGCCCCGGTCAGCCGCGGCACCAGCCCCTGGTAGCGCGGCACACTCACCGCGATGATGCCGCCCGGTGACAGGAGCCGGGAAAGCTCCCGCAGCAGCAGCAGCGGTTCCATGACATGCTCCAGCGTCTGTTCCAGCATCACCACGTCATACGCTGCCGCGGGGAGGGCCGTCGTCGCCTGCGTGGACAATGCCAACCCGAACTGCTGACAGCCGTACGCCACCGCCGTCTGGTCGGGATCAATCCCCGATGCCGCATAACCCGCCCGGGCGGCCGCAGCGACCAGCACGCCGATGTTGCAGCCGACATCCAGCAATCGCCCCTGCGGACGATAGCGCCGGACCAGCGCCAGCGATTCAGCCGCAAATGTCCGCCACAAAGGCAGCTGGCGGGCACGGTCATTCTCCGCCAGCGGGGTGGCAGAATAGTCAGCGACCGGCGGCGGCACGGTGCGTCCGGTGCCGCATGCCGCACAAAGCACCACAGAAAAGCTGACGCGCACGCCATCCGGCCGGATCGAACAACCGCGCACATGGTCAACCGCCGCAGTCGCGCCGCACCAGCAGGTGCCGCGTTCAGTCATCAGCCCGCATCTCCAGGGTCATCGTCAGGGGCGCACCCAGCGACCAGAGCGCGCGCAGGGTGGTTTCACAGACCAGCGTACCGCGATAACGCCAGAGCATGTCAACCGGTGTGCCGAACCGCAGCCGCCATGGCCGGTCGCCGATCACCACCCGGCATTCACTAATCGCCTGCCCCAGCCGTTGTGTCACCGCGGCCGCACGCACCGGCTGTGACCAGCGCAACACCGGAAAATGCACCCGCGTGACGTTTGATTCATCCGGCGGAACCAGGGTCGCGCACCAGCCGTTGGTCGTGTGCACCGACAGTTTCCAGCCAATCGCCGTCGCGGGATGCATATCCGCGGGCACGTCCGCCAGATCAGGCACGGTTTCATCATCATCCGGCGGCACCGGCCGCCAGCGCCGCAGCAACCGGCGTACCGGCGCTGGAACCACCGCTCGTGCCGCCCCGCGCAATGCCGGGGTCACCGGTATCGCCACCCGTGCCGCTACCGACGGCGTCATCGCCGGCGGCATACTTTTCGCCAGTGCAGCGGCGGCGGCCGGCTTCACCCCCAACTGGTCGGCCAGGCGCAACATCCATACCGTCACGCCATTTTCCAGATAGAACGGATGGGCCGCGCCGGCGGCATCCAGCGCCCACGATTCCGACCAGCCGCCGCTCAACCGGTCCCGATAGGGCAGCACATGCGCTGCGGTCCATGCGCCCAATTCCTGCCAGAAATTGTCGCCTGTCGCATCCGCCAGCGCCAGATACGCCTCCGCCCACAACATGGTGTCCCAGAGCGCCAGTCGCGGCGCGAACGACGACACCATCGGGTCAACCAGGCCGTAGCCGCCCTTCCTGCCCCAGCCGCGCTGCCAGCCGATCAGATAACACCCCAGCGCCACGGCGGTGTCACGCCAGCAGGCAGCGCGGGTCTGCTGCCATGCCAGCAGATTGGCCTGCAGCAGTTCCGCTCCGGACACCCCATCCTGCTCGTTTTCTCCGGCATCACGCAGAAAACCGGAACCGGCAAACGCATAGTGCGGCGCCTGCGGATTGACTGCCTGCAAACCGCGCAGCGCCGCCACCCGCCACCCGGGTTCATCCCACACCGCACTGGCGGTCAGCAACGCGCGGGCTGCCGCCGCTGTCGCGCCCGTCGCCGCGCGCGCCGCCGTTGCCTGACGCTGATTGTCCGGTTCCTCGGCCGGCACGGTCGGATATGCCAGCGCCCAGCCGCCGTCAGACAGTTGGGTGCGCAGCAGCCATTCGCACCCGGCCCGCAACCGTCCCTCACCCGGCCAGTCGCGGTGCCGCGACCACACCCGTAGCGCCGCCGCCAGGAGATTGGCTTGACCGCCGGGATAGCCGGCCATGCCGGAAGCGTATTCCGTATGGAACCACAACTGGCCCTGCTGCCGGCCGGCGGTATTATGCCACAGACGCGCGCCCCCCAGTTCAGGCAGCACGACCGACGCGGTATCCGCCATGATGATGGCCTGCCAGGCCGCACGGGCCGCAGCAGTATCGCCCTGCCGGTCAAGGGTATCGGCGCGTTCCAGTTCATACGCGATCAGACAGAATAATGACGAACCACCCACATGATGCGCGGTATGACGGCGCATGAATTCAGCATGCACCCCGGTCCGCGGATCGCGGCAGCGACGCAGATAGCCGCCGGCCTGCCGGACTGCATCGTCCCAGGTTTCGCCCGAAACTGTACCCGGCGCGCTGGCCATCAGGCGGCGCGCGTAGTCACGCATCAGGGTGCACCAGCCCGTCCCGGCATAACGCTGATAAGTCGGCAGCTGGCTGCCGGCTGCCAACGGCACCACCGGCTCTTCCCGCCATGCACCAAAATGCGTTTTGTGCTTGGTGCGCCGGCAATGGGAAAGGTGCCTGATCGTAATCACGGTCTCCGTTGCGGTGCACCGCATCCCGGCAAACGGCTGCACCGGTTGCGCTGCCGGCGCCAGCTCCCATAATACCGCGTCATGCGCCGACTGCACCACCACCACCGGAGCTTTCAGATAGAGCAGGGACCGCCAGCGCAAACCGGCAACGACTTCGTCAGCAATCCGCACCCTTCCGTATCCGTCACCCAAACCCGGGCGGGCAGCCGTATCGGTGTGTGCATACCGCTCACCGGCAGCATACATCATCCCGCCGATAAAGGCATATATCGGCGTGCCGCTATGCCGCAGGGTTTCTTCCATATCGCCGCCAGCAGACCGTCACAATCATCATCGCCAGGATGGCATAGCCGAGCGTCAGCCACCAGGTAACCGGTGAAATCAGCCGCCAGGAGGGAAGCAGCATACTCACCGGCACCCCCAGCAGGTGCTCGACAGCTGCCAGTATCTGGTTTTTCCCGTCCAGACGAACATTCAATTGCCAGACCGGCACCAAGGTCAGCGCCAGTGCACACCCCCCGCTCCATACCACCGCCCCCTGCCACAGCCGCCGGCACCAGCCACTGTCCGCAGGCGGAATTCCCGCCAGCAGCAAGGGAAACAGCAGGGGCATCAGCACCACCATAAACCGCGCCGGCGCCGCCTGCCCGCCATACCAAAACGCCTCATAACTCGACATGACCAGAAAATACGGCAGGACGAGCAGCGCCAACTGCAGCACGCGGGTACGTTGCCCGTGCCACAGGCGCAGCGCGCCCACGACCGCCCACAGCCAGAGTGGCGCATACGGCAACACTCCATATTCGCCGTCAAACAAATTGCCCAACAATCCGGTATGCAGGACCCACGAAAAGTATTCGCGTTCCTTGCCTGCATCAGACAGCAGCGGATAATAGGGCGATTGCAGCAACAGTAACACCGCCACCATGCCCGCTGCAGCAAGCAGCATGCGGCGTGCCGCCATGCGCCGGCACCACCAGGCAACTACCATGAGCGGTGCCAGCAACAACAGATACCGCAGATTCAGCCACGGCAGCAGCCCCGCCAGCGCCCCGGTCAGCAACCCCGACTCACCCGCCCACAGACGCAGCACAACCAGGACCAGCAAAGATGCCGCCATCAGTTCAGGATATATATGAACGACATACGGCCATACCGGCAGCGTACCCAGCACCAGCAGTGCTGCCAGCGGGCTGCACCGCAGGCTGAAACTGTTGGCAAGTAACAGCAGCAATGGCCATAACGCCAGCGCTGCAGCCACCTGAATCAGGTGGACACCATACCGGCCAAGCAGCAGCCACCCCGGCAGCAGGGTCGCCAGATACCCAAAGGTCAATACATGCGGGGTTAGGCCATACTGTTCCCCCGGACCGAACCAGGGAAGCAAAGGCTGATGGCGGCCAAACCGCAGGTAATCCTGGGTCGCCAGCTGATTGACCACGTTCAAGTCACCGTCGGTGGCAAGGGAGTCCAGATTGGCGAGATATTCCCATTCATCCCCCCAGGCACCCAGCAGCATCAGCCACGGCACCAGCGCCACGGCGGCAACCGCGAAACACAACCATGCGGGCATCTGCTGACGACGCAATGCTGCCGTCGCTGCCAGCAAAACCAGGACCACATAGATCGGACCCCACTGCCACTTGACCACCGGCAGCAATGCCGGCGGCACCGCCAGCAACAGCCACAACCGCGGCAGGTGCAGCAGTTCGATCACGGCCACCAGCCCAATCACGCCTGCCATGCGCAAAACCAGCTGGGCGGTGGCCGCAGCCGAATCAGCAACATGCTCCACCCACACATGTTCCATGGCCAGGGTCATGCTGCGCCCGGCCAAAAAAAGCACCAAAGCCAGCAACACCCACCGGCAGCCGGCGGCAAGGGCGCGATTGTCAGAAAACATCAGCGCGATCAGCGGAAAAACGTATGGCGGATAATCTGATACAACGCCAGCAACAACAGCAGAATCATAATCAGCGGCGACCATGATTTCAACACATACCCGGAAATATCCACCACCGGCATAATCGTCTCGCGCTCCAGCCATGGCCACGCCCACAGCAGCACGGCGAGCAGTGCCGCCAGCAGCAGGAATACCAAGCCGCGTTCCACGCTACAACACCGCGAGACGCTGCGGATTCGCCGGCGCTTCTTCCGCCGCCGTTTCGTCCGCCAACCGCTCCGCCTCGAATTTTTGCAGAATGACGATCAGACCGGTGAAAAACCAGAACGGGCCCATGATCCGGACGATGTAGAACGTGTTGGCCGTCACCGCATGGATCATCAATCCCACCAGGCCGCCCAAATAGCCCAGCGCGATGGTAAACCCAAGGTCGTCATCACGGTTATAATGCGCGCGATACAGCCGCAAGGCATTGGCAATAACCGTGCGAAACAGCCAGATCACCGCCAGGATCCCGATCAAGCCCAATTCTCCGACGGTGCGCATCCATTGGGAATCGATAAACCCCGCCCCGGTAATCCCCAGACCGAGGATCGGATACTGCATCCAGTACCCCATCACTGTTTCCCATGTCTGCAACCGGGCCACTGACGATTTGTCCAGCGATACCTGACTGTCCTGCACACCAAAGGAAGGCAACGTATACGTTGTCCTCCCCTTGAAGGTGTATTCGACACGCCGGCGCACCGTATCCGGCATGAAGGGAATGGACAGGACCGCAACCAGCAG
>Ga0116170_10006359_pt1 | contig 10369 bp, 10 predicted proteins | sample AD_JPNHW1_MetaG_FD_89797 | JGI IMG/M metagenome (GOLD analysis project Ga0116170, IMG submission 89797) | Active sludge microbial communities of municipal wastewater-treating anaerobic digesters from Japan - AD_JPNHW1_MetaG | ecosystem: Engineered > Bioreactor > Anaerobic > Digestate | place...
GCTGGACCTCGCTCTCCAAGCTCACCGTGGCCGACGCCGTCACGCAGCTCAAGGAGCTGGGCCTGCAGACGCTGATCTATACCGACATCGGCTGTGATGGCATGATGGCCGGCCCGAATCTTGACGGTTTGCGGGAAGTCGCCGGCTGGTTCGGCGGCGACCTGATCGCCTCGGGCGGAGTGACGACTCTGGACGACCTGCGCGCACTGGCCCGGCTGGGCGACTCCCGCGTGATCGGCGCCATCGTCGGACGCGCGTTGTACGAAAATGCCTTCACCCTGGCCGACGCGCTGACGGCCGCAGCGGGGCCCGCCTGATGCTCGCCCCGCGCATCATTCCCTGCCTTGACGTCGATGCCGGACGCGTGGTCAAGGGGGTGAAGTTCGTCGCCATCCGCGATGCGGGCGACCCCGTGGCGGTGGCGGCGGAGTACGACCGCCAGGGAGCGGACGAGCTGGTCTTTCTCGATATCACCGCCTCGCATGAGCAGCGCGGCATCATGTTCGACGTCGCGCGCACCGTGGCCGAGACCATTTTCCTCCCTTTCACCGTCGGCGGCGGGCTGCGCAGCACGGATGATATCCGGGCCATGCTCGCCGCCGGCGCGGACAAGGTCTCGCTCAACACCGCCGCGGTGCAGCGGCCGGACCTCATCAGCGAAGGCGCGGAACGTTTCGGCGCGCAATGCATTGTCGTCGCCATCGACGCCAAGCAGGTCGCGCCCGGGCGCTGGGAGGTTTTCATCCACGGCGGCCGCACCCCGGTCGGGAAGGACGCGGTGGCGTGGGCGCGCGAAGCGGAGGCGCGCGGGGCCGGCGAGATCCTGCTCACCTCGATGGACCGCGACGGCTGCAAGGACGGGTTTGATCTCGGGCTGACCCGCGCGGTCAGCGACGCGGTCGGCATCCCGGTCATCGCCTCGGGCGGTGCCGGCACGGTCGAGCATCTGCGCGCCGGCCTGCAGGAGGGGGGCGCCGCCGCCGTGCTCGCCGCCTCCATCTTCCATTACAGGGAAACCACCGTCGGCGAGGTCAAGCGTGCCCTGGCCGCGCAGGGCGTTCCAGTCCGGCTGTGACAACCCTGCCGACGACCAGCGGCAGTCCGGCCGCGCCTGCTTCGTCCGGACCGGTGGCCGATTGCCCCGCGGTCGGCGGCCACACCGCGCGCGCGCCGCGCGAGTCCCCGGCGCAACGGTAGGCCCATGGCGGCGATTGATCTGCTGCTCTCCTCCGCGACCGTCAACCACTACGGCTTGAACCGCGCCTTTGAACTGGCGCGCCAGCTGGGGCTGGACGGGATTGAGCTGTATGTCGACGAGCGGGCTGATACGCGCCAGCTCGACTATATCCGCCGGCTCATGGAGGACTGTTTCATCCGCGTGCCCGTGGTGCACGCCCCGCGCCCCGGCGCGCGCTACCCTGCCGCCGACGGCACCTGGGACCTGCGCCTGCAGTTCGCGCGCGACCTGGCCGCGGCACTGGGGGCCGGACTGGTGGTCACCCATCCCCCCCAGTATGACGAGGCGGCCGGCGATCCGGCCGGCCTGCAGTTTGCCGCGGGGGTGCCGGTGGCAATCGAACTGATGTCGCGCCAGACCCGTTCGTTCTGCGGTTTTACCTTCACCCGCAGGCGCTGGCGCCGGGGGTTGCCGCGCGACTGGTCCGCACTGCCGGCGGTCGTGTTCGACACCACCCACGTCGGCAGCTGGAGCCCTGATCTGGTCACCGCCTGGCGCGAGCAGGCGCCGCGAGTCAAACACATTCATCTGTCGAACCTCGACGGTCGCGCGTGGCACCTGCCGCCGCAGCTCGGCCGGTTGCCGCTGCGCGAGTTTCTTGCCGCCGTGGTCGATACCCGCTACCGCGGCACCATATCGCTCGAGCTCGCGCCGCACACCATCGGCGGCTACGAGCTCACCCGCGTGGCCGCCACCCTGGCCGAAAGCGTCACCTTTGTCCGCACCGCGCTGGTGCAGGCCTTCGCCGCGCGCCAGCGGTCGCGAGCCGAATCCGGCGGCGGGCGATAGCATGTTCCGTTGGTTCTTGCTGTTCGCCGCCGTGCTGGCGGCCGGCTGTTCCGGCGGGCCGGTCGCGCGAACCGACCGTGTAGCGACGGCCGCGCCCGTTCCCGACGGCCCGGTGATGGCCGACGATGCCGCGCTGGCCCGCGCCGCCGGGCAGTTGCTCATCGTCGGTTTCCGCGGCACGCAGCTGCCGCCCGATCATCATCTTTGGCGCGATATCCGCGACTATGGCCTGGGCGGTGTCGTCCTCTACGAATACGATGTGCCCGGTGAGACCCGGCCGCGCAATATCACCGCGCCGGCGCAGGTGCGCACCCTGACCGCCGCCCTGCAGGCGGCGGCCGCCGCCGCGGGTCAGCCGCCGCTGATCGTCGCCGTCGACCAGGAGGGGGGGCGGGTCAATCGCCTCCGGGAGGCGTACGGCTTCCCGCCCAGCGTCTCCGCCCGGCACCTGGGCGAACTGGATGACGCCGACACTACCGCGTACTGGTCGGGACTCACCGCGCGCGCGCTGCAGGATGCCGGCATCACCCTCAATTTCGCACCGGTGGTCGATCTGAACGTCAATTCCACCTCGCCCGCGATCGGCGCCCTTGCACGCAGTTTCAGCGCCGACCCGGCCGTGGTCGTCCGCCATGCCGCCGTCGTCATCCGCGAGCACCATCGCGCCGGGGTGCGGGTCGCCCTGAAGCATTTTCCCGGCCACGGCAGCGCCACCGCCGATTCCCACCTCGGGCTTACCGATATCTCCGCGACCTGGACGGAGCGTGAGCTCGCCCCCTTCCGCGCGCTCCCCGCGGCCGATGCGATCATGTCCGCGCATGTGTACAATGCCGCGCTCGATCCCGACTGGCCCGCCACGCTGTCGCCGCGCATCATCGGCGGCCTGCTGCGCCGCGACGGGCAGTGGGACAAGGCGGTCATCTCCGACGACATGATGATGGGCGCCATCACCCGCCAGTACGGGCGCGCCGAGGCGGTCGCCCGGGCGCTCAACGCCGGATGCGACCTGCTGATCTTTTCCAACAATGCCCCCGCCGGGTACGAACCCGGGATTGTGCCGGAAGTGGTCGGCATCATCCGCGCGCATCTTGCCAGCGGCCTGGTCAGCCGCGAGCGCCTGCGTGACGCACTGCGCCATGCCGCCGCGCTGCGCCTGCCCGTCGCCGCACCCTGATCCCGACCTTCACCCCGCCGCTTGACGGATGCAGCCGCAGGTAGTATATTTGCCCCATCTTATATCGAGGAGCGTACCATGGGCGATCCGCTGGTCATCATCACCTGGATCTTCGTTGACTGGATCCTGATCGGATTCACCAGTTATGCCGCGCTCTGGCTGCGCTTCCTCGGCGAAATCCCCGAGTACAATTACATCGGCTGGAGCGCCATCCTGCTGGCGGTGCTGGTGGCCCACGCGCTCGGCTATTTTTCCGCCGGCCTCTATCGCACCACCCGCGAGGAAAGCTATCTGCGCCTGCTGGTGCGCCTGGTCAAGGGCAATGGCGCCGCCATCGCGCTGGCGATGGTCTTCGGTTTCTTTCTGCGCCGCAGCGAAGCGACCGCCTATCCCACCACCTGCTTCATCCTGCTCTTCCTGATCAATCTGCTGGCGGTCGGTGCGTTCCGCCTCATTGTCAAGCGAGCGGACGAGAACCATGACTGGATCAACCGCCGGGTCGAGAACGGGCTGTGGCATGTCAGCGAGATCATTCTTGTCCACCTCGCCATGCTTCTGGCCTACTGGGTGCGGTTCCGCTCGCTCACCTGGCCCGAACCCGATTTTGCGGATTATGCCGACCATCTGTGGCTGCCGCTGTCGCTGGCCTAGCTGATCGCCCTCATCACCACCAAAGTCACCGTCGTCAGCGACGACGACTGGTTCGGGCGCGTGCTCTGGCGCAGCGCCAAAGCCGCGGTCATCGCCACGATTCTCTTCCTGATGTATGCGTTTGTTGTCCGCGAAAACTACGGTGACATGCCCTCCACGGTCATTCTGCCGGGCAGTTTCTTTGCCGCCGTCTTTCTCGCGGTCTGGCAGCTCTGCCGCCGCCGCTACCACTGGCTGCTGGAAGTCGATATTTTCGCCGTTGATCCCGAAGATGAATGCTGGGACGACGCCCCGGCGGCAAGCCCCGCGCCCGCTGCGGAAAGCGCGCCGGCCTGCAGCTGCGGGTGCGGCTGCGACAAACACTGAGCGGTCCCCGCGGCCTGACCGCGGATGCTCTGCTCCGGCCTGCTCCATCATCCGCCTGATTTCCGCTCGCTGACGTCGCTGGCGCTGCTCTGCGCGCCGCTTGCCGCCCTGACGCTCTCCGGCCGCCGGCTCAGCGCGCGCCGGCACCTGCTTCTGGCGCTGCTCACTGCTGCCGGCCTGGTCAACGAGTGGCTGCTGCTGCTCGCTGCGGTCAGTGCCTGCCTGTTATGCTGGCGCCTGCCGCCACGCACGCCGGCCGCTGCCGGCTTCCCGGAGCCCGCCGCCGGGCAGGCCGCGGCTGCCGGAACCGGTTGTCCGGCCGGCGCCGGTCCCCGCCAGTGGCCGGCCCGCCTGCTGCTCGCGCTGCTGGTGGCCGCCATCGCCAATGCCTGGCTCAACGACGGCGGCGATGCCTGGTGGTGGCTGAATGAAGGGCGGGCGCTTGTCCAGCACGGCCTCGACGGCCGGGAATGGTTCACCGCCACCGTGCCGGCTGCCGTTGTGCCGCCGAACAACTGGCTCTCCGCCCTGCTCGCCTACCGGCTCTTTGCCGTCGGCGGCTGGCCGGCGCTGCGAATTGCCGGCGTGCTGTGCGTGTGCGTCCCGGCCTGGTGTGCGCTCCTGCGCTGGCCCCTGTCGTCGCGTCTGGTGCTGGCCACCGTATGCGGCTGGCTGCTGCTGCACGACGAGTTCGCGCTGCGTGCGATCATCACCGTCCTGCCGCTGCTGGCGCTCGCGCAATGGCTGACCGCGACGGCGCGCCGCCCGCTCCCCGCCGCCGCGGCCTATGCCCTGCTCGTCGCGCTGTGGGCCAACTGCCACCTTTCCTTTTTTATCGCCCTGCTCTTTCCCGCCGCCCGGCTGGTTGCCGCGCTCGCCGGCGGGCGGCGCCCCGACCGCACCGCGCTGGCCCTGCTGGTCGCCGGCGCCGCCGGCGCCTGCCTGCATCCCGCCGGCCCCGGCAGCTATCGCCTGCTGGCGGACATGCTCGCCACCCGCGGCACCGCCATCCTCGACATTTTCCAGCCGCCGGCGTTGACCACGGCGGCCTTTGTTCCGGCGCTGCTCTGGTGCGCCGCCGTCCTGGTCTGCCTGCGCCGCGCGGCGCCGGCCGACCGGCTCGTCGCCGCGCTGCTGCTCGTCGCCTTCCTCGGGGCCCGCCGCAATCTGCTCTTCCTCGTCCCGGCAACGCTGCCGCTGTTCGCGGCGGCCCCCCTGCCGCGCCGCGCGCCGCGCGCCGCGCTCACCCTCGCCGCGGTGCTCGTCGCCGTGCTGCTGCCGGCGCCGCACCCGCTCGGTCATCCCGCCGAGGATGCGGCCTATGCCTGGCTCGCCGCGCATGCGCCCGACGGCGTTCCCGTGCTCAACTATTACGCCTGCGGCGGGCGGCTGGGCTGGCACGCGTCGCCCCGCCGGCTGGTCTTCATCGACGGGCGCAACCACCTCTTCGAGCCGACGCGCGTCTGGCGCGACTATCTCGCCGTGCATTTTCTCCTGCCCGGCTGGGCGGAGATTCCCGCCCGCTACGGCTGCCGCTACGCGCTGTGGCCGTCGGCGCTGCCGACGGCGCAGGCGCTGCGCGCGCGCGGCTGGCGCGATCTCCCCGTCGCTGCCGGCGGGCTGGCGCTGCTCGCCGCACCGGAACCGGCCCCGGCCGGCGCGCCGTGAATTGTTTTGCGTGCAGCACCGCTCCCGTCGGAGAATGCCGCAATGCACGCTGCCGGCCACGATTTATTTTTGCCGTTCCGTCAGAAATATCTTGACAAGTTTGCAAAGTTGTGATAGAATTGAAAAATCGTAAGCAGCAAGTTATCGATCGAAAGGGGGTGGAACAACAATGGCTACGAAGAAGAAGGCAGCGAAGAAGGCAGTGAAGAAGGTCGCGAAGAAGGCAGTGAAGAAGGTCGCGAAGAAGGCGGTGAAGAAGGTCGCTAAAAAAAAAGCGAAAAAGTAATTCGCTCACAGCGATCGCGCGCAAAGGCCGCCGGGACGAAACGGAAACCGATATTCGCTGATCAGTGGACGGCGGATAAGGTTGATCTCCTTCGCAAGCAGTATCCCAACACTCCGAACCTGGTGGTGGCAAAAAAACTTGGTATGGAAGTCAGCAGCGTGGTTACCAAGGCCAGCTTACTCGGCTTGACGAAAACCAAATCGTTTGTGGCCGGGCTCAAAGCCCGCATGCGCAAGTAATATGGGAGGGAGTACAAAGGGGACGCTTCACTGGCGTCCCCTTTGATTTTTTATGGACGACCCTGATTTCTTTTCCACCCTCGCCGAAGAATGGCTGAATTGGGAGGGGCTGCCCGGGCTGGCGGTGATGCTTGCCGGCCTGGTGCTCGTCTTCTTCGTGCCGCTGCTGTTCCACCAGCGCGGACGCCAGGAGCAGGAAGTCGGGCGCGGCTTCGCCTTCCATTTCGGCGCGGAACTGATTGCCCTGATCGGTCTGCTCCTGCTCTTCTTCGGCCTGTCGTACTACGCCGACCTGCCCAGCCTCGTCGACTGACCCGTTCCGCCCCTATTTTTTGCTGATCCGCCACACCTGCGCCATGCGGTCCTGCGCCGGGGCGAAGCTGATGCCCCACACGCGCCCGCCGCGCCAGTGCGCCACCTGCCCGCTCAGCAGCTCCGTCGCCGCATACTCCTCCCGGTCATCGAACCCCCAGTCGTGCAGCGGCAGGTGCATGGTGGTCGTCTGCGGATGCTGATAATCCAGCGTCACCGCACACAGCACAATATTGCCGCGGTCGGGCGTCGCCTTGCAATAGGTCAGCACCCGGTCGTTGTCGTTGGGCACGAACCGCAGGTTGTCATATTCCTGCAGGGCGGGGTTTTCCCGCCGGATCGCGTTGATGCGGGCGATGACGTCCTTGATGTTCCCCGGCCGGTCCCAGTCCCACACCTTGAACTGGTATTTTTCCGAATCGAGGTATTCCTCCTTGCCCGGCACTTTGGGCGTGTTCTCGCACAGTTCGAAGCCGTTGTAGATGCCGTACACCGACGACAGCGTCGCCGCCAGGACGAGGCGCATGATGAAGGCGGGCCGCCCCCCCTCCTGCAGATGCACCGGCAGAATGTCCGGGGTGTTGGTGAAGAAGTTGCCGCGATAATACTCCGCCATCTCCGTCTGCGTCAGTTCGGTCAGGTACTCGATGAATTCCTGCTTGTGGTTGCGCCAGGTGAAATAGGTGTAGGACTGCGTGTAGCCCGCCTTGGCCAGCAGCTTCATCATCTTCGGTTTGGTGAACGCCTCGGAAAGGAAGATGACCTCGGGATGCTTCTCCTGGATGGCCGTGATCACCCAGTGCCAGAACGTCACCGGCTTGGTATGCGGGTTGTCGACGCGGAATATCTTCACCCCGTGCCTGATCCAGAACTCGAAAATGCGCTTCAGTTCCAGCCACAGCGTTTCCCAGTGCACCGAATAGAAATTGAACGGATAGATGTCCTCGTAGCGCTTGGGCGGGTTCTCCGCAAACTTGATCGTGCCGTCCGCCTCGCGGTAATACCATTCGGGGTGCTGCGGCACATAGGGATGATCCGGCGAGCAGGTGTGCGCGATGTCGATGGCGACCTCCATCCCGAACTTGTGGCATTCCGTCACGAACCGGTCGAAATCACGGATGGTGCCCAGCCCGGGCTCGATCGCATCGTGGCCGCCGCCCTGGAAGCGGTTGCCCACCGCGTAGGGGCAGCCGGGATCGCCCGGTTCCGCCTTCAGCGCGTTGTTCTTCCCCTTGCGGTTGGTCTGCCCGATGGGATGGATCGGGGTCAGGTAGACCACGTCGAAACCCAGGTGCTTGATCTCGGGCAGCCGCGCGATCATGTCGTCGAAGGTCGCGCTGGCGTTCGGATCGGTCCCCTGCGACCGCGGCCACATCTCGTACCACGCCGCGCAGCGCGCGCGCACCCGGTCCACCTTCACCCGGAGGATGCGGTCGTACTGCGTCACCACCTGCGGCAGTTTCGTCGGCCAGCCGGCAATGGTGTATTCGTAATAGCCGAGTTCATCGACGGTGAATTCCGCCCGGTGCCGGTCGTTGTCCACGAACACCATCGGCTCGCGCCGCCACTGCTTCGCCCCCGCCACCCGCCACAGCAGGTAGGCCTCAAAGGGCTCATGTCCCTCCTTGTAGATGTCCGCCTCGACGGTCACGGTGTCACCGACCTCGCGCTTGACCGGCCATTTGCCGCCGTCAAGCTCGGGGGCGACCCCCTCGATGATGACGCTCTGCGGCACCAGCTTGATTTTCTTCCCCGGCACGAACTTCGCCGGGCAGTTCGGGAATTTTTCCCTTTTCTTCGCCATGATCGTCGCTCCGTCAGTGCTGCGGCTGCAGGCGCTGATAGAGCGCCGCCACTTCGTTGGCCACTGCGGTCCAGCTGTACTTCGCCACCGCCCGCGCGCGGCCCGCCTTGCCCATCGCCGCGCGCTTGGCCGGATTGTCCAGCAGTTCATTGACCGCCCGCGCCAGGTCCGCGGAGAATTTCGCCGGGTCGCGCGGCTCGAACGGACTCGCGGTGAACTGGTCAAGCTTGACCAGCGTCCCCGTCTCGCCGTCCACCACCACCTCGGTAATACCGCCGACGGCGCTCGCCACCACCGCCGTCTCGCAGGCCATGGCCTCGAGGTTGATGATCCCAAACGGCTCGTAGATCGACGGGCAGACGAACACGGCGGCATGCGTGTAGAGTTCCTTCACCGTCGCCTTGTCCACCATCTCCTGGATCCAGATCACGCCCTCGCGCTGCGCCTGCACCCCGGCCACCGCCTCGCGCATCTCCTGCGCGATCTCCGGGGTGTCGGGCGCGCCCGCGGCCAGCACAACCTGCACCCCCGGGCGCAGGCCGGTGATCGCCCGCACCAGGTGGATGATTCCCTTCTGCCGCGCGATCCGCCCGACGAACAGGACGAACGGCCGGTCGGGGTCAATGCCGTATTTCGCAAACGAGTTTGTGGTGGTCACCGGCTGGTATTCATCGGTGTCGAGCCCGTTGGGGATGATGACCACCTTCGCCGGGTCGACGCTGAACAGGCGCTCGACATCCGCCTTCATCCCCTGCGACACGGCAATGATCGCATCCGCCCGCTCGAGCGCGGTCTTTTCCACCCACGTCGACAGGTGATAGCCGCTCCCGAGCTGCTCCACCTTCCACGGGCGCAGCGGCTCCAGCGAATGGCAGGTGATGACCAGCGGGATCTGGTACATGATCTGCGTCATGATCCCGGCGAAATGCGCGTACCAGGTATGGCAGTGCACCACCTGCGCCTGCGCGTCCGTCGCATTGAACGCCAGCCCGCGGGCGAAGGTCGTCAGGGGCGACTTGAGTTTTTTGGGGCAGTGTGCGAATGCCGCCTCGTCGGCGGCATACCCCCTCACCACCGGATTGCCCCGGGGCACATCCTGGTCGCCGAAGCAGCGCACCTCGACGTCGATCAGTTTCGCCAGTTCACGCGTCAGGTACTCGACATGAACGCCGGCGCCGCCGTAATTGTAGGGTGGATATTCGTTGGTATAGATAAGCGCTTTCATTGCCGCCTCCCCCGCCATCCGTCGGAATGGCCGGGGTCATTGTAGCGTCAGCACCCGTCACTGTCAAGACCGGCGGATGCTGCCCGGTTTTCCGCGCCGCCGCGCGCTGCGGGAACAAGGGACAAGCGCTGCGGGTGCGTCATCCTGCCGGCAAGGGGATCGCGCATCGGGAACGCGGATTGACTGCATGGGCAACGGCGTCTGCGCCGGTGGCACAACGTCGCCACGTCGCGCATCGCGAGCGCCAACCGGCTGCACGTGCGCCATGGTAACCGCTGTGGGTCACGGTCTGTCGTCGTTCGTGTCCGCGCATGCGGACCCTCTGCCGGCAACCGCGTGCAGCGGAGCGGACAGCGACTGCGTTCCGGTCAGGTTCGCCGCGCCGGCAGCGCACCGACAACCGCCACCAGGTCAGTCCTGCGGGAGGCGTTTGGCGAGGTCGGCCTGCGCGACAGCGCCGCGCGCGCCGATGGCGGCGTAGAACTTGTAGGCCTCTTCCGTCTTCGGATGCGCGATCAGCTTGTCGAAGAATTCCCTGCTGACGAGGGCATGCACGCTGGTCATGGCCTCGCCCAGCAGATTGTCCTCGATGGCGCGCAGCACCTCGCGGACCTTACC
>Ga0116170_10006362_pt1 | contig 10365 bp, 8 predicted proteins | sample AD_JPNHW1_MetaG_FD_89797 | JGI IMG/M metagenome (GOLD analysis project Ga0116170, IMG submission 89797) | Active sludge microbial communities of municipal wastewater-treating anaerobic digesters from Japan - AD_JPNHW1_MetaG | ecosystem: Engineered > Bioreactor > Anaerobic > Digestate | place...
GGAATCTTTCGGCTCATAAGGAATACCCGAAAAATCAATCTGTAAAGGTTTGTATTCCGTTGGGAACAACTCTTTTTGTTAACGGCAAGGAAGTCAGAAAGGATTATCTTTCAACTGAAAAATATACCGTACATGATTACAGCGAACTTAACGATCAGAGTCTTGCTCCCAAATTTGAGGTATACGAGGTTAAAAATCTTCTCAATAAGCCTGAAATTAGGGTAAATAACAAAAGCGGGAAAGAGCTTTCATTTACAGAAAATAACGGCACTTTTTATGCGCTTGAAGCTATACCCGCCGATCTTGAAAAGATGATTAAAGAAAAAAGCGAATTTGTGGCAGTAAAATATGCGCTGTATTCAATCCTTGATTTGAAATTTGAGGACATTTCTCTTTATTTTTTTAAGGAATCGGGATACTACAAAAAAATCAAAAGCTTCGCAAACGATTGGTACAGGGAGCATACTTTCAGCTATGACAATGTAAAATTCGGTGAGATTGTCCAGTATGATGAAACACATATTGTTTCAAATATTTCATTTACATATCACATAAACATCGGATATAAAACAATAGACTATGATGTAAAATACAGAATGAGCTTTATTAAATCGGGCGAAGAATGGCTCGTTGCGCAGATGAAGCTTTAAAAAAAGCCTTTTCAGATTTTTCTGAAAAGGCTTTTAATTCTAAAGTGTAAGTGAATTCATATGGTTTTCTTTTCTGAATTCAATATATTCTTCATAGGTTCCTGCTCTGTCAATGCAGCCGTCTTCGGTGATTTCAATAATACGGTTAGCGACTGTCTGAACAATTTCGTGGTCGTGAGAAGCAAAAATAATGTTGCCTTTATAATCCTGAAGTCCGTTATTCACGGCGGTAATTGATTCAAGGTCGAGATGGTTTGTCGGTCTGTCAAGAAGTAAAACATTCGAGCCAAAAAGCATCATTCTTGAGAACATGCAGCGAACTTTTTCTCCTCCTGAAAGTACATTAACCGGCTTAAAAATGTCATCCCCTGAAAAAAGCATTCTACCCAAAAAACCTCTGAGATAGGTTTCTGTTTCGTCCTTTGAATACTGTCTTGTCCAGTCGAGAATGGAAAGCTCACATTCGTTGAAAAATTCTGAATTGTCGTTGGGAAAATATGAACGTGACGTTGAAACTCCCCATTTAATGCTGCCTTCATCTGGCTCAATTTCTTCGGCAAGAATTTTGAAAAGTGTGGTTATGGCAATTTCATTTTCACCGATTAATGCGATTTTGTCGTTGCGCCCCAGTGAAAATGATACGTTATTTAAGAGATTAACTCCGTCAACGGTTTTGGATATACCCTTTACGGTGAGAATATCTTTCCCGACTTCACGCTCCATATCAAAGCCGATATATGGGTATTTTCTCTTTGAAGCAGGCATTTCCTCAACTGTGAGCTTTTCAAGGAGCTTTTTACGTGAAGTTGCCTGTTTTGACTTTGATTTATTGGCGGAAAATCGCTCAATGAACTGCTGCAATTCCTTTGCTTTTTCTTCGTTTTTCTTATTCTGCTGCTTCATCATTCGCTGAATTAACTGGCTTGATTCATACCAGAATTCATAGTTGCCGACATACATTTTAATTTGTGTATAATCAATATCAACGATGTGTGTGCAGACGTTATTTAAAAAGTGTCTGTCATGTGAAACAACAAGGACCGTTCCGTAATAATCGGCAAGAAAATCTTCAAGCCAGCGGATAGCGTCAATGTCAAGATGGTTTGTAGGTTCGTCGAGAAGAATAATATCAGGGTTTCCGAAAAGAGCCTGTGCAAGAAGAACCTTAACCTTGACCTTTCCGTCAATATTTGACATTTGCGTATAAAGAATATCCTCTGAAAGCCCTAATCCCTGAATAAGCTTTGAAGCGTCACTTTCCGCCTCCCAGCCGTTCATTTCGGCAAATTCACCCTCAAGTACAGCGGCACGGTTTCCGTCCTCGTCGGAGAAATCCTCTTTTGCATAAAGCGCATCCTTTTCTTTCATAACTTCATAAAGATGCATATTACCCATGATTACCGTGTCAAGGACATTATATTCATCAAAGGCATAATGGTCCTGTTTCAAAACGGACATTCTTACCGTCGGGGGGATAACAACTTCACCAGTTGACGGCTCAAGCTCTCCGCAGAGTATACGCAAAAATGTTGATTTTCCTGCACCGTTAGCACCGATTATACCGTAACAGTTCCCAGGCTGAAAAAGAAGATTTACGTTTTTAAAGAGGGCTTGTCCCCCGAAATTTAAGCTGACATTTGAAACCTGTATCATTACTTCAATCCTTTATAAATTATTTTCATACATTGTTAGTATACACTTTTTATACAGTATTTACAATATTGAATATGAATAAAAATAATAAAAACGGAAACGGTTATGTTGTCGTTTCCGCTTTTGTATTTTCAGTTTTTATGGGAATGAGTGCTCCTCCGTCCTGAAGTGACAGAGATCTTCCGTCAAGCCAGTCATTTCCGCTGTGATTAGGGTCGTAATAAATATTAAATCCGTTGTCCTTAATATTTTTAAGTCCCTCAAGATTGTTTGTTATACAAGAAACATACGAGTCGGCAGTCATATTCCATTTGCTTGCTGCGTCAATTGTTACTCTTACGTCCTTTCCCGTATTTTCTTTGTTTACAGCTCCCGTATAATTGGAGCCATTCATTATTTTAAAATCCACGGTGCTTGAGTTGTCACAGTAAACATCACCTGAAAGTGTCTGGGTATCAGCAAAAAGATAGGCATTTCCGCCGTTTTCACCTGTTTTGCCCCATTTGTCGGAAACAGACGATAAAAGCGTTCCACCGTTTTCAAGCTTAACAAACTGAAGATGTATTTCGGCATTTGTATTTGTCACATAAAACATTGCGCCTGTTTTTGTAGTAAGGCTTCCCGAAACCATATTGAGAACGGTTTTTCCCGGAACAGTTTCCCCCGAATTGCTTTGAAAGAGTTTTATTCCGTTTGTTCCACCAGACGTTAGATAAGCATCAGTCAGCATAAGCGAGCTTTTTCCCTCGACAACGGCACATTCTGAAACCTCGGTATTTATTTTTGTTCCCGTTATGCTTAAATTTCCGCATGAATAAAGTGCCGGTGAGGACGCTCCCGTCGATGTCATAATTCCGCCGACAACGTTGATTGTTCCGCCGTTTCTTCCAACATAAATGCACGGACTTTGTTCGCCGCCCGTGATAATATCGGGGCTTGATGCGAATATTGAGCCTTTATAGGAAACAGCAAGCCCCTTAGAAGAAGCACCCGTTGTTTTTATTGATGTGCCGGTCGTTGTTACAACGGCATTATTTCCGTATGCAAAAATTCCTGCTGCACCCTTTCCCGATGTGGATATTTCAGATTTGTCAATAGAAACATCACTTCTAGGTTCGCATAAAACAGCGGAATTAAGTCCGTAAAATCTGCTTTCAAGCTCAGAGGATGTGCTTGATGAGGTTATTATCTGAACCTTTGAAAGGGATAACTTTCCACCCTTGAAAATGCGGAACCCAGAGGTATCTTCCTTTGATGAGGTTATTCCGTCGGAAACAACTTCTTTATGTATTCCGTCAATCGACGTTATTGCTTTTGCTTCAATTTTTGGCGAGCCGCTTGCCTCTATATATTCTCCTCCGTCGGCAAGTCCTAAAAAATAATCCGAAGTAGTTTCGGCCGCAGTTTCAACAGGTGCAAATGTTTCTTCCGAAGAGGTATCCGAAACAGAGGATGAACTGTTATCCGTTCCCCAGGAAGCGACAAAGTCGGTAAGGGAACAGGCATTTAAAATCATTGTATATATAATGCAGAAAATAAATATAATTATTTTTTTGCTTTTTAATTTCATAAAATCACTCCTACTGAATAAGTATATCATATTTTTATAAAATAAAAAACATTTTTTGATATTTTAAAAGGCATAGCCTCATAAAAAGACCATGCCTTAAATATTATAATATTTCGCCGTTTGAGTTGATTATATCTTTATAGAAATAAGCCGAGTTCTTGATAATCCGCTTTTGAGAAGAATAATCCACATAAATAAGTCCAAAACGTTCCTTAAACCCTTCAGCCCACTCAAAATTATCCATAAGCGACCAGTGGAAATATCCAAGTATTTCTGTTCCATCTTCGGCCGAACGCTTTAATTCTTTAAGATAACGTGCTAGAAAATCGGCTCTTTGGGGGTCGTGAACCTTTGAATCAACGGAAATGCTGTCACGACAGGAAAGCCCATTTTCGGAAATAATAATCGGGAGCTTATATCTCTCATACATAAATTTCGTACCCCAGTACATTGTTTCAGGTACGATGTTCCAGTTTAATGCCGACATAGGGTAACCCTGCTCAAAGGGAACAATTTCAGGCTCATTGTTTTCTCCGGCTTTAATCTTGTTCCCAAAATAAACATTAAGCCCGAGAAAGTCGATAGGTTGGCTGATAATTTCCATGTCCTCATCAGTTATTGAGGGAAGAATATCTTTATATTCGGCTAAATATTGTTCAGGATATTTTCCGAGAACGACAGGGTCGATCCAGAGGGGAAAATCAAACATAAGCCAGTCTTTATGTAAAGCAACATATGATTTTCTTGCTGCTTCAATATCATCAGCTGAATCGGAAGCGGGAAAGTTAAATGAACCGCATGGAACAAATCCGATTTTAACGGGTTGTTTTGAAAATTTTCTTAATGCCTTTACAGACCTTCCGTGAGCAAGAAGAACGTTGTGGACAGTCTGAAGAAGTTCCTTGCCTGATAATTTGATTCCTGGTGCGTGTAATCCGGTGTAGTATCCATGACCGACGAAGCATTCAGGCTCATTCACTGTGAAGAAATATTTTACCCTGTCAGAAAAGTTCTCTGCAATAATTTTTGTGTAATTTTCAAACCAAATCGGGGATTCCTCATTAAGCCAGCCGCCCTTTTTTGAAAGCTCGTAGGGGAGATCCCAATGAAAAACTGTCAGACAAGGCTCGATGTCATTTTTAATCAGCTCGTCGATAAGCTTGTTATAAAAATCAATGCCTTTTTGATTTGTTTTCCCTGTGCCGTCGGGCAGAATTCTTGCCCAGCTTACTGAAAATCTATATGCTTTAAGTCCAATTTCCTTCATCAAAGCAACGTCTTCTTCAATTTTGTGATAATGGTCGCAGGCAATATCACCTACGTGACCGCCGAATGTTTTTTCATTATCGTGGCTGAAAACGTCCCAGATATTAAGACCTTTTTCGTCTTCAAATGCTCCGCCTTCAATCTGGTATGATGCGGTAGCGGCGCCCCATATAAAATCTTTTCTGAATCCCATAAAATATCCTCCTAAAAAAAGTAACCGTTTACAATGATATTGTATCTTATGTAAATTTAAAATTATTGCAGTTTTAATGAACAATATTTTAAATTTACATATTAATTTGATTAGATGTTGTAAACGTTTTCTAACGCCGTATGAATAACTCCGACTTTAGTTTAATAAAATCGGAGTATTGTGAGTTTAAATGATTTTTGAAGCCGAAATTACTCAGCAGTTTCTTTTACTTGGTCGGCAGTTTCCTTTTTAATACCTATCTGTAAAACGAGGTTTAGAAGTATACCGAATACGGCAGCTGTAGCAATAGCAGGGAACTTTATACCGAAAAGAGGAATCATTCCCGAACCGTCAAATCCAAAGCTTCCGCCCAATCCTATTATAAGAATTGTGGAAATTACAGCAAGATTTCTCGAATCAAAAAGGTCAACCTTTCTGTTAAGCATAATTGCAATACCCTGAGCGGCGATAACGCCAAAAAGGTAAATGGATATTCCGCCGATTACCGCACTTGGAATTGAATAAACGGCAGCGGTAAGCGGTGTAAGGCAGGAAATAACCATTGTAATTATTGCGGCGGCAATAAGAACAGGAACGGAGAAGTTCTTTGTAATAGCCATTGTGCTTAAATTCTCACCGTAGTTTGTTCCGGCAGGTCCGCCGATAAAGCCTGAAATCATGTCGCCTAAACCGTCGCCGATAAGGTTAAGTCCAAGCTTATCCGCGATTTTGTATTCCTTTTTAGAACCTTTTTTCTTGGCAAGGTCGTTGATATAAATATCAAGCTGAAATACGTGTGCTGTGGATTCCGGAATGGTTGCAATAGCAATAGGCATAATTGCGGCTACTGCGGCAAGATTAGGTGTAGGAAGCGTGAAATGAGGAAGTGCGAAGATTGCCCCCGTGTCATTAGCGATTTTATTAAAGTCAACAAAATTAATGCCTGATGAAAGTCCTATAACAAGGGCTGTGATATATCCCACGAGAAGTCCTAAAAGAATAGGGACTTGACTCCATGAGCCTTTTAAATATACCGAAAACAGGATTGTTGAAATCAATGTAACAAGGCATATTATCCAGGAAAGGTTAGAGGCGAGAGGAAGTGAAGCATCCGTTACACCTGATGGCATATTCATTGGGTTTCCCATTGCGTTTGCTGAAAGCGAAAGCCCGATAACGATAGCGATACTTCCCGTAACAGTAGGAGGGAGAACTTTTTCAATTGAATTTCTTCCGAATCTGTTGATAATAAGACCTGCAACGATAGAAATAAGACCGGACATTATAATTCCGAACTGTGCGGCGGATATTTTTTCGTCTGCAATTGGCGGTCCGAAAGCCTGCGCTCCTGTCATAGCCACAATTGCGGAGATGTAGGAAAAGCTTGACCCGTAATAAAGCGGAAGCTGTCTTTTTGTTATCAGAATAAATCCGATTGTTGCAAGACCGCTGGCAAAAATGGTTGTCGAAACGTGAAACCCTGTGAGCAGTGCGACAAGTACTGTTGCGGGGAACATTACAATTATCTGCTGGAATGCGTAGAGAATTAATTTTAAAAATGACGGTTTTTCTTCAGGCAGATAGCCGACAACCTGCTGCGTGTTATTTGACAAATATACCCCTCCCAATAATTATTTCGTGAATAACCTAAATAATTATACATATTCGTTGTCAATATGTCAAGAAATAATTATTTTTTATATAACAAATTGTTAAATCTGCATAATTTTTCATAAGGATATTTTACACGGCATTGCCGAAAATAATTACATAACAATTTTTAATTTTATAAGGAGATTAAAATGGTACAGGGAGAATATGAAATAAGTCTACAGGCGCTTCTTGAACAGGATATTTCAAGCTATGAATTTTTCAATACTTTATCTGACGACCTTAAAAAGAGAATTGAAAAAGAAGACATCGGTTCGTTTGAAGAAATGCAGAAATTTGTCGAAAAGCATAAAAGCTACACTGATTGATAAAAAATAAAGCTGAATAAAAGGAAGTTAACCTTAAATTCAGCTTTATTTAATTTACATAAATTATTTACCCATCTGTGTAGCAATTTCCTGTGCAGCCTGCTGAACCTCTTCCTGAGAAATATTGCCGCTTCCAACTTCTTTTAAAAATTCTGGAATTGACAATCCGAAATAATCTGCCAATGCGCCATAGACAGCGATTATATAAGCAATTATTCCTATTGTAGCAAGAAGACCGATAATTCCGCATACAAGACCGGCAATAGCCATTGCCTTTCCGTTCTTTTTCTTTGAGATACAGATAATGCTGAGAATAATCGCAACTATTGAACATGGAATTGAAAGGAAAACCGTACAGCTGAGGACGATTGAAGCTATTCCGAAAATCATTGCGGCAATAGCCATTCCGCTCCCGCCCTTAGGCGTATTCTGTTCCTGATAGTAATCATACTGATAAGGAGCCTGCGGAGGAGTCTGCTGATATTGCTGCATGTTGTTTGAGTCATTCGCCATAGGCTGAACATAAGTGGGCTCCTGAGGCTGCTGAACATAAGGATTCTCCTGAGGCTGTTGAACATAAGGATTTTCCTGGGGCTCCTGAGGGTTAGGGTTCTGATTGTTATTGAGTTCATCCATAATTAATTCTCCCTTTTTGTCAAAATATTTAATTTACTTAGAAATTAACTCTAAATTATCGGCACACAAATCAAAGCTTTAATAGAAAGGATAGCCTTTACTTGAAGAAAGTCCGAGTGAAATAGCGATAACATAAAAAATAATTATTGCTATTGAAATAGTAAAGCCAATTCCTCCGCATACAAGACCTGCTATTGCCATTCCTTTTCCGTTGGTTTTCTTTTTAAGACAGATGATTCCAAGGATAATTGCTACAATAGAACAGGGGAACGCAATGCAATAGCCTACAATTGAAACAATTCCGCAAACCATTGCGGCAATAGCCATTCCGTTTCCATCTTTAGGCTTATTTTGTTCCGCATAATAATACTGATAAGGGGTCTGAGGGGGAATCTGCTGATACGGCGGGATATTATTCGGCTGATTTATCATAGGCTGAACATATGGAGCTTGCTGGGTATAAGGGCTTTCCAGTGGCTCCTGAGGGGGTAAATTCTGATTGTCATTTAGTTCATCCATTGCAGCCTCTCCCTTTTGTCAAAATAGTTAATTACTTAGAAATTAATTCTAAAGTATCGCGGGCAATTAAAAGCTCTTCGTTAGTGGGAACAACCCATACCTGAACCTTTGAATCGTCAGCGGAAATTTTGCAAAGTTTTCCTCTTGTCTGATTTTTTTCATTGTCAAGCTTAATACCGAAGAATTCCATATCGTCGCATACACTTTGTCTGACTTCGATAGCATTTTCACCGATACCGCCGGTGAAAATAATTGCGTCAACACCGTTCATTGCTGCAATATATGAGCCGATATATTTTTTTATGTCATAACAAAGCATATCCGTTGTTAGCTTTGCTCTTTCATCGCCCTGTTCAGCGGCTGCGGCAATATCTCTGTTGTCGCTTGAAATTCCGGAAACGCCTAAAAATCCTGACTTTTTATTTAAAAATTCGCTCATTTCGGAGGGCGAAAGGCCAAGCTTTTTAGCAACAAATGTAACGGCGGATGCGTCAACTGCGCCGCAGCGTGTTCCCATAATGATACCGTCAAGAGGGGTAAAGCCCATTGAAGTATCTATTGATTTTCCGGCTTCAACGGCTGTGATTGATGAACCGTTTCCTAAGTGACAGGAAACAATTTTAAGGTCTTTAATATCTTTGTTGAGTACCTTTGCAAGCTCAGCGGTTACAAATCTGTGTGATGTACCGTGAAAGCCGTATTTTCTAACGTGGTATTTTTCATAGCAGTCATATGGAAGTGCGAACATATAAGCCTTCTGCGGCATTGTCTGGTGGAAAGCTGTATCAAATACAACAACCTGAGGACAGCTTGCGGGGATAACCTTTTTGCATGCTCTAAGTGCAAGTGCATGCGGGTGGTTATGTACCGGCGCAAGCTCAGAAAGTCCGTCTATCTGATCGATAACCTCGTCTGTTACTAATGTTGTTTTTGTGAAAATTTCAGCGCCCTGTACTATTCTGTGTCCAACTGCTGAAATTTCGTCCATTGAATCAATTACTTTTCCTTCGCCTGATGTCATAACCTCAACTAGCTTTTCAAATGCTTCGGTATGTGTCGGGAAAGTACAATCCACGTCGATTGTGCGTCCGTCGAACGTTTTATGTGTAATGTGACCGTCAATACCTATTCTGTCACAGTTTCCTTTTGCGATAACGTGCTCATTCTCCATGTCAATAAGCTGATACTTAAGCGATGAACTTCCTGCGTTGATAACCAAAATCCTCATAGTTTTTAAAAATCCTTTCAAATGGTTTTCGTTAATCCTTTTTATAACGTACTGAATTAATTTTATAACAAATTGCTGAAAAAATCAAGTATTTTGAGTGATTTAATAATTTTATAATATAAATATGCATATTCTTTACATTATATAAATATTAGGCTATAATATTTATATGTATATAATCCTCTGCTTAATAAAAATAAAGGGAATTTTTTATGAAAATATCCGGTATAATAAGCGAATACAATCCGTTCCATAACGGACACCTTTATCAGATTTTACAGACGCGAAAAAATGGTGCCACTCATATTGTATCTGTTATGAGCGGTAATTATGTTCAGCGCGGGGACATTTCCGTTATTGATAAATTTAACAGGGCAAGGCTCGCGGTAGATAACGGCGCTGACCTTGTAATTGAACTTCCGGTCATATATTCGCTTTCAACGGCGGAAACATTTTCAAGAGGTGCTGCTTCAATTTTAAACAGTCTCGGCTGTGTTGACAGCATTTCTTTCGGGAGCGAATGCGGGAGCATTGAGCTGCTGAAAAAAGCGGCATATGCTTCAGATTATTTCTCCGATTCGGAAGAATTGAAAGTACTGCTCAAAAGGGGAGAATCATATCCGTCAGCCTTACAAAAGCTTTGCCATGAAAAATTCGGCGGTGAGATTTCA
>Ga0116170_10006363_pt1 | contig 10362 bp, 9 predicted proteins | sample AD_JPNHW1_MetaG_FD_89797 | JGI IMG/M metagenome (GOLD analysis project Ga0116170, IMG submission 89797) | Active sludge microbial communities of municipal wastewater-treating anaerobic digesters from Japan - AD_JPNHW1_MetaG | ecosystem: Engineered > Bioreactor > Anaerobic > Digestate | place...
AGGCTGCCCGAAGGATGCAAATTGGGTATGTTCCTGAATCGAACGGAGACTGAATTAAATGATTTATAAAGAATGTAATTTGCGGGCCGGAGTATATAAAGTCCAAACATTCAGGACTACACACATCCCGCCCCCCGACCGAAAACTACAAATATCCATAACGATTATATAGATAGTTTGCCGCGTCAAAGAGCTGCATAAAAAGAGGAAAACGCCTTCGGTAAATCTCATAAGGCCCAAAGTTCGATAGACGTATCTTACCGTAGATGCGCCACGAATTTCCAGGGGCAAAGAGAGGTGCTGCCAGCGGGGTGGCATTCACAGGGCGCAGGAGATGCAGTGACCAAGGGGTCAAGAGATACACGTCTTGATTGGCGTAGTATGCCAAAATATGCATCGTCCGATTTCCGGTTATGCGCCATGGCGCGGCACCAGGCTCTGGCAGAAGCCAAGCAGGCCCGGCATCTGGCGATGCATCGGGCTCCGGCTGAACGGACACTGTGTCAGAATTCCAGTGCTGCAAAGCAATTCGGCCAGGCTTGATGTCGAGCTTCGGTCTGGGTCAGGCCTGTCACTCCGGTGAATGGTTCCTCCAAAAAGGGCGCTGCGGATCGGCGCTGACCCGCCGCAAACTCGATCATTCTATCCATCAATATTCCGGCTTTTTTTGAACGCAATCGTCTATATGATTCACTTAGATGCAGTAGGACATCATGGCATGGAAGGAAATAAGCGCGATATGTCTTATATCTACGATGATTATAATGATGATCATGGCTGCTCTTCAGCTGGCTGCCGGGGCCTGCACCGCATCACTCTCGGACCTGAAGGAGGCGATTTCGTCCTTCGATGATCCCCGCATGAGTGCCGAGGACCTGGCCTTTTATCTGGCAACTCATGGCTTTGACGCCAGGCCGGAGGGAAGCCAGGTGAAGGTCAATTTGGGAGCCAGCATCTGCAAGCTCACTCCCAACGGCTCGGATCCGGGCCTTGGCACCATCATCTGATCCGGATAAGAAATGAGCCACACTGGCTTTGCAGCATGAGGCATATCGCGGATTTCCCTTCCAGGCCCTTTCCTCCTATTTTTCATAGCTTCTGAGAAAACTGCAATCTTTCGGATCCTCGAATAAGAATTAAGAAGAGAGACGTGCGGCTGCCGGGATTCGAACCCGGGTTACGGGCTTGGGAAGCCCATGTCATAACCGCTGGACCACAGCCGCGCCACGAACTGTATATTGATGTTATGCTTAATATCGGTTTTTGAGCCGTTCTTTGGGTTTGTCCTGGGATGGAGAGACTCTTTTGATATAAGAATCTTCTCGACTTCTCGATAATGCAAGCTCTGCCGCCTCAATCGTAAAGCCTGCCCGTCTCCTCCGGGCAGCCGCAGATGCTCTCCTGGGGCGGCATATGGAAGTATCCCGCATCGTTGTAGCCGTATGAAGAGAGCTTGCTGCAGTAGCCGATCCACCAGTCCAGCACCCGAAGCTGCACCGGCCGTCCCAGGAAGCATCCGGTGAAGCGGAAGTAGCCGGGCAGACCCACCAGGTTGATCCCCGCCCCGTTTCCGGTCGTGTCCACCACGTGATACCGGCTCTCGCCAGGCAGCCACACCAGATTGTAGGCGTGGCCGGGGTGGTGTCCCACCAGGGGCAGGTCGTATCCCTCGCGGGAGGTGCTGAAGACCTCGCTTTCGCTGTAGCCGGCCTTCCGGAGCAGCGTGGTCAGGGCGGCGGAGTAGTCGCTACAGACTCCGGTCTGCAGTATGTCGATGGTGGCATGGGCGGGAAACAGCCCCATCACGGCGCTGTTCTCGCTCATGTTGGTGTCCGACCGCCAGGCGGCAATGCCGCTCTCTTCCGACCGGCAGGCCAGGCCGGATACATTTTGGTTGTAGCCCTCCCGGAAGACGCACTCCCCCGTGAGGTTTTCCAGGCACATCCTGGAGCACTCCGGATAGCCGGAGCAGCAGGCCTTGAATAGGGCGTAGCCCTGCATGTAAACCGCATCAGGCCCCAGGGCGTTGATGATATACAGGCCCCGGCACCTCTTTCTGTCGCCGCTTGCCCCGGCGCAGGCTTTGGCGCAGGCGGAGCCGGGCCGGGCGGTGCCGTCGCAGCAGTCCACCGCCTCATTCACAATCCAGTCCAGGTCAGGGTGGCAGACCTCCACCTCCTGGCATTCGGCAGATCCGTTGGGCCAGATGTCCCGACAGGGGGTGTCCAGAGGATAATACCTGGGCCGGGGGTTGACGTTGCCGCAAACCCAGGGGGCAGCAATGCCGATCTGCACATAGGCGGTGGAGGACGAAGATGCAGCAATGCGGCTGGAATTGGCGGAGATGACGTCCATAGTCAGGGTGATATTATGCCAGCCTAAGCTGAGGTTGCCCCTGGAAAAGGACTCATTTCTGCCGATGATCCCGTCCCGGCTGGACCGCCAGATGTACTCCCTGGGCTCGCTTCTTGATGCCGGAAATACTCCCGCCTGAAAGAGCACCGCCTCGCCGTGCGGGAAGGTGCGGGCGTCCCCCGGCGAGACTATCTCCGCCCGGCCTCTGCCAATGCTGCTACTGTTGCCATTGTTATTACTATTATTACTACGATTACTACCGCTACTATTATTTGTGAGGATACTGCTGAGACCCCCGAAAAGCCTTGCTGAGGTGGTGCTGTTCTTACAGCCGCAGCCCGATTGGGGGGGATCGAAGGCCTCCCCCGGAGAGAGCGCCACATTTCCAGCTTCCGATGCAGATGCCAGCGGCCCGGCCTGCTCCGGCAGGTGCCCCAGGGCGGCCACGGAGATGATGATGGCCGCCAGGCTGAGCAGGGCGTAGAGCAGATGAATCCATCTCCTGCCCTTGCATTCTGCCGCGCAGGAGAGGAGGGGCAGCCTGGCGAAGGCCGCGGGGGCGGCGAAATACAGGCCGCTGAAGAGGAACAGCACCCCGCAGATGGACCAGGCCTTCCAGCCGTAGGGCAGGAGGGTAATGGACGCCTGGCAGAGGGGAAAGCCCAGAAGGCCGGCAAAGAGGAGCAGGAAGACAGCAGCAGTGCTGCCCCTATCATTTTCCCGGAGAAGGCATGGCACTCCCCTCTGCCAGGCGAGGCCCAGGGCAGCAGCCAGGATGATGATCAGGGCAGCCAGGCAGGCAGCCCACTCCCCGAAGAGGGCCAGAGCCGCCACAGTGAACAGGCCGGACAATGCGAAAGCAGCGACCAGCGCATTTCCCAGCCGCCGGCTCTGCGCCGCCAGCGCCGCCCCCAGCCCTCCGCAAAGGCCCAGCAGGACGATGAGCAGCCCCCCCGCACCCTGGGAGAAGAAATAGTCGAAGGCCCCCCGCCCGCCCAGAGAGGGCAGGGCGAAGATGAGAAAGATCAAGCCAATTGCCACGGCGATGATGGAAGCGACCGCTGCCGGCAGTGCCATGATGGCAGCGCCACCGGCGCTCGGCAGTCTTGCTTTGCCAATAGCACAGTCCTTCTTCCTGTCACTTGATTCATCAGACAATGCCCGGCTTGACTCCATCAGGGGCCCTTCTCATGGCTTGGGGGAAGATAAGAATTATGCCTATCAGACTGTAGCGTAACCTTAAACCCCTTTGAAGACGACCGCACTTTAAATGATCCTCACCGCCGACTCCCAGGCCAAAGCTGTGATCGAGGCCGCCCTCTTCGCCTCAGGAAAGACCCTCAGCCTGCGGGAGCTGGCCGGCCTCTCCGGCCTCTCCGAGGAGAGGGCCCGGGCCATGGCCGAAGACCTGGCCGCGGAATACGCCGCCAGAGGCTCAGGCATAGAGATCAAGGGCATCGGAGAGGGCTATTCCATGCAGGTCGCCTTCGGCCTGGCCGGTCGGGTCATCTCCTGCGCCCCCAAGGAGATCGAAGCTCCCCTCATCCGCACCCTGGCCATCATCGCCTACAAACAGCCCATCAAACAGAGCGAACTGGTCGAGATCCGGGGCAACAAGGGCTACGAGCACGTAAAAGAGCTGGAGACGAGAGGCCTCATCAGCGCCGAGAAGGCCGGCCACACCAAGCTGCTCACCACCACCCGCGGCTTTGCCGACTACTTCGGCATAGTCTCCAGCGACCCCCAGGCCATCCGAAAAGCCCTGCTCCAGGACAGAATGCTGGTGGGCGTCTCCCCCATGTACGAGAGCCTGGCTATGCGCCTGGGCCTGGACTACATCGTGGTCAACCCTTACCGCCCGGCGGAGGAGGACCTCGCCCGGCTCCGGGAGATCGACCTGCTCATCTTAGCCCCCGGCTATGCGGAGAGGGTGAAGGGCAGCTACAGCGGCCGGATGCTGGAGGCAGGGGTGCGGACCCTCTCCCAGCTCAAGGTGAGCGCCGAGGTGATCTGCCGGGTGGCGGGATCGGGCGACGTCGAGCCCCTGGCGGCGGAGATCGACTCCCTTCTAAAAAGATTTCGGCAGAGGGCCGGGTCTGCCCGGCCCATCCGGCCCCTGACCCCCATGATCGGAGAGCTGGCCCGCGACCTGCACCTGCCTGTTTCGGAGGACGGCCTGTCCGTCGCTCCCGACTCATCGGGAATGGAGGCGGAAATACAGGTGCCGGTGCATCAGCCCTATGACATGGACATACTGGAGAGGATTGTACAGCGCTGCGAAAAGATCCTGAGCGGCGGAAAGGTCTGATTTAAATCCATTCCTTTCGGCGGAAGTAGCCCAGCATCACCACCACCACCAGCAGCATGAGGATGAGGATGGCCGGATAGCCCCAGGGCGACTCAATCTCGGGCATGAATCTGAAGTTCATGCCGTAGACCCCAGCCAGGAATGTCAGAGGTATGAATATGGTGGAGATGATGGTCAGCAGCTTGATCACCTCATTGAGCTTGTTGCTGAGGCTGGAAAGGTACGTCTCCAATAGCGAGGCGGACATATCCCGGAAGGTCTCGATGTTCTCTATCACCTGGATGGTATGGTCGTAGACATCTCGCAGGTAAATCCTGATCGCCTCAGAGACGAGGGGCGAGTCGGTCCTCTGCATCTTGCTGATGGCCTCCCGCAGGGGCCAGACCGACTTTCTCAAAAAGAGCATATCCCTCTTCAAGTTGTAGATCGTGGGCAGGACGCCGGGCTGGGGATCGGATACCACCACGTCCTCCAGGTCCTCGAAGCGGTCGCCCAGCTTCTCCATGATCAGGAAGTAGTGATCGACGATGGAGTCTATCATGGAATAGGCCAGATAGTCCGCCCCCTGCCTTCTGATCTTTCCCTTGGCCGTGCGCAGCCGGTCTCGCAGGGGATTGAATACGTCTACCTCCTTCTCCTTAAATGAGATTATAAAATTCGGACCGAGGATCATGCTCACCTGGTCCATGTCCAGGTTTGTATCTCCCAGATCGGATTCATCCTGTTCATCAATTTTATTATCCTTATTTTCATCATAATATAGCATCTTGAGGACGATGAATATGTAATCATCATAATCCTCGATCTTGGGACGCTGATCGGTGAGGATGTCCTCCAATACCAGGGGGTGTATTCCGTAGCAAGCGCCGAGCTTCTCCAGGACGTCCATCTGATGCAGGCCGTCGATATTGATCCAGGTCACGGAGGGCTGATCTTTGAAGCGGAAGCACTCCTCGACATCTTTGATCTCAGCCTCATGATAATGCTGCTCATCGTAATCAATGACAGTGATCTTGGGCTTTTCCAGAGGCTTTTCATGCTCCAGTGGTACAGGCGGCGCAGGCAGGTCCATGAGATCGGGCTCTCTCTTCTTCCAGGAGTGGTCGCTCTCTTTTCCGTTCTTTGCCTCCTTTCCGCTGCGAGATAGACCGTTGCCTCTTAGCGGCAGCAGATCCTTGGCCTTCTCGGCCATTCTCTTCGATGCAGACTCCGGCAAGCCTTCCCCACCTCACCTATTAAACCAGAGGCGTCTCCTCTTTTACCCTCTTTACCACTACCATCTCATGCAGGTCTTCAATGCCCTCAATTGACCGGATGCGATCGTTTATCAGGGAGTTGAGCTCCTCCAGGCTCCTCGACCAGACCTTGACATATAAATCATACTCCCCCAGTATGCCGTAGACCTCGGTAACCTCCGGGATGTCCGCCAAAGCCGCCTCCGCCTGATCATGTCTTTCCGTATCCGTCTGCAGCATTATGATGGCGGCGACGGAGTAGCCGGTGGCCGCAGGGCTGGCGATGATGGTAAACCTCTCTATGGCTCCGCTGGACTTCAGCCTCTTCAGCCGAAAGTGGAGGGTGGCATCGGAGATGCCGGACCTTCGAGACATCTCCTGCAGGCTCATGCGCCCGTCGCCGCGCAGGCTGCACAGGATGGTCCGGTCTATCTCGTCTAGGTCAAAGCTGGCTGTCATGTCGATCGGAAGTCTCCTCGGGTCTTGATGCCCCAATCTGATCAGTTCATTTCCTGGTATAATCTTAAAGTTTCCTATAGCTGTTGGAAAAAATTCCAATGAAATGGCATATAAATTTAAATTTTCTTAAAATTCGGCCATCAGACAGAACCATCTGCTCGATATACGCGACCGGGACGGATCGGCTCTCTGCTATTAACTGTGGCTTGACTTTATCCACTCTGTAATTCAGTTGTCAATCTCATCTCTGTGCCTCTGTGTCTCTGTGGTTTTGTTCAGTAGCATTAGGTTTAATTTTCAGCAACGTGCCAACTAAACCACAGAGGCGCAGAGACACAGAGACAAAAAAACCATTTCATTAACCACACGAAATAGCGAGGAACCGACGGATCTGATAGCCCGCGCCCCCAGAGAATCCATATTTTTATCTCAGAAGAAGTTCTGATATCAGCAGGAAAGATTGAATGGAGGCGCAATTTATGGAGGAGATCATAAAGAAGTTGGAAGCAGGTGACGAAGCACCCGACTTCACACTGCCCGGAGGGGACGGAAAAGTTGTCGGCCTTAAGGACTATCGGGGCAGGTGGCTGGTCCTCTACTTTTATCCCAAGGACAACACCTCCGGCTGCACCCGCGAGGCTGCGGATTTCACCGCCGCCCTTCCCGCCTTAGGCGAGCTTAACGCGGAGGTGCTGGGCATCAGCCGCGACTCGCCGGCCAGCCATCAGAGGTTTATTGAAAAGCACAGCCTGAAGGTGGCGCTGGCCAGCGACCCGGACCATAAGGTGACGGAAGCCTATGGAGCATGGGCCTTAAAGAAAATGTACGGAAAGGAGAGCTATGGCGTGGTCAGGTCCACATTTCTCATCGACCCCCAGGGAAGGATCGCCCGCATCTGGAGGAATGTGAAGGTGAGCGGCCACGTCGATGCGGTTTTAAAGAGCCAAAGTGAGCTTACGAAAAAAGGATAATATCAAAGCAGGCCGCCCGCCCCGGCCTGTGATTTACAGGTATACCGGCACATCCCATTTGCTCTTATTTTCGGCAGGCGCATTTTTTTTGGACCAGGCGGGATAGACGAGCAGACAGCCGTGCTCGTCCTCCTCGCGGATTATCTGCTCTTTTTCGCCGGCGTCCTCAGTCTTTTCGCTTCCTGCATCACCCGTATCTCCCTTCTCGCTCACAGCTCATCCCTCCCTTTGGGCGCAGTGCTCTCTTCGCTGCTGTTGGACTTTTTGACCTTGGCCAGCCGGGCTTTGCTGGCTTTGATGGAGCCGGCCAGGCTGGATGCGGGCTCTTCAGGGCTCTTGCAGTCCACGCAGCCGGACTGCAAGACTCCTCTATTCATGCCCGCCTCGTCATCTATGTCCAGGGCGAAAGAGATGTTGTCGGATTGCCTGTAGACCAACTCCGCCGGCCGGCTCAATGGAGACAGGGAGGCAAATATGAGGCTCGACCTGAGGGTCTGGTTGGGCTGCAGTACGGCGGCAGACAGGCCCTTTTTGCCATAGTTATCATACTCTCGGCTCTGGTAGACCCACCCCCACTGATCCTTCAACGTGAAGTTTCCGGCATCAAGGGAGAGCTTCTTCGTACCGTTATTGGTCAGAGAGACATCCAGCTCCACTGTCTTTTTGTTGGAATTGACCACCGATCGCAGCATCCCATAATACAGCAGGGTCAAATTCTCATTGCTGATGTTGGCAAGCTCCGGAAAGCGGATGGAGAACTGCTCGCCTGCCGACGGGCTTTGAGACGGGCTCACCGTCAAGATCCGGGCAATGGTCTCTTTGGGCACGAGAAAGGCAACCAGCCGCCGGCCCATGTCCAGGTCGCGGCTGCCGTCCATTGCTGAGTCGAAGACCCGGTCGTTTCCATCAGTGAGCCGAAAGAGAGCGGAGATAGGGGCTTTGTTGCTGGCATTGACTCTGGTGAGGCTGAGGTCGACCGTCAAAACGGTTTTTGATTCTCCAGAGGGATCTTTTGAAGCTCCAAAGACGGTGCAATTGACCACGCCATTGCCTCCTTGCAGCGGATATGCCTGGGATATCCCCGCTGCCAGGATCACGAACAGAGCCAAAGCCAACCACTTCATCTATAACATACCTCCAATGTTATGATATATTCTTTTTGGATCCCTTTTCTAAATATCATCCCTGGAGGACGAGGCGCTGGATGTGTCCTCGGATGTCTGAGCATCCAAATTCTGTTTGGTGGCATTCAGCCGCGCCCGGCTCTCTGCCAATTGATCCTTGATGGACAGGCCGCCGGATGGGGCGGATGCCGCCCCGGAGGCAGCCTCAGTGGTCGGCGCAGTGGCAGATGTGGCGGCAGACGTAGCCGCCGCTGTGTTGGCCGTCGTGGAGGCTGATGCGCTCTCTGCGACATTGGAGGTCGCAGCGGCCTGATCGGCGGACCCGGTGGCATTGCTGCTGGCATTGAGGCTGCTGCCGGCAGCATTCACCGCTGCTTTTCCATATACCAGCTCATCGGAGAGGGGCACATAATCCCTCTCGAAATCGATGACGACCTGATGAGGTGTGTTGAAGTCATAGGCCAGGGCAGCCGGCCGGCTCAAGAGAGAGACGCCGGTAAATCCCACCAGCACCCGCTCCTTCTGGGCGTCTCCCGGGGCCACCACCTCGGATTCAAATCCCGCAGTGGGAGAGTACGGCCAGCCCCACTGATCAAAGAGCGTGAAGTTCTCCGGGCTCACCGTGATATTTTCGCTGCCGTTATTTGTCACCCGGAGCTGAACCACTATGCCCTGCTCATCGGGATTGAGCAGCCAGTCGGAGATGCCGTAATACCTCAATACCACCTTATCGCTGCTGCCCTTGGGCGTCACCCACCAGTTGAAGTAAATGGACTTTCCGCCTATGGGCGTCACATTGAGCAGCTTGAAGAGGCTGTCCTTGGGGATGAGGAAATAGACGAGCTGCCTGCCGGAGGCGAGCGGCGAGTAGAGGCCGGGCAGCAGAATATTTCCATCCGCATCTATCAACTGATATGTGGCATTGTCCGACCCCATTATGCCGACATCAAGCTTCAAAAGCTCAGTTGTGCCGTTTTCGTCTGCTTCATATGGCGTCCTGGTGGCTGCAAAGAGCACCACCGTTGTGTTTTCATCTCCACCTTGCAGGGTGCTGGCCTCACAGGCTCCCGTGGCCAGTACCAGAAGAAGTGCTATGATAATCGATCTCATTTGATACCCCCGTTTTACGTTGTTGTCCCTCATTTTGTCGTCCGGGACGCTACTATTGAATTTAATACTAATCATTCAGTTATATACACTTTATCCAGGAATTGTCCGGATGGGCGCGCTATTCACCAGGCTGGGAAACCTATATCTGCCTGTTGGATCATAAGCGCAGGCGGTGTTTTCATTGTTATCGCCCATCCTTGTAACCTGCGGCCTGCCCTATGCCAACGGGCCCTGTCACCTAGGCCACCTGAGAACCTATGTACCGGCGGATATCTTCGTGCGAGGCTTGAAAAAAATGGGCAAAGATGTGCTCTTTGTCTGCGGCTCGGACGCCCACGGCACTCCCATTGTGGTCAATGCCGAGGCCCAGGGAATGGCCCCCAAAGCGCTGGTGGACAGATATCACCAGCACTTCGAACAGGTCTTCCGAGCAATGGGCGTTCAGTTCGACTTCTTCGGAGACACAGATGACCGGCAATGCCATAACCGGACCCAGGAGATGGTAAAAGCCCTCATGCAGGGCGGCCACGTATATCCCAAAGAGATCGAGCTGGCCTATTGCCCCAAATGCGAGCGCTTTCTGCCGGACAGATATGTAGAGGGGGAGTGCCCCTACTGCGGAAAGCCGGCCCGGGGAGATGAGTGCGACATGGGCTGCGGCCGCCACCTGGAGCCCGGCGAGATCAAAAACGCCGTCTGCAAGGTCTGCGGCGGAAAGGCAGAGTACCGGAGGCAGGTCCATTACTTCTTCAAGCTGTCCGAGTTCAAGGATTTTCTGCTGCAGTATCTGGAAGGGCTGG